>Ga0255340_1001275_pt1 | contig 34304 bp, 32 predicted proteins | sample wastewater_treat_7_FD_192417 | JGI IMG/M metagenome (GOLD analysis project Ga0255340, IMG submission 192417) | Wastewater microbial communities from Lulu Island WWTP, Vancouver, Canada - plant10 | ecosystem: Engineered > WWTP > Wastewater > Unclassified | place: Canada: Vancouver, British... | reverse complement strand
AAGGCCGATTAAATTTACGCAACCCGAAATCACATTGTCTCCGGCAGTAACTCCACGCGGCACGCTTTCGCCCGTAAGCGCCACAGTATCAAGCAGCGAACTGCCCTCAATCACCTCTCCATCCATCGGCACCTTCTCCCCTGCTTTTATAAGAATTATCTCCCCTATCTCTACCGTGGACGGATCCACAACTTGCTCTACTCCATCCCTTAAAACAGTTGCAGTGTCAGGCCGAATATCCATCAAGGCGGCGATGCTCCTGCGCGAACGCCCTTCCGCCAACCACTCGAAAAATTCCCCTACCCGATAAAAAAGCATTACAAACACAGCTTCTGTAAATTGCGGCTCTGCCTCAGGCATGAATGCTATTGCAAGCGCGCCTATAGTAGCCACTCCCATCAAAAAATCCTCATCAAGAGGCTCTCCTTGCAGCAGCTTCTCCGCACCCTCCGAAAGGACTTCCCAGCCTGCCACAAAATAAGGCACTAAATAAACAAGCAGCAACTGCCAAGTCTTCAAGCCGGGGAATAACTTTTCCACGCCCCAAGCCATAAGCAGCAGCACCGCCGCAACGATAATAGGTGTAAGTTTTTGTCTTATTTCTTTATTCATTTTATTAATAATGCCGTTTTGTTTTTCTACAACACTATTACTTCTTTTTACAACACCGTAAAATTAATTATTTAACGGCAGGCGGCAATGACAATCACAATTTGTTGGGATAATTTTTGCACTGCGGCAAAAACTCATGCAACATTCGGACATCAAACGGCATCTAAATAACACAAGAATAATAAAATACAGATATCATGAAAATACGTAGATTCAGAAGGTTTTTATCAATGTTCTTTTCGGCAATAGTTTAAAATACCGCCGCAAAATGTTGGTTTAAGGAAACGGCCCTGTCATACTTGGTGACGGGGCCGTTATTAATTTTTATAGTCAAAGCTTTAATTCCGCCGAATCAAACCTCCGATTCTCCTGTTTTTTCTAAGACCGGAATCAACTACCTTATCAGATTGAGGAATTCGTTGCGGGTGCGCGAGCTTGACAGGAAGATGCCGGAAAAGGCGGAGGTGGTGGTGATTGCATTGTCCTTCTCCACTCCGCGCAGCTGCATGCAAGTGTGATGGGCCTCGATTACCACCGCAACCCCTAAGGGATGAAGAGCCTCTTGAATGCAGTCTCTGATTTGAACGGTAAGCCTTTCCTGCACCTGAAGACGGCGGGCGTAAGTTTCCACCACCCTTGCGATTTTGCTCAGACCTGTGATTTTGCCATCGGGGATATAAGCCACATGACATTTGCCTATGAAAGGCAGCATATGATGTTCACAAGTGGAGTAAAGGTCAATGTCCTTCACTAAAACCATCTGCTTATATTGCTCATCAAAGACAGCCTTGCGTATGATGGCCTCACCATCCTCCCTATAGCCCTTTGTCAGATATTGCAGGGATTTTGCCACTCTTTCGGGCGTTTTGAGCAGGCCTTCCCTATTTGGGTCTTCGCCTAAAAGACCGAGAATAGCCTTAACATGCTTTGCTATTTCTTCCGTCACCTGCGGTTCGTATTCATCTTCTCTTAAATATGCCATAGTGGCGCAAATATAAATAAAATTGCAAGAAGTAGGAAAATATTTTGACGTATGAAAAAAAATTCTATCTTTGCGCAAAATTACAGATAGAAGAGATTATGTTTTGGACTTTGGAACTTGCAAGTTCATTGGATGATGCCCCATGGCCGGCAACAAAAGACGAACTTATAGATTATGCCAACCGCTCCGGTGCGCCGGAACAGGTTATAGAAAACTTAGAGGAACTCGAAGATGATGGCGAGATGTACGAGACCATAGAGGACATCTGGCCCGACTATCCAACAAAGGATGACTTCTTCTTTAATGAGGATGAGTATTAGCAGTTTAACCGCTTAACATGTGTGGCCCGGCTTTTTAGTCGGGCCGTATTGTTTTAATATGCAGCAGCGAATAGCTGCGACAGGGTAAATCATCAAGCAATATATCCGTGCTTAACAAGGTCCTCTTTTGAGTTGATTGGAAAGGTGTAGCCGTCACGAAGTAAGAATAAATCATCAGACAACTCAAGAATAGCATCATATAGATGATCGGAAACTATGATACCCTTGTGTTTCTTTTCTTCTTGAATAAGCGCCTTCATACTCTCTACATACTTGGGCGCTATGTTTAAGAATGGCTCATCCAAAATGCAGAAATCAGCCTTCGATTTGAGGACAAGGAACATTTCCGCGATTCGAGCTTCACCGCCGGACAATTCACGGAACTGCAATCTATAATAATTATGGAATTTCGTGTCGAAAGCAACCATACCATCATAATCTACTCCATATAGCTCAAAAGCTTTTTTCAATGTCATTCTTGATGGCATGAAGAGACTATGAGGTAGATACTTGACTCTGTTGCCGATATGCTTATAATCCGTATCAAGTTCATCGTTGAACCGAACAAAAAGGTTCTGGGCTTTAATGCCGCCCATTATGCATCTGAACAGACTGGACTTGCCGGCGCCATTCCTTCCCAAAACACCCGTAACCTTACCGGTCTCGGCGGTTATGAAAGCGCTTCGCAGTACGGTCAACTTGCCGAACTCAAGATGCACGCTATCAACCAGCATAGTATTTATATTATCCGATAGCATTCCCTATACTGATTGAGATTGATAATAGAACAACGAAGAATATGAACTCGACGACTATCGGAATAATATAATACTCAATCCTGCTGATGCCAAGATTGATATAGAAATAGATGGTATGTTTATTCTGAAACGACTTGAAGAGGTAGAGGACGACCGGAATTGACAACAACTTCAATATTATGCAAATAGGTGCTGTCGTAGGATATACGAAACACAACACGGCCGCGGCAAGAGAATAGATTGCTAAAGTTATATATACGCCTTTAGCATATCTTGTTGATAGTTTTATTTTCTGCAGCAGAGTCATCTATCATCTTGTAATCAATGATAAAGGTACAAATTTTAAAATAATTCGGAAAAATGTATAGATTTGTATTTAAAGCGAGTCATAAAATATGATTTAATTCTTGCAAGTCAATAAGTTCCTGATTATATTTGCGAAATAAACTAACAGCGCCAAGGCAAAATAAACTAATGCTCGCCTCGCGTTAAAAACTAATGATACCAGGAAGAAATAAACTAATATGGCGACAATTCAAGAAAAACTTACAGAGTCATTAAAGGCGCTTAAAGCATATCAAGACAGTCATCCGGACAATCTTGTAATATGCGGAGCATCGACTCTTGGTGTAACTCATACCAAGCGATTGGTAGATAATGGCTATTTGCAGATGGTCATTAAGGGATGGTATATTCCATCATCGCCAGGGAGCGAAGGTGACTCAACTGTTTGGTATGTGTCCTATTGGTCATTCGTGGTCTCTTATCTTGATAATAGGTTCGGTGAAGATTGGTGTCTTTCTCCTGAGTTATCACTGTATGTTTACAGTGGCAAAAGCGTTATTCCAAAACAATTGATTGTTCGAAGCAATAAAGCTTCAAATAATATTCTTTCACTGCCATTTGGAACTTCTATCCTTGACATAAAAGCAAGTGTACCGGATAATGTAGAGCGAGAGCAACGCTATGGGATTCGTCTATATCCACTGCCACTATCCCTGTTGATGGCATCTCCTGATTATTATAGACGAAATTCTTTAGAGGCAAGAACATGTCTGTCTATGATACGTGATGTTTCTTCGATAATAGCAGCGGCAATCGACGGTGGACATTCAACAAGAGCCGGACGTGTTGCCGGAGCCCTTCGTTCCATCGGTCGTGGAGATATGGCAGATTCGCTTATCTCTGCCATGCGACAGGTCGGATATGAACTTATGGAAGAGAATCCATTTAACGATAATATTAATGTGAAGCTTATGGAAACATCTCCTTATGCTTCCCGCATTCGATTAATGTGGATGAAAATGCGCGAAACTGTTATCGCGGAAAAAGAATCATCCTCCGTTGTTGCTTCTCCCAAAACTCTTACTGACATTCTATCTCAAATGGATGCGACTTATATAAAGGACAGCTATAATTCATTGTCAATAGAAGGCTACAAGATAAGCGAAGGCTTACTTGAAAGAGTGCGTCTGGGAGACTGGGATCCGAAGAATAATGAAGAGGATAATGACCGGAAAAACGCTTTAGCCGCCAGAGGGTATTATCAGGCATATCAACTCCTTCGCAAATCGATTACAGATGTGTTAAGAGGAGACAGTGCTGCCAAAATGTATGTCAATGGACATAGAGATTGGCATTTCCAACTTTTCGAACCATGCATACGTGCGGGCATCATCAAAGCCTCTGATCTTATTGGATACCGTACGCATCCGGTTTACATCCGTAATTCAATGCACATACCTCTCAATCCCGAAGCTGTGTTGGATGCAATGTCAACACTGTCAGAGATTATGTGTAACGAATCTGACGCATTTGTCAGAGCTGTACTAGGTCATTTTTTCTTTGTCTATATTCATCCTTTTATGGATGGTAACGGAAGAACAGCAAGGTTCACTATGAATAGCCAACTTGTCACCGGAGGCTACAATTGGGTGGTTGTTCCGGTTAAGCGCCGCGACGAGTATATGCAGGCGTTGGAAAAAGCCAGCGTCGAAGAAGATATCAGCCTGTTTGTCAAATTCATAATATCTTTAATGTAAATGGATTATCTTGAATGATGATTTCATTGGCAAGAGCTGATAAGTAAAAAACTAACACTTAAGAAAAACACTAAAAATTCCAGTATGAAATACGAAAAATTAACAATTTCGGGAATCCCTAAAAAATTCGATGTTTGGGATTTATGCAATTATATCCAGCCCATAACTGAGGATATGGATTTAGAGGATATTCTTTATGACGCTTTACCCGATGAGTGTGATGAAGACAAAGGCGAAGATGCCGTTGTCATTTTCAAGTACTACGAGTCAGCAACCGGAGTTCGAATAATTCACACTCCCCACCTGCAGATACTGTCTCTTTGGCTTTCTCCCTGGGCTGTCGAAACCGATGTCCGGCTATATGCCGCTCTTATAGGCGCTATCTTGGCAAAACACAAAAAAGCCAAACTATATGATAAATACGCCCCATTAAAGGGCTTGACGGAAGATGACATCCGGTATATGATTTCCGAACGCAAGAAATATATTAAGCGCCTTATGACCACAAAAGATGAATTTACAATGAAGGGAATTCACGCCGAATATATTCTTACCAACGATCCTTCTTATATAACGCATCTACCCGCAAATTTAATTGATTCGAAGATAACGGCATTACAAGATATTTTTGTCAAGCTGCAGTGGATAGAAAATGAGGAGGAGGAGGAGGAGGAGGAATAAATCAAGTGTAATTTGGGATTATACTCTGATGCAGGCTAAGTAATATCAGTTATTGTAACCCAAGGCGGAATCAGACTATAGAAGTTCGCTAATCTTGGTCCAATAGTAGTATGCCTCAGGTAGCGTCCTACGCAATTTTGACAGTTTGCTGCTCACTGTTGGTGTGAGTTTCATATCAAGCACTACAAACGGATCTTTCGGGTATTTCTCCACTTCACAACCTTTCTCTATTGCTGTCGCAAGGTATGCAGCTCGTGCAGAATCAGTAATACACTGCTCTATATGGTACTTGCCCGAATAGATTAGTGAGCCTATTTTTTTCACTCCACCCTGCAACATCTCAAACTGCCCTCTGCCTTGTTGTCCTCTGGTAGCAATACACAAAGCAGTCTGTCGTATATCCTCATATATTATCGTAAGGTCTGCTGACAAATGGCGATACTCCAATTCCACCTTACCTATCCTGTTAAACACCTCCGCTGTAGCTGCGAAATTATCTATCCTTTCAAACAATCGCCCCACATCATACACCTGTTTGATAATCTCTAGAGAACAATCTCTATCGCCCTTCAGATATGGAATGCCCGAAGTGTTAGGTGCAAAAGCCGTCAATTTGTCTCCAAGGATATTGCTAACCGATGGAACAGTCACCATGAGTGGCTCTTGGGAACATCTATCCCTCTTTGTTGACGGTCTTCCAACTTCTTACCCACAAACCCAAACTGCTCAATATCTTTCAAATAACTCTCAATGTCCGTTCCCGGTGGGCAAATGATATCCACATCTATCGACAAGCGATGCGCATTTTCTCCCAGAATCAACATCAATGCTGAACCGCCCCTGAAACAAAACGGACATCCTGATGACTTTAGTAACTCCAATAGCGATAGCACTCTAATCACTTTTTCGATGATATTAAGATCCGTATACCTTGTCTTTCTGGCAATAGACCTTATCCATTCCGATGTGAAGCATTCTTTTTTGATCATAAGCTTTTATTCTTCAAATATTGTTCAACAGTTTCCTTCCGGTTCCTGCGACCGGCATAGCGCAATAAAACGCTTGTGTTCACATTGTACAGCGAAAAGGCATTATCCATGATATGCTCCCATTCAATACCCTGATACATGAAGAAATCCGCATCACAATTCAGATCAACCAGTAATTTCTCCAACATAGGCATCATCACGCCCCCTCGCTCTATCAACGGAGACTCAGAAACCAAGGCCTTTACCACTACATTCCTACGATCCAGTCCCACATATTTTGACATCATATCTTGTTCCGGAGTTAGAAAGACACCTTTATAATTCTCTTGCAAGTAATGAAACACTACCTCTGTGGCGTCACGCTCCACCTCCACATAGGTGTTGTTCATTTCTGCCAAATGATGCTGCAGCAATTTTACAATCTCTCCATTGTACACACAGAAATTAAGCAGTGGAAACCGCTTCTTTAAAAATCGGTAAATATTAATCGACTTAGCATCCGGTTCGGGAGAGAATGTCTGTTTTACGTTTTTTGAAAACACACCTCTACCCACTCGGCACAATTTTCCAGCCTCTACCAAACGGCATAAATGCCATGACAATGCCTTCCTCGAAAGATTCTTTCCCTTTACAAGGCTTTCGTACAAGGAATCCAAACTAAAAGTTTCATGAAAGGAGGCGTAATCCATTATTTTTTGCGCAGTTGTTTTCATTTATTCAAAATTATTTTCTGATGCAAATATAACAAGATTTTGGCAAAATATTGTATAATTTGCCAAAATCAAGTAAAATGCTCCTCATTCGCATTGAGGAAATTACCGTAAAATAAGCAAAGTCCTCGCGACTTTGATTAATTAATGATAGCGTTCAACTATTGGAATAAATTTTCCAAAAAAGCGAAGACTGAAAAAACACTGAAAATTTATTGTCTATACGCAATGAAATTAGAATATTTTCAGCTTTGTTGTGTATAGACAATGAAAATACAGTCAGACGGAAAGTGAAAGCTGGGATGATTCTCTACATCCCAACATTGATGTTAAAGGATTTTCATTGCTATATGAGCACAGGCCTCTGCATCAGCTAAAGCATGATGATGGTTTTCAAGAATATATCCACAGGCTTCAGATACTGTATGTAATTGGTGATTTGGCAAGCTGCTTCCAAAATACTGCCTGGCCGCCATGCATGTGTCATAGAATACATAATCAGGATAGTCCATCTGATATGTTTTAAATACCTCCTTCAGACATCCTTCATCGAAAGGGCTGTGGGCAACAAGCGGCAACCCATCAATCATAGACTCAACCTTCTCCCAAACATTTGGAAATACAGGCGCATCATCGGTATCCTCTTCACTCAGACCATGTATCTGCTGGCAGAACCACTTATAATAATCCGGCTCAGGATGGATCAGGCTGTAAAACCTCTCCACTATTTTGCCGTCACGCACAATTACAACTCCAACAGAGCATACGCTGCTTCTGCATTCGTTAGCGGTTTCAAAATCTATAGCTGCAAAATCTCTCATATTCAATCATTATAATTCTCCAACATCTGGACTATCTTCCCCTTAATCTCATTCCTGTACCATTCCGGCTCAACAACTTCGACATTTGACCCCATAGAAAGGATTTCCTGTTGTTGATATTGTAAAGATAAATAATATCAATGCCAAAAAGCGGCAGTTTGGAATATTACAATCACTGCCAAAAGCCTTCAACTCTTTATCAACAACCTTGGCTACGCTTATTTCCTATGATATTCTATCAGTCCATCGATGGGCTCTGCGATGAATCCGGCGACTTTGATGCCGGATTTTTCACACATGGGCTCGAATATCCCGCGGTTGGCATATCCGAATCCTCCGACGATTCCCACCGGATAGGTGTCGGTGTCGTATTGTTTGAGGGATCTGTCGATGAATGCTTGAAAGTTTGCATCGACCATAGTCTTGATGTACGGATTGTCATAGTGCGAAAGGATGAACGGCGCAAGGCCGCCGAGATACCCCGCCGGAGCAGGGCTGCGGTAAACATTCTGCACTATACCTGCATACGAGGCATCGAATTTTGAGGCAAAGTCTTCAGCGACATCCTTAGGAATAAGATTCTTTATAAAATCTCTAAGGAACAGCCTTCCCAAAGCAGCTCCGCTGCCATCATCCCCGAGGATAAATCCTCCTGACATCACCTTCTGGCTCACCTCTATTCCATCAAAGAAGCAGGTGTTGGAGCCCGTTCCCATTATTGCAACTATGCCTTTGCTATGGCCGAGAACGCTTCTTGCCGCACCCATAAGGTCGTTCTGAATATCAATGTCGGCAAATTTTGCAATAGAAAGTACGACGTTGCGAAGTTCTTCATATATAGCTTCGGTTACGACTCCGGCTGTGTACATATAAAAAGAATCGCCATCAGATGCGCCTGTGTCCTTGAGCCCGGCTACGAGAGTCTTGCGTATGCTCTCCATTTTGCCGGAAGACACATTCATGCCGTCCAAGATCTTACGGGCGACTTGATTTCCATTACTATCTATTACGCGCCAGTCGCTTTTGGTGGCGCCGCTCTCAACTATTATCGTTTTCATGAGCCAGTTTTTCAACATCTTTATTATAAAACTTAAATCTTGCCAATATAAGCGGCAGGCTGACTGCGAGCCATACCACGCCAAGCATTGCGATACCGCCGGAAAGCCCGAATCTATCTCCTATCATACCTAAAATCCAAGGCGCTAAAGCGCCGATTCCAAAGCCGAACAGAATCATGATGGCGGCAGCCATAGAATAGAATTTTGATGAAATGACATCGTACAGTACCGGATATGTCCCCGACTCGAACAGCCCTCTGAAAAACCCGAATCCTGCGAGAGCCGCACACACTAAAATAAAATTGTGCGACAAGCCCATAAGTACAATGCAGGGCGCTGCAAGCAGCAAGCCTGTAATCTGCACCAGCAAGCGGTTTGCTCCACCTTTGCCACGGGCGATAATCCTATCGGAAATTGTGCCACCTATCATTACACCGGCAAACGCAGCCACATTGGTCCAGAACATGGAATGAAATCCCGCCGATGTCATACTCAGGTCGAATGTCACCTTCATATACTTGGGCATCCAAGTAAGGTAGCCGTTAATCCCGAAAAGAACACCCGTGAAGGCAATCAACATGCATATGGCTGTCGGAACCTTGAAGAAGGCGGCCACGCTCTCACCAAAGGTTGGTTTTGGGGCGGTCTGAACAACTTCGACAGAGGGTGCAGACTCTTCCTTTTTATCCCTCAGGCGCATCAGCAACACAAAGGCGAAAGCTACACTAAGGCCGCCGAAAATATAGAAAACATACTGCCATCCGAGTTTATCGGCGATCAGTCCGGCAAGCACTCCGCAAGTGATGACTCCTACATAGCTTGAAGTCTGATGCAGGCTCATTGCGCGGGCTCTGGTGGTGGTGTCGTGATATTGGGCAATCAAGCCTATATATGTAGGTCCGAACATTCCTTGGCCGATACCCATTCCGGCGCACCGGAATATGATAAATAAAAGAATGCTGTTTGAAAAGCCTGTGAACAGAGTAGCCGTACCGAAGATGAATGTGCTCAAAATAATCTGACGGCTGCGGCTGAGCCTGTCGGCATAAAAGCCAGCGAACGGGACCGTTACGGCATAGAATAAGTTGAACAGCGTAGTTATCAGACCCATCGTGCTGTCTTTGGCTCCGAAAATCGTCTGAATCTGCGGCAAAACGATATTGAAAGCCTGCCGATCCGCCTGATTAAGGAAGAAGGCAATCCACAGCAGGATTACCACTTCCCATTTATAGAATTTTTTTGTAGTATCAGGGGAAATACTTTTTAAAGCTTTGTTCCACATACTGTCAATCCGACTTGCTGCTATTTCTCTCATATGCTGTCACTGCCTTTCGGACTTGTCCGTGCTTTAAAAGTAAGGCCTTGGCTGTGTCGTAATCGGTGATGTTTGTCTTTTCCATTATCATCCGCGTACCGCGGTCGACAAGTTTCTTGTTGGTAAGCTGCATATCAACCATCTTGTTGCCCTGAACGTGTCCGGTAAGAATCATCACCGCCGTAGAAATCATATTCAAAACCAGTTTAGTGGCGGTTCCGGACTTCATCCTGGTACTGCCTGTAACGAATTCAGGCCCTACAATCACCTCAATGGGGATTTCGCAGGCTTGTGAGAGTTCCGACCCCTCATTACAGCAAATACAGCCGGTAAGCATCCCTATTTCGCGTGCCTTCTTTATTGCTCCTATCACATAAGGGGCGGTACCGGAGGTGGAGATACCGACAAGAGTGTCGGCGGAAGTGAGGTTGTAAGCCATAAGATCACTGATGCCCGATTCTGCATTATCCTCGGCTCCCTCTACTGCGGTTCTGAATGCTTTGTCGCCTCCTGCTATTATGCCTATGAATTTGCCGGAAACGCCGAAGGTGGGAGGAATTTCGGAAGCATCCACTACACCTAACCTTCCGGATGTACCTGCACCGATATAAAATATGCGCCCATTACGCTTCACTATTTCTTCGACAAGCCGCTCTATAGAGGGAATAGCTCTATTTACGGCAGACGGCACGAGTTGGTCTTCGCTGTTGATACCCCCAAGTATTTCCCTCGGACTCATCTGCTCGAGATGAGAGTAATGCGAATCCTGTTCAGTGGTTTTCATATTTGGAAAAATTACTTCCCGAACAGTTCGTTCAAGAGCCTGGCAAGACGATACCCTGCATACTGAAGGTCTGTCTCCACTATACTGCGGGAGAGTTCCATGGTGTCCGGCTTAAGTTCGGTGGCTCCAGACTCGTTTATCTCCCAAATGCCGCGGTTTCGCGCCGCAATATCATGACACCACTCATACAATGCGGCCGAATAGTCTCGATGTCCCCGCACGCTTATATAATCTCCTGCAGCCACTTTTTTCCTTTCCCTTTTTGAAAGGACATCAAGTTTCGCAGCAATTTCTTCCGCTGTCATTTCCGGAAAGAGAAAATTAGGAGACGCATCATAGAAATAATGGAAACTGCCGGTCAAATCACTGCCCATTGTGCATTTTTTGGCCGCTACCTTGCCGGGAAATTTGTTGTGAACCGGACAATGCATATCACCTACAAAGTGAATCAACTGGCGAATATGGAAGATAACAACAGAATCCGGTTGCGATTTATAATCTGAAAGTATATAGCATGCAGCCCGCAGAGACTGCACGGCATCGCCATGCCTCAACGTCCTGGCCGTTCCGGGATCATAGGTGTCGTTGTCGTCAACGGCAAACTCGTGCCAATAATGAGTGAACGAAATCTCCTTGTCCCTGCGATGTACATCCATCCAGACGGCATCCAACTTGAGGTCGTAAGGCATATAATGAGCGATATTAGCCTTCGCCTTGTCAGTCAGGTGCCGTTGTGCGATTTCAATTATTACCTCGTGCCCCAACTCGCCCCATGCAAAGACCGAATACTGCGCCATAATGGCGGCAAATACAATGACGATAATTTTTTTCATTGAGCTGTATTATTATGATTCGTGTTTGTTTAGCAAATATATCATTTCGTTGTAATAAATCCAATTTTTATTTTTTCGTTATAATATTAACTCTTGGAAGGCGTTAGTGCGGGATGGCTCCAAAGGGTGCGCGACAAGCGATTATGGACGCAATCTTATGCGAGAGATGATGCAGGCCTATGAGGGCGCATTCGAAGAATATTGCCGGCTCACGAGCCACGGATTCAGAATGCTTGCAGAGGCGGTAGAACAAAACTTAGCTTATGAAATTGACTGTCCCACCCTATTGATTTGCGGAAAACGCGACATGGCAGGTTCCGCAAAGTCCTATAACAAGAGGTGGGCCTCCAAAACCGGATTCCAATTGGAATGGACTCCTGATGCCGGACATAATACCAATACAGACAAGCCGGAACTTGTCAATGCACTTATCGAAAAATTTGTACAATAGGGCGGAAAAGATTAATGCCCCTATTTCTACAAGTTACTTAAGAGTGATGGTCAGCCATTTGTCCGGATAGTCGGAATTCTCGCCTTCTGTTTCCTCGAACCTAATGCCGGACTTTACCTGGTCTCTTATCTTGTTTAAAAGTACACAAACCGCAAGTACAAATAATCAGCATTTACCTCAAAGGATAAGCGGATAGGCCGTCCACATACTTCTTGATGCGTTCCGGATAATCCGAAGAAACATAATCCACTCCGTGGCGGATAGCCCAATCTACTACCTCATAATCATTAACAATCCAAAGGGTAACCTCCATTCCTAGTTCGTGAGCGCGCTTGATATAATCCGGGTGATTCATCAGACCATTCATATCATAAGAAATGGCGTCATAACCCCTTGATTTACAATAATCAGGATCACGAACAAACACACCGCTATCAAGGAACAGAACCTTTGCTTTAGGATCTACCCTGTGGAACTCCTGCGCTATCCAGTCGCTGAAGGTTGTATACTCCATCTGAGTCTCCATGTTCATCTTGCGAACTGCCTCCATAACAAGTTCAACGGCTTTGGTTTCCCTTTCGGGAGTTGACTGCTTCTTAATCTCACATATCAGCTTAGTCTCCGGATGCTTTTTTGCCTGCTCTAAATACTCCTCTATTGTCGGCATACGCGATCCTCCCGGAAGAACGACTGCGCGAGCTTCATCGAAGGTAATCTTCTGAATATTCTTATTAAGGCCAGGAACAGTCGGCCCATGGAACACAATGACTTTCTCATCGTAAGTCAACTGAACATCAAATTCAGCCGCATAAATACCAAGCCCCTGAGCAAATTCCAAGGCAGGAATAGTATTCTCATAACACTTGGTTTCCGGTACCGAAGGAGTATTGTGTCTGACACCGCGATGGCCAACAATTTTTATCTGTGCGCTAAGAGACAGCGCACAGATAAAAATCATAAGCATTATTGAAACTAACCTTCTCATAAGAATCACTTTGTATGATCGAATGTAAAGTCATCCCAAGGGAAGCGAGCGTCTTTGCCATTATCAAGAACATCGGCAACATGCTTAAGCATAGGAAAAAGCCTCAAGTCTGTTTGACCCAGCTCTGCCCTGCGGCAAATTGCTTTGTAAACGCGTCTGGCAACCACTAGCGACTCAAGCGTAACGCCTGCGAGAATATTCATCGCCTCCTCATAACTCTTACCCTCACCGAGAAGAATACCAAATTTACGGGTACGACCGCCGTAAACCGTAACATAAAGGTCTCCGATGCCAATATTCTCGCAGTCGCGACTAGCTTGTTGCATATCCAGAATGTAACGCATTTCCTTAACTGCCTGATAGAAGGCTCCTGCTTGGGAATTATAGTGCAGGCCGGCGTCTGGCCCCAAATCACGATTAACGAGACCAATGGTCATCGCAACAGCTAGAGCGTAATTGTTCTTAAGCGCAACCGCACACTCAAGACCCTCAACGTCATTAGTCGTAGAAATGTGATAATAGTCGGTCTTCATCGCCTCCTTCATCATCTTGATGACGTCTGTCTGATAGCCGCAAAAGGCAACCTCTGTCTGGTCGTGGGCAACCAGCTCAAAACTAATACATGGGCCGCCAATAGCGCATATCTCGCGCTTAATACCTTTCTTTGCCAACTCTCTCTTCCAATACTCGGGGTAGCTGATGAGTTTGCCGTCTTCAAGGTTAATAAGACCTTTAGTCACGCTTAACACAGGAATCTCCGGGCTGAGTTCGCTGAGCACGTTTTCGAGGAACCAGTCCACTCCGAACGAGCTCACCCCGCAGATGACGAAGTCCACATCTTTTACGGCCTCCTTCCATTCCTCAAACTGGTAGTATTTCACCCCATCAGGAAAAGGACGATCGAAATCCAGATGTTGATTGTTCTTTCTACAGTTATCAATTATTTCCTTATCCAACGGAGTGCCCACGAGGCGCACTTCGTTTCCATTTTCACGAGCCGGAAATGCCAAGGCTGAGCCCATCATTCCCGAACCGATAATAGTAATTACTTTTCCCACTCTTAATAATATTAGTCAAAACTTACATCTATAAACTTGATATCGCTCCATCCGGTGCCGGTCTGAACAACGCTGGCACCATTGATACCATTACAACGGAATCTGATGTAAAGACTTCCGTTAATTGCACTTGAGGCCGTAGCAGTAATAACGCCATAAGACGGATCCTCTGTATCATTTCTAGAATAGACATAACGAGTGTTGTAGGCTGTTGCATACATAAAATGATATAGATAATCCGTACCCTCAACTGTAAGGGTTTTAGGATCTGCAAATGCCGTCCAATTCTTATTGTCCGTCGAATACTCTACTAAATAGGCATTTGCTGCAGCTTTTGCGCCGCCAACAGACGATTCAACTGTAATCTTTCCACCTGCCTTTACAGACACCTTCGGGATATAAACAAAGATATAATCATCCTTTATCATACCTTGAACCTGGTATCCGGGATTGAACTGATATCCGGCAAGTCCCGGAGGGGTACCGCCCGGCTGGTCTGATTGACCCGCTGCTACTATGGGATTCGCGCATACAAGAGAAAGATATGCGTCCTCGCAACCGGTCAGAGTTGTACCGGTAGGAAGCACCTTATGGTCGGTGCCAACTCCCGAAGTGGTGGGATTCAGGGCCTGGCTGGTCCAACTGTAATCGTAAGCGCTTCCACGAAGAAGGTTGCAGATTGCCCTGATCCATCCTATTGAATAGTTGTTCCAGTTGATGTAAGAGGTATGAGTAAGTTGCTCGATAACCTTTACTTCTATAGGATTAAGCGACTCATCCATTGCGCTTATGGCTATAGAGAGTGGTCCGAGTGTCCCTGGAGTTCCAAGTACAAGCAGTGTTGCATTTCCGCTACCCTTAGTGAAGGTATTGCAAGTTATTGTTTGAGCTTCAAGACCCGCTGCTCCTACATCAGAGAACGTAAGAGAAAAATCAACGCTTTCGTTTCCAATTGCATCAAAATAAGGAATCTTAATCTCAAAGGCGTCTACAACGCCCTTAACAGGAGGATTCTCCACAAAAGGATCGCCAAGGCGCATCTCGCTCCTCTGAGCAGCCTGATTGATATTGATTACCGCTGCGGCCACGTCCTTTGAATCCGGAGTGATAGTAAGAACGGCGCTTCTTTCGTCACCAAGATTCTCAGCAAATGTCAGCATGACATTTCCATTGCCTTTTCCTGAAGTTTTGTCAATAGTAGCCCAATCCTGGTCGCTACTCAAGGAAGCTGTCCAGCCGACGTTGGATGTAATTACAACAGAAGAAGAGCCGCCCTCAGGGTCCGCCTTGATTTCTGTTTTATCCACACTGAAACTTGCAGGCTCTGCAGGTTTCTGTTTTTCACATGCAAACACCATTATGGCGGCACATGATAAGAAAAATAATGATTTTTTCATATTATTATTGGTTTAGCCCCTCTGCCTTTATCTTTTTGATAGCAGCATTGGGATAATTAACAAATATTGCCTTTAAATGATCGTCCTGATAATATGGAAGCGCTTTCTGAAGCAGTTCCGTATCTTCGGTAGACATGGTTGAAGTGCACCAGATGCTGACCTGGACATCATTCGTAAAATAGTCCGTAAGCGTATATTTTGCGGATGAGGAGAAAATCGCATTGTATCTCATCGCATGCCACATATTCTCTTCGATAGAAGATGGGGCAAGCAAGGCGGCCGGGTCAGAGGCCATAAAAGCGACATTGCATTTTTTTTCCTTGAACATTGCTGTTTGCTTGACCATATTGAAGAGCGTATTGTTTTGCGGGATGATGAACTCACATAAATCATAAGCATTCCTGTCCTTTATAGCTTCATATGCAACATTGATTGCATCAATTGTATATGAAAGATTGCTTAAGGCCTTGGTGTCTATCCATATCTTCATACCATACGGATTTTTCTCACTATCGCAAAGGAAATCCAAAAAATCCTCGATTACAGGAATATCCTCATTGTTCTTCAGTTTTCCCGCAGCTCTGATCTCGGCAAGATTCTTCTCGTATGGTACGAATCCGTTTACGAGTCCTCTGTCGTCAGGATGACAGACAAGCACCCTTCTGTCTTTCGTTATTATTATATCACATTCAGCCGCGTAACAACCCAGCGTCTTGGAATAATAAAGACCCTGAATACTGCATTCCGGCGCCCCGCTCTCCTTATATCCGCCACGGTGTGATACCACCTTGTATATTGTGGGTTGAGTAGGAATCGGTTTCTCTTCCACGATGCTATCCTTTGCACAAGAGAAAAGCAAAAGTGATATAATTGCAAAAAAAGATTTTTTCATAGACATTATTCCTGAACAAAATCTATTTCAAATGCCTTGAGGTCTGTCCATGCGACCGTGCACACATTCGACATATCATACCTGTATTTCAATGCGCGAAGTCTCAGGTAAAGATTTCCATTATCTATTGTTACACCGGTCAGAGGGAAAGAGTACTTATGATAAGTTTCTTTCGGGTCGGTCGGATCGTAAGATTTTCTCGTTCCGGCCGGAGCGTTCTTAATAGAATACTCATTATTCCAATAATGTGACTTCCACGTTTCACCGGTGGTGGTATTTGTGAATTCTGTTGCGCCAGGTACCTCAATCCATGTATTACCATCTGCAGAATACTCAAGCACATAGAAACCAGGACCTTTGGAAGCAGTTGATACTGCGCCCTCAACACTAATCTTGGTCGTTTCCTTGAAATACATGACAGGAATCGTGGCAAGCCAATAGTCCCCTTCTATAAGGCCATATACCTGCATTGCCGGATTGTAGGTATAACACTGAGTCACGTCTTTAAGTGTTGTTGTAACGGGATTTTTTATTACGGTGGTGATCTTAGCCTCCGGATTACCGGACGTAGTAAGTACCTTAGGATCGGGGTCCGCATAAGTCCAATGCATACCTCGCTCAGTTTCAAGAGGTCCGGTACCGGTATAGCCGGCAGCGAAAAAATTCCACCTTGCAGGCAAGCCCGATGGATCAAGAACAACTACAGGAGCGACATATTCACCGACAACACCTTTGCAGTTGCCAATAGTTTTATTATCCGCCATTACGGTGACATTGAACTCGCCTAACTGGGTAGGTTTACCGCTTATAGGGATGAATAGGGCTCCGCTTCCCGGTTGAAAATCGGAACTGGTGAATGGGGTCACGCTCAACCCTGCGGCAGCGCTTCCGCTTAGTGTGGCAGAAAGAGTCACGCTCTCGTCACCTGCAGCATATTCGTACTTAACATTAATTCCGGTCGTACTCTCTTTGTTCTGAAACAAGGAATCCACTACCTCAACACCGACAAAGCCGAACTTGCAGCGTTCTTGATGTATTGTTACAGGGCAATGCGTATCACCTTGACACACATAGATTGTCCATTCACGCGAGCCACCCTTGTTGTATGCAACCTCAATTGAATACATCTGATAATGGATACCGTTTCCTGTTCCTCTGTCAGGGGCAACCTTTATCCAATCGCAATCCTTGACATCGATAAACCAGTCTCCACGCGCTCTGAGGTTCTGCTCCAAAGTCTGCTTCAAACAAGTACAGGAGACATCTGTTTCTTCTCTTGTAATGAAGTCATCGCTCTTGGTACATGCTACGACCAGCATGCATACCGAAATGACTCCCAATATTATCATTCTTTTCATATTCATTATCTTAAAATTGACTACCATCCGGCATTCTGGCCAAGATTAGGATTCTCAAGAAGCGCCTCGGTAGGAATTGGCCTAAGATATTTGTAATCTTCCCAACTCCAAGTCGCAGTAACTATTGTGCCCGTCTTTATTATACCGCTTGTTCCGTCACTAAGCACGTTGCCAAGATCTCCTGAAGCAGCGTCGATAGGAAGCACCTTGAATCCGGTCTTCTCTGTAACAAGAGCTGAAACCATAGACTCAGCAACTCCATCATTGTTAAGATCAAGAGGCGTCTCTATTGCCGGTATATAAATTCCATGACGTTCGCGGACAAGCAGTTCTCCCTGACGCCAACGCATAATATCCTGGAATCTGAATGACTCCATAGCTAGTTCTATACCCCTTTCTCTCCTAACTTCGAGAACTTTTGCATCTGTTTCTCTGCCCTGGAAGTAAGACACCATATAAGGATCGGCAGAAAGCGGATAGATACTTTTGACACCATTTCTTTCGCGCAATGGCTTTATTGTCTTGTCCCATACCTCCTGTGTACATTCTCCAAGCACTGCCTTGGCCTCTGCATAATTAAGCAGCACCTCAGCATAACGGATAAGTGGAACATCAGATGCAGTAGCCGCCTGATTCGAATCGGTCGAGGAGTCGTCAAGCGTCCATTTAATAGGTTGGTAACCGCTCTGAGAGAAAGTAAGATCCGGAGCAAGACTGGTGGCGCCACCATTACGAGTGTAGCCGGGAGTACGTATAGTCTGAGCAAGACGATAATCACGGTCCTTGCACTCTGTTATGAAGTCAACCTTGTCGTTCACGGGATATTTTGTGGTGAACGGAACTCCGTCCACACACAAATAAGTATTAATGAACTGACGAGTAAAACCGCAACCGGCTCCATCTACAAAGCGCTTTGTAAAATAATTCCTATCGTAATTATTCGTCACATTATAAGCAAGATCGTAGTCTCTCGCCCATATTATCTCGTTGATATACTGACTGCAGGCATCCTCACAAGTAAAAATATCACGATACTGTGTCTTTCTCATGGAAGGCACGTCTGTAAGACTGAATACACCACTGGCAATGAGCTCCTCACTTGCAGAAATACATTCTCTAAGATACGTTTCTGATTCATTTGCAATCCACGGCTCGCCTGTTGACAGATCAACCTCATGATACTTTCGGTATGTACCTTCAAAAAGACAGAAGCGCGATTTTAATGCGAGAGCAACATACTTGTTGATATAGCCGGCACGGTCCACAAAAGCTTTATCTGTAAGGCAGAACTCGCATGCATAGTTAAGGTCATCAAGAATACGACGACATACTTCTTCACGATTTGTGCGAGGAGCATATATATCATCTTTATTCTGTGGATCCACAACATGGTCATACCATGGCACTGCTCCAAAAATCTGAACTTTATCCATATAGAACATCGCCCTGAAAACCCTACCAACTCCCTCATAATGATTAAGGATTTCAGGAGAAGCCTTAGCCTTTCGCATGTTATCCAGAAAATAATTCACGTTGCGTAATTTGCTCCAATGATTATAACGCCAGTTAGAGGCACTCGATGCAGTATAAGTTGATGTATAATACAGATTTGTGCCCTCCTGAAACATGATATCGGTGCCGATATCGCCTGTTGAATAAGGCAGGATTAAAGTGGCGAAAGACCTGCCTAAACTGTTTGTATATAATTTAAGACTGGCCTCATTAGTGAAATAGGTTTCGCTTTCTATCTTGTTAGGATTCTCCCTGGTAAGGAAATCGTTGCATGAACAGAGAAGCGCCGAAGCGGCTATTGCTATAAAAATATACTGTTTCATTTTAAAGTTCTCCATTTGCTAGAAAGAAAGATTGACTCCTAAAGTAAAAGTCTTCATCACAGGATATGTATTGCCGTCCTGAGTGCCGAGGAAGTCGGAGTCATAACTCAGCCCTTCAGGGTCTAGGTTTGGCGCATATTTGTGAAGAGGAGTAAAGCAGAAAAGGTTTTCGCCGTTAAAAAAGACCTTTATAGATTTAAACGTGATAGCCTCGCACCACTTCGCCGGCAGCGTATAATCGATCTGTAAATTCTTGAGTCGGACGAATGCAGCATTCTGCATATAACGGTTGTTAGGCATTGAAAGAAGATGCCCCCAGGTATAATTTGAGTTGGACTGCATAGTGGTTAGTTTAGGCCAATATGCAGTATCGGAATTAAGGCAGACTGTATTGTCTTCATTCATCTTTGCAACGTCAGGATTGCTTGTGGAATGAATTGACGGAATGAATGCAAAGTATGGTCTAGCGTATTTACCCCAGAAATATCCACAGTCTGCTCCAGGATACCACATATATTTTAGACTGCCCTGAAAAAATGCTGATATTCCGATTCCGTTCCAATTAAAGCCAAGATTGAATCCGAACATGTAACGCATCCGGTTGTTGCCAACTATTGAAAGGTCGCCGGGGTCGTTTACATTGAAACTACCATAATCAATTATTCCGTTTTTGTCAAGATCCTTTACTTTGAGCTGTCCCGGACGTGCAACCTTATCATACGACTGAAGGAATCCGTTTTGAACTGCATGATTGATTACATCCTCCAGATCATGGAAAATGCCCTCAATAGTCCAACCCCACATTTCGCCAATTTCCATTCCCTCATAGAACTGGCTGGGGTTACCATGATTCCGCAATACCGCTGACCATGTTCCAAGTGATTTAGTATCGTTACCGGCAAACTTTGTCACAAAAGAACGGCTGTCCCATAAGGTGGCTTTAATATTATATGTGAGCGGCCTGCCGAAAAGCTTAATCTGATCCTTCCATTGAAGAGCGAGCTCCCAACCTCTGGTCAGAAGTTCTGCATTGTTACCCTTAGGCGCCGTTGCTCCATATACAGCAGGAATCGTAGCGCTAATAGTGTACATATCTGTCGTGTTACGGATATAATAGTCTCCGGTAAATGAGAACCGATTATTAAAGAGATCAAGATCAATTCCGGCATCATAAGTTGTAGCGGTCTCCCAGGTAAGAGATACCGGAACAATGCTGCTTGCCGTGGCATAAGAAGCAGGAGCTCCGCTTAACACATAATCATCGGCAAGTTTAATCGACATATCTGAAGTGTATAAATAAGGTGCGACATTACCGTTTCCAATAGAGCCCGCAGAAATACGTATCTTGGCGTTGCTCACTACCGGCGAGGCCCATTGCATCCAAGATTCATCTGAAAGTCGCCATCCGAGAGATCCAGAAGGGAAAAAACCCCATTTTTTATTTACCGGGAATTTTGAGGAACCGTCATAACGAGCACTCACCTCGAGTAGATACCTGCCCAAGAAAGAGTAATTTACTCTGCCGAATGCGCCGGCATACGACCATGCATTACCACCCTGAGCTATAGTAGTAGGGCCATCCATAAGATTGAATGATGTTTTTGCATCCGTTGTAAAACCGGTTCTTGATGTGTTTAGGGTTTTGTAATCCTGCCACTCAACATTCCATCCCGCAAGGAGAGTCAGTGAATGATTCTTTGAAATCTCCTTGAAAGGCACAAACGGATTATAAGTAGCATAAATGTTGGCAGCCTGATATACTGTATTATAATTGATTTCGGACAACCTGTCACCTGCCGTCTGAGACTCATAAAGGATTTCTCCCGGTCTTTTGGAATACGCCACAGGGTTCTGAACCTGAATCCTGTTTTTCATCGTATAATTGATTGAATAATCACCTTTCAGGTTGAGAACATTCTTAATAACATCAATATTGGCCTCAATCTTTTCACGAAAGTATGTGGCCTTATCGGTACGGTAATTCTTACCTTCTACGAATGCAGCCCAGCCGGAGATAGCAGCAGCCGTTGTCCAGGTGCCGTCAGGATTGTACGGACCCGATTGCGGATAGCATGCATGTTGCATCCAACGCTGAACAATCACTTGATCCCTTGGCGTGGTCGGCTGATAATAATAGCTCGACATCAAACTCATGTTATTCGTAATCTTCATCCACGGACGCACTTTAATAGAGCCCTTTGCCCTTATATCAAACTTGTGGAAGTTCTCATTTCCGACACTATAAACACCTTCCTGATCATAATAGCGACCGGATACATAATAGTCGGTTTTATCTGTTCCTCCTGAAACCGAAATATTATGCTCTGTAGCCCAACTGATATCTTTATAGAACTCTTTGTACCAGTCAAAATTATCGTAATACGCCCAACCGAACATATTATGTCCGGTAAGCGCAGACGCTTTGGAAAGAGTCGGGTCTGAATTTCGTCTTTTTATCTCGTTATAGATTTCCTGAGAATAAGGGACCGTACTGTCCACGTGGTTGGGAAGAATCGATTGACCTTGATAATAATTATTATAGCAGGTCACCCACCAGTCGAACCATTCGCAAGAGTCTGTAATATTATCAAATATTACGGTCCTTCGATTAGCCGTCATCGAACCACCATAATTAATCTTGACAACACCCTTCTCCGGGTTCTTCGTCGTAATGAGGATTACGCCGAATGCTCCCCTTGCGCCATAAACTGCAGTTGAAGATGCATCCTTAAGCACAGAAACACTGGCGACGTCCTGAGGATTAACCGAGTTAAGGTCTCCTTCCACACCATCTATAAGAATCAAAGACGAACCGCCGGCGCCTATAGAGGTAACCCCTCTTACATTAAGATCGCCCGCACGGGATGGCTTACCGTCTGTGAAAGTTACATTGAGTCCAGCAATCTGGCCTTGCAAAGAACGGCCGAGGGAACTGGCCGGACGATTGGCAATTGTCTTGCTGTCCACATGATCCACTGCTCCGACGAGGTCACGCTTTTTCATCGTAGCATATCCGACGACTACGGTTTCCTCCAGCAGTGTAGTATCCTCTTTAAGAGTCACACTAATAAAGGAGTTATCTCCCACTGTGACTTCAATTGTGGCATAGCCAAGGCAGGAAAACACCAGTACGTCCCCTTTAGACGCCCTGATCTGCCATGTACCATCGAGAATAGAGACTGTTCCGGTGGAAGTCCCTTTTACCAGCACTCCAACTCCCGGAACAGGATGTCCTTCGGAATCGGAGACAACACCATTGATATTCCTTTGTTGAGCCAATGAAATCAGACCGAACATAAGAAATGCGGAGATAACAGTTAGAAGACGTTTCGATCTCATCAACATATGTAATAGTTTTAATGTGTGCTTTTGGCAATATTACAAAATATTTTCATATGAAAAACAAGTAAAAAATAAATTTTTATATAAAATATTTTTTCTTTCATTCGTATTTCATTTGAAAATAGTTATATTTGCAGCATGACAAAAGTAGAAGAACGAAGAAAGGCCATAAAAGAGTTGTTGCTCACAAAGGAATACATTAATGTAGAAGAACTGGCTCTATTAATGAATGTTACCGGAGCAACTATTAGAAAGGACCTCCGAGATATGGAGTCAAGACATGAAGTCTATAGGAATCACGGCAATGTTTCTCTGCGCAGACCGCGTATAATAGACCTTAATATTAATGAGAAAATTTTCATTAATGCAGATGAAAAAAAATCCATAGCTAAAGCAGCGGCAGCGATGATAGGTAAAAACGACACTATCCTCATGACTTCCGGCTCCACAATCGAAGCCATGGCGCGGGAGATAAGATCGGGGAGCAACCTCAATGTCGTAACAACATCTATAGGAGTCGCACTTGAACTGGCACGGAACGAGAATATAGACATTATGATTCTTGGAGGCAGGTTAGTACGCAATTCTCTATCTGTTCGCGACGGATACTCAATTCAGGGTCTTGAAAATGTAAGTTGCACTAAACTATTCTTCAGTTGCGACGGACTTGACCTCAACACCGGTGTTATTACCGCTTTTGTTGAAGAAGCTCGAATGACCGCTGCAATGATGAAGGTGGCGACCAAAAAGATACTTCTGGCAGACTCCTCTAAATTCGGCAAGTTTGGCCTGGGCAAGATATGCGAAATATCACAGGTGGACACAATAATCACAGACAGCGGCATCTCCTACACAATGCGTCAGAAGATTGAAAAAGCCGGCGTGCATGTAATCATTTCATAATCACCGCACCGCGAAAGGCGCCCCTACTCCCCTGCCTCTTTGATTATTTTCTCAACCTTTGCGTAGCCATCAGCGGGAACATTCCAAATGAGGGCAATGATACAAGGTCAAATTTGGAAAATCCTTTCAAGTTTCTCTGCTTCTTCCATCAGTTTCGCTTTATTGGTTGTTTTTAGTTTCAGCAGATTCTCCAATTTCCACCTGATGGAAGGATATGCCTTGAAATAACTGAAGTCGAAATTGTCCCAATCAGGTTCAGCCCGCTCGAAACTGATCAGAAAAGATTTATCCCTGTCTGTCATCATCGCATTTACACCCTTGATAAGAGAAATACGGGTCTCTTCAAAATCACTATAAGTAAACGGAATTTCTGTCATGCCTGCGAATTGGTTTTCAAGAGCCTCGTGTTGATCAATCAGACTAGGAGCAAATGACTCATGAATCGGCCTGTCGCTCCCAAGAATACAGAATAAGAGCCCCTCGCGAGTATCTGCCATAGGATACTCCATAGTCCTGATATCAAACAAATCCCTTGGGTGCTGACGGGATAATGCGGCTGCAATCTTTCCACCATACAGTTGGCTCATTGGCACAATGTCCGCCTCGCAGTACAAGCCGAACTCTTCCTGTGCCTTCTTGCATACAGACTTCCTGATAACATCTCCTCCAACAATTCCCCTTTTAATCTGATTAACCTCAATCTTAATCTGCCTCCCTTGATATTCACATAGCAGCTTTGATATTTCCGGTTTGAAAATGATATGCATTCCCCTAAACGTCTTTTTTGCTTTTAAAGCGATGGATTCAAGATGCATATTGATCTGGGATATACTTGTATTACGGTCCGCCAATGGGATGTATGTCAAATCAATATCAACTGAATATCGCGGAAGGTTTCTAACAAAAAGATTTATGGCAGAACCTCCGTGGATAGCGAAGACATTCTCTTCTGTCACCAAAGGTATCATCCTGAGAAGTATCTCAACTTTCCTTGCGTATTCTTTATTCATAGTCTGCGAGTTCTTTGGGTATAGTTATCTGATATTTACTGATATATGTTCCACCGTCTGCCAATGACCTATTGCCTTTGCCAAGGTCAAGAGCGGATTGGTCAAGCGCTTTGAACCACTGATGTCCTGCTTTCTCTGCCATATATAAGAAGAGACGCTTGACTTTTACGGATGAACAGTCCTCAAGCAACTGCTGGACGATTGTCGGTCGGAGGGTTGTCAGCATCTCCATTACATAATAGATGTCAAGGAGTGAATATTGCGCAGGCGCAAGAAGAAGGCATTCCATAAAAGCCCTTTCCGGAGTTGAGACAAGAAGCCGATGTCCCTGATTGTCAATAGTCTCTATGCCCAGCTCTTTGCTGAAGACGGATGTAGTGAAATATCTCACGGTCATATCCCATTCTTGTTGAAGCATCCACGATGGAAGACGCTGTTCCTTCGAAGTGAAGAGAAATGCCTGCGGTTTTCCCATTGCGACGAAGTGGGAGTATCCGTGAAGATCAAGGGCGGAAGATGCTCCGACATGGCAGCTCTTGCCTAATTGAGCATTATACGAAGCAAGCGCGGCATATAATGACGGATTGCTCCCGGCAAACTTGTAAACGCCATGGGACACACGCTCAAGCCAACCACTCCTGACATAGAGTGTCTGCTCCTTGCGGTCTATCCCCTTCTCTGCCATCCAGGAGGAGAAATAGAGAGAGCCAGGCGGTGTAAGGTCTAAGATTTGTTTTATTTTTGTTGCCATAGCGGTAAATATTACCGCAAATATAAACAAAAATAATAATCAATAACGATATTTATACAAGATTTATCAGTATTTTCATATACCGCCCCCTACTCCCCTGCCTCTTTGATTATCTTCTCAACCTTTGCGTAGCCATCAGCGGGAACATTCCAAATCAGGGCAGTAATGATTGAGCCGAGAATGCCGAAGCCTATTACATAAATATACACGCGGTTCCATCCCAAGGCGGAACTTGCCACACTGCCGAACCACATACCTGAAACCAAAGTGCTCATGTAACCTAAAATACCTAAGATGCCGTTACCGGTAGCAGCCGCATACTTGGTGCACTGCATTGAAGCACAGGTGCCGTAGAGAGCCTGGGGCCCATAGATAAAGAAGGATGAGAGTATGAGGAAAATAATGGTGGAAGCCATTCCGCTTGAGCCCCAGAAGAGGGCAAAGCATATAGTAGTCAAAACCATACAAACTAAACAGGTACGATGCGCCCTGTGACCGAAGAATTTATCGGTTGCCCAGCCGGAGACAAGCATTCCGAGAATGCCTCCCACAAGCTCGCAGCTGCCTATCACGGTTCCTGCAATGGCAATTTCAAAGCCCTTGTCCTGCACCAAAAAAGTACCGCCCCAATCCAGGATGGTACCACGGATTACATTCATACAGAAATTAGCAAAAGCAAGAGTCCAAACGATAGGATTTTTGAAAACCATCTTGACCATGATCTTTTTCTGGAGACCCTTGCTCAGCGGTTTCTCCTTGGAAGAAGCATCTTCATCCATCTTCTCTACAGGAGGAAGACCAACCTCCGAAGGGTCATCCTTGACACCGAAGAAAATTATCGGCACCCCCATAAGCGCTATAGCCGCAGGCACTATGAAACAAAGATTCCATGCGCTGTAACCGAAATGCCTTAGAAGGAAACCGCACAGCACCACCACCAGACCGGCGCCGATGCTATGAGAAGTATTCCAAATTGCCTGTTTGGTCGGAAGCTCTTTCGGCCTTACCCAATGAGCAAGCAGGCTCATGCAAGGCGGAACGCCCATTCCCTGAACATAACCATTCACCAGCCACAGAGAGCCTATAAGATAAACAAGCCCCATCGTAGCCTTGCCCTCGGTGTCCAAAAGGTGCATCACACCGTTCATCTTGGGGCTGAAGGCAATGGCGAAATTGACAAGCGCAGAGAGCAACAGGCCGAGAGACATGATTTTCCGGCGGCTGAAGCGGTCCGCCAAATAGCCGTTGAAAAAACGAGATGCTCCGTAGATGATGCCGTTAAGCGTCATGAAGACACCTAACTGCACTTTGGTTATGCCCAATTCGGCCTCCATCGCGGGAATGGCCATTGAAAGGTTCTTGCGTACAAAATAGAACAGAGCATAACCTATCATAAGGCTGATGATTATCCGCCACTGCCAACGATTATGCTTCTTTAAAGTTGCTGCGTCCATAGAAAAGAGTGGTTTTTTTGATTCAGGTAAAGTAGTTGGATGCAAAAATAGGCAATTTTTATAATAGAATGGCAATTATTGTTAATTTGAATAATTTGCCTGAAAGCCATAAAAAATTGAATTGTATTATTGATTAAAAACAAATAATCAATATTTTTGTGTCATTGAAATAAAAAGGAGGAATAATAATGAAAAATAAGATTGATGAAATTCTTAAGTATAATGCCGGATATGTAGAGGAAAAGCTGTACGTGCCTCACATTACGGATGGAAAACCAAAATTGAAGCTTGCCATCGTCACTTGTATGGACACCCGGCTTACGGTCATGCTTACCCATGCTCTCGGCCTGAAGAATGGAGATGCAAAGATTATCAAGGTGGCAGGAGGTACAATCTTGAATGATTATGATAATGTCATCCGCTCCCTTTTAGTTGCTATCTACGAGCTCGACTGCGACGAAATCATGATAATACATCACACAGATTGCGGTGCGTGTCATATGAACAGTAAAGACATGCTCAGGCTTATGAAAGGAAAGGGCATTTCTGATGAGGCAATCGCCATGGCCTCAGGGCAGGTCAATTTAGATGAATACCTGGAAGGCTTCCACGACACAGAATCCAGCGTACGCAAAACAGTCGCCACAGTCCGCAATCATCCCCTTGTTCCGAAAAACATCTCCGTACGCGGCTTTATCATGGATTCCAAGACAGGTGGATTGATGGAGGTAATGTAGTTTTTTTGCGATAGAACACATTTAAAAAATGAGCTTCATCCGACAAGGGATGAAGCTCTAACCGTTATTAAAGTGCAATATGTATCGACTAAATGGATAACATCGGCACTGAATCGCACGCAAAGATATAAAACTATAGATTATTAAACAAGTGCTCTAAAGAATTTTTCCAATAGTGCATATTCATCATCTAATAAGCCATTCGGCGGCTGGAACCATACGGATGGTGTACTAGTCTTTTGCAAAGGAGGTAAAACTTCCATAATTTCCAAAAAACAGAGGGGCAAACTTCCATATTCTCCACTTTTTGGAACTCTAAACTTCCATATTTTCCCGAAAAAAGAGAGCTAAACTGCCATAACAGGACAAATCTTCAAACGAAAACCCGCAAGAATTTTCAAGTATATTTGAAAATAATCGCATTTTCGGGAAATTTTCAAGCACGTTTGAAAATAATTATTTTTTACTAAAATTTTCAAGTGTGTTTGAAAATAATTATATTTGCAAAAAATATTCAAACATGGTTGAAATAATTGATTCCATACGGAAGTATAATTTCTGGGATAATAATCCTGTAGATTTAGGTTATACCCGTACATTTTACATAAATAAAATCGGGCAATATTTGGGCAATAAATTAGTAAAAGTACTTGTTGGACAGCGTCGTGCAGGCAAAAGCTACATTTTACGCCAAATCGCATCCGGATTATTATCTGCAGGCATAAAGAACGAAAATATTCTTTACATCAACAAAGAATATATAGAATTGACAAGCTTGCACAACGCAGTAGAATTGGAGCAATTATACAAAGCATACAAAGAAGTGCTCAATCCTACCGGCAAAGTTTATATTTTTATCGATGAAATACAGTACATCGAAGAGTGGGAGCGCTTTGTAAACTCTCACTCTCAAGATTTTGCAGAGCCTTGTGAGGTTTTTATCAGCGGTTCAAATTCCAAACTGCTATCCGGCGAATTAGCAACGCTTTTGTCCGGCAGATACATTGAATTTGAAGTGCTCCCATATAGCTATACCGAATATTGCGAAGTCACCCGGCAAAAGAAAGGCAGTAAAAGCTACAAAAAGTTCCTTCAAAGCGGGGCTTTACCGGAGCTTTTCAATCTTAACGATGATGAAATGAAGCAAAATTACATTTCTTCCATCAAAGATACGGTAATATTGCGCGATATAGTATCGAGGTATAACATAAAAGATGTAAGGCTGTTAGATGACTTGTTTATTTATTTAGTAAATACCGCATCCAATTTAATCTCGATAACAAACATCATCAATTATTTTGCATCAAGGAAGCGTAAAACAAATTACGAAACACTTTCTTCGTACATTGGTTATTTAGAAAATTCATTTCTTATTCATCGTGCCGAACGATATAACATAAAAGGAAAAGACATTATTTCGGGCAATAGTAAATATTACATAAATGATTTAAGCTACAGAAATTATCTTTATACCGGATATGATTACGGAATTGGATATCTTTTGGAAAATGCCGTTTATTTGAGTTTAAGGCGTGCAGGATATCAAGTTTATGTTGGAACGATAAAAGATACTGAGGTTGATTTTGTGGCAATAAAAGGAGATAAAAAACTCTACTTACAAGTAAGCCTCAGCCTTAACGAAGAACATACAAGAGAGAGAGAGTACCGCTCCTTGAAACTAATAGAAGATAATTATGATAAGTATGTGGTAAGTATGGATGATTACAAAATCCCATCCAATGAAGGGATTGAGCACATATCAGCGTGGGATTTGGATGACTTTTTAAATTAACCCTATATATACTTCTTCATCTCTTCGCCGATTACACCGGCTTCCAATTCGATTAGATGTTTGGCGGTGCTCGATTTGATCTTGGGCATAAGCACTCCCTCCACCTGAAAGAATCCCACCTCGGATTTCATGTGAATTTCGATTTTGATTGGTTTCTTATCGCCCTTGACAATCCTGACTTTCTCTATTGAATTCGCCGAATACTTGTGGATATCGCCCTCTTCGGGTTTTGAAGGTATCTCCAAGGTGATGCGGGCTCTGCCCTTGGTCATATCACAACCGTCAGCGATGAGGATCAGCCCGGCTTCAAGCGAATGAATCAGATGAGTGCCCATATGCCCCAATATCCCTTCCATCGCTGTGGCGCGTATCACTGTGCGGCGCGTTATATTATCATCCCCGGGCAACACTTCTTCAAGTATCTTAGTAATAAGCGGATAGGATATTAAACCTGAATATAGTTCGTGGTCCTTGCGCCCTATGGTCATGCCGGTGTCGTGCAGAAAAGATGCGAGTATCAAGGCCGCGACACTGTCGGCAAAGGTCCCTGCCTGCTCCTTCTCCAAACTGGTCTGTATTCCGTCCTCGTGAAGCATTCCAATCATCTTCAGAGCGTTATAGCATACCTTTTTCATGTGTACCGGCCCGTGGTCATTCAGCCCGATACGTACAATCGACACATTGTTGGCATAGTCCTGCAAACTCTTTACTTCGGCATTTGTTATAAGCGCCTGATAAACCCGTAGCGGCAGGTCATCTTTTAAAGGATCTTTCTCTATTATATCCTTGACAAGTCGTAGAATCGCATTTTCTGTTGCAATTTCTTTGGGAGATTTAATTTCTTTCATGCATCTTTCGCCTTTGTATCCATACATATCGTCACGGGACCATCATTAACAAGTTCAATCTTCATATCGGCGCCGAACACTCCCATACCCACCGGTTTGCCGATAAGTTCGGACATTTTACGGCAGAAAAGTTCATACATGGGGACGGCAAGCTCATGGCGGGCGGCATTGATGTAAGAAGGACGGTTGCCTTTCTTGGTACAGGCGAGAAGGGTGAACTGGCTTACCACTATTACATCCCCCGCTGATTCTATCACGGAGCGATTCATAACGCCCTCATCATCATTGAAAATCCTAAGGTTGGCGGTCTTACGCGCAAGCTTATCGGCATCCTCTGCTGTATCGTCATTGCCGACGCCAAGCAGTACGAGCAAGCCCGGACCTATTGACGATTTAATAGCGCCATCTATCGTAACGGATGCGCGGGACACTCTTTGAATTACGGCTCTCATTGCTAAAGGTCAACACCGAATTTGTCCCCTATCTTCATGTACAGATTGCCGTCATCCAGGCTCATGCCGATTTTGTCATTCATTTTTATTCCGAGACGGAACTTACCGTCTCCCCTAATCATTTTGTCGAGGCTATGAATGGCTTTGTCGTTATTATTTAAAAAGAAATTGAACATAGGATTATTGATTATACTAAGCCAAATTTACGAAAATTATTTCAATATCCTTTTATATCACCTGCTATTATCTATTTGGGTAGAGGGGGAAGGGGCATATAACCTATTGTTTTCTATTCAAATAGAAGAAGGGGGTTATATCACCTGCTTTTTACGTTTCCAGTTCAGGATGGGGAGGAGGAAGGAAATTACAGCGGCGCCAATCCAGAACCAGCTCGCATATGTAAAGTCATGAACACCGTCAACAATATTGCCATCAAGCAAAATACCCGTAACCACATTCTGAATACCGGCAGCGGCGTAGGATGCCACACCGACTATGCCTAAAGCGGCTCCGCTTGCTTTCCTCGGCACCAAATCGACAGCCATCAAACCTCCGATAAAACTAACCAGCACGCCTATTGCAATGCCGAAGAGCACCATGGCAATGATGTTGATTACCTTGCCGGGGCCTCCGAAAAGGAATAGCGCAAGGGCGATGGCTTCTAAAACCCCCGCGGCAAAAGCCGGATAATTGCGGTTCCCCTTGAATATTGCATCTGACAGCCAACCGGAAAGGACAGTTCCTATAATGCCAAAGATTGGATTGATGCCGATGATTGCGGCGGCTTCAGCCAAGTCGTAGCCTTTGGCTTCCTGAAGAAAGATTACGCCCCACTCGTTGATGGCATAGCGGCTTATATACATGAATGCGCTTGAAAGGGCGAGAATCCATACACCGGGATTACGAATAACTGCGAGCTGTATAGCCTTTGTATCTGCTTCCGAAACCTTAGCCTCAGCTTGAGCCTTCTCGCCGGAAAGTTCTTCTATAGATGGCAGACCTTTGCTCTCCGGAGTATCGTGCATCCAAAGCAGTATAAGGATAACCCCCACAATACCTGCCGCTGCAGCTCCAAAGAACCCCCACTTCCAACCGAATGAAGCCACAAGCATACCTGTGGCAATAAAAGAAAGACCCTCCCCTATATTATGAGATGCGCTGAAAAAGCCATAATATGTTCCTCTGATTCTAAGGGGAAACCATCGGCTGAGAGAAACAACCGCTGCCGGCGACCCTATTGACTGCGCCCAGCCGTTAATCGCCCACATTACCGCAAAGGAAACAAAAAGAACCGAGCTGGAGATTCCGGCTGAAGCGCTTGATGCCCCCAATATTCCCATCAACAGGTTCATTACAGCCGAAACTGCAAGGCCTGTGGCCATAAAACGCTTGATGTTGGAGCCGTCTGCGAGGAAGCCGTTGACGAGCTTGCCTACCGCATAGGCCCAATAAAGACAAGCGCCGATTATTCCCAATTGAGTAGCGTTAAGCAGCCCTGCATCGATCAGAGGCTGCTTCATTACGCCCATAGAGAGGCGGCAGACATAATACAGCGCATACCCCAAGGTGCCTGCTAAAAAGGTTTGGAGACGCTGTCTGCGCCACTGCTTATCTACAAGATGCGGAACCGTCTTCTCCACAGACGGCGCACTCATTTTATAGAGACTCATACCAATCTCTCAGAACATACCATATCTTCTTCTTTTCACCTTTCTCGGACAACACTCCCTTGCGGTTATAATCATCTTGAATACCAATCAATTGGCGGCGGGGAGAGCGGAAATCTTTCATTATCCACGGACATGTTCCGGCCAATTGAGGCATTTTTTTCTGCATGGCGATTTGGGCCTTATAAACTTCGACTCCATATTCCTCAGTAAACTTAACATCGGCCCCGCCGTGATACCCGTATTTAACTCCTGCACCCCATTCGGTAATAACGACCGGCTTATCCACAGGGAAGGTCCAGCTTACCCTGCCGCATTTTTCAGCAGCTCCATCATACCAGCCTATGTATTGGTTGAAACTGATAAGGTCCGAATCCTGCAATAATTCATCTTCCACCGTAACCACTCCTTTGCCCAAAGACTCCTTTTCCATTGCCGCAGATACAAGGCGGGAGCCATCCAATCTGCGGGCTTCTTTTACAAGAGCGCTTAGGAATTCATAACGTTCGGGAGAGCGGGGCGTCTCATTTCCAACAGACCAAATCACAACGGAAGCCCTGTTTCTGTCACGGGTAATCATCTCGTTAAGCTGGTTCATCGCATTGTCAAATGTATTGCGGTTTTTCCAAGAAATGGTCCAATAGACAGGAATCTCGGACCATACCATCAGGCCGAGAGAGTCTGCGACCCTAACCATATTCTCGTTGTGCGGATAATGGGCCAGACGAACAAAATTGCAACCCAATTCTTTTGCGGCCGAAAGCAAAGACTCGGCATGCTCGCGACTCCAGGCTCTGCCTCCTCCATCCAATCTCTCCTCATGAATTGCCACTCCCTTTAAAAATACGGGTTCATCGTTGAGAAGTATGGAGCTGCCGCGGGTGGAAATTGTGCGGAAACCCACCTTATCAGACATGGCATCGCTTCCGGCAGACAAATCAACAGCGTATAACTTGGGAGAAGATGTGCTCCAACGCTGAGGTTTTGCTGATTTAGAAAAATACCCCTTTCCGGACTCATCCGTCTCTACCGAAACCTTCCACTTAAGTTCCGGAATGGATATGCTCACTTTTTTACCCTTCAATTCTTCTCCATCCAACTGCACCCAACCCTCAATTTTCCGTCCGCTTTCATCCAAACGCATAAAATAATCTCTGATAAACACATCAGGGGTTTCTATCACTTTAACATCGCGCGTGAGGCCTCCATAATTCCACCAATCGCTGTTAATGGTAGGCACCCCGTCTAAAATGCGGTTATTGTTCACCTTTACTACGAGAGAGTTTTCACCGTTCTTAAGGTGCGAACTCACCTCAAAGCAGAAGGGAGTAAATCCCCCGATATGATGCCCTATCACGCGTCCGTTAATGCCGACAACAGCATCGTAATTGGCTGCACCGAAATATAAAAAGTAGCGCTTTCCCTCAGCAGGCGTCAGAGAAAACAATTTTCTGTACCAAATTGACC
>Ga0255340_1001261_pt1 | contig 34639 bp, 28 predicted proteins | sample wastewater_treat_7_FD_192417 | JGI IMG/M metagenome (GOLD analysis project Ga0255340, IMG submission 192417) | Wastewater microbial communities from Lulu Island WWTP, Vancouver, Canada - plant10 | ecosystem: Engineered > WWTP > Wastewater > Unclassified | place: Canada: Vancouver, British... | reverse complement strand
ATACGGACAGACCTGTCTACCTGCCTACGGACAAAATCAATGTATGGGGATTTGCAAGACATAGGGATGATAAGTCTGTTAATAAGGTAAGAATTGAATTGGTTGAAGCTAATACGGGCTTGGTGTTGGATGAAAAAACAGTTGACTTAACAAATATAGGAACTTACCAAACAGAATTTGAAATAAAAAATATTACTTCTGATATTCTTCAAATAAATGTGTACGATAATGATTTAAAAATATCCACAGAATTTGTATCAATCGGTAAATATACAAAACCTCTTTATACGGTAAAGGGGGAACTTGACAAAAAATTTGTTTACAAGGGTGAAAGTGTAAATTATAAAGTAAACGCCTCTTTCTTTGATGGCTATCCGGTACCGAACTTAGAGCTTAAATTCGGAACATTTTCCAGTAACTATAGCGGAAGTTTAGAATACGGCGGAATGGATGCAACTGTTAAAACTGATGAAAAGGGAGAAACTGTAATAAGTATAAATACGAATTTGACGAGCGACAGCTGGAGACCCGTTTCTATACGTGCAAGTCTTTGGAATGCAAAGGCAGAGGATAAACCTGTGAGCCTTATCGATGGATTTGAAGTATTCCCTCACCATGAAATGGTTGAAATTGTGCAAAATGACGTGGAGCATCCTGAAAATATAAGTATATTATTGCATGAATTAGACATTACCAATTATGACAGCCAATATTACGGCGGATATGAAAATCTGAGGGGTAATCCCTTAAGCGGTACGGTACAAGTAAGCGTAGCTGAAAGTTATTATGAAAAGGTAAAAAAAGGTGAGTATTACGATTTTATAAATAAGGTAAATGTTGTTGATTATACATATAACTATGTCGAAAATGTTGTATTTAATGAAGTTGCAGTAATAACAGACGGATACGGCAATTTACAAATTCCTGATTTTAATCCTGAAAGAACTTATAAAATTTCAGCAGAATATATGAGTGAAAATGGTCCTGTAAGAGAGTGGACACATATAGGATACTATTCCCGTTATTATGAAAAATTGTATTACTCCTTAGAAAAGGATAAGGATAAAGAAAATTACAGACTGAATGACAATGTAAGCTTAAAGCTCACATACAACCATGAAGATGTTCAAAATACGGGTAATGATAAACTTATACTGTTAATTATGAAAAACGGGCTTATAGATTATAAAATCACTGACAATACAAGTCTCAGCTTTGAATTTGAGGAAGAATATATACCGAATGTAATGCTAAACAGCATATATTGCAAAAACGGGTATATGTATCCGGTTGAATTCACAGGCTCTATATTCTATGATACTACTGAAAAGCAAATACACTTTGATATAACAACAGATAAGGAAGAATACAGACCCGGTGAAGAAGTTGTATTAAGTATAAAAACAAAGGATGAAAATAATAAACCAATTACTGCAGATGTAAATATATCCGTTGTAGATGAGGCATATTTTACATTGTTTGAAAAAAGAGTGGATACTTTGAATTCTGTATATGCCGGGGTAGGTTCAGGACTTGTTGCTTCTTATCTGTCAAATATTGATTTAAGCATGGATAAGGGCGGTGGTGCCGAAAGGGGCGGAGGAGGAGAAGATTATACTAATTTCAGAGATGAATTCAAGGATACAAATGTGTTTAAAACCATAACAACAGATAAAAACGGCAATGGAGAATTAAAATTTAAATTAGCGGATAATTTGACATCCTGGAGAATAACCTATCAAGGGATTTCAGACAAATTATTTGCAGGAAGCGGCACAAAAAATATTACCGCAAGTTTGCCGTTCTTCGTAGATGTAATCATGAGCAAAGAATATCTGAAGGATGATAAAATATCTGCCTCCCTAAGGGTATTCGGCGCTGAAGCAAAAGAATCAGAAGAAGTAAATTATGAAATTAAAATTATAAATAAAGAAACCGGTAAAGAGTTGAAATATAAGGAAACAGGTATTATAGGAGACTATACGAATATTTCATTTGATAAATTAGATGAAGGCTCTTATGAAATATATATTTATGCTTCTTATAAGGATTTTGAAGACGGGATAATGGAAGAATTCAATGTTCTTGATTCATTCGTATATTTTAACAATACAACTTATTATAAATTGACGGAAGATACTGTGTTGGACAGCGTATATTCTAACCCGGTAATTACCTTGTATAACGAAAGCCGCTCAGATTTTTACAAGAGTTTAGAAAATATTTTAGCTAACAGCGGAAAAAGGATTGACCAAACTGTATGTTCAATGTTGGCAGCCAAATATATAAATGATTATTTTAAAACCGATTTATATTTTAATGAGGACGAACTAATCAATGAAGTCAACAAATATGAAATCGATACATGGGGTGGATACAGCCTTTTCACATATTCCGCAGCTGATGTTGAAATAACCGCAAAACTTATAAACTTGATAGATAATGAATATATAGGGTATAAGTCGAAAACTTACTTTAAAAATATATTGCAAAATCCGGATTACAACGAAGAAATTCCGGCAGCTCTTTGGGGCTTAAGCACCTATAAGGAGCCGGTATTATTAACAATTTATGATTTATTGGAAAACAATACATTGGAAATAAGAGATAAAATTTATCTTTCCTTAGCTTTGGCGGAATTGGGAGACTTAAATACGGCTAAAAAATATTATAAAGAATTTTCAAACAGCTTTAAAGAATCCGGAAATTATTTATATTTTGAAAGTGGTGCAGATGAAAATAGTAGTTCCGAAAATTATGAATTAACAGCACTATTGTCGCTATTGGGATGCAAGCTTAAAGATTATGAAACAAGCGACAAATTGTTTAAATATATTTATAATAATCCTTCTAAGTTTACCCTTTCAAGCTTTGAGCAGCTAATATATATTATGAACAGAGATATAATGAAATTAGATGAAATTAAAGATTTGTTCGGAGAAGTTACTGTTAATTCAGAAGGTAAAGATAAAACATATAAATTGAAATTATTTGACAGGGAAAGTTTTTCCGTCCCAAAGGATAAAATTAAGGATGTCAAATTTAAGAATATAAAAGGGAGTATAGCATGCATGGTTGAAGCACTTGGAAATAAGGATGATTTAGAAAAAAATAAAACCGATGATTTCTCTATAAAAATAGACTATAGTCTTAAAGATTCCACACAAAACCAAATGTCATACAATCATTCCGACTTAGTTAAAGTAACCATAATGCCATCCTTTAGCAAAAATGTAATAACAGGAAATTATGAAATAACGTATGTGGTTCCTGCCGGTTTCAGGTTTATTGAGCTTGATAGGAAGAATCCGTTTTGGGTTGAAGAAAACGGTCAAAAATTAAGATTTTTCTTCCATTATGACAGGCAAAACTTTGCTGCAATCCCTATTACATTTTATATTCAAGCTGCACAAAAGGGAGAGTATACTGTGGATTATGTGGTTATAAAAGAAAATTTGGAGCCTAAATTGAATTATCTTGATAAGACAATTTTATCAGTGAAATAAAATTCCGGATAAATCTAAGTGGCAGGTGCATAATGAATAAATTTTTTAAAGTATTTACTGTATTTTTATTGTTTATTACGATTGCCGGAAGTATACTTGCTTATAATACAGCGAAAAACAGGCATGAAAAATACTTTTTTGACGGAAGAAAAAATATTGAATGTTTATATTACGATCCATCAGATTTTATTAATATTCCTGAGTATGAAACAAGTCAAGATATCGGTACTATACATGGATGTATAGTACCTCATCATTTGGTTGCAAAAGATTTAATTCATGAAGTATTCCAAAAGGTGCAAAAAAATAAATATAAAACAGTGGTATTGATTGGTCCCGACCACGAAAGTACCAATAAAGGAAAAATATTTACGACATTAAGCAATTGGCAAACACCAAGAGGTGTCTTAGAAACAGACGGTAATTTAACAAAAGAATTATTAAAATACGACTTTGTAACAGAAGATGACGATAAGATAACAATGGAACATTCCACCTCAAGTATTATTCCCTTTATTAACTATTATCTGAATGATATTAAGATAGTTACCTTAGTTTTGACAAAGCAGGTGAAATTAGAGGATGTTGAAATATTGACGGATGAATTATATAAAAATATAAACTTACACGAAACATTGTTTATTGCCTCAGTTGATTTTTCCCATTATTTAAATTTGGAAGATGCTCAAAAAAAAGATTTGATAAGTATGGAAGCCATAAAAAACAAAGACATAAACAAACTCATGTCTTTTACCAATGATAATTTAGACTCACCGATATCTGTTGTCACCTTGCTAAAAATGATGGACAAATTGGGAGCAGCTGGTGATACTGTACTAAATCACAGCAATTCAGAGCTCATATTAAAAAAGAAAATCGAAGAAACAACAAGCTATATAACATATTTGTTTTATTAAGATACTTTGACATCATCCACACACATATTGTATACCTTTTATTTACAATATTTAAAAATTTGTTGTTATTTAATATAAATTCATATAAAATTAGTTTATTGAAATCAGGAGGATGCTATGCAGATATATTTAAAAAAATTTATCAGATTAATATTTGGTCTTTATATATATGCTTTGGGTTTAGTTTTATGTATTTATGCCAATATTGGACTTGCTCCCTGGGATGCCTTTGCAATAGGCATCAGTAAAGTAACGGGAATATCTTACGGTAATGTATCGATTCTTATAGGTATTACAATTGTAATAGCATTATTTTTTCTATTAAAAGAAAAAATCGGGTTCGGGACAATTTTAAACGCCATATTGATAGGATTCTTTTCTGATTTAATTATTGATTCAAAAATAATACCATATATGCAAAATTTTTTCACAGGTGTATTAATGCTTGTAACAGGCCAAATATTAGCATGCATAGCTTCATATTTATATATTGGTGTGGGTCTTGGAGCAGGACCCAGGGATTCTTTAATGATTGGTTTAGGGAAAAAATTTTCTAATATTCCAATAGGTATAGTAAGAGGCTCCATTGAAGCAACTGTTTTGTTTATAGGCTGGATATTGGGAGCTAAGGTTGGGCTTGGAACGGTTATTTATGTTTTCAGCATAGGCTTTTTACTTCAAACTACATTTAAATTGCTTAAATTTGACGTTAAATCGGTTGTTCATGAAAGTGTATTCGATACAATAAATATATTCAAAAAAATTCACTCTGAAAATATTTAAATGAGGATAATATGTGCGGAAGATATTACATTGATATTGATAATGAAGAATTCAAGAAAATATTAGAAGAGGCACAAAGAAATATTTATGAGAATTTTAAAAGCGGTGAAATTTTTCCTACAAACATTGCCCCTATTTATATAGAGGATGATAATAAAATAAAGCCTCTCTTAGCTAAATGGGGATTTCCAAAGTGGGACGGCAAGGGTGTAATAATTAATGCAAGAGCTGAAACACTAAACGAAAAGCTAATGTTTAAAAGACTGTCTTCATCCAACAGGTGTATTGTGCCTGCTTCTTTTTATTATGAATGGAAGCAGGAAGAAAAAGGCAAGCATAAATATAAAATAAATAAACCCGGCTCCAATATTTATATGGCCGGATTATACAATATAGCTGCAAATAAAAACAAGCAATTGAGCTTGTTTGATGAAAACATTGATATTTACTATACCATTATAACACGAAATTCCAATGATTCGGTTTCCCACATACACAGCAGAATGCCACTCATTTTTAGTATTGAAGAAATGAATGAATGGCTGAGGGGCCAAAGTATAGATGAATTGATGAAATCTGAGCATATGCTAACCGGAGAAATTACCGAATAATTGACTTCACTATATCTAAGCTTTCATTTCTCAAATGATATGATTAACCATACTGAATATTGAAATTAATGAACATAAAATATCTGGCAATACCTTGCAATTTTTTGTTCTAAATTATCCAAGCTTATTATTCTTACTTCCCTGATTGTTTCTTTACCTTCAATATATAATAGTATTACCGGCACGGTAAACACATTAAATTTGGAAGATATATCTAAACTCTTATCCGCTTCAACCATTATTGCATAAATATTAGGATATCTTTTAATCATATTCTCCACTTTAGGTGTCATGGATTTACATACCGAGCATGTCTTGCTTCCAAAATAAATCATTACCATATCGTTCTTTTCAATAAGCTCTTGTAAATTTTCATAAGATGTTATAATTTCCATAGTACTCCTCATTATTAATGTTCTTATTTACATTTTACCATTATTTCATAAAATTAACCATTTTTTTAAAAACAATAAAGTTTTTCTTGCGTATTATATTATTATATGCTAATATTCTAATATATTAATATTGCAATATATGGAGGGTAAAATGATAGATTTCAGCAATAAGGAAAGAGTTAAAAAGGTATTGTCGGAAAAAGCAGAGCTGTTTAAATCAATAGCACATCCCGTAAGACTTTGCATATTGGCAATGCTTATAAAAGAAGAGGAAAGCAATGTTACCGATATTCAATGCTGTTTGGATGTTCCGCAGCCTACTGTATCACAGCATCTTTCCAAACTTAAGTCAGCAGGCATACTTTCAGCGGAAAGAAACGGAACGGAAATTTATTATAAAATTATAAATGAAGAAGTAAAAAAAATAGTAAGCCAAATTTTAGATGCATAAGGGAGGATTTATGAGCAAGAAAATTTTAATAATAGGCGGTGTTGCAGGAGGAGCATCCGCAGCAGCCAGACTTAGAAGACTTGATGAAACATCAAAAATTATAATGTTTGAAAAAGGGCCTTATATATCGTATGCAAATTGCGGTTTGCCTTACCATATAGGAAAAGTTATAAAAGAAAGGTCATCCTTATTGTTGCAGACTCCCGAAGCTATGTCAAAAAAATATAATATTGACGTGCGTGTAGAGTCTGAAGTTATTTCAATTAACAGAGAGAGCAAAACCCTAGATGTTAAGAATCTAAAAACCGGCGAAATTTATACTGAAAGCTATGATACCTTGATTATATCCACGGGCTCATCGCCCTTAAAACCGCCGATTGAAGGAATTAATTCACCGGGTATTTTTACCTTGTGGACTGTGCCCGATACAGATAATATAATAAAATTCATAAATGAAAAGAAACCTAAAAACGCTCTTGTAATAGGGGGTGGTTTCATAGGGCTTGAGGTTGCAGAAAATCTTGCGGCTGCAGGATTAAATGTAACTGTTGCCGAAGCAATGAACCAGGTTATGGCTCCTATAGATTATGAAATGGCACAATTAGTACATGAAAACATGGTATCAAATAATATTGAGTTGATTTTAGGAGATGGTGTATCTAAATTCGAAAGCAATGACGGCGTAATAACCATAACATTGGCAAGCGGCAGAACCTTAACAGCAGACATGGTTATATTGTCCATCGGTGTCCGCCCAAACGGTCAACTGGCAAAAGAAGCAGACCTTGAAGTTAATCAAAGAGGCGGAATAATTGTAGATAAATATCTGAAAACATCCGATCCAAGTATATATGCAATCGGTGATGTTATTGAGGTTGAAGAATTTATAAACAAAGGCAAAGCAATGATTGCCCTTGCAGGTCCTGCCAACAAGCAAGGAAGAATATGCGCCAACAATATTTATGGTGCTGAAGAAGAATATAAAGGTACCCAGGGAACTTCAGTGGCCAAGGTTTTTGATTTAACCGTTGCATCGACAGGTACCAATGAAAAAACTCTAAATAGAATGGGAATGGTTGAAGGCAAGGACTATTATACAGCAATTATATCACAAAAATCTCATGCAGGTTATTATCCTGAATCTGCTGAAATGATATTAAAATTAATATTTTCAACAGACGGACAAAAAATATTCGGTGCCCAAATTATAGGAGAGGACGGAGTTGATAAACGAATTGATACAATTGCGACAACAATTGGTCTGAAGGGCAGTATTTATGATTTAAAAGAGCTTGAACTTGCTTACGCACCTCCATATTCCTCAGCTAAGGACCCTGTCAATATGCTTGGATTTGTGGCTGAGAATATTATTCAAAACAAGGTTAAATTCAGCAAGTGGAATGATATTGACCCTTCAAAACAAAATGAATACACATTGCTTGACATACGAGAGGAAGCGGAGCACATGGTATTTGATATACCCGGAACCGTAAATATTCCTTTGGGCCAGCTTCGTGGCAGAATTAACGAATTAAATAAAGATGATAACATAATTATACTTTGCTCTATAGGGGTTCGCTCATACAATGCAGCCAGGGTTTTAATGGAAAATGGATTTAAAAATGTTTTAGTTTATCCTGCAGGAACAAACTTTTATAAATCTGTTTATTACAACTATTTCAACGAAACCGGAAGAGAAAGTAATGATGACACATTAGTAGTAAGCAATACAAATGAAAAGAAAACAGATACAACAGTAAAAATTAAATCATCTATTCAAGTGGATTGCAGCGGATTACAGTGCCCGGGCCCCATTATGAAGGTATATGAAACAATGAAAAATGCAAATGATGGAGATATTGTTCAAGTATCTGCAACAGATTCAGGATTTGCTAAAGATGTTGAAGCATGGAGCAGAAGAACAGGCAATACCCTTCTAAAAATAGAAAAGGATGGTAAAAATAATATTGTATATTTGCAAAAAGGAATAGACAATAAAAAAGCTGAAACAGCTTTAGAAAAAACAGGACTTCAACCGTCTAATGACGGTAAAACCATAATTGTATTCAGCGGCGACATGGATAAAGTTCTGGCATCCTTTGTTATTGCAAACGGTGCTGCAGCAATGGGAAGACCGGTTACTATGTTTTTCACATTCTGGGGACTTAATGTTTTAAGAAAAACCGAGAAGCAAAATGCTAAAAAACCTTTCATTGATACCATGTTCGGCAAAATGATGCCTCGAGGAGTTAACAAACTAAAACTTTCAAAAATGAACATGGGCGGATTGGGAACAGCTATGATGCGAAAAGTAATGAAGGATAAAAATATCGATTCATTGGAAGATTTGATTAAAAAGGCAATGGCTAACGGTGTAAAAATGATTGCCTGCACCATGTCAATGGATGTAATGGGCATTACAAAAGAAGAATTAATAGATGGTGTTGAATTTGCAGGAGTAGGCACTTATTTGGGTGATGCCGAAGAATCCAATGTAAACCTGTTTATCTGATACTCATGTAATGACGACTTAAATGTTGAAGAAGATATACAGTTATGATATAATTTATTTAATGACTCATTGATGAGGAGGTTCATGGTGTCATCTTCTTTAAACAAAGGATTATCTATTATAACTTATTCGAAAAAACACATGGAGAATGTAATTGCCCAATTAACTAATCTTCTTGGAGATGAAATCAGCATCAAAGGATATTCCATACAAGAAGGAATCAATGAAGAAATTTGCGATTCCCTGGTTCTGATATGTCATAAGTATCTGAAGGAAGAAGCGTTAAAGCACATTACTCCCGGTGCAAATGTATTGGTAGCCAGAAGATCACTTAATCATTCTAAGTTAGAGGATATTTTACAAATACCTGAAGGGGAAAAAGTGCTTTTTGTTGACGTCAACAAATATTTGGCGGAAAGCTCCATATCTCTGCTTGTAGAACTGGGTATTAACCATATATCGATGTATCCCTATTATCCGGGTCAAGAATTTCCGGAATATGCCGACTATTCTATAACAACCGGTGAAACTCACTTAGTGCCCGATTATGTCAAAAATATAATTGATATCGGTTATAGCAAAATAGACCTTACCACAATCACAGAAATAATGATTAAGCTCGGAATTATGGATGAAAGAGCAAATCTATTGTCTTCAAGATATTTGCAGGACTTTGCGTATTCCAGCAAAAAAATCGTAGAAACACTCAGTGATAATAAACATATTACGGAGCAGTTAAACACGATATTAAATGTAATAAATGACGGTATAGTAGGTATTGACGGTAGTGGTGAAATAATGTTCAGCAATAATAATGCAAACAAACTCTTCAACAATACCGAAATTAATCTAAACGATATAAATAACTTTGATATTAAGTCATTTCAAGGTAAGACTTTTGATGTGTACCGTGAAATTCATGAGATAAAAGGTAAAAAAGTTCTTCTCACAATGATGCCGATTATTGAAGATAATGCTAATAATGGTATAATAATCACTTTTAAGGACTTGTCTGAAATTATGGAGATGGAAAATATAGTCAGAGTCAACCTCTTCAAAAAAGGACATACTGCAAAATACCGTTTTAGCGATATTGTGGGCAAGAGTAAAAATATGAGCGAGACAATAGAAATTGCTAAAAAGCTTTCAAGAAGCAATTCAACCCTCCTCTTGACCGGAGAAAGCGGTACAGGCAAGGAATTATTTGCCCATTCAATTCATAATGCTTCTAAACAGCAGTATGGTCCTTTTGTTGCAGCTAACTTTGCTGCACTTACCGAAAGCTTGCTTGAAAGTGAACTTTTCGGTTATGAAGAAGGAGCCTTTACCGGTGCAAGAAAGGGAGGCCATGCAGGACTTTTTGAACAGGCACATAAAGGAACGATATTTCTGGATGAAATCGGTGATGCCTCACCCAGAATACAAGCACGATTGCTTAGAGTACTTCAGGAAAAAGAGGTTCTTCGTGTCGGAGGAACCAAGATTATTCCAATAGATGTGAGGGTTATCGCTTCAACTAATAAAGACCTTCATAAACTTGTACAAAAAGGTGATTTCAGAGAAGACTTATATTATCGGCTTAATGTTCTTCCAATAAATATTCCTCCTTTAAGAGAGAGAAAAAGCGATATTCCCTTGCTGATAAAAATGTTTCTTAAAAAGTTTCCAAATGGAAGTGAGATGGTAATAAGCAATGAGGTTATGGCGAAATTTTTGGAATATGACTGGCCGGGTAATGTTCGTGAACTTGAAAATGTAATTGAATATCTTTACAATCTGGCGGGAAGCAAAATTGAACTTAAAGATTTACCTTTGGATTTAGCAGGCGGGAAAAAGCAAGAAGATATTCAAACTCAAAATCAACAAATACTTGAAAAAACTCTTAAAGATTTAGAGATGGAGATACCGCTTCAAGATGTCCTTACCATACTTAATGCTATAAAAAGGTCAAAAGACGAGGGATATGCTTATATAGGACGTAAGAAACTGGCAGAGCTAGTGAAAGATGAATTTACTGAGCAGATGATTAGAAGCCGTCTTGAAATACTATCACAGGCAGGATTAATAATTACCGAAAGAGGACCTAAAGGTTCAAGATTATCGTTAAAAGGAGAGAAATTCTTAGATTTGATAAACAACACGTTAGAATAATCCGGAATTTTAGAAAAAGGGAGCAGAACTCTGCTCCTTTAATCTTATAATTGTTAGTGTTCTTCATCACTTATGATAGTTATATATCTAAAGAACTTGTATATCGTACGCAGTTGTTTGAGGCGGTATGCTCATTGTCATGAAATTTGCATGTTCAATTCTTACAAAATCGCCCGGTCTTAAATCTCTTAATCTTATTCTTCTTCCTCTCCTATCTCTGATGGTTGTTGAATCCGTTACTACAAACCTCATTTGGCTCATTATATCAAATGGAATCCCTGTATACAAAAATCTATTTGCTAAATCAACTTCTATGACTGTATCTTCAGTAAAACTTGATTGCATACCATCATCAATAACAATTATGCTGTAGGCTCTCGCCTGAGGAGGTATACTTCTCGTCATAGCAGCCGAAAATACAGCATCCACCCTCATTCCTTCTCTTAATTCTCTGCTTGACATAGGACGACCAAATTGATCCAATATAACAGTATCTCTGTCAACAACCAATCTGACTAACTCCATGTTTATTACATTAAAATCTCCCAATACACCATATGATATCGTTACATAGACTGTTCTGTCAGCTGTATTTATATTTTCAATAATAGCGTTTTCTGCTGTCATTAAATTTCTGCCTCTTCCGAAAATTCTTTGTACTAAAAAATCTCTGGTCCAATCTCTTAATCTTAGATCATTTATTTCATTCATATTTTCACCTCGCATATATATATTATTATATATATTCAGAAGATATAAATATGTTATTGATAAAAAAACTGTCTCAATCAGGACAGTTTTTTTGCAGAAGGACAGCTGTTTGCTTTGCTGCATCCGGAGCAGCCCGAGCAGCCGCCATTATTTTTATTTTGTTTTTTTATAACTTTGATTACTGCTGCAACAATTGCTGCAATAATAAAAAGAATTACTCCATCGGCAAAATTCATTATCAGCCTCCTATAAAGCTTCCTATTTGATAAACAATAGCTCCTGCTGTATATGCGGTAACCGTCTGATATAAGGCAGTCAATACAGCATACTTTAACGAGCCCAACTCCCTTTTTGTTGCCGCAAAAGCAGCAACACAGGGCATGTACAATAAAACAAATGTTAAAAATGCAAATGCGCTAATAGGCGTAAATATTATAAACAAAGCTTCTAAAAGCTGTGCGTCTGTTGCGGCTCCCGTCAATACGCTCAAAGTACTTACAACAGCTTCCTTGGCTGTTAATCCTGTAATAAGTGCCGTTGAAGCTCTCCAGTCATTAAATCCCAATGGTCTAAAAATCGGTGAAATCATGGAGCCTAAATAAGCAAGTATGCTTTTTGAGCTGTCTTCAACCATTTCAAAGGACCAGTTAAATCCTTGCAAAAACCATATCACTATGGAAGCCAAGAATATTATTGTAAATGCTCTTTGAATAAAGTCCTTAGCCTTTTCCCACATATGAATCAGAACACTTTTTCTTGAAGGTATTCTATATGCAGGCAGTTCCATTACAAATGGCACCGGCTCTCCCTTAAATATAGTATTTTTCAATAACAAACCCGATAATACGGCAACTGCAATGCCCATTACATACAAGCCAATCATAACCAATGCAGCATTATCAGGAAAGAATGCTGCAGTAATCATTCCATAAATAGGTAGCTTGGCACTGCAAGACATAAAAGGCGTTAAAACAATTGTCATTTTTCTGTCCCTTTCGCTTGCCAAGGTCCTTGTTGCCATAATTGCAGGAACACTGCATCCAAAGCCGATAAGCATTGGGACAAAAGACCTTCCCGACAACCCGATTTTTCTTAGAAGCTTATCCATCAAAAATGCTACTCTTGCCATATAGCCGCTGTCTTCCAAAAGGGACAAAAAAAAGAATAAGACTACAATAATGGGAAGGAAGGACAATACACTTCCAACGCCGACAAATATACCGTTAATTACAAGTGAATATACCCAATCGCTAACCCCTATATTAATCAATGCATTTGATATTGTTTCAGTTAATAAAGCAATTACAACTTCCAAAAATTCCTGAAGAGGAGCCCCTATAACATTAAATGTCATCCAAAAAATAAAAAGCATTATCCCAAAGAATATAGGTATACCAAAATATTTATGTGTCAATATTTCATCGATTTTTTCGGAGCGCTGCTGCTCTTTTGTTTCCTGCTTTTTAATAACTGACTCCGAGCAAATCTTTTCTATATAGCAATATCTCATGTCTGCTAAGGCTGCTTCTCTGTCGGTTTTTAAAGCTTCCTCCATATCTTTAACTACATGCTCTATAATATGCATTTGATTTTCAGTAATATTCAAGCTCTTAAAAGTAGGCTCATCTCCTTCAACAAGCTTAGTTGCGGCAAACCTCGGAGGATAACCTGCTTTTTCTGCCTGGTCAGCTATTAAGTGTGAAATGGAATGTATTGCTTTATGCACTTCACCTACACAAAAATCATGCCTTTTAGGAATTGGTTTCTCCTTAATTGACCTTATGACAACATCATTCAGCTCAGATATTCCTTCACCTTTGCTTGCAGATATGGGAACTACAGGTATTCCCAAATGAGAGGATAATTTTTGTACATCTATGGAATTCCCGCTGGCTGTAACTTCATCCATCATATTCAGTGCAATGACCATAGGAATTGATAACTCCATAAGCTGGAGTGTCAAGTATAAATTTCTTTCAATATTTGTTGCATCAACTATATTTAATATTAAATCAGGTTTCTCCTTAAGTAAAAAATCCCTGGTAACAACTTCTTCCATTGTATATGGGGACAAAGAATAAATCCCCGGCAAATCCACTATGGAAATATCCTTGTGTTTTTTCAATTGACCTTCTTTTTTTTCTATTGTCACACCGGGAAAATTACCGACATGTTGATTGCTTCCTGTCAGTTTGTTGTATAAAGTAGTTTTTCCGGAATTCTGATTTCCTGCAAGAGCAATAACACTCATATGTCAAATACCTCTTTCAGCTCTATTTTTGCTGCTTCATCTTTTCGTATTGTCAATATATAGCTTCTCAAAGATAATTCTATGGGATCACCCATGGGTGCAACCTTCCTGACCTTCACACAGGTATTAGGTGTCAAACCCATGTCAAGAAGTCTTCTTCTCAATAAACCTTGCCCGCCTATTGATGCAATGACCCCGCCTTGACCCGGTTTTATTTTATCTAATGTCATATCGCACCTCCAATTTCGATATTGATAATCATTATCATTTAGATATTTTAATTATACCCCCATTGATAGCAATTGTCAACAAAAATTAAAAAAAATATGACATATACGGGGACCTTCCTTCAAAAATTATCCGCAATCCATGCGATATCTTTAATACATCCACGAATTATCGGATCTTGAAGGTATGCTCCCCTTCGATAACATCATATTCTTATTATTTTTTAACTTAAAATTCAGTATTTTCCGTACTGTGGCTATAAACCTCTATAACAGGTATTACAAACATAAAGCCTGTGCCCGGTTCTTCGAAATAATCCAATTCTTCCCTTAATTTTTTAATAACAACATCAAGTTTTTCTCTATCTTTTATTACGCTGAATATTATTTTACTGTAGGGTTTTCTGCCGTCTATCAACTTTTTTACGCTGTCAAGTATCGGTAAATTTATATTATGGTCTAAGAGAACCTTGCCTATCCCCTGACTGTCTATAGAAGTAGCTCCTAATTCTTCATTATAAAACAATTCATTTATTTCATCAAGCTTATAAATATCATTTAATATCAACACTAAAGCAAACATATAACCTCCCTGGTTCTGATGATATTGTTATTATACCATATGAGTTTTCTGCTATTCAACAATCATTTACACATTCATGCTTTCATTAACATTCAATATTATTACATTCGATGATGCTTTACTCTTAAATATTTCAGGGTCAGCATTAATGATGCCAAATGTGTTATAATGCATTGGAACCACGGTCTTTGGTTTTATAAAATCTACTGCCTTAAGGGCATCCTCAATATCCATGGTATAATTGCCACCTATAGGCAGAAAGGCAACATCTATTTTTTCATCCTCCAAAAGTTTCATATCATATGTAAGCCCTGTATCACCAGCATGGTAAATCTTTTTACCGTTTACCTCAATAATAAATCCTCCCGGATTGCCTCCGTAAATCATATTTCCGTTTTCGGAAATACCGGAGCCGTGCAGAGCATTTGTCATTTTTACCGTTCCAAAATCAAACTTTGTCCTGCCGCCGATATGCATTGCATGAGTTCTTAATTTAAACTTGCTCAAATAAGCAGAAATTTCGTGATTAGTAATTATCAATGCTTTATTTCTTTTCGCTATATTAATTGTATCTCCTATATGATCACCATGCCCATGAGTTACAAATATATGGGTTATATTCACTAAATCATCAACACTTGTTTTACTCAGAGAATTTCCTGTTATAAAGGGGTCCACAAGTCCCTTGAAATTTCCTTCCTCAATTAATAATGCCGAATGTCCCAAGAAAGTAAGCTTCATATAATCACCTCTTTTTTATTATTAAGTATATAATATCTTTATATTATAATAAAATCAACTAAAAAAAGAAATCTCACATGAGATTTCCAAAAATGACACTTAATTTGGCTAACCGACATCTGATTTTTTCTTTCCTAAATATGCTTCCTGTATTCTTTCATTTTTAATTAAATCTGAAGCAGGTCCTTCCATTACTATTGCACCTTGCTCCAAAACATATGCCTTATCGGCAACAGACAATGCCTTAAATGCATTTTGCTCTACCAAAAGAATGGTTTTTCCCATCTTTTTGATTTCAATTATAATATCAAATATAGTATTTATCAATAAAGGTGCAAGCCCTAATGAAGGTTCATCAAGAAGGATGAGCTCAGGATTTGACATAAGACCTCTTCCCATTGCAAGCATCTGCTGCTCTCCTCCCGAAAGAGTTCCTGCCATTTGTTTTTGTCTTTCCTTTAATATGGGGAATAGTTTAAATATTCTTTCCAAATCCTTTTGAATACCGTCTTTATCATTTCTTAAAAAAGCACCCATATTTAAATTTTCCATTACGGTGAGATTTGCAAAAATAACCCTTCCTTCAGGAACTTGACAAATTCCTGCTTTTACTATTTTATGAGCCTGTTTAGGAAGCTTTTCATCCTTGTAAATAATTTCACCATCCTTATATTTTACAATCCCGCTGATTGCATTGATAAGGGTAGACTTTCCTGCTCCGTTAGAGCCTATAATCGAAACTATCTGACCTTCCTGAACATCTATGGTGACTCCCTTGAGAGCATGAATTCCGCCATAAAAAACATTTAGATTTTTAACACTAAGCATGACCCTCCTCCTTCCCTAGATAAGCTTCAATAACTCTCTTATCTTTTTGAATTTCCTTCGGAGTCCCGAGAGCCAAAGGTATGCCGAAATTAAGGACAAATATCCTATCGCAAACACCCATTACCAGATCCATATGATGCTCAATTACGAGCACAGTAAGCTTAAATTCGTCTCTTATTTCCTTAATCAGTCCCATCAGCTGTATTGTTTCTTCAGGATTCATACCTGCTGCGGGCTCATCAAGCAATAAAAGCTTAGGCTCCAATGCCAAGGCTCTTGCAATCTCAAGCTTTCTTTGCAGACCATATGGAAGATTTGATGCAACAATATCTTTGTAGTCCCATAAACCCATTAACTTCAACAGCTCAGCTGTCTTTTCATTTATGAATTTTTCCTGAGGTTTAAATTTTCTAAACCTTATTACAGAATCGAAAAGATTATAATCCGCCAGTTTATGACATGCAGTAAGCACATTATCATAAGCAGTCAGCTTTTTAAAAAGTCTGATGTTTTGAAATGTCCTTGTAATTCCCATATTTGCTATTTGAAAAGGTTTAAGATTTTCAATCTTTTTGTCGTAATAGAAAATTTCTCCGCTTGTAATGCTGTAAATTCCTGTTATTAAATTAAAGATGGTAGTTTTGCCGGCACCGTTGGGGCCTATTAAACCAAAAATCTCTCCTTCTTCAATATTAAAGGTCACATTGTCTACAGCAGTTAACCCTCCAAATTTCTTTGTTAAATTATTAAGAGAAAGTACACTCATGATTTAACCCCCTCTTTACGTCTTTTTGCAATAAATCTTACTAGTCCTTTAATACTGAATTCTTTTCCTCCCATAAGTCCCTGTGGCCTTGAAATCATGATAATAATTACGGCAGCTCCATACAGAACAAGCCTCCAGTTTGCAAAGCTTCGTAAAAGTTCCGGTAAAAATGTAAGCAAAATGGTTCCTACTACACTTCCGGATACACTTCCCAAACCTCCAAAAATTACTATTATGGTCAATTCGGTTGACTTAACCAGCTTGAACATAATAGGCTGAATGTATCCGAAGTAATGTGCCATCAATCCTCCTGCAATACCTGCATAAAATGCACTTATGGCAAAGGATATCATTTTATATTTAAAAACATCTATTCCTATAGTCTGGGCAGCTAATTCTTCTTCTCTTATGGCAACCATATTTCTTCCATGGCGGGACTTTATAATAAATACCAATACCGTTATGGCAATTATATTAATTATCACAACATTGGTCAATGTTGTTGTCCCTTGTGTAGTTATACTCGAAAGTCCTCTTGCACCTCCAAAATAATCAACATTGTCAAGAATAAGTCTTATAGCTTCTCCAAAACCCAAGGTTGCAATGCAAAAATAATCACCCTTTAAATTTAAGGTTAACTTTCCAATAATCAAACTAAAAATCATGGCAACCAGTCCGCCTGCTATCAATGCCAAATAGAATTGCAATTGGAACATGGATTCCGGTAAAATGTTAAATTTCAATGTAAACATAGCAGCTGTATATGCACCGATTGCCATGAATCCGGCATGTCCAAAAGAAAATAGACCCGTAAATCCCGTAAGCAATGATAAACCTAATACAGTCATTAAATTTATTCCTGTTAATATCAAAATTCCTGATAAATAACCCCAGCTCATACTCTACCTCCTAAGCCTTATCTTCCGTTGTTTTTCCCATTAATCCCGTAGGCTTAAAAATTAGTACGCCTATAAGAAGTACAAATGCAATTAAATCTCTATATTCTGAAGATAGATAACCGGAAGTCATTGTTTCTATAAGTCCAAGGAGTATGGAGCCGATTATGGCACCCGGCAAACTGCCTAATCCTCCGAAAACAGCAGCTATGAATGATTTCGTTGTAATATTGCCAATTTGGGGATATACTATATATTTCATTCCAAAAAGCATGCCCGCCAGACCTGCCAATAAACCGCCAAGCAAAAATATTATGAATATAACCTTATCCACATTAACTCCCATCAAAGTACTGGCTTTTATACTGTAAGATGTTGCCCTGATTGACAATCCAATCTTGGTTTTTTCTATTATATACATAAGACCTATTAAGCTTAGGGTAGATATTATGAACATTAATAAGTCAATTCGACCCAATGCAATTCCTCCAATCATTATGGGAGAAGTAGAAAAAACAGCGGGATAAGATCTGAATGTAGGTCCTATAGGTGATGCAATTACTATGTTCTCCAAAAAAATTGAAGCACCCATTGCAGATATTATAAAATAAAGAAATGGTGCATTTCTTTTTCTAAGTGGTCTGTAAACAATCCTTTCCATGCTTACAGCCAATATTCCTGAGCCGACTGCGGATAATATAAAGGCAGTAAAAAAAGGCACCCCCAGCAACGTAAGACAGAAATATCCAATATATGCTCCAATCATAATAACCCCGCCATGAGCAAAGTTAGAAAAATTCATAATACTATATACAAGAGAGTATCCTACAGACATTAAGGCATATACGCTACCTAAGGACAAACCGTTAATTAATTGCTGTAAAAAATAGCTCATATTACCTCCTCAATGATAGGCGGGTTTAACCCGCCTATTTTTATTGTAATCCATACTTTTCTTGGAATATATAATCTGCATTTTCAACTCTTACTATTGCAGCTTCTTTTCCAATCGGATTGTGATCTTCAGGACTCAATTTAATTGTTCCTGTTACACCCTGCACAGTTACCTTTGTCAAAGATTCAGCAATTTTAACCGGATCAGCAACTCCGGCATCCTCTATTGCTGCTTTTAACAGAAGGAATGCATCGTGAGCCATATAACCGTTTAATTCCATAGGTAGATTATATTTTGCTGTATATTTTTCTTGAAGCGGTTTTACCTCTGGATCATTGAAATCCAAGTGATTCACTATATAGCTTCCTTCAATGGCATCAGCAGCCATGGTCATTAATTGCTCTGAAGGCCATCCGTCTCCACCTATTAAGACTGCATCAATTCCCAATTCTCTTGCTTGATTTGCACTCAATGCAACTTCTTTATAATAGTAAGGCATCAATATCATATCAGGATTTGCATCCTTTATTTTACTCAACTGAGGTTTAAATTCAACATCGCCTTCTTTAAAACCTTCTTTTGCTACAATTTTCCCGCCTTTTTCTATAAAGGTTTTTTCAAAGAATTCTGTAAATCCTTGTGAATAATCACTTGCCACGTCATATAAAACTGCTGCATTCCTAAGTCCCAATCTATCATATGCATAGCCTGCAGCTACCGCACCCTGGTATGGGTCTATGAAACATACTCTAAAGTTGAATTCTTTTACTGAGCCGTCATCATTAACGGTTACTTTTGGGTTTGTTCCAACCGTAGAAATGTCAGGAACCTTATACTCTTCAAGAACAGAGGAAATAGCTATTGCCTGACCACTGGCATTAGGACCGATAATCGCTACAACTTTGTCCTGTGATGCAAGTCTCTTTGTTGCATTTACAGCCTCAGCTGCATCGCCCTTGGTATCATAATAAATACCTTCAACTTGTTTACCTAGTATACCGCCGCTTGCATTAACTTCTTCAATCAACATTTTTACCGTGTTGCTTTCACATGTTCCCCAAACTGCTTGGTCTCCTGTTAAAGATCCAATCCAGCCTATTTTGATTGTTTCTTCTTTTGGTGTACCTGTGCCGCTGCTGCATGCAGTAACAATCATTGTGAAAATCAAAACCACACTTATAAGTGTTAAAAACTTTTTACTCATAAAACCCTCCTGATTCATAATTATTAGTTTACTTACAAAACTGAGGTCATGTAAACGTTATTATTGTCCATATAATTATAAGCTTTTTTTATGTTAATTACAAGTTACATTATTGTTATATTATCCCAAAAATCATCCAAATGTTCCAATAAGCCACAAATTTCTTTATACATCGGTACCCCACATTGGTGCCAGGCATAAATTAAGTTGATTTTGAGCATTAAAATGATATAATTATTTATATTTATTGACAGTACAATGCAAATTTACTCAACTCCGGAGGCCATTATGGAATATTTCGTGGGACTTGATATCGGCTCAACTACGGTAAAAATAGCTGTATTAGATTTTTTCGGCAAAATTGTATATAAACAATATGAAAGACACTACTCAGACATTACAAATACAGTGACGGAAATAATAAACAATTCATCTGAACATCTTAAGGACAGTTTTATCAGAATAAATGTTACAGGTTCAGGTGCTATTGATGTGTCTAAATATTTGGATATCCCCTTCGTACAAGAAGTTGCTGCCTCTACGACAGCTATAGAAAAGTATATACCCTCCACAGATGTAGTAATAGAGTTAGGCGGAGAAGATGCAAAAATAACATATCTATCAGGAAATTTAGAGCAGCGCATGAATGGCTCCTGCGCAGGAGGTACAGGTGCCTTCATTGACCAAATGGCAGTATTGATGAAGACCGATGCTGCAGGTTTAAATGAATTGTCGAGAAAACATAAAACTATTTATCCTATTGCTTCACGCTGCGGTGTATTTGCCAAATCAGATATCCAGCCCTTGTTAAATGACGGAGCAAGACAAGAAGATATTGCGGTATCCATTTTTCAAGCAGTTGTAAATCAAACCATAAGCGGACTTGCCCAAGGAAGACCTATTAAAGGAAATGTAGCGTTTTTAGGAGGACCTTTGTATTTCTTGTCCGAGCTTAGAGAAAGATTTAAAGAAACACTGAATCTTACGGAAAATAATTTTGTATGTCCCGATGATGCCAACTACTATGTTGCAATTGGCGCAGCATTAATGTCCATTGAAAATAAAAAAATATCTTTCAATGATTTCTATGATAGTATTAAAACAAAAATAGAAAATTCAAATTTTACATATCGCAAAATAGATTTAAATCCCTTGTTCAAAAATAAAGATGAATATAATGAATTCATTGAGCGTCACAATAAACATAAAGCTAAAAGAAAAAATATAAAAGAATACTTTGGAGATGCATTTTTAGGAATTGATGCAGGTTCGACAACCACTAAATTAGTACTGATTACAAAAGACGGGGAAATTCTTTATTCTTATTACGGAAGCAATGAAGGAAATCCTCTGAATTCTGCCCTTGATGCAGTTAAAGGATTATATTCTCAATTACATTCAGGCATTAAAATTGCATATACGGCAGTGACCGGTTATGGAGAACGCTTAATAAAGGCTGCATTAAATGTTGATATAGGAGAAATTGAAACCGTTGCTCACTATAAAGCTGCAGATTTCTTTTTAAAAGGCGTGGACTTTATTATTGACATAGGCGGCCAAGATATGAAAAGTATGGTTATTAAAAATGGAGTTATTGATTCCATTATGCTTAATGAGGCATGCTCCTCAGGCTGCGGCTCCTTTATTGAAACATTTGCGAAATCTCTGGATATGACTGTTGAAGAATTTGCGCAAGAAGCAACATGGTCCAAAAATCCTGTAGACCTTGGCACAAGATGCACTGTATTTATGAATTCAAAGGTAAAGCAAGCTCAAAGAGAAGGAGCAACCATAAGCGACATTTCTGCCGGAATTTCATTTTCGGTGATTAAGAATGCCTTATTTAAAGTAATAAGACTTAATAACCTGGATTCATTGGGAGAAAAGATTGTTGTTCAGGGAGGAACATTTTACAACGATTCTGTTCTTCGCGCATTTGAGCAATTAACGGGACGAGAAGTTGTAAGACCTGACATTGCAGGTATTATGGGAGCTTTCGGTGCTGCCGTGATTGCCAAAAATAAATATAGCGAAGAAAAAGAAAGTATTTTTGTTAAAGCAGCCGACCTTGATAATTTTTCTTTCAATACATCCATGGAGCGCTGCGGTCTTTGCTCAAACAATTGCTTATTAACTGTCAATAAATTTTCCGACGGCAGATATTATGTATCCGGCAATCGCTGTGAAAGAGGTGCTGAAAAGTATATTTCAATTACTAAAAAGGAATCTTTGCCAAACCTGTACAAATATAAAACCAAGCGTGTTTTTAATTATAAACCGCTGCCCTTGAGTGAAGCAAGAAGAGGAATCATCGGCATTCCTAGGGTTCTTAATATGTATGAAGATTTTCCCTTCTGGTTTACATTTTTCAGCGAACTTAAATACAGAGTTGTGCTTTCAGGAATATCAAGCAAGAAAATTTATGAGCTTGGAATGGGAACAATACCATCCGAATCAGTTTGTTATCCCGGTAAAATTGCACATGGACACATAACCGACCTTATTAATAAAAAGGTAAAAAAAATATTCTACCCTTGTATTTCTTATAATATTAAGGAAGATGAAAGTGCAGGCAATCACTATAACTGTCCTATTGTAGTATCTTATCCGGAATCAATCGAAGCTAACATTGATATGAAGGATGTAGTATTTTACAAGCCATTCTTGAATCTGAACGATAAGGAGAGACTCATTGAAAAACTTTACAGAGAATTAGGAGAAGCTGAAGGTTTAACTCTGTTTGAAATCCGTTCAGCTGCAGAGAAAGCTTATGAAGAATTGTTCTCTTACAAGCAGGATGTAAGAAATGAGGGGGAAAGAGCACTAACATATATAAGCGAGAATAATATAAAAGGTATTGTTCTTGCAGGAAGACCCTACCATATAGATCCGGAAATCAACCACGGCATACCTGAAATGATAGAAAGTTACGGTTTAGCTGTATTGTCAGAGGATTCCATCAGTGATAAAGGCACTGTTGAAAGACCCCTTCGTGTTATTGACCAATGGTCTTATCATACAAGACTTTACAAAGCGGCAACATTTGTTTCAAATACTGATATGTTGGAATTAATCCAGCTTAATTCTTTCGGATGCGGCTTGGATGCCGTAACAACCGACCAGGTAAGGGAGATACTTGAAAAAAACAATAAGATATACACGGTAATTAAAATAGATGAAATTACTAACCTTGGGGCAGTCAGAATTCGTTTGCGCTCATTGCTGGCTTCTATGGAGGAAAGAGAAAAAAACGGAGTTGTTCATAAGTATTCTCCCTCAAACTTCAAAAGGGTTATCTTTACAAAAGAAATGAAGGAGAATCATACTATACTGATACCTCAAATGTCTCCCATTCATTTTCAATTTATTAGTACTGCTGCAAAAATGTCCGGTTATAGGGCTGTTGTTCTTCCAGCAGTAGACAAAAAAGCCGTGGATGCAGGACTGAAAGTCGTAAACAATGATGCCTGCTATCCTTCAATTATAGTAATAGGACAACTTATTAATGCTTTGACATCGGGAAAATACGATTTAAACAATACCTCGCTTATGATTTCTCAGACAGGAGGAGGCTGCCGTGCTACAAATTATATAGGATTTATAAGAAAAGCACTGAAGGACTCAGGTTACGGAGATATTCCGGTAATATCATTTAATGTGGTAGGTCTTGAAAAGCAACCGGGATTTAAGCTGACTGCTCCCTTTTTTAACAGACTTATAATGGCTATAGTAATAGGGGATACTCTGATGCGTACCACTTATCGCACAAGGCCTTATGAAAAAATAAAGGGCTCCATAAACAGCCTGTATGAAAAATGGGTTAAAAAAGCTCACATGATTATAGAAAAAGCAAATATTAAAGAATTTAAAAATCTGATACAAAATATAGTTACGGATTTTGACAATGTAGAATTAGATGAAAGCATAAAAAAGCCAAAAGTCGGAATTGTAGGCGAAATACTCGTAAAATTTCATCCGAATGCAAACAATGATGTGTTTTCACTATTGGAAGAAGAAGGTGCTGAAGTTGTAGTACCGGATCTTCTGGATTTTTTTTCCTACACCGCTTACAACGGAGTTATAAAATATGATGAACTGCTGATTGGCAGCAAGGCGACAAAGGCAATAAACAATATTGCAGTAAAAATTATAGAGTTTTATAAAAGACCGAGTATTGATGCATTCAAAAATTCTAAAAGGTTTTTAACTCCTGTCGGTATTAAGGAATTGGCAAATAAGGCTAAAAATTTATTGTCCTTAGCCAATCAATGCGGAGAAGGGTGGTTTTTAACGGCAGAAATGATTGAGTTATTAGAGAGCGGTATTAACAACATCTTGTGTCTTCAGCCATTTGCATGTCTGCCGAATCACATTACGGGCAAGGGAATGATTAAAAAGCTAAAGGAAGCTTATCCCTGGTCTAACATAGTACCCATAGATTACGATTCAGGAATGAGCGAAGTAAATCAAATAAACAGAATTAAACTGATGCTTACCAATGCTGTAAGAAATATGAAACAGGAGCTCGATACAGCTCTTTTAAACTCTATTGAAGAAAATGCACCTGATTCTAATTTACAAAATATGAAAGAAATCGAAATATAAAGCACCTCTAAAAGGTGCTTTATTATTATCCGATTGTTGCTACAATAACCGCTTTAATTGTATGTAATCTGTTTTCTGCTTCATCGAAAACAACAGAATGTCTGCTCCTGAAAACCTCATCCGTAACTTCCCTTATATCATAACCTAATTCCTTTTGCTCTTTTGCCAATTTAGTTTCAAAGTCATGGAATGCAGGAAGGCAATGCATGAATATTACATCTTCATTTTCTGTTGCTTTTAAAAGGTCCATGGTTACTTTGTATGGTGTGAGTAATTTTACTCTATCGGGAATCAGAGCCTCTTCTCCCATGGAGGCCCAAACGTCGGTATATATTACGTCGGCTCCTTTAACACTGTCGATACTGTCTGATATCTCAATTTTTGCTCCGGTATATTCAGCAACTTCATTAACCTTTTTTAATATTTCTTTATCTAATTGGTCAGCAAGTACCTTCGGTCCGAATGCTACAAAATGCATTCCCATCTTTGCACAGCCGTACATCCATGCATATGACATATTGTTTCTTATATCTCCTGCAAATACTACTTTTACCTTATTTAAAGGTTTTGCCACATGTTCTTCTATTGTAAGCATGTCTGCCAATATCTGTGTCGGATGATCCACGTCGGTTAAGCCGTTCCAAACGGGAACGCCTGCAAATTTAGCCAAATCTTCTACAACCTTTTGCTCGTATCCTCTGTATTCAATACCGTCGAAGAATCTACCGAGTACCTTTGCAGTATCTTCCAAAGACTCTTTTTTACCCATCTGTGAGCTTCCTGAATCCAGGAAAGTTACATGTGCGCCTTCATCTAATGCAGCAACTTCAAAAGCACATCTGGTTCTTGTAGATGTTTTTTCAAACAATAAAACAATGTTTTTACCTTTCAATAAATAATCGGTAGAGCCTGACCTCTTTTTTCGTTTTAAATCCGCTGATAAGTCAAGTAAGTATCTGATTTCTTCCGGTGTAAAATCCATTAATGTCAAAAAACTTCTTCCCTTTAAATTTACTGCCATTTACATCCTCCATTATTAATTTTATATCCTTTGTATGCTTAATATATCAAAACATTTTAAATATTTCAATTCTTTTACAACTTTATACGTTTTCCCTGATTAAGGGCATGCTCATACATCTTGGTCCGCCCCTGCCCCTTGATAACTCAGAGCTTGGCATTATATGAATCTTTATTCCTTCTTCCTCAAGTATTTTATTCGTAACGTAATTTCTTGAATAAACAATTACTTCACCCGGTGATATACATAATGTATTGGAGCCGTCGTTCCATTGCTCCCTGGAGGCATCAATAACACTGTCGCCGCCGCACTTAATTAATTTAATCTTATCAATATTTAGTTCTTTTTCCAACACCTGTTCAAGGGTGGCTCTTTCCTCTGTAATATCCATTTTTCCATCAATTTTTTTAAGAACATAAACAACTATATCAGACTTAATATTTGGATGTATTGTGAATTTGTCATAATCGACCATGGTAAATACCGTGTCCAAATGCATAAAAGCTCTGGTTTTAGGTATGTCTATTGCCAGTACCTTTTTAAAGGAACTCTCTTCTGTCAATATTATGTTTGCAAACTTTTCAATTGCATTTGGATTAGTTCTTTGTGAAATACCCACTGCTATAGTTTCTTTATTCAGCACTAATATATCTCCGCCTTCAAGAGAATAATCCTCAGTTCTATCATAAAATAATTTTGTATCCTTATATGTAGGATGGTAGTTAAATATATACTTCCCGAATAAAGTTTCCCTGTTTCTTGTTGCAGTCATCATTTTGTGAATAGATACACCGCTGCCCAGTGCAGCAAACGGATCTCTTGTAAAATATAAATTTGGCATAGGGTCAATTATAAATGGGTATTGATTGCTTAAAAAGTCAGCTAAACCGGGACCCCTGTAATCTTTTATTTCAGACTTTCGTATCCCTTCCATCATTTTTAGGACCATATCCTTCTTATCGGAAAAAGACAGAAAATATTCTTTCAAGATACCGGTTTCTCTATCTTCCTTTATACCTGCTTCCTCAATATACTCATCAATAAACTTTGAATTAACTTCATCATTAATAAGAGACTCAACGACCAAATCTTCCAAATAAACAACTTCTGCTCCATTTTCTCTAAAAATGTTTGCAAAAGCATCATGTTCCTGCTGTGCAATTTTTAAATACGGAATATCGTCAAAAAGCAATCTGTCAAGATATTCCGGCATTAAATTTTCTAATTCTCTTCCAGGTCTGTGCAATAAAACTTTTTTTAATTTCCCGATTTCGGAATATACATTTATCGACTTATTCACATTATCACCACCTACATATATACTAATAATCTTTCCATTGTTTGTCAAGCTTATTTAACATATTTATAAAGTAGCATTATATTTATGCACTTTTAATTAAGGCTTGTTAAACAAATCATCAGGGGTTGCCGCCTTAATTTATCGTAAATAAAAAACAGTTGAAATACAACTGTTTCATATAAATAAAATTTAATGGCCAGGTAAGTATTTTGTTATTTAAGCATCATGTTTGGTAGCCATGTTACAAGGCTCGGTACAAATGTTATCAGGAACAGAACAAATATAAGGGGAATAAGGAAAGGAAGAATTGCCTTATACATTCTTTCAATAGATATATCTGCAACCTTGGCACATACAAACAAAGATGTCCCAACAGGCGGTGTGGAAAGACCTATCATAAGATTGAGAATCAATACTATCCCAAGATGTACCGGGTCAATTCCAAAACTGCCCATAAGCGGAATCAAAAATGGTATAGTTATTGTCATGACAGCCAATGCCTCCATGAACATCCCAATTATCAAAAAGGCAATGTTTAATATTAAGAGCATTACATATTTGTTGTCCGTAAGAGATGTCAAGGCATTAGAAAATGTCTCGGTGAGACCAAGCATGGTGACCAGCCATGAAAATGCAGCAGCGCCGCATATAATTAGTAATATACCTGCTGAATCACGCACTGTCTCTGCTATTGCTTGAGCAACTTCCTTGAGGCTCATCTCACGGTAAATTATTACCGCCAAAAGAAATGCATAGCAAGTAGCCATAGCAGCAGCCTCTGTTGGACTAAATATACCCGTCCATATGCCTCCAATAATTATAATAGGGGTAAGCAGCGAAAGAAACGCATCGATAGTGGATGCTATTACTTCTTTCCAGCTGAACTGTCTTACAGGGTACTTACGTTTTACACTCATGTAATAAACCAGTATAGAAGTAGCAACAGCCAACAGCAAACCTGGTATAATACCACCTATAAAGAGCGCTCCTACCGATACTTCTGTCATCATTCCGTATACTACCGCCGGAATGCTCGGAGGAATAATCGGTCCTATAGTAGCTGATGCGCAAGTTACAGCTGCGGAAAAATCGTCATCGAAGCCTTCCTTTCTCATAGCATCTACTTCAACCTGACCGAGACCGCCTGCATCAGCTACCGCAGAACCGCTCATGCCTGAAAAAATTACAGAAGCAACAACATTAGCGTGTCCTAGACCTCCGGGAATATGACCAACCCATGCGGAAGCAGCCCTGAATATTCGTCTTGTAATCCCGCCTGTGTTCATCAACTTCGCAGCTAATATGAAAAACGGTATTGCAAGTAGTGTATATGAGCTGGAATTACCTATCATTCTATGAATTATTGCAGTAACAGTAAAGTTACCGGTAGTTACAACCGTAATTATTGCGGACAGCGCCAATGAAAAGGCAATAGGTACTCCAACAACCATTAGAACCATGAATAGCCCGATTAAAAAAAATCCATATATAATCATATACCTATTCCTCCTCCTTCGATATCTTTTTAAGCTGCTCTACTTCATCGGAGCCTCGTATAGCCACAGAAGCCACATCTCTTGTAAAGATATTATTAATCAAATGAATTATCGATATCGAACACCCAATTGGAAATGCCAGATAGAAAATACTTTTACGAATAAATGGCAGTGTAAGATAATAATTACTCCACGTAGATTTTACAACGGAAGTGCCTGCTATAACTCCAATAATAAGAAATATAATGCAGACAAAATCAATAACATTTAACCATACCACCCTTACTTTCGGCTTAAGTGCATTGGTCACGAAAGTCAGTGACATATGCTCCTTTGTCTTGAACGTCATGGACATACCCAAGTAAACTACCCAAGATAAGAATAACAGCGTTGTCTCATACTGCCATGTTATGGGGTTATTTAATACAAATCTCCAGAATACGGATGCAAAAATCAATACACATAAAAATGCCATGAGACATACTGTAATAGCTGTCGCTATCTTATTTAAAAAAATGCTGAGGGCTTCTATTTTAGTTTTGATTATTCTCACCTCTTTCAAAGGATGCTAACAGGGGATAAGAAATCCCCTGTTATTTTTTAATAATAGCTTTGCAGCTATTTTACAGTTGCTATGATTTCTTTAATCTGATTTACAATGTCTTCAGCCCATTCATTTTGTGCAAAGAAATCCGTATAAACTGACTTAGTTGCTTCCTGGAATACACTTGTATCAGGACGTGATACCTGCATTCCTGCAGCTTCAAGCTCTGCCAACATGCTGTCGGCGCTATCGGCTATAGCCTTTCGGTGCTCCTTACCGTATATTTTAGAAGCCTCAAGAAGTACTGCCTTTATATCTTCAGGAAGTTTGTTCCATGTAGATAAGCTGAATATCATATTCTTTGGTTCATACTTATGGTTAGAAATTGTAATATACTTTTGTACATCTTGGAACTTATTTGCATATATATTGGATACCGGATTTTCCTGTCCATCGAAGGTACCCTGTTGCAAAGCAAGATAGAGCTCTGAAAATGCGAGTGGCGATGGGCTTGCACCTAGAGTTTTGAAAATAGCCAAGGTCATACTATCTTCCGGAGTTCTAATTTTAAGACCTTTCAGGTCTTCCGGCTTCTCTATTGGACGTACATTATTGGTAATCTGACGTAATCCGTTTTCCCAGTAAGCCAATTGAATCATATTGTGATTTGCAAGGTCTTCAACAAGAGATTCACCAACTTCACTGTCTAATACTTTATAAACCTGCTCATAGTTGGCAAATAAGAATGGTAAACCTAAAACCGCAATTTTTGGTGCATATACTGCCTCCTGACCTGCAGGCATCATTATACAGTCAAGATTTCCCATAGATACCATTTCGGACATTTCTGCATTGCTACCGATGGACTCAGCCGCATATATATCTACCTTTACACGACCGTTGGTCTCTTTAAATACGTAATCTGCAAAGTTTTCAAGTGAAACATGGAGCAGATTAGTAACCGTGTCACTGTGCCCTATCTTGATGGTATATTCCACTTTACCAGTAGTATCAGGTTCTTTATTTCCTTCTGTTGAAGGAGTATCAGGGGATGTCTGAGGTTTAGAGCAAGCGCTAAACACTACCATAATTAATACTAACAATATTGCTAATATTCGATTCTTCATATTTGTTCCTCCTATATTTTTTTTATTTATATCAAACAGCACATCTTTAATCCATATGTGAGCCGCCGTTGATATCAATATCTTCCCCAGTAATATACGATGCATCATCGGAAGCAAGAAAAGCTATGGTACTTGCAATCTCTCGTCTGGTTGCAGGGCGTTTCATGGGTATACTTTCCCATATTGCATGTTCAGCTTCATCTGAAAGTCCGGCTCGGATATCAGTATCCACAAGTCCGGGGCAAACACAATTTACTGTAATTCCATCTTCAACGACTTCACGGGCAAGTGCTTTAGAAAATCCAAGAATGCCTGCCTTAGCTGCAGAATAATGGGAGCCTCCATATACTCCTCCGCCTCTTTTTCCTGAAACCGAGCTAAGATTGACAATCCGACCGTATTTATTTTTTGCCATTTCAGGCACTGCCAATTTGGAGCAAAGAAATGTTCCGTATAGATTAACCTTGATAATTCTCATGAAATCTTCTGAAGTCATGTCCATAGTGGTTATAGGTTGAGTAATTCCCGCATTATTTACAAGAATATCCAGCCTTCCATATTTTGCAACTGCTTCTGTTACCATTGATTTCACTGATACTTCATCGGTAATATCCACCTGAACAGGGATCGCTGTGCCACCCAATGCCTCAATCTCTTCTGCAACGCTAAGGGCTCCTGCATAATTCATATCAGCTACTACCACCTTTGCACCTTCTTTTGCAAGAAGCATGGCTGTTTCTCGTCCAATTCCTCTTTTAGAACCTGCACCGGTTACTATAGCTACTTTTCCTATAAAACGCATATTCTCACCTCTAAAAAAATTTTTTATTAAAGCTAACATTTTTTTCTACTTTATTCTTTTGATATTCAAAAGTTCGCTTACTTTCCTTCGGTAATCACCGAGCCGTTCTTTGTTGCGTAGTACAAGTAATGCATGTAATGCGGATACCAAGTTAAGCTCACATATCCGAGCCGATATTGTATCACTGAAAAAAGCATGTTCGGATAAACCCGTATACAATGGTATATCAGTGTACTTTGACAATGGAGAACCGGTCAATCCAATAATGGAAATAGTAGTGGCTCCCATCTCGTGTGCTTTTTGTATGCTCTCCACGGCATTTCGGGCTCTACCGCTGTGACATACTGTAAATGCCACATCTCCCGGCTTCATTAGTGCTGCTGTTTGTATCTGAAAAAAAGGATCCTCAACCATAAAGCATGGTAGTCCGATTTTCAAAAACACATCAAATGCGCTTCTTGCAGTACTTGCCGAACCTCCTTCTGACATAATAATCACTCTCTCGGCATTATTTAATGCCATTGCAGCCATCTCCAAATGTTCTCCATTCAGTACATCTAGCATATCATCCATTGCATTTTTGTTATACCGTATTATTTTCTGAGCCACAACTGCAGGTGTATCATCATCCTCAACTTCACTGAGTTCTCCCAGTGGTGACAAACGTTCCCGTTTAAGATACAACTTTAATTCCGGCACCCCATCAAAACCTATTGACCTGCAGAATCTAACCACAGTCGCTTGACTAACCCCTGCTTCACAGGCAATCTGAGCTACAGGCATATCAATTATTCGTTTCCAATCGCTCAATATTAAATCTGCAATTTGTTGCTCTGTATTACTCAGATGTTCATAATGCTTCCGTATCCTTGACAGACATAAAAAATCTTCATTAGTCATTTTTTAACATTCCTTTTACATTATCAACTATCAACTCAACTGTTACTCCGTTTTGCTCAAGCAGCTTGTAATATGGTCCGGATTCACCGAATTGATCCTGTACACCCATTCGTTTAACTCTTCCTTTTCCCAATTCTGCAGCAATTTCACAAACTGCACTGCCTAATCCATTGTAAATATTATGGTCCTCAACTGTCAATATTGCCTCGGTTTCCTCGAGAGCTTTCTTAACCGCTTCATTATCCAATGGCTTTATGGTATGCATATCAAGAAGCCTTACTGATACACCCTCAGCTTCAAGCTTTTCTGCTGCTTCTACAGCCATATGCAGAACAGAACCCGATGCAATTATTGAAATATCGTTTCCTTCCTTAATTTGCTTAGCCTTACCGATTTCAAACTCTTCATCCTCATTGTATACAAAGGGAATCGGGTCCCTTGTAAACCGCATATATACCGGTCCATATATCTTAGATGCCTCCCTTACAAGCTTGCGTGTAGAATAATAATCTCCGGGAGCTATTACTATCATATTAGGAAGTGTTCGCATTATTCCCAGGTCTTCTATGCATTGATGAGAAGCGCCATCATTGGCTGGAGTCAGTCCACCATGAGAGCATGCAATTTTAACATTAAGCATTGGATAACAAATCTCCTGTCTTATCTGTTCACACATCCTCATACTTCCAAAAACCGCATATGTACAGACAAATGGTATCTTTCCGCAAGTAGCAAGACCGGCACCGACACCTGCTGCATTCTGCTCAGCAATACCTACATTTATGTACTGTTCAGGGAACTCCTTAGCAAAAGGCTGCGTCTTACATGATTTTCCAATATCACAATCAACTACATATATATTTTTGTTTTCTTTGCCTATGTTAACAATTTCATCTCCAAATCCATCTCTGAGAGCTTTCATTTCAATCCACCCTCCAATTCCTTCATGGCAATTTCATATTCCTCATCATTAGGTGCCACCCCATGCCATTTTACAACATTCTCCATAAAAGATACTCCTCTGCCTTTCACTGTCTTTGCCACTATTGCTATAGGCTTGCCGCATCCCTTGTCATTACGGGCTTTACTTAAAACATCCACTATTTGTTCCATATCATGTCCGTCTATATGGTATACTTTGCATCCAAAAGCCTTGAACTTCTCATATAGATCTTGAGTAGGCATTATTTCCGCGCATGTCCCGTCATTTTGCAAACCGTTATTATCAATAATAATAACTAGATTATCTAAGCTGTATTTCACTGCCGATTCCACTGCTTCCCATACTTGACCTTCATTAGTTTCACCGTCACCGAGAAGAACAAATACTCTTGCATCCTTTTTGTCACGTTTATATGCTATTGCCATACCTACCGCACAGGATATTCCCTGTCCCAAGGAACCTGTCGATATATCAATACCAGGACACCGCTTCATATCAGGATGTCCCTGCAATATTGAACCATATTTCCGCAATGTATAAATTTCTTCAAGAGGGAAAAAACCCCTAATTGCCAATGCAGAATACAAAATTGGACAAACATGGCCCTTGGAAAGAACAAATCTATCTCTGTCCTCCCATTGAGGATCATTAGGATTCAGCCTTAATTCATCAAAATACAATGCAGCCATTATATCCGCTGCGGATAAAGAGCCACCAGGATGCCCCGAATTTGCTTCATGTATCATGGTCAAAGCTGTCTTACGCAGCTCTATGGCTTTTTCTTTAAGAAACTCAATTTTTGATACCTTTCCCAATTGCTGCTACCTCCTTTTGTTAATTAGTTAACGTTTGCCTGAATTAATTTAATAATACTATCTCTTATTCATAAAGTCAACCTTTTATTGAAATTTATTTCATTTGACATATTTAATAAAATAAGTGCAACCTTATAAAAACGTATAAAAGCATATTTTCCTTTATTTATATTATTACCTTAGTTATCGATAGAAATAAAACATATAATCTTTATATATGTTGAAAAATTATTACCTCTAAGTATAACAAACCCTAAGAAAAAACCTCTTTATACTTTATCTTTAATGGGTATATGTACTGTTTTCTTTTTTTGCTTTAGAAAAATTATACTAACCCTTATTCATAAGAGAACCCATCATTATATTTTTTATGAAATTTATTTCATGTATGCGTTAATAACTTAACAAGTAATAGTTTACTATTTAAAGAACTCGTATTCATAAATATCCAATTTGAAGATTTTTAGCCGGAGGTTTATTGTATGAATACAATAAAAAAAACAGTTGAAATCCAACTGTTCTCTATTCGGAAACCTTTTATCCGGCGACGTCCTACTTTCCCGGGCGGTCTCCCGCCAAGTATCATCAGCGCTGAAGAGCTTAACTTCCGTGTTCGGGATGGGAACGGGTGTGTCCTCTTCGCTATTGTCACCGAATA
>Ga0255340_1001252_pt1 | contig 34790 bp, 42 predicted proteins | sample wastewater_treat_7_FD_192417 | JGI IMG/M metagenome (GOLD analysis project Ga0255340, IMG submission 192417) | Wastewater microbial communities from Lulu Island WWTP, Vancouver, Canada - plant10 | ecosystem: Engineered > WWTP > Wastewater > Unclassified | place: Canada: Vancouver, British... | reverse complement strand
AAACTGAGAAAAAGCGATGACAGGAATGACAGGACGGATCGTTTGTCATCGTTTGTCATCACTATGGCGATGACAAAAATGGTTTTGTAAACAGATTTGTATACAATTTATAGTGACAAATTGGCAGAAGTTTACAAAAATGTATACAAGCTGTATACAAATTTGTATACAGTCATCGCCAACGTGATGACAAATAATGACAAATAATGACAAATAATGACAAAGAAAGGATATATAAATAGGTTTTGACACGAGCCTTATGCTATCGTTAATGGATACAATAGTATCTTTGGTAGTGAAAGTCTTATAGAAATTCATTAGTCTTATATGCTTTCGAGTATATCTGGAAGTGAATGTACATAAGAACCCAACGTGCTTTAGCCGTTGGTGTGTCAGATTATACGAAAGGAAGTAATACTGTATGTCGTTACTCAAATCAAGCACTTATGCTATAAATAAGAAAAACAAAGCAAATGGATTAGATTTGCTTGCAGACATCAACGATAAGACCGTTGCTACTGCATTTTTTGACCCTCAGTATCGTGGAGTTTTGGACAAACTCAAATATGGTAATGAAGGTCAGGCAAGAGGTAAGGCAAGATGTGAACTTACACAGATGGACGAAGATACTATTGTTAATTTCATCAAAGAGATTGACAGGGTATTGAAAGATAGTGGACATCTGTTCCTTTGGGTTGATAAGTTCCATTTGTGTCAGGGCGTATTGGACTGGTTCACAGATACCAACCTTAATCTTGTTGATATGGTTGTATGGGATAAAGGTAAGATTGGTATGGGTTATCGTACAAGACGCAAATCCGAATATCTTGTGGTTTTACAGAAATCTCCTGTAAGAGCCAAAGGATGTTGGAACGACCACGGCATTCCTGATGTTTGGGAAGAAAAGACTCCTAAAATCCATCCTCATAGCAAGCCTATTGAATTACAGAAAAGGCTGATTGCTGCCACCACACAGGATGGTGATTATGTTCTTGACCCTGCATCGGGTGGATATTCTGTTTATGAGGCTTGCAAAGCCCTCGGTAGAGATTTTATCGGAGGTGATATTGAGTATGGCGAAGATTAGAAATTCAAATCCGAAACAAAGTGGTGGTGCCGAGCATACTATTACCGAGTTAGACGAGGAAGACCTGCGAACTCTAGAAAAAGAATTCGATATTGTGCTTGACTAGCCGAGTAATTGGTCTGCTATACTGGAGTTATACATTATTAAAATATGCAAATGAAGGAGAGTGGCATATGAAGAATAATAAACACTTATATAAACGCTATTCCGGCGAGAATCCGCAGACATGGATGGCGCTTAATGACGTGAATATACTGGGGGTGTATGACGGCGGGGTCCTATACGAGTATGCTTACCTATACGAGTATGCTTACGTCAAGGACGGGACAAAGCGATGGGCGAAGATGGTCAATGAGAGTGGCGACTACGAGGCTCTGATTGCCGACGTGGAGAAAGTACGTGACGAGATAGACGAGGCTTAGCGTATGGACTACGATGTGATGACGCTAGACGGCGACGTGCAGGAGGCCCAAGCCAATTTGACACTACTAGAGATAGCTAGTGTGCTGAATGACCCAGAGAAGTCAGCGATGCTTTCGTATGAGGAGAAGGATAAGCTATTCAAGGTGCTCAAAACGACATTGCTTACTGGCACGAAGGAGGAGATGCAGAGTGCGGTGGTGCGGTCTGATATTATGGCAAGGTATGACTTTATCAAGGTGCGTGCGCTTGCCGGTTCTCGCAAGAGGAGTCTGTTTTATAAGCCGAATTCTGGTGAGGAGAGCGACGTGTATAGGCCATTCGGAGAAAGTGAGTCTATGGAGCTGGTGCGCAATGGGTTTCTGGCATCTGGGATTCCATATAGCAAGAAAAAGGTCGAGAGCGTGCGTGATACACTTGAGTTAGGAGTGAGCGATTCAGTAAATACGATTAGTAATAGGGTGATAAAGATGGGAACACATACATATTGGGATGCGGCGAGATGCAGAGTTGAGACATCCCTGAAGAGTGTGGCTTGGTATGAGGAGGGCAGTCCGCTTTGCTTCAGGAGACTGTTCGACGCGCATCCATATGACCAGATTACGGTCGACATCAATAATGTGATGTTTATGCAGGATGACGTGGACGCCGCCGCTAAATATATCGAGGAGCATGATGGCGAGATGGACCTGGACTATGACAGGACTACGCTTGCGCCGTTCTGGACATGGGCAGATGAAAACAAAGATACGTTCAATGACCTCCTAAAAGCAGCCGCTACAAACTTTTTTTGGCATAAGCCAAAGGGCTCGTTTGTTTTGATTGGTGAGACGAGAAATGGTAAGTCGAGCTACATCAAGATGCTGCATACGATGTTTGGGAGTAAGAACACGTCTAAGGTGGAGTTGGCTGCGCTTTCTGACCCGCATCGCAATTTGGCATTGGCGACTACGATGTTAAATGCGCCGGACGAGGAGGCAGACGGCAAAGAGCAGGATACCAAGGAGGGCCAGCACTATTTTAAGAGTATGTCGAGCCATGACCCGATTGAACTGCCTGTGATGTACAGCCAGGAGCCACAACCTGTGTCCACCGACTTTATGGGGTTCTATCCGATGAACAAGATGCCGGAGTGGTCTGGTGATGGGGTGCAGGCCCTTACGCAAAGGACGTTGCCGCTATTCTTTACGCGCGACTTGTCCAATTACGACAACGGCGGCAAGGATTTTGAGAGAGAGACCTATACTGCTCAGTTCTATTCGAGACTGCTGCCAATCCTGCTAGGGTTCGCGAAGTATTACCACAACAAGCCGATACTGTTCTCGAAGACGCTTTACGAGAATAGAGAGACGGTGAAGACATTGATTGACCCATTCTCTGTATACCTTGGCAGCGTGAAGAAATACTTCCACTGTGTCGGTTCGCTTGATTTCGTGATAAATGACTATATTTGCTGGATGAAGACTAATGGCTATACCTATGACAGCGGTATGTTGAAAACTGCTCGCCAGAGACTTCAGCGCTTGCGCAAGGCACAGGTCAGGTACTCCGCGGGCAAGAATGGCGAAGAGGGCCGAAAGACTGCTTACTGGTTTATTGCTGATGCGAAAGTTAGACCTACTCACCGTATTAAGGCATTCATGGATGATAGCATTATTGCGGCGCTAGGCGACATGACGCCTATCGAGTATAGGCAGTCTCTATGCGATAAGGGGCTTGAAGACAAGAGTATTATCACGGTCCTAGACAATCTTGTCGACGACGGGGTTGACCCAATCGCAATGCAGGAAAAGAGAGAGAAGACTAAATTCGCTGACGATATTACGGACATTGTCGACGGGAATATAAACGACCAGGGTGAATTGGAGTTCTAATGAGCCTGGCTGACCAATTAATAAAAAATATGGAGTCGGAGAGCGCACAGCTAGAGAGTGCGCCTCCAGGCTATTATGTTGACGATCTGGGTTTCTATGTAGAGGAGAATATCAGGAAGAACAAGATGAGGCAGGCTGAATATATATTATTCAGAATTAGGCTCTTGCACCCCGCCATATTCTCATACAATGGGAAGTTGTATTATGACTTTTCTGAGATTAAGCCGAAGCTAACAGATATTCTCATGCTGGCGGATTCACCGCTCGAGACCATTTCTTTAGCGCAGGCTATATGGATATATAACAGGCTTAGGGATACGGCTCCGCCGCTTTCTAACGAATATATACAAGTGTCGCGCGATTGCATCTGGAGTACGAAAGAGAATAAATTATTCAATATAGAGAGGGAATTGTAGGTTATGGAGAGAATTCGATAATGAGTCGTTCGAAAGCATCTTTCTGCGCATCGATGAACTCCGTGACAAGCTGCTCAAGAGATTTGAGTAATACTTTGCGAAAACCTTTCGCCCCCGATTTTTATCGGGGGCATTTTTTGTTTAAAAATAGGCATTTTTGCTCTGGTGGGCGGCGCCATTTGCATGGGCGTTTTATCTTGACTGGTGGGCAAAAATATGCTATTGTAAAAAGAATAAATATTGATAGTGCTCGGTGGCGGAGGTAAGCCCGTGCCGGGCGTTTTTTATTAGTTGAGATGGGAAGAACGCAAGAACAAAATAAACAGGTTAAAGCTCAGAAAACTGAGCCGATTGTTGTTGCGCAAATTATGGGTAAATGGGTCGGCGGCGGCGTCGAAGCCGTGATTATGAACTACTATCGCCATATCGATCGCAAGAAGGTTCAGTTTGACTTCATTTGCGACGAGGATTCGACCAATATTCCTTATGAAGAGATTGAGAGGCTTGGCGGTAAGGTGATTCTTTGCCCGCCATACCAGAAGTCACCAAAGTATCTTAAGTTTTTGAAGAATCTTTTCCGCGAGAAGAAGTATCGCATTGTGCATTCGAATATTAATACTTTGAGCGTTTTTCCGCTCTATGCTGCGAAGAAGGCTGGCGTGCCAGTGCGCATTGCACATAGCCACAGCACTAGCAACCCGCGCGAGTGGAAGAAAAACATCATGAAGAATGCGCTCCGCCCATTCAGCAAGAAGTATGCGACGGATTATTTCGCATGCACGGAGCACGTTGAGACGGTAGTATTGATGTCAAGGGTGGATAAGTAAGCGTGTAATAAGATAAGTAAATAAAGGCTTTCCGTGATTTGAGATCTGGTTCTAAGCCGGAAGGATAATCACGGATTTTTGCTTTGAGGGAAGTTATCCAAGATTGGTGAATAAGAAAAGTCATCATACAATACGGTTATTGAGTTGGTGAGTTGATAAGATGGTTGGCAAAATAATGGTGAGTTGACAAGATGACTGTCAAAATATAGTGATTTTATGAGCTGGCTTTTTGGCATGTTGTGGTCATAGATACAATAAGCAAAAGAACAAAAGGTTTACCTTTTATTGCATTAAGAAAGATATAGTGTTTTTAAATTACTTAAATATTATAGAGTATGATTAAGTTTATTCGAAAACATGATGAGTAGGATGTTCAAAATAAACAGCTTGACATTGTTCGCATTTGCGTATAAAATAAGAGTTGATTTATAATAGGAGGCGTAGCATGGGGTATTTATCAGTTAAAGAAACAGCGCAAAAGTGGAATGTTTCAGTAAGACGAATTCAAGCTTTGTGCAAGCAAGGTAGAATAGAAGGTGCAATGAAAGTTGGTAATGCTTACATAATTCCTAATAGTTCAGAGAAACCAGAAGATAAAAGAAAAAAGGACAATATCAAAAAATAATTTTAGAAGAGGTATAAATAATATGTATAAAACGATTGACCTATTTGCAGGTATTGGTGGAATAAGAAGAGGATACGAGATGATAAATAAATTTGAGAATGTCCTCTCTGCGGAGATAGATAAATACGCATGCATAACTTACGAACATTTATATGGCGAAAATCCATGTAATGATGTTACTTCAGAAGAGTTTAAAGAGAAGGTTGCTAAGATGCAGTATGATACTTTACTGGCTGGATTTCCATGCCAGGCATTCAGTAGAGCGGGCAAACAAGAAGGATTTTTGGATAGCACGAGAGGAACTTTATTTTTCGATGTTGCAGATATAATAAAAAGAACTAGACCAAAGACTTTTATGTTAGAGAACGTGGATAATTTATTGAGTCATGATAAAGGAAACACTTTTAAGGTAATATTAGAAGTACTTATTAATGAGTTGGATTACAAGGTAGTAGGAGTAGAGAAAAATTCCGATGGAAAACTAATATATGAGAATAAAAACTTTATAAGAAATTCTAGAAATTTTGGATTACCTCAAAATAGACCTAGAGTATATATTATGGGTTTTGATAGAAAGTATTTTGGAGATCAAGTTGATAATTTACCACAGAAAAATTTGCCTGAAAAAAGAGAGGGAAACCCAATTTATAAAGACTTAAATGATTTGTTAGAATTTAATGCACCTCAAGAATTTTATGTTGCACAGGGTTATTTAGATACTTTAAAAAAGCATAGAAGTAGACACGAAGGAAAGGGAAATGGATTTGGATACATGGTGGTGAATGAACCTAGTATTAAAAATCCTTATTCAAATGCTATTTTAGCTACAGGCGGGTCGGGGAAAGAGCGCAATTTGGTATTCGATCCACAAGAAGGGATTGCTGGAAAAGTAGTTAAAGGAAAACAAACACCTTTAAATAACGAGAATATACGTCATATGACACCAACAGAGTGGGGGAAATTACAAGGTTTTATAGGATATGCATTTGTAGATGAATTTGGTGATGATAAATTTACGTTTCCACCTAGTATAAGTAAAACGCAACTTTATAAACAATTCGGAAATTCTGTAACTATTCCTGTAGTAGAACAAATGGCATTATATATGAATAATTGCATAGAATTTTTAGAATCTAGAAAGAATCAAAAGGTTGTGCTGCCAAAAAGGGTGGCCATCAAGAGGTTAGTCGACCTAGCTGATGGCGAAGTGATATAGAATAAAGTTATGGTATTAGAGAAAGATTTTAAGCAAAAGTTCCAGAAGGAGCTTAAGAAGCAGGTGAAGCCGATAGCTATTCTGCAATACCAGCAGAGCGCAACGACTATCGCCGGGTTCCCCGACACTATTGTGTTTCTTGAGGGGTGCACCGTGTTTATAGAATATAAGAAGAGCAAGACGGCGAAGTTCAGGCCAGGTCAGAAGGAGTGGATTGCTAAGCTAAACGACAACGGTCACTTCGCTTTTGTGTGCTATCCTGAGAATAAGGATGAAGTATTAGAGGAGATAAAGAAGTTAGCGTAATGGAGTATATATTTGCCTGTAGCTGTTCTGGCGTGAAGGAGCGTTCCGTTAAGGCATTTCAGATCGTGAAGCCAGATAAAGAGATGCCAGAGATTCTGGTAGGCAAAGATAGGATGAGAAAGGTGGCGGAGGGGCATCCTAGCGACTCTAACGCTGCCAAGCATCTAAATGCTTTGGCCAAGAGAAACAACAAGTTCTCATATTATGTAGTTATTGACGACGAGACTCGCGACATTCTCGAGCTATATGATTTACTTGCTGGCAAGAGGTTGGCGTAATGGCTCTTATATGTGTCGCCTGTCAGTGCGGGAGCAGCGATAGACTCATCAGGACAAGGTTAGACTTCATGCATTACCCAGAGTCTATCTCTATTCCGATTACTAAGGGAAAGGAGAAGAGTCTGTCGGTGTTAAATTCGATTCCGCAATCGGATTCGTGCGATATGCTTAAAGGATATATCAAGAGCTGCTCTAAGTATGCCGTGGTATATGGGTACGACGGAGAAGGAGGAGGAAGATGGGTGGACCTGGCTAACGGTAAGGCGGTCGTGAATAACATCGACTTATCTAACATTTTGCGCGATTTTGCATAAATAAGTTTTCTATTATATATTAAAAATAACTAATAGGAGAAAACATGGATAGCAATTCTTTGCCGAAGGGTTTCATCTCTGTAGATGAGGCCGTGAAGCTAATCGAGAGTAACACTTTTAATAATCCGGTAGTTGACATCAATTATTTGATTCACCACCTTGATTGGTGTGAGGTAGCACACAACTTTACTATTCCTAAAGTCCGCATTGCCACTGCTGAAGAATACAAGGCTCTTTTGGCGAGATACCCAGGCCGCAGACCAAGCGAGCTTATCCGTCTCGGTAACTTGACGGTCACGCTTTACTCGAACTACGAAGTAGAGTATTTGAAGAAGACGATTCGCGATAACTACGCTAAGGTGTCTGGCCACCAGTATAAGCCTGTCATGACTAAAGGTGTTACCACTGTTAAGGACCAGGGCGAGAACGATAGCGTTGCTCCGCGCCGCACGAAGAAAACCGTTGCTAAGGAAGGCGACACGATCGGTATCGGCGCTATTAGCGATACGAACTCTGCTGACGGAGCTGGCGTATAATGAAGAACTTCGAGCACTTCGACGAGATTTATGGAAATCTCAAAACTGAGGTGGAGAAGGCCCGAACCGCAACCAATCCTCAGACCGTTTCTGATGTCGAGCGTATCTCAATCAGATTGATGCGCGAACTTATTTTGACACTTCCTCGTCTAACGAACGACACTATGGATGTCTGCCGCAAGAGAAGGAAGGAACTTTTCGAGGGTAAATAAATGGATGGTGAGGTCATAAATGTCCGCACCACCAATCCTACTATTGAGGAGGTGAACCGTCACCTCCTTTCCAAGTTAGACGAGTTAATCGAGTCTATTAACGGTAAGGACCCAGAGATGGTACGAGCAATAACAGAGAGCGTAGCAAAGCTTAACTCTTCTCTTAAAGGGAATAATATTTTTACGCCTCAAGAAACTCCGGAGGAGAGGAAAGAGAGAGAAGCTCAAGAGGCGATTATGGGAGCGATGGCACAATGATAACGAGCGGGCTGTTCACGAGTAATACCCCAGAGTGGGAAACTCCGCAGGACTTTTTTGATGCATTAGACGAGGAGTTTCGTTTTGATTTAGATATAGCGGCGAACGATGATAATCACAAATGCGTTCGCTATTACACTAAAGAGATGGATGGTTTGGCTAACAAGGCCAATTGGGGGGGCATGTCTGGTGTAATCCTCCGTATGGGAGAGAGATTGGCAAATGGGTTAAGGCTTGCTCTGAATATGCCGGTCTTTCTGTCATGCTTCTCCCAGCTAGGACTGACACTCGGTGGTTCCATGACTATATATACACGAATCCTCGCTCAGAGATTAGATTCATCAAGGGCCGTCTTAAATTTGGAGAGAGCAAGAATTCTGCGCCTTTTCCAAGTATGGTGGTAATTTTTAGGGAGCAAGATGAGCAAGTTACTAGAGAATGAGTATCCAATAGCGGAGAGCTTGACGAAAGAACAGATACACAAAGCGTTATCTGGGGATTTCGACGGGTTCAAGTATTACTTCGAGAACTGCTTGGTTCTGCAGGACCGTGATACCCGTCAGTTCATCCACCCTGTCATGAATAAGGGGCAGGAGATGATTGCCCGCACGATTCTATCTTATGTGGACAAGGATACGCGCGCTACTTCGCATAGGGAGTGCGTGATTCTTGGCCCTCGTCAGTTCGGTAAATCTACTCTTCTTACGGCTATTTCTAACTACATCGAGGCATATGTTCCTGGCATGGAAAACTTGAATGTTGTCACGACCATGCAACAGGCGTCGGCTGCCGCTAAGTTTTTCAAACAGAAGATGGCCCCGATTATTACGAGTGTGCATCCTGCCATTTTCCCTACTATCGAGAGAGACACTATTGGCACCTCGACTCTTCTCCACTACCGAGACATCAAGGGAATTCGTCGTGGCGGATATTATGAGATTACGTCTGCCGGTTCTAACTCCGTCCGTTCTGGTACGGTGTCTGTTTGGTTGGCGGATGAGCCTTCGGAATATCGCAATCCTGAGGCGGTTGAGGACGCTATCTCTGGTGCTATCTCTAGTTATGGTTGGTCGTTTACGGCGTACATTGGCACCTTCTCCGATCGCCTCTCTCAGTATTTCTTGAACAAAATCCAGACCGCTCTCGATAACCCTAATGAGATGGAGTTGGTGTTTATCCCGTGGTTTCTTGTTTACGGAAGAGAGGGGGACGGAGTTGGTTACACCACGGATGACTACACTGATTACGACAAAGATGTGATTATTCCGGCTATGGTCAAATATGGTATCCCGCAATCGGAATGGCACGACAAGATTGGATGGTATCACAGGCGTGAGTTGCGCACCTCTAAGATGCGTTTTGAGTTCCCGAGTTCAATTGAAGACATTTTGGCTCTCACGACCGACAAGAGTGTATTTCTCAGGGAGTCTCTAGATAAGCAGGAGAAAAACATCATATCTGGTGGGAAGTACAGGATATTGACTGACAACTCGACCAGGAAAGTGGAGGCACAGCTAACAGATATATCTCCGTTCACGATTTACAAGAAGCCATTGTATGGACATCGATATCGAATCGCTATTGACCCGATTACGGCTCGCTCTGACGATAGCGACTTTTTCTCTATGCAGGTGATGGACATGACCAATCACGAGCAGGTGGCTACATTCAGGGAGAACGGTCTCGCCGACGAAGATTATGCCGACTGGGCAGTATCTATTGGCACGATTTATAACAATGCTGAGCTTTGTCCGGAGATTAACGTTGCTAATGGATTCATTGTGGCAGTAAATGCCAGGCGCTATTACCATTGGTACTATGAGGACAAGAAATCGCGTTCCGACAGGACGCCTGGTCTTCGTACTACCGTTTCCTCCAAAGAGCGTTTTATCGACGCCCTCACTTCTCTCCTTGACAGAGAGGCGATTGTTATACATGACGAAGTCACTCTTGATGAGCTTCGCAATATGATAAAGAAAGTTAAAAGTAGCAGCACTGGAGCTAGGTCTATTCGTATGGAGGCAAAGAAAGGCCACCATGACGATACTGTCATGAGTTTAGCGATATATGCTGGGTCTCTCTCTATGACAGAACTTGAGCGCGGGAAAAAGACCGGATTTTGTATTTTGTAAAATTATTTTTTATATTTCGTGAATATTGCCATGTTATAAAATAATTAAGTCTAGCCCACCAATAGACTTGAGCGCAGATGCGCCCGACGGGCCGCTAACCCGTAGAGCCAACGTTTGCAATTGAGCCGATTGCGAAAGCAGCTTAGTGTAAGACAGCTAGCCACTGCCGTATGCGAGTAGACGTATTAAATAAAATTTAATTTAGGAATACTATGGCAACTATTGTTACTGGTTACGATCAAACGCTTGTAACCACTCCAACCCAGCCTTCTACCGAGACCGTGTTCGACTATGATATCCAGTTCCCATTCTACCGTGATATCTTTGCGAACAAGATCGTAGAAGAGCCGGTTATGCAGCAAGAGCTTAACAGCGCTCGCTCGTTCTTCAATGGTGAAGAATTGATTGAAGACTCCGCCCTCTTGGGCAATCTCAAATATGGTCAGGAACTTATCCTCCCAATTAAGAAGAATCAGAATCCATTCAGCCTCGTTCAGAAGAAAGATCTCGAATACGCTTCTAACGAAGGTGACGAATGTCATGTCCATGTCGTTCTCGACTGTGAAGTACCATGCATCAACACTCTTCCAGAGTTTGATGAACTTCGCTTCCGCTTCGACTGCGAATACGCATACGGCGTCCGCATGTGCGATAAGAACAAAGACTTCTGGAACGTTTCTCTCTTCACTGAGCAGTATGCTCTTTCGAAGCGTGCTTACGAATTTGTCCGTGAGGTTGACTTCTGGAACAAGGTTATCGATGGTCTCGTAGCTGCTCCAGCAACGACTGTTGATACATTCATCGCTCAGGACCACCCAACCCATTACTGGACTGCTGGCACCGTCACGGCTGATGCTCGCTGCATGGTCCCACTGGCTGTTCAGTACATGACTGATTCCTTCCGCGATTTGAACTTGAAGGTCTTCATCAGCAAGGAATTCGCAACTGAACTTATTCAGAGTGTTGAAAATCCTTACAACTTCAACTTCGAAAATCAGCGCATTAACACCTTCGAAGCATTTGAACTTCCTGGTTTCGAACTTGCTCCACGCGTTAAAGCAATTCTTGGCCTCGACCGCGATGTCGTTGTCTTGATGCGCAGCCCATGGATGGCTGTTGGTAGCTCTACCTCTGGCGGCGGCACCTTGACGACTCAGTATCCACTCTGGAACTCTGACGCTACGAAGCAGTATGTCGCTATTCTCGACCCACGCGTCGGCTATAGCTTCGAGAAGGACGGCTACCATCTAAACATCAAGCCATACGACTGCGACAAGCTCTATGTCGGTATGATTGACACCGTTTATGTTGGTACTGGTATCACCTTCCCAATGTACGGCCTTGTCGTAGAGTTCGACCAATTTACTGGTTGTGTACAATAACACAAAGTAATCCCAAATAGAAATACCCCTTCGGGGGTATTTTTGTTGGTAGAATAAAATTATGAGCAAGGTGATAGGAATAGATAACGCGCAGTATCGTGGATACCGCAAGGTATTTAGTAGCGGCAAACACAACGGAGCGTATTATTACGCGAAAGAAATAGAGAAGAACATGCTTCCTCTAATAAAAACAGATAGAGACTGGGATCTTCTCGGGATGAGGTTCACTGCTCATTATCATCGGTCGATTATTTTTATCCATCATTGTTTAGACTGGGATAAGACTTATCCGTGGATTGCCAAGCTCAAAGACCCGATTTTAGTGGTGTCGACAAAGCCTACTCTAGAGTGGGCTAAGAGTAAGGGGTACAAAGCGATATTCTTGCCACTGTCTATAGATGTTGACTATGTCAGCCAATTCAAGACCGAGAAGACAAAGAAGGCTTGCTACGCTGGGAACCGCTGGGCGTTTAAGAAAGAGCAGGAAGATAAGAACTTGCCGAAAGATCTAGACTTTCCGCCAGCGGACCTGGAGAGAGAAGAGCTACTGAAGTTCATCGCTCCATATAAGGAATGTTATGCTATTGGAAGGTGCGCGCTTGAAGCAATGGTGCTTGGGTGCAAGATTAAGCCGTTTCTAATGGACAGGTATCCTGATCCAAAATACTGGAAGATATTAAGTAACCAGGATGCGGCAAAAATACTCCAAGAAGAGCTAGACAAAATAGACAGAAAGTAGCTATAATCAAAGTGACAATTTAATTTAATTAGATTGCCCACCTAAACGAATTACCCAAAAACCGCCCTTCCCTGTGGCGGCTTTTTGGTACAATAGAATCAGAAGTTACGCTTTGCACATTACGAAAGGAGTGAGTCTTATGTATGTTTTTGTAGAAATTAAAGGCCCAATCAATAGCAGAGCACTTTGGAGTCTCATCTCCAGATATAACGTGAGCTGCACGGACCTAGGTAAGATGACGTATGTATATGGTGATGTCACATTCGATGAAGCCGTTGACGTCGTGAGCTTTTGCTCGATGTTCGGAGAACTCAAAACAGAATATGGGGGTGAGTTTGATGGGAAGACGGGGAAGAAGAATCCGAAAACTTCATGAAAAACACAAGTACAACTGTCACCATCTGCTCTGGCCCCGCCACGATTGGAACACAGGATATGCGTATCTCGTCAGACATGTCTTCACGAGAGAAGTATTCGTCCCGATCCATGATGAACTTCACCAGAAATACCTGACGCATATTCCTCGTCCGAGCGAAGAGGTTATGAGGGTTGCCTGGGAAGAATATCAGGAGCATAAGAGCGAGATTGACCAGTACGACATTTGCCGCGCTTGCGCGTGGCTTTACGTGCATGTGAATGACGCCAAGTTCAGAAAAGCTATGCAGACGCAGCTTGACTTCTTTGTTCTTCGCCTCGGCCAGTAGTGGTCGGGGCGTTTCTTTGCTATACTAAAGTAGTGAAGAGGTTTGTTTTATATCTAATTAGATGGCAGCTTAGTTCGCCTATTTTGGCGGTTTGTCTTGTCTGGCTGTCTGGAATCGGGACAGTGTGGGCTACGATTGTCGCTAACTTGATAGGCGGGTGCATATTCTTCTTCGTCGACAAGTGGATTTTTGGAAATAAAAATGTTGACTCTAAGCGTAACAAGTAGTAACATAGTCTCACAAATATCAAAGCAATAGTTCATTTTTGGGAACGCCCGCTTTATATTTGGCGTGCTTTTGCGAAGACTCTCTGCTTATGCAGGGAGTTTTCGTTTTTGTTGATGTTTTGTTAATATGAATATATAAAAGGAGGAGAAAGATGAGAGAAGAAATTAAAAAGAAGTTGCTAGAGTTTAAGAGGACTAAGAGCATTAGCCTTGCCGCTGAAATCTGTAACGACATCTTAAAGGAGATGGAATAATGCCGGCTGGCTATTCGTATAATTATAGAGGAACGGAAGGTTTTGACAGCCACGCAAAGTTCGCGATGGACGTTATTGCTGATGTTATTCAATGGGGAAGAGATAAAGGCCTAGATGACCCGAAAGCACAATTGAACAAGGTCATTGAGGAGGTCGGCGAAATCGCCCATGAGATTACTCGTAATAACTATGATTTGGATGAATTAGAACAGCCAGACGAGCTATGTGATGCTATCGGCGATACTTTAGTTACCGTTATAATTCTTTCTGATATTCTTGGTATCGACCCGATTAGTGCTTTGTCTGAGGCGTATGGGCAAATAAAAGATCGAAAGGGGAAGACATCGAATGGAACCTTCGTCAAAGAGGGAGAAGCGTAGGTGCGAGAATCCAGACTTTCCTTGTTATGGGAAGGTTATGTATAGGACTCCAAAAGCTGCAGAAGGCGAGGCCAGATATACGAAGATAAAAGGCCTGTGGGGAGGCGCAGAGCACCCGTACTTCTGTAAGTTCTGCAAGAACTGGCACCTCACTAGCGATACTAACAAGAAGAACAGGAACTATGGCAGAAATAGATATCGTAGCCGAAATAATGGCACACACAGATAATGAAATAATCGACTTTCTCGGCAAGAGGGTTTCTAATCTTAGGGGCAATTACATAAAAGCCGTCAAGGCTGGCAACCCTGCATTGCTATATGGTATTACTACCGATTTGGATTTGCTCTATTACGTCATCACTGAAATGGATAGACGAAACAAAGAACGTAGTTTACAATAAAATTACAAATTAACAAGAAAGGATACTTCAGTGGAGAACACTCCAGAAGCGGCCGGCGCAGCACCAGCTCCGCAGACCGAAGCAACACCTACAAACACTAATCCAGAGCCAGCTCAGGCTCCAGCAGTCGACCTGCACGGCTTTACCAGCGAACAGCTCGCCGATATGCAAAAGTTTTTTCAGGCGAATGGTGGGTACGAGAAAGTTAAGTCTCGAATCAGCAACCCTACTCCAGCCCCGGCAGAAGAGCAAAAGCCTGTCGGGCCAGCACAGCCTGCTCAGCCTCAGCCACAAGTTCAGGAACAGCCAAGGCGCGTCCCAGAAGGCATGATGAGTCAGAATGACCTCATGCTAAAAACGTACAGTAAATTCTTATCAGAGGAAGAGAAGTACGCTCCAATCGCAAAAGAGGTCGCTAAGGGTGAATACATCAAAGAGATGATGTCGTTTGGTGTTGATCCATATGACAACAATGGACTTATTCATGACGGCAGAATTCGTAAGTTCTTGGACCTAAAGGTTAAAAACGTTCCTGCGACTCAGACTGCGGCAATGCCAGAGGCTAGCCCAGCCCCGACCGTTGATTACGTTCAAGTCGGAGAGAATATTACTTCTCTGAATGAAGCTCGCGCTGTCTTGCGTCAGGATGCTCAGCTGCGTGCGTCTGGCCAGGGCGGCCACCCTGCTATCGAGAAGGCTAGAGAGTTCTTAAAGGGAGCCTTGAATAGTAAGGTCAAATAAGTTATACTCTTTTGTATAACTTCTCCAAAAGTTATAGACACCGGTGCTTAAGTACATCGGTGTCTTTTTTGTCACAAGATTAAGCGGCTTATTATAAAATAAAAGTAACTATGCAAAACTATGATTATATTGATTTCAACCAAAAGTATAACTATGTTATACAATGGCTCGAAGAATCAGACTTTGCCCGCTGTGAATACCACTACTGGCTGTGGAGAGCAAGTTTGGCGAAGCTTGGCAAGCCATGTAAGAATCTATACCAAGAAGAACTAGAGAGCAACATTAATAAAATCGAAGATGCTGTGCTTAAGGCTAAATACTCGAAATGTATCAGCGTCCCTGCTGGAACTTCATTTGCGTTGAAGAAGGCTCTTGATAATCGCGCTAATCAGATGGCGTCTGGTGTTGATACCTATGAATACCAGGTCAATGACCCATACATGATTATCAATGCCGATACTCAGGATTTGTTGGCTGCAAAGTGCAAGCAGGACTATGTTCTTAATAAGCTCAACACGTTAGCCGCTACCGTTTCTCGCGACCTTACCTGGGCTGGTGTTTTTGCTGGTTTGGTGAAATACGACCCAGTTACAGATAGAAACGACGTTTACCGCGTTAATCCTAAGAACATTTGGTTCGATACGAAATACTCTTCTCTTGGCAAGGAGCGATTCCGCGGCTACTCCACTATGATTAGTTGGAAATGTCTTAAGAAGATGCTCGAAGACGACCCGAACGAAGAGATTAATCTCGACATCAAAGCCCCAGATAAATCTATCTTCAACGAAAAAGGCGAACTCGTTAAGAACGCTAAGTACAGCAACCGCAAGATTCGCACTCTTAATGGTCTCGACATTTACGTAGAGAGCCTAAACAAGCTTGCTGGTTCCACCCAGCTTTCTGGTGGAATCCCACAGTACGCTGAATACGACCACGATCTTCGCACCTGTTATAACCTTAATTGGTATCGTTCTTTTGCGTCCGAGAATAAGGCCCGCACGAACAACGGATACAACGGAGACGATGTCGAGTTGACTGTTATTTACGATTTGGCAAAGAAGATTGAATATAAGATTATTAACCGCCGTTACGTTATTTCAGCCAACGAGAAGGCATTCTGTCGCAAGATTATGTTCCCGATTACGAACCCGATTACTGGTGAAGAAAAGATACGCTTCGACGACTTCCATCTAGATTGTCCTCTCAAGTTTCAGTTCGAAGAACAAGAAGGCATGGACAAGTTCCCATATCCGTGGGCTCCAGTCTTTTCTCTCCTAGATACACACGATGAGCTTTGTTCTTGGAGAGCAAGGCGCGACCATGTTAGCAAGATTCTCTCTATCTTGCGCATTGAGACCGATGCGGCTTCAGCCACGTCTCTTCGCGGCGTTCTCAACATCATGGGTATTGTGCTTGATGATATCCAGGGCAACATCAACTCGATTAACTTCCAGTATTCCTATGACCCGATTGACAGCCAGATTAGCTATCTAGAAAATCGAATTCAACAAGTTTTGCATGCTTATGATCAATTTGATGCCCTCCAGGCCATGGGAGACCGCGCCAGTGCTGCGGAATCCGGTATGGCAGTAGGAGCAGTGGCTCAGGGTCTTTCAACGCACCAGAACGCGATTATGCAGCTTTATTCGGACATTGCGCGTCAATGTATCGCTAACCGTGTTGCATATTCTCCAAATCAGGAATTCCCTGTTAATATGAACGGCAAGAACTCTGCTATTACGATTCAGCAGATGGCTCTCGATGCAATTATCGACGTCAAGCCAGCTCTTGCTAAGCAGATTCACGAGAGAACGATTGCGGCTAACAGTCTACAGCTTCTTGGTATGTATCAGGGCAAAATTTCTAAGAGCCTTGAGGCTTATCTCATGGAACAGTCTATGCTCGGCACGATGCCTAGGGGCGTTGCCGAAAGCGGCATTCTCGATTCTGGTCCAACTGAACAAGAGATGCAGCTCGCTCAGCAACAGGCTCAGAATGATGCTCAGGCGCTTGCTCAGAACCAGCAGATGTACGAACAGAATCCTGTCGAATATGAAACTGAGAACATTATGGAGACCAGAAGCCCAAACGAGATTGACGACGTAATCTCTACCCTTAATACCGAGGGCCAGGGCAACGTAATCGAGGAAGAGGCTATTTCGGATAATCTAAGACCGGAGGGGTTAGACATGATGAGCCAAGAAGGCGCAATGTCTCCTGCCGGAATGGCTGGACTGACTGCAGAAAGCGGTGCAGAATACGCGAACCCTAATGCGATGCTAGGATAGGAGAAATGGCTATGAAGATGATTCCACATTCGGACACGAGAGACATCGAAGCGTTATCTTCTATCGACCAATACAAGAGGTTCATCGCCACCTATGAGCGTGGCGGATGGGCTCCTATACAGTTCGATTATCTAGATTTTATCGATTGCGACCATATTGAAAGCCATCCGGTTATTATCGAATTCGGTGACACGATTGGATACAATTTCCCAATCGATGAGTATGAATATTATACCGATGAATATCCTATCTTTAATAGGCAAGAGACAGAGACCAGGCTTCTTTCCGAATGTCTTGGTGACGGCTTCTATGAAGCTTTTGTTGACGAAGATAACATTGTTAATTTCGACGACTCAGCTCTTGCGACGCGCAACAAGATTATTCTGAAAGTCGGTCAGGATTACTATTTGGCGAAGAAAATACTGCCTCCAATTGAGGAAGAGTAATATAATGAAATTAGATATGAACGTCAATGATCCTGCTTTTATTATTGAGATTAAAGAAAGGCTTGCGAGAATCGAGACTATTCTTAATCAAATCGATTTCAATAAGGTCTCAGAGACCGCTAATGAGGCTCTTCAAAAAGCAGAGGAAAACGCAAAGGATATTTCCGAACTCCAGGGTTACGTCAAATGGTTTGTGATGGCAGTGCTTGGCGCGTTCATCGCTGCTGTTTGCGCCCTTGTCTTAAAGTAACAAAGTTCTAAAACGCGGTGGTCTAGTTTATAATTTAGTTATGAACTTAGATGATTTTTCTTACGAAGAGGAGGAGCGCCGCTATATAAATCCGCAAACGGCCCTCACTGAATCAGATGAATTTATAAGCAATTTGCGCAGCGCCCAGCAGCAGAAGAATGCAGAGATTGCTCAAGATACTTACAATCTTGGCACTAGAGTTCCAAGTAATCTTGGTGGCCTTGTCGGTGCCGAGGGATATTTTGAGTCTCGCTATCAGGCCCCGCAGACCGGTTCTATTGTTTCTGACTTGAAGGCTGCCGCTCAGGCCCAAGCGCTTAATGAGGCCATGACCAATGAGCTCGCTAAGGCTAAGCAGCGCTACAACAATGCATATAAGGCCGCTCAGAGAAGGGCACGGAGCTACAGCGGCGGCGGTGGTGGCGGAACGAACCCTACAACCACAACCCCGGATACTGAATTCCCAGAAAACGTTACAGAAGAAGATGTTCAGAGCGGAGCTGGCGCAAAATTCTGGAAAGACGCTACTATCACTGACGATGCCATGTATTATGGGCTCTATAAGCTGACTCGTAACCCAGGCGAGGCTCAGAAGGATTGGGAATACCGTTCTCAGAAATGGCTGAAGGAAATGGAACTCAAGAACTCGTGGAGAGCTAATTAAGGAGGAGGCTGATGGATAATACGAATTTTATAGGCGATCTTCGCAAGAACAACAAAACAGCCAGCGACTCTAATAGTCAACAGAGTAGACAGACTCCGCTTGACATGGCTGCCGGCTTTATTGGGGATTTGACGGTAAACCGCAAAAAGAATCAGGAGACCGCCCAGTTTCAGAATTACCTAGCCCAACACGGTGGACAAACTCCATTGGGTACTCTAGTCCGTTACGCTGGCGACAATAAGAATATTGCCTCTTCAGACTGGGCCAGAGCAGCTCAGGACACTTATAATTACAACAAATATGGTGCCGGAAGCGGCATTACTTTTGATAATAGCACTGGAAAAATTACAGTTAAAGCTACCAATGAGGTTAAAAATTCCGATTGGTACAAGGATATGTTCAAAGAGAATAGCACCTTCCATCAGATAGCAAAGCTGTATGCCAACGACCCAAGCGGGAAGACTAGCGTTCAGGTGCAGGATAAAGACGGCAATGTAAGCGAAACCACAGTCAAAGATTGGCTAGAGAGAGAGGCTGAGGCGTTCGATAACTACGTCAACGATTACGCCACTATAATTGTGCCGACTAGAAAAAGTATTGAGGATGCTTCTGAAGGGCGTATTACTCTATCAGATGAAGACACGGCTATCTCTATCCATAGCACTAGCTCTGCGAAGAACAAGTTTGATAATAGCACCGTCGTTTATTTGCCAGCCGTAGCGCAGCATGGCTTTGGCCTCGACAAGCTGCCAAGCTTTAACGAGGAGTATGGCACTGTTTCTGCCAAAGATTTTTATGAATGGTACCAGGTTAAAATGGGCGGCGACGAACACGCGAAAAACGCCGGAGAAAAAATAGAAGAAATCGAAAATCTCCAGCAGGCTCTTGCAAGCTCAATAGCTAGGATTCTGAATGATGAAGAATTCACAGAGACAGATGCGCATAATTTGGCCAAGGCATTATCTCTCGCCCGCACGCTCTCGAAAGACAAGCCAGAGACGGACGGCTGGGTGAAGACCGCCTTGTTTGCCAAGTCTGCTTCTGCGTCAATGATGAATACCATCGTTGAGGCAGACATAAACTTGATGAGCTTTTTTGAATATGGCTCAACTAAGATTTCTGAATTGACCTCTGTGTCCTCCACGTCCGGCAAGGTTCTCGCGGTCGCGACCTTAGGTGGCAGTTTGGTGGTGAATGCTACCGTGAACGCTAATCTTGTAGCGACAGAGGCGTTAAAGACTGGCTCTTACAATCTGGGTGAATTGATAGCTGGGATAGACGGCAACCCTCAAGAACAGTCATCCACGAACGCTTTAATGGCCATGGGCGAAATGATGACCTCCCTAGCAGACGGCAACGGTAAAGAGGCTATCGAAAAATGGGCTAAACAAACTAATACGCCCGTCAACAAGGAAGTTCTTGAGGCCGTAGATGTGTACTATCAGGAAGGCCAAATAAGCCGCGAAAACATCACGAAATGGGCTGTCGGTGGTCGCGTGCTCGGCAATTTCATGGGTGAAATCGTTAAGCAGGTTGCACTGACGAATGTTGTCGGTGGTCTCGCTGGGGCTGCGATTGAAGGAGTAACGGCGAGCGTTGCCGCTAGCGCTACGGCAGAGGCCTTGTCCGGATTGTCGAATAGTGTTTTGTTCTTGGAGAATGGTCTTCAGCTTTATGTTGGCGCTCAACGGACGAGCCAGTTATGTTTGAATTTTGTAAAGGCAGTAGAGCTGACCTCTAAGGCTTTTGGTTTTGCTGGCAATATTATGGCTCAGGCTTTCGTCGATACAGTTTTGAACGACGAGGAAACGCTAGAGCGCATGCTCGACAATCCTAACGAAGAGGAACGTCACGCTTTCTATGAAGCGTACAACTATAACGCGAAGTCAAATATCTTTGGTGAAATGATGGGCTTTGGGATTTCTTCTACCGGAAGAGGCTTGGCTTTAGCCGCCAGGAAGACTGGTGTTGCGGCGGCTATTACGCGCAAGATGTCTTGGCTTGGAGCTAAGAAACATACTGCTCTCGCGATGTTTGCCGACTGGATGGCAAGCGGGAACAGCAAAGCCGCCAGGGCTTTTGATAAGATTTTTAAGGCTAGCGATAAGACATCTAAATGGTGGGGAGACTTGCATTGGACTGAAGCGAAGGCTCTATTCGAGATTGCTGATGCTGCTAAGGGCGCTAAGAGCTGGTCAGAAGCGACTGAGGCAACCCAGAAGGCTGTGATTAATCGCATGGAAGTAGAGCTTGCTATGAACAACGTAACTCGTGGAACCATGCGCATGTGGAAGAGAATTATTGGCAATGATGCCATTGCGCTACAGTACAAGTCAGTCAACGACGCCTACTCCGATCTTCTTAAGAGTGAAGGTAAGAATGCTCGAATGGTCGGCGAGGTTAAGTCCGTATCTCAGGAAACGAGCGACTACATCGCTTTGCTTAGCCGTCATGACCAGATTACTATGAAGGAGGCCCAGCTTACTGAGCAAGGCAAAACTCTTCCGAAGAATGAAGCCGCCTATAAGGAAGGCATTGAGAAGAGAATTAATGATTATGAATCGGCTCACAGTAAAGAGCATGTTGCTCTCGCCAAAAACTATCTGGAAAAATTCCGCGCTTACGAGTACGCATACATGAAGTTCGCTACGAAGGGCCTCGACGCCGGCGGCCTCGGGCTTTACGACGAAGAGACGGTCCAAGGATGGCGCTCGACTGGCTACTGGGGCAAAGATGGCGAACAGTATGTCCCGTTAGTCGCTATCAAGAAGGGCGATGATTTGGTGGGTATTGCTAGTAAGCAGGTCGATAGCTGGGCAGATTTCGGCGGCTACAAAGCTAAGCTTTCTGTCGATGAGTATGAATTGAAACCAGGCGATGTCGATGCTCATTATCTAGATCCACAGATGACGATTTACGCACAGCAAGTTACGGCAGCAAAGGTGTATAATGCTCGCGAATGGGGTAATGTTCTTATTGCCAACGACGTAAAGGCTATGGAGATTGATGTCGAGGGGCATCCAGTAACTAAAAGCGATATTCGTTCCTCTCGCGCCAAGATTCACAGCATTACAGAGAAGACATTAGACGCCTATAAAAAAGAAGGCGATATTCTTAACTTCGCTATTCGTAACAGATACAAGGCTGGCACCGATATCAATTTGAAGAAAGCTAAAGCCAATTTCAAGAAAACCGTTAATTCGTTCGATTATAACGATATTAAGGCTTTACGCAATGCCGGTGTTGCCATCGAGCATGTTCCTAATCCTAGAACTAGGATGGAGCTCGATATGTTTATGGATTCCCTTACGAAGCAAGAGAAGGCCATTGTTGAGGAATGCCTTAATGGAAACACGCTCACAATTAAAAACTTCAACTCAGCCAGAGCACATACCGATATGGCTGTTAGACTTGAGCAGTCGTTCTTGGCAAGAAATCCAGACGTGGTGAATAGTGCTGCGTACCTGAAATATGTTGACTCGTTAGAAAAGTCCAGTGCTGAGGCGGAGAAGGCGATTGCCTTGCTTGGAAGTTATAAGAACTTAAGTGACGCTACCACGCAGACAGCCCTCAAAGAGCTCGGCATGGACGACTTTACTGGTATCGTCAATACTGTTCTCAATAACTTGGTAGAGTCTTCAGAAAAATCTCTTGCCGACAATAAGTTCTTGAACCAAATGCTAGACCATTATGAGTCTCTTGGCGTGTCGAAGGATGTAGCGAAGAGATACTTGATTCTTCAAGAGTACAAGAATTTGTTTTCTGGGAAAGGCGGATCCGCTCGTCTCGGTAAAATTGTCGAAGAGAACCTCAATAATTTGTCAATATCTGGCAACTTGAGCCGACAGACCGTATTGAAGGTCACTGAAGAGTTTAAGAACGTATTTAAGAGCGAATTGGATAGCAAATGGGCTAAGTCTGCTACAGATTTGGAAACTGCCGGTGGAAAAGAGCTGCTGGATACGGAAGATATTTACAACTATATCTACGAGCAGATGGGCGACTTTATTGACACGACTCTAAAGAATCCTGGTGTAGTACAGGTGTTGGACGCTAACGGCAAGTTCCACTTCTATCAACTATCACCTACATCGGCTAACTTATACCTATCTCGCCCTGACTTTAGCGGCGGAAAGAAAGGTGTTTGGGGATTCTTTAACAAGACTAACCGCTTGGCTCGCCTGAATAACGTTGGCTGGTCTATCAAGTCCTTCATTAATCAGTGGATTAAGGACCCTATCGATGCGTTTGTCCTGGGCGGATTTACGCACAGCATTAGAAGCAATGCCAATGAAATCGGCGAGCTCATGGGGCCAGATGTTGTGGATGCAGTCATTCGAGAAATCGGCGAGGCTGGATGGGGCAAGGTTGTCGCTGAGGCAAAAGAGGCCACTGGACGCTCTTTGACAGTGGATGAACTCTACGAATTAGCGTCCAAACAACTTCCGACCGGTGCTAGTGTTAAAGAGGCGGCTGAAGAAGCGTTCGGCGGCGAAGGTCTTGAGACTAAATACTATCGTGAAATGGGCGGCGGCTACCGCGATGAGATGTGGGGCAAGTTCAAGGAGCAACAAGGCGTAGCAGAGCGCGCGCTTAGTTGGATGGAAAAACATTCTCTTGGTAGCATGCGCGAATCATACCTTCGCAGAGCGGTGTTTACTAATGCTTACCGCGATGCATTGAGTATGGGCAGAACCTCTAAGGAAGCTGCTACGATTGCAGAGTTTACTGCTCAAAACGCTACTACTAACTTCTCTCGACAGTTCTCGTTCGGCAATCACTTCGTCAGCTCAATCCCATTCTTTGGGGCTGCGCTTAATGGTAGGGCATCGTTCTGGCGCTTAATGGAAGTCGACCCAGTCGGTATATCTACTAGATTTATCTCTGGCTTAGTCATGCCTACTATCGGACTGATTGTGCAGTCTCTCCAGAGCGCGTCTGATAAGGATGTATATAAGACATTTGCTGAATACGAAAAAGAAAGCGCTATCTGTTTCGTCGTAGACGGTGAGAAATTCAAAATTCCACTGCCAGAAGAACTTGCTAAATTCTTGTCTCCGTTCCGACATATGGTAGAGAAAGCGAATGATGCTAATGACCACACCTGGACCGAGCTTACGGCAAATGACCTGCTTCAAGTTTCCCCGATTGATTTGACTGGCTTCGTTGGCCTAGATGAGAACACTTTGCAGGGAGACCCGACCTTCGCAGATAGGATGAGTTGGGAATTCTCGGCGCTCGTCTCTCAGCTCTCCCCTACGGTTCTGAAGACCGCCTACATGGCAATTACTGGCGTCGACCCATATACTGGAGAGAGCATAAATAAAGAGCAGGTGTGGATAGATGACGATGGAAACGAAACTATCATAGACAGCAAGTCTAACGCGCTGTTGTCGTGGCTATCTGGAAAATTGAAGGAGATGGGTATTGAGGTTTCTGGCTCCACGATGCATGCCCTCTTCAAGACCTTGGTTGGTAATGCTGGCACAGACATCTTTGACTCATTAGTGAATATATTCGCCGGTCAGCCAGAAGAAGTCCTCAACACCTTTGCCGACCAGCTTACCTCTCCATTTGATTCCAAGACATCGAAAGACCCTGGCTATTACAAATTCAGGGAAGCTGTCAAAGACCTAGAGAAACAAAAAGATGCTTTGATGGCTAGCAAGGAATTTAAGGATGTGAATAACCAGATTTCTATGCTAGACCCATCTGCCAAGGATTACGATCAAAAGCTTAAGAAGTTGAACCAGAAGCGTCATGAAATGATTCAGCAGTATCAGCAGAGAGTATTCAACACGGTTAAGAATTATCAAGAGCAATATGGCGGAACATATGACAGAAGGATGTTCGCTTCTACAATCAATCTTCTTAATATTTATCAGACTTATAGTAGTGGACTCCAGCTTGAAGACAAGTTACGCAATACCGAGTCATATTATGCGGCTAGAAACGAAGCTTTGAGGACGATGGTGTCTTATGGGTTCGATTCCCCGAACGATACGTCCATCTTCGGCTACATTCGCACCAACGAATATGGCGATGTGGAAGAGAAAGCCAATAGCCCAGTTGCTATCATGAGCATGTCCAGCGAAGTTTGGGGGCGCGAAGAGGCCGACATGGCGCACATCAAAGTGGCTCTTGAGAACGCTGACATTACCAGAAAAGATATGTTTGGTGACGAATACAAAAAGGCGAAGGCGGCAGGCAAGGCGGCTTACAAGAAGTACAAGTCCGAATGGAACGAGAAGGTTGTCAAGGTTCTTGCTCCATATATTGAATCCAGAGGTGCCGAACAAGTTATTAACAATCACAGCACTCAAGAGTTAATAGATGATTACATCTTTGTCGACAATCCTTACAAGGCGAAAGAGTATTTAATCGAAGTGTTCGGAGGATAGAATATAATTATGGATACTCAAGAATTAGAAAAAAGAATTAAGGCAGCGAACGAGAAGTTTGTCTCCGGCGAAGATGCCGGGGACAATCCTGCCGCCTCTGTTTCTTCTGGGCCAACAGACGTCTACAAGAGCAGGGCAAAAGCTAGGCGCGACGAACTCAAGAAGCGATACCCTAAGGGAAGTTCTGCGATGGTTCGTGCCGTGGCGAAGTCGGTGCTGACCGGCGACGGCGCGGCTGGGGTAGGACTAGCCCCCCACCACAAGAGAGCGAAAGATGATAGTGATTATTATAGAGAGAGGGGAGAGCTGGATAAGGCGGAGATAGTTCGCAATCAGTACATGGAAGAGCGTTTTCTTCCAGCGGTCGAAACTATTATTGCCTACACCAGTCCAGACGAAGTCCTTAACTGCAAAGATGTATTGTCTGAACTAGATAAGTTTGTTCTCGGAACTGGCAGATCAGACGGCTATACGGCTCAATATATTCGCTCGTCTTATAATAATGCTTTAGGCGAAGACCTTTCCGCTCGTACTGGCAAGAGTGATGACTTCATCCGAAGGACCGTGCTAAGAATAAAGATGCTTGCCGATGGTGGGATGAATCGTGAAGCAATTAGTTTGGCGGTTAGCGCTAAGAAGCAAGTTGATGACGGCTCACATATCGCTAACGATGAAGATTATGAAATTATCGGGAGGGTAGCCGCCTTTGCTTGATTTTTGAAAGCAGATATAGGCGGTCTATTATAATAAAAATATGAATCCATTTTGTAATACTTGCGGAGGCCCACTAGGCGGATGCGGACACTGCGGAGCTTGCCAGCCAGATTGTGGCTGCAAGAATAGGTGCGAGCCTAAATGCGGTTGCCCTGAGGCAATCTTGTCTATTGAAGCCGACAGCACAAACCCAACGCTTTTGCGCTTTAACTTCGGCGGGCGCTCGATTTGGTTTGACTTCGACAGCGTAGTAAAAGCGGGAGAGACCTGCACATCAATTATTCCTGATGTCGTCAACCGCCTCTTGCGCTACAACGCAGAATGCCAGACGAACGATATCACCGCCTCCGAACTAGGCGCAATCTTCCATTTAGCGGACTTGGGCGATGTCGACGAGACAACGCTTAAAGACAATGCTATCTTGGTTTATCGTAAAGACGCCAACTGTGGAGAGAACTGTGACGGCAAGAACGGCTGGATTGCTATGGACCCAAGTGAGGAAGGCGACACCTCTCTCGACTACATTATGGGCTCCGATGCAGATGGCGAAGTTAAAAGCTTAATGCCGCCAGCTAATTCAAGCCAGCATTACTATCTGAGCTGGGCTGGAGGAAACAAAGTCTCCTGGAAGCAGCCTACTATTGCGGCTAGCGCTCCTGTGAACAGCGACGGAAAAGTCACGAGACTTTACCTAGACGAATCTACTGGCGAAATCGTAGCAGTAAGGGAGAATCCATAATGGCGAACATTGACAGTTTTAATAGCAAAGAATGCGACAAGATTGATGCTAAATGTATCAATGCGTATGTTGACTTTGGGCTAGACAGCGATAACCCTACTGGCGTATATCTTGATACTCCATGGGGTGAAATCAAACTCGATTTAGAGAGCATTGTGAAAGCCGGTGAGACGGTGACAACTATGTATCTCGCCCCAGAGGATGACCCAAATTGCTTAGTATTCGATAGGGAAGACGGACAGTCTGATTGTATTACTGGAGACGAACTCTCTCGCATCATCTCTTTGACGAAGCTAAAGGACGTAGATCAGAACACGACTCCTACCCCTGGCGATGTCTATATCTATGGCACTGACGGCAAATTCCATACATTCAATCTTAGCCAATATATTGCAGACACAGGCCTGACTATTAACAATATGAATGCCGCCATTCAGAATCTTCAGAACAAGATTAATGAAATATATAATAGGTGGTCTTTACCTTATGGCGTTCCTGACGATGCTAAAATCCTATTAGGCAATATTAATTTGTACTCTGACACTAACGCAGTCATTAATAGCTCTGGCGTAGCAACTACACTCGATAAGAGCCACGGCATCTATGGCCACGCTCTAAATGAGGACAGAGCTCAGGACGAAGTATTTGGTTAAAAGAAAGGATAATATGGATTGCAATCGTAAAATTAGAACTATAAATATCGCCGACGTAGCGATAGATACATTGCCGACTATGGTCGATTATTTCCTCGCAGAGCGCGACATTGAGGATACGACTACTGGTAATACCGTGAGAACCCCAGTTCGTGTTCCTAGTGCAAGGCTATTCCCGAACGCTAATAACGACAACGTTATTGGCCTAGAGGTTAATAATTCAGCCATTACGGTTCCTGATAATCAGGTCCGCGCAGGTTATATCGCAAACGAGCCAGGCGCTAATGTCATGCGCTACGCTGGCCCTAATCATGAAGCGGTATTCTTGATGCTTGGTCTTCATGCAGAGAATATCATGCGCGTTCAAAACACTGGTTTCGTAAATATCCCGGAAGGTCATCATTATATCGTTGATGCTACCTATTATCTAGGCGAGAATGGCGAACCAGTAACAGACAGTTCTATTACTGGTCAGAAGCTATTCAAGCCATTGAGCGACACGAAGCTTGCTATACTTATGTAGTAAGCTATGTATCAGAAAAGACCCCTCTCGTATTGGGGTCTTTTTTGTTATTCCTCTTCCTTATCGCTCTTGCAGGCCTCGCAGTCTGACAGGTCTTCCCCGGTGGCCTTGCTCCAAATTTCGTCGACCATGTCGTCGATTTCCTTTAGGGGCTCTGCCTTCTCCTCCCAGATTTCGTAGGCTATTTGTCGGAGGCAGGCCGCACTTTTACACAAGCACCACAACTTGCTGTCGATATCCGGGAAGTGCTTTTGCATGAACTCTCTTCGCATGTCTTTAGCCTGTTTAGCGAGCACCAGATAGAACATCTCGTCGTCTGTTCCCACTGCTACGGTAGCTGACCTTAGGGCATGTGCCCTAATATGTTCGAGCTCTCCGATCGCTCTTATTTTGTCGCTGATGGCAGCGCTTTTGTGATTAAAGGTTTTCTGCTCTTCACTCATACTATAATAATACTATAAATAAAAGGAGAATAATTTATGGCCTTATATTGTTGTGATTTGAGCTCATGGCAAGCATTAGGGGCGGGCGATGGTTTTGATGGGGTAGTGGTGAAAGCCACTGAGGGCGGTGCTTACGTCGATCCAATGTGCGATGCCCACTATCAAAGAGCTAAATCTAATGGTCAACGCAGAGGCGTTTATCATTTCGCTCGTCCAGACCTTAATCCTAATGGGGCAGTAGAAGAAGCTGATTTCTTCGTAGACAACTGCCAGGGCTATGTTAAGGACGGTATCCTAGTTCTTGACTGGGAATGCGCTGTCTGGAATGTAGGTTGGGCAAAGACTTGGCTCGACCGTGTTTATAAGCGTACTGGTGTGCGCCCACTCATTTACATGTCCGCTAGTGTAGTCAATGGCTATGATTGGTCCAGCGTAGTAAACGGTGGCTATGGCCTATGGATTGCTGGTTATCCGAATGACTACAACGTTCCAAATCCACCAAAGCCAAGTGAAGACTACTTGCCTTACAGTATTGGCGCGTGGCCATTCTGCGCTATGTGGCAGTATTCTAGTTCTGCTGGTACACTAGATCGCGATATTTTCTACGGCGATAAGAACGCCTGGAATGCATATGCCGGTCGCAACACTTCCACCCAGAAGGAAGAAAAGAAAGAAGATAAGAAGGAAGATAAAAAAGATGATAAGCCTAAAGAAACTCCTAAAGAAGACTCAGGCGTTGTTCCGGGGAAAGAAACCGAAGACCACACGCAAGTCCCAGAGCAACCAGAGTCGACAGACAAAGGTCACTCCGCGAAAGAGTACCTCGAAATCGTCGAAAAAGCCAAGCAAAGCGTCGACCTCGTCGAAAAAACAGCAAAGCAAATCGGCCTCAAAATCCCGATGAGCAATAAGGTCTATGATGCGCTTAAAGTAGTTGTGGCGATTATCCTTCCGACTATTTCTACGCTCTATCTAGGTTTAGCCGCCATCTGGGGCTTCGGCTTCGGTGAGCAGGTTGACCAGACTATCCAGCTCTTAATTGCTGCCGTCAACGCAGTTCTCGGTATTGCTATTGTGAAGTCCTCTAGCGATTACCACAAAGAGAATTAGTCTACCGCCGTGGTTCAGCCACGGCTTGGGTATGCCAGGCGCATTTTAGCTCGCAAACTACACTACTTTTAATTCAACTCTCGAAAAATATAAAATAAAAATATTGTGACCTCTTTTCGTCTTTCTGGTATACCCTATTCGTGACTGAACCGACCGCCTCTACCAATGGGGCGGTTTTTATTTTTATTGCTTTTTGGCTAGGTATAATGTAATTATGAATAACAATAAAGATTGTGGTAACTGCGGAACCACCTGTAGCTCGTGCGGCCGTCCTTGGGCTATCTGCAAGCAAGAAGGCGGTTGCGGTCGCAATAAGTGCGCCGACATTAAGTTCTGCGAATATGGCAGGAAAGCATGCGGTTGCATTCGCGAGAAGCAGCCTGGATGCCCAATGCAGGCAGTAATTCCTAGCGTAACAGTCGACAGCATTACGAGCATTAAGGGTTTGGCTGATTGCTTCGTGCACGTCGCTGATACCAATACTACTTATTACATCGACGACAAGCATCGCCTGATGATTACTTGGGCTGGCGTTGTGAATGTCAGTAATTATGATTTCGAAACTAACCCTCTTAACCTACGCAATCAGTTGGTTGTCGATAGCGTCGCAAACAAAGCCGGTATTTATGATGCCCAGGGGGAGCTATATTTCTTCCCGATTGGCGAAGAGCACGATTACAATATTCTCAACAATAAGCCTATTATCAACGATGTCGTCCTCGAAGGTGATTTGACGCTCGCTGATTTGGGCATCGAATCTATCACTAATGAAGAGATTGATGAAATCTTAGCGGAGGAAGAATAATATGGCTACTGTAGAGAAGAAGTTCCTAGACAAAGACGGCCTCGAGTATTATAACGGTCATTTTTATACAAAGACGAAGAGCGATGCGCTTCGCAATTATGATGACTATTACGAGGAAATTACTTGGACCAAGGAGAGGTTTTACGATACGGACTGTTACTTTGTCACAATCCCTATGACGGATAATGAGGGCAAAGAGATAAAGCTTTATATTGGTGACGCTGGTGCAGACGGAACTCCTATCACATATGCAAGGGAGAACCACACTACGTTTACCTGCAATGCAACCCTTAATTTGGGCGGCTCAATAGGCGTCGGCAGCGTTATTGCTAACGGCGAAATTGTAAGAGACGTAGACACTTCTAGCTCTCCTTATGACGCCAACCTTTATTTGGGCATCAAGGAAAATCGTGTAATAGCCGAATATCAATTCAACCAGACTACCGCTCAACAAATGCTAGCAGACGGCTGTATCCAGGCTTGGGATGTTTATTATAAGATTCTCGACAACGGCATAGTGCTCGACATGAGTCAGGTCGTAGTAGGAGATTCCGGCGTGCCTACAGCCAAGCACCCTCGTCAGTGCTTGGGCCAAAAAGCGGACGGTACGATTATTATGCTTAGCTGTGACGGGCTCACCAGTATCAATGCCGGACTTACGAGCGAAGAAACTGCACAAATTCTTCTCGACAAGGGCTGCTTGAATGCTTGGAACTTGGATGGCGGCGGCTCTACGTCTACCGAAATCGAAGAGTCGAAGCTCAATCGCAACATCGACGGCGATGGCACTAAAGACAGAAAGATTCGCTGGACGCTTAATGTCAAAAAGCCTACCGTAAACGAAACTATGGCTAAGGCCTTTTCGAAGATTAGCATTGAGAAACAAAACATTATTCAGCAGATTATTCCATACATTGATGGAGAGATAGCGAATGTTATTCCAAGAGATTCAGAGATTATAAACGGCAATAATCTCGACACGTTAGTCGATCGCATCTATATTGGATATGGCGATAACTTGACAAACTACCCAGCTTCCGAGTCTCAGGGCACTGGTTACTTTGTCAATATTCCACATTCTTGGGACGAATGGAAAGGAAAGTACGCAACTCAATTCTTCATAAGGCGCGACATCAACAGAGTCTATACACGCCAAATGGAAAATTCCGTTTTTACTCCATGGATGCGCGTTAAGGGCAATGATAGGGCGCTGATTACTGGTATTGATTCTGCCCAAAGTATCGCTACAACTAGCGTGTATCAGCCTGCCGCCTTTAAGTATTTGTATAACAATAACAGCGAACTGTTCAGTAAGGCAGATTACGATTCTGGCACAGATTCATTCACAAAGTTTTCGGCAGTAAGTAGCGGGTCATGTGTATTAAGGGGACAGGTCGATTATACTGCCGCAACTGCCGGCCAAAAGTTCATCAGTTTTTATCGTGGGGATACCCGGATTGGGCATAGCATCGTGCGTCTATCTGCAGATGTTGGACAAGCAATATTGCTCGAGACGGTAGCTATAATTACTGATTTGGCGAGTTCGGATGAAATCTCATTGAGAGTTTGGGGTACTCAGGGCGACAGCTTCCATCGAGTCAAGGTCGAAATGGAGCTAGACTAGCTTGGTTATATGAAAAGAGGAGTTTAGAATATGATTTGTGGACAAACAGACAAATGCTGCTCCGCCTTTCAGAAAGTCGTTATCCCAGCGTCGCTGGGAGACGATTCTGAGGGGAGCGAAGTAGTTCCTTGTAATGGCGCATACCGCAACGCGCTAGTAGAATACGAAGCCAATGGTGCTCTCTATATCTACTCCAGTGAAGGTATCTTCACAAAACTATATTATGTTGCTAGCGAAATCACTGGAGCCGCTACGGTTCAGTACGTGAAGAAGGCTGATTCGACCGTCCTTAAAGCTGCGAAAGATTATACCAATACGGCCATAGACCAGCTTGCGCCTACAACCAAAACCTACGTAGACGAACAGGATGCTATTACGCTTCAAGAGGCGAAAGATTATGCTGATCAAGCTGTAGGCTCTGGTGTCACTCAATCCTATGTAGATACTCACGATGAATCTACGTTGAACGCTGCAAAGAATTATGCTGACGGCAAGGACGCTACAACTTTACAGAGCGCTAAGGATTACGCCGATGGCGAGATTGCTATTGCGATTGCTGCAGACCAAGCGTTGCAACTTAAGCTCATCTTGACCGATACCGACCCAGGTGAAGGCAGTGCTCTGCCTGAGAAAACCTTATTAGGAGTCTATCGTGGCGAGTAGTGGCTGGCAGAGTGAAAAGCTCGTAACTACCTATAGCGCAAACGTAAGCCTCTACGGGAATGTCTATGTAGAATCCATTGAGCATGTCGGTACTACCGTTAATCTCATTTGCAAAATCGCCTTCGGCGGACGTGGAACTAATGGATACTCAGTCTACTATAACAATGGTGTTCAGGTTTCTCTCAACGGTGGCGGATGGCATGGTATTGTAGGCGGTGGTGTTTATATTACCGTAGGCGGTAACGATTTCTATTATCCATCGAGTGGTACTAGGTCAGTAACGATCACCGGTGTTCCAGCTGATGCTACCTCTGTTGGCTTTAATGTTAGATTTAGAGCCTGTAACGCTAATGACTGTAGCTCCACATTCTTCGATGTGACAAAGACATGGACATTGAACTTCGATGCGTCTGTCACTCCACCGAGTGGTTTAACCTACTCAAATCAGGTCGTTACCTGGGATTCCCTGACGGCCACTATTGGAGCTAGCAACTGGGGGAGCGGCGGCAACCAGAAAGTTTTGCTACTTAAAGTGCTCAACGAATCTTACACTTCCGGCATGGCTAGCCTACAGGAGACATCGACCGGCGCCAACAGTGCCACTCTTACGGTGACTAATATGTCAGAGCATAACGCTGGCTCAACTGGCACTGTTCCAAATTTGCTCGGGTGTGGCACATATTATCCTGGCGTCTATGCGGCTAATGGCGCAGCGGCGGCAAGACTGGCTAGAAATGCTTTCACAACTCCGCCTGCTCCTGGCATTCTGAGCTATACAAGTTCTGGGAATGTTTACACATTCACGTATAGAGGCGTCCCGGAAAATAATAATCCGAGCTATCTCGCCTCCCTCTTAAAAAGGACTTTCCGCTATAAGATTAACAATGGTAACTGGGTTTACGTTGACAACGCTGCCCAGCGTGCAATTGATTACGAAAATACGGTAGCTATTAATGCCGCTGCTGGTACTAGCGTAACGGTTGAGGGCTGGAATACATATGGCGTTTCGGATCTGCAGTCCGAGGTGTCTACCGAGACTATCACAAACACGGATAATCCGGTATATCTGTATGGCTCCGTCGGAGGAGAGGCAAAGAAGATAGACAAGCTCTATGCTTCGGTCTTAGACGAGAGCAAGGAATTGCTATACCTCTATGCCTCTGTGAACGGTGTGGCTAAGAGAATATTTGAAGCCTAGGAAGACTCCACTTTTAAGTGGGGTCTTTTTGGTGCGTGGTAAAATTGACTTATGAATATGATTAATAAAGAAAGGGATTAAACATGGGTTGCAACTGTGGCAAACCTAAATGCAACGGCAAATGCGGCTGCAAAAGCCCAGTCGTCTTACAGATTAATAATCCCGCGGAGTATATCACCTTCCATAAGGTTTCTATTCCTGCTGCTATGGGTGACAGCAAGACCAATCCACCTGCTGTTGGTAAGTATAAGAATGTGCTTCTATATTATGAAGCAGACCAAACAAGCTGGCTTTACTCTACCGATGGTATCCCGACGAAGCTAACAAATGGGCTCACTAATTATGAAGATATAACCAATCTTCCTCAGATTAATGGCGTCACCATTATCGGCAATAAAACCAGTGAAGACTTCGGAATTACCGATACCGAACAAATCAATTCTGCGGTTAATTCTGAGGCTCAAGCTCGCCAAAGCGCAGACAACGGCTTGCAGAGCCAAATAGATGCTAAGCAAGACAAGCTAACCGAAGCACAGCTCAACGCCGTCAATTCAGGCATCACAGCCGATAAAGTAACGACCTATGACGGTTATGCCGAGCAAATCGCAGGCAAAGCCGAGAAGGGCGAGGTTGGTCAACCTGGACCCGCTGGACCACAAGGGCCACAAGGCGAGCCAGGTCCACAAGGTCCAGCCGGGACAAATGGCGTAGATGGCTTTAGCCCGATTGCTACTGTTACACAGACTTCTACTGGAGCTACGATTAGTATTACTGATTCTCAAGGTACTACAACTGCTAACATTACTAATGGTTCTGATGCTAATGTTCCAATAGCAACGGCATCTGTAGCTGGTAAAGTTAAACCAGATGGAACGACAATCACTGTTTCATCTGATGGAACAATAACTTCTACTGCTACATACACTCTACCTCAAGCAAC
>Ga0255340_1001249_pt1 | contig 34856 bp, 35 predicted proteins | sample wastewater_treat_7_FD_192417 | JGI IMG/M metagenome (GOLD analysis project Ga0255340, IMG submission 192417) | Wastewater microbial communities from Lulu Island WWTP, Vancouver, Canada - plant10 | ecosystem: Engineered > WWTP > Wastewater > Unclassified | place: Canada: Vancouver, British... | reverse complement strand
AAAAAAAGGCTACACAACACGTAGCAAAAATGTATAAAAATGATGGAATCGTAAGAAAGTACAGCGAGGGTTTCAAACTCAAGATCCTGGCCGAACTCAGCACGGGAAATTATTCCAAAAAGCAATTGGGAGAGATTTATGGTATAAACCGGACCACCATAAACGAATGGATAAAAAAGTACAACCGGAAAGATCACGGATACTGGTGGAAACACAAGACGAAACAACGAGGATCAAAGCCTTACAAAAAGAGATCAAACAGCTTAAAGAGTTGTTGATCAAGAAGGACCTGGATAAGTTGGTGATGGACTCTTACCTTGAAGTGGCCGCGGAAAAATTGGGGTACAAAAGCGTTGAGGAGTTAAAAAAAAACTTAAACATCTGAGCCTGATGAAATCGGTTGAGAAAATACGATACACCGGGCAGGCGAGCATCGGGCGAATCTGCCAGTGTTATGGACTCCACAGGGACGCATACTACAAGTTGAAGGCGCGGAAACAGAAGAACGATACCGTTGCCGCGAAAATTATAGAACTCGTCAACGAGGTGCGGGTAGAACAGCCCAGGGTCGGTACCAGAAAGCTGTACGAAGCCTTGGAATCCAAATTTGAAGCGATGGATTTAAAAGTTGGACGCGACAAACTGTTCAGTATACTTCGGGAACATGAAATGCTGGTAAAACGGAAAAAAACATCATGTAAAACAACCGATTCGTATCACCGGTTCCATAAGTACAATAACCTTATAAAGAAGATGGACGTAACAGCTCCAAACCAAGTGTGGATATCAGATATAACCTATATCCGGACAATAGATGGATTTTGCTATCTGGCGCTTATAACCAATATGTATTCCAGAAAAATTGTCGGATATGATATCAGTGATTCTCTGGAACTGTCGGGCTGGTACACCACTCAGACAGGGGCTTCCAATATTGTAGCAACCAATATGTCGATGAACTTAAAAAACGGGATATTAAAATCAGCATGACAGAAGAAAACCACTGCTATGAAAACGCGATAGCGGAACGGGTCAATGGAATCTTAAAAGATGAGTTTTACCTTGATCAAACATTTTTTAGCAAGAGGGCGGCAAATATGGCAACTAACAACGCGATTTTTATTTACAACAATAAAAGATTACACATATCTTTAGGGTATAAAACTCCAAATATGGTGTTTAATAATACAGCTTAACTTAATTATTAACCTGTAGCCCTATTTTAGGACTAGACACACCTGACTGAAAAAGTAAAATTTAAGAGGTAAATAATGATTACAAAGACAGATCTTGAAAAATTAAATTCTAAGAATCCAAAAATAAAGTACGGATTTGCAAAAGAGCTGTTGAAAATCGGTTCAGAAAAACCTGAACAACTTTATGAACACTTTGATTGTTGGGCTGAACTGATGACAAGTGATAACAATATTCTTAAATGGACAGCGATCGATATAATCGGATACCTCTCGGCTGTGGATAAAGACAATAGAATAGATGGTCTGATGACAGACTTGATTAAATTTCTTCATGGAGGAGTACTAATCACTTGTAACCATTCTATTTTTGCACTTGGACTAATTTCCAAAAACAAACCTTACCTGAAAGAAATAATTATCAAAGAATTAATCGCAATCTCTCAAGACAAGTTTGAAACCAGGGAGTGTAAAAATATTGCTACAGGAAAAGTTCTGGAAGCAATCAAGCCATTCGCCCCAGATATAAAAAACAACAAATCTGTTATGACTTTTATAGAGAATGCGACAAAATCGGAAAGGAACTCAACAAAAAAGAAAGCAGAACAATTATTGAAAATTATTGATTATTTCGGCTAACGAAATTTTAAAATGCCGAATATTAGCAAATTTATATTTTAAAAATTTAACATTGTCAGAATATTGAAGCCGGATGAATTTTAGCATCATGAATAAAACAATTATTACATTTTGTTCAATATTATTTTTAGTTTATGGATGTTCGAAATCCAATTTACCAAAACCCGAATACCATTACAGCATCAACCTTGACAAAATTTCTGAAGATGAATTGTTTGTAGAGCTTAATTTCAGCGGCAATTTAACTGACACAAGTTACTTTTATTTCCCCAGGATTGTACCTGGAATATACGATGCCTTAGATTATGGAAAATTCATAAATAATTTTGAAGCCATCAATAATAAAGGACAAGCCCTTAAGGTGAATCGAATAAACACCAATTGTTGGGAAATCATTGGAACCAAAAATCTCGATATTATAAAATATGCAGTAAACGACGGCTGGGAAAAATTTGATTTTGAAGGAATCAGACCATATCGTTCTTCCGAAAGTCATTTCGATAGTTCTGTTGTTATTCTTAATGCGAACGCCGTATTTGGATATTTTTCATATCAGGAAAACTTACCTTTCAAAATAAACATAAAAAAGCCCGAAAATTTCTATGGCGCAACAAGCTTAACGAAAATCAAATCCGTAAAAAATGAGGATATATATTTTGCCGGGAATTATCGGATCCTGGTTGATAATCCAATTATGTATTCTCAACCAGATACAGTAACAATAAAGCTACCCAATATTTTGGTTAATGTGGCTTGTTTTTCAAATTCAAAAGAAAAGATTGCCAATGAACTGGCAGATTACATCGCTCCTCTTGTGAAAAATCAGACTGAATATCTGGGCGGCAACCTGGCTACCGATAAGTACACATTTATTATTTATCACAATCAGAATTTTGAAAACACCAATTATTTTGCCGATGGATTGGAACACAATCAGTCAACACTTGTTTTAATGTATGCTCCTATGGATATGGAGATTCTGAAAAACATTATTTTTAATCTTGCAAGTCATGAATTTTTTCACACCCAAATACCTTTAGGACTTCATTCATACGAAATCGCAAATTTCGATTTCAATCATCCAAAATTCTCCAAACACTTATGGCTTTATGAAGGCATGACAGAATATTTTACTATTCACATGCCGGTAAAGCAAAAACTGGAAACCCTGGAGCAATTTATTCATACGATTGAAAACAAAATTTCAGCCATGAAAAAGTTTGACGCTAATATTGCCTTCACCGAATTAAGCAAAAATGTTATGGAAATGCCCGATGAATATATGAATGTTTACTATAAAGGCCCTCTTATAAACTTGTGTCTCGATATTGAACTCTGGAGTTTAAGTAATGGGAACTATGGTGTTCAAAATCTTGTTTCTGACCTTATTAATAAATACGGGAAAGACAAACCATTCAATGATGATGATTTATTTAATGACATATATGAAATCACCGGATATTCTGAAATAAAAACTTTCATAGAAAAATATATTGAAGGGACATATGAATTACCTCTAAAAGATGTATTACAAAAAGTAGGGTTAAATCTTGATATTGAAACCGGAAAAATCACGGAAATAAAACCTGTGTCTGAACATCAATTTGAATTGCGAAAACAATGGATAAATCAATAAATACTACCTGTAAGATCAGGTTTTTGCAAACTCTGCCTGCTTCCATGACAAATCCTGCTGAATATTGCATCCGGACACACAAACAAAACATACCGCCAGATTATTGGCCACAATTATAAAATATTAATAGGCATGGACATACTTAATTTGATAGTCGGATTATTCATGATTGGTATTGGATTTCTAGTTAAATCCTCTCCTGATTTGATTGCCGGATACAACACCATGCCGAAAGAAGAAAAGAAAAATATTGATATTGAAGGTTTATCAACTTTTATGCGCAATGGATTAATCACTATAGGATTATCAATAATAATCGGATATTATATTTTTAAATGGATTGGTTTTACAATGATTGCCAATTCAATGATACTGATAGTTACCCTGGTCGGGGTAACAATTTTGCTTATAAATGCTCAGAAATTTGACTATAACAAGACCAAGAATTCTAAATTGATATATTTTATTACCGGACTTACATTTTTATTTGTGATTGGATTAATAACCTATGGATTTATCCCTTCAAAAACAATTTATGGCGATGATACTATAAGATTTTCCGGAATGTATGGATTTGAAATTAGCATTAGTGATATTGAAAATATTGAACTTTCCGACAAATTACCGACAATTAAAATACGGACTAATGGATTCAGTTTTGGCAATGTCAAAAAAGGATTTTTTAACCTTGATAAATATGGCAAAAGCAGATTATTAATTCATTCTGATTTAGCCCCATATCTGATACTTTCAAAAAATAATGGGGACAAAATCATTATCAATTTCAAAGATAGAATTGAAACAGAAAAGACATACGACAAGATTAAAACAATGATAAATAAATAACTGTGCCAAGATGCAATATTGTCAGATCCTTAGTGCTCATTGTCACCCGAATCATATGTCATGACAGCTTAAGTTGCTGTTTATAAAAGCAATCCGCGACAAATTGAAATAATAAAATCAACAAATTACTTGACTTGTATTATTATTTTTAATAAATTACATAATAGTATTTGGCCTGACCACTTTGTCATATTAACTATCGGACAATTCGTATTTGCAACTAAATGTTTTTTCATCGTCACAGATGGCATTTTGGGGAATCTATTTCGGTGAAATATTCTTTGACAAAATCACCGGCTAAACAGAAAATTTGAGTAAATTTGTTTTGGCAGGCAAGATCATAAACAAATAGTATTCTGTTGTTTATTTGGATATAAAGACACAAAACATCTAATTGTCAGTTTTTTCAGTTACTTCCTTAAACAGGACGCCGGTTGGGAAGAATTTGTGAGTATACATTTAATCTATTATTACAATGCATATAGTTTCATATTCATCTGTTAACGATGCGAAACTTATAAACGAATGGGAACGCTTTGTTAAGTTTGGAATAAAACCAAGGAGCATCGACCGGAATATTGCTTCTTCATGGACAAGAAGCAAGGATCTGGGAATTAACCCGTATAAATGTGTGCAGCATGCAGAAATCAGCGAGAAAGAACTGCAGAAAAGAATATTATCAAAAGAAAGTTATCTGAATATAATAACGCCTTACCTGGAAAAGATTCACAAAGCTATCAGTGGCGAAGGTTATCTCTTGTATTATGCCGATGAACTTGGCAATGTGCTACACATTGTGGCAGATGATGCTGACTTGTCTTTTTTCGAAAAAAAATTTTATTTTAAAAAAGGTTCTTCCTGCAAAGAAGAAATTACAGGAACCACGGCAGCTTCACTTGTGCTAACAGACAGAATTATCGTTTCTCACATGTCCTCCCATAAATATTGCCTTCAACTCAAAAGCACCACCTGTTCAGCTCTTCCTCTGTTGGGAGAAAACAATGAATTTATTGGAATTATCGGGGCAGCGCTTAACTTAAAAACTACAAATAAACATATCGTGGGCTCCTTACTTTCGGCCAAAATGGGTATTGAAAACCAGCTTCGGCTCTTAAAGCAAAACAATGAGCTTCGTGTCTTGAACAATTATTACAGTAATTTTTGGGGAATGACATCCGATGCGACAATTTTTGTCGATTATGCCGGCAATATTGTAAATATTAATAAAAAGGCATCGGATATTATCAACGAAAAACCTTCCAGTATCATCGGTAAGAAAGTAACAGATGTATTAAACTTTCCTGCCGTTTTGTTCAATGATTCAGTTAATGATTTTTCAGACAGCTCCTGTTTTATTGATACCCGCAATAAAAAAACCAAATATAACTTTAGTAAGCAAGCTACTCGTTTCCGTTGTTTCACAGATTCCAACGAAGAAATCAATATTATCAAAGAAGAGAATAAGCCTGAAAAATTCTTTAAGCCTGTTAAAAAAACCGAGGCAGAATATACATTCAAAGATTTGATCGGAAATAGCAAATTGTTCTCAGACCTTATAGAATTAGCGAAAAAGGCATCGGAAAGTAATTCAAATGTTCTGATTACCGGCGAAAGCGGAACCGGTAAGGAATTGCTTGCTCATTCCATCCACAATGAAAGTTACAGGAGTGGAAAGCCTTTTGTTGTTGTTAATTGCGGGGCAATTCCCCGGGAATTAGCCGAAAGTGAACTTTTTGGTTACGAAAGTGGTGCTTTTACAGGAGCAGCTAAAAAAGGGAGAAAAGGTTTTTTTGAAATGGCTAATGGCGGCACTATCTTTTTGGACGAAATTGGCGAGATGCCTAAAGCCCTGCAAACAAAAATCCTGCGGGTAATTCAAAACAAGAAAATAACCCGTATAGGCGGAAATAAGGAAATAAGTACCGACGTAAGAGTAATCGCGGCGACCAATAAGAATATTGAAGAGGAAGTGACCGCCGGAAATTTCAGGAGTGACCTATATTTCCGCTTGAATGTCATAAGATTGCACATACCAAATCTTTTACAGCGGAAATCCGATATTCTTCTGCTGGCCAGGCATTTTATCAATAAGCATATTCAACCTGGGCAGAGAAAAATCACCTTGAGTAAGCCTGTTATTTCAATATTGAAGAAATATAACTGGCCGGGTAATATACGTGAGCTGGAAAACGTCATCGAACAGGCTTTGGTATTTATAGGAGATGAAACTGAGATTGGTGAAAAACATCTTCCTGAAAGCTTAAAGAAAATTTATAAAAGCACCCGGGTAGTCCGGTCCGGAAGCTTGTATGAAGATGAAATGAGAAAAGTTCAAAAGGCTCTTAAAAAAGCGGATAATAATATTAGTCTGGCCGCTCGTATTCTGGGGATATCACGAAATACCCTGTACAAAAAAATAAAAACCTTCGGCATTGATTGTTCAAAATCTTAACAGTCGTTCAATTATAAAACAACTTTTTAAAATTCCATTGATAAGCTGAGCATTTTATCAATAAAACTTTCCCTTTTAATCAACTGTTAACCAGACTCTTGTATTCCAGATTTCCTTTTTCAGATTTTAAAGGGCTTTCTGGCATGTAACTTGGCTTATGTACCTTGATATTTGATGTTTAACAATTAAAAATGGAGGTATAATATGTCAGAAAAAGTACCGCAATTCATGCCTAAATACATGATTGGCACGGAAGAGCAACAAAAATGGATCCAGAAATACTTCTTTTGTCCAAGAGGATTAGGTTTTTTCGAACCTGGGGCAGTTCCCATGGATAATCCGGTGATGAGCGCTTTTAATATTGCCAAGGCATCTTATCAAATAAGACCTGAGGTTTTTAACATGGACTATCTTTCGAAAAGCCTTAATCTGAAAAAAGAAGAGATTATCAAAAGAATGAAAAGGTTGTATGACGAGCGTCTGATAATGTACGTTATGACGCCGCCTATGCAGTTAATAGGCTACGGCCTGTATTATTGGGTTGTAAAACTTAAAGAGGGCACTTCCAAAGAGAAAAAGCAGGCTCTTTCGGAATGGTTCCAGAATAAGGATGAAATATGTACGGGAGCTGAAGCTGAAGGCGATTTTGATTATTTCAACGGCTGCCACATGAGAGTCCTTGACAACCTGATTTATGATATATTCTACCGTTTAAGGGATCTGCCCGAGGTTGAGTATGTCCATACGGTACCTATCCGCAGGGCAATAAGAGATCTGTACACCAATATGCCGGATTCGCTAAACGATTACCGGGAATTCTTCCTGGATGATGAGACAATCAACAGATTGGCAAAAATGCAGGACAAAATGGACTTAACTGATTTACGGATCTTTAAGGCCCTGAACACCAAACGCCCAATGGAGGAAGTCTATGATTTTAAGGTTTTGCACGAAATATCCGGCTTAAATCCCGACGAAATGCTTATGGGTATTAAAACTGTGATAGAAAATAACCGCATGCTTGTTCCGGTCTTCCATTTTAACACAAGAAAAATGGGATTAAAGAACCGTCTGTTTCTGATTAGATTATTCCAGATGACACCCAGTTACAGAAAAGCTGAAATTGCCGACGAGATTGCCACTATCCCGGAATTTAATGTGATAAATGAATTTACCGATTCATTTTATGATATCGGAGCAGCTGCTTACGCAGATTTGACAGATACGGATGCCTTGTTTGAAAAAATCAATTCTTTCAGTGAAGTCGAGGACGTAAAAGTAGCTGATTTCACACGGGAATTCAGAAGATTCACATGCAGACTTGACGCAGAAAACGGAATGTGGGAAGAGTGCGTACTTACAGACGATTTTTTATCGGATATAACACGGAAAGCCATGCCGGCAATTAATTTAAACATTAATAAAGAGGAGGAAGAATAATGAAAATAGATAAACCACGTCAATATGTAGTTGACAATCTGAAATATGTTTTGAATCCTTCTTCCATAGCTGTTGTCGGAGCTTCGCGTTATCCTGTTAAAGTTGGTTATAAGGCAGTCGAAGGATTATTAACCTGGGGCTACAAGGGGAAAATATATCCCGTTAATCCGAGAGCCGACGAAATACAAGGGTTTAAAGCCTACAAAACGGTAAAAGACATCCCCTATCCGGTAGATCTCGTTTACATTGCAGTACCGGCGCATCTTGTAAAAATGGTGCTGGAAGATGTGGTGGAGAAGAAGGCCAAAGTGGTTGTAATATCCACCAGCGCATTCAAGGAAATAGGAAGGGGGGATCTTCAGGACCAGTTGACGGAATTTTGCAGGAAAAACAAACTGCCACTCGTAGGACCTAATCTGGTTGGAATGGGAAGTCCTTATCTGGATTTTGACTGCGGTTTTGTTCCTTATCTGCCGGTACCTGGTCCAATAGGCATGATTTCCCAGTCGGGTGCAAACCTGGTTGCAGCAATCGGTTCATCCGAAGCAATGCATCTGGGAATGAGTTTCTTTGTGGGACTTGGCAATAAGGCGGATGTTGACTTCTCAGAATTTATTCTGTACGGAAAAGAAGATAAATACACGAAATGTCTGGCTACTTATATTGAAGGATTAGACAGTCCTGAGGCATTTATATCAGCGTGCCGTGACACAGTGCCACACAAACCCGTGGTTGTAATAAAGGTTGGAGGGTCAAAAATAGGCATTAAAGCAGCATTTGCCCATACGGCATCCGAAAACGAAGGTACGGATGATGCCTATTATGACAAAATATTTGAAAAAGCAGGGGCAATACGGGCTACTACCTGGCAGGAATTCCTGGATATTGCTTTGGCACTTGGCACCCAACCACCCTTAAAAGGAGACAATATTGTTATGATCACAAACGGAGGCGGATCAGGCTTGTTATCCTGCGACCATTTTGAGAGGATGGGGATGCCGATGAAAGAACTGAACGAAATATCGCCTATGCTTGGCTTTAAGATCAGGGCCTATATGCCAATGTTCGGTTCTCCGCTTAATCCTGTTGATATTTCCGGGACAGCAAACGCAACACAGTACAAAGGTGCCATAACTCAGGCCATCCGTGATGCAAATGTAGATGCTTTGTACGTTTCAATCTGCCCCACTGCCATGACAAGCATTGAGGAAATAACAGATGAGATACTGGAGGTTTACAACACTCATAAACATTTAGGCAAACCCTTTGTAATGGAATGTCAGGGTGGCAACGAATGTTACGATGCAATCCGTAAATTCCGTGATGCAGGAGTCCCGGCATATCCCACAGCCGAGCAAGGTGTTAATGCTTTGATAGCTTTAAGAAAATATGCACGCATCAAAGAAAAGTTTTCCAAACAAAAATAATTTTAGGTGTTGGATAAGCTGTTTTTTAACTATCTGTTTATAGAGTAAAGTGTTTTGTCGTGGCTGGTTCTGAACCCGGCCACGGCATAATACTTGAAATGACGGGGGAACCCGGTAGTGTTACATTTTGTATGTCGCGCTACCCGGTTCCCCATTTTATTTTGGCATAACTATATAATACTATAATGCTTTTAAATGAGGCGGGCTAATGAAAACTTCCCCTACACATAATACGGTTGGTGCTATGTTTAATAAACGAATCACAGTTTTTGCCTCTACACTAAAAACAAATTTGTAATGGTTTTTGCATTAGGACTCACTTAGCTGTCTGCAATTAAAATCCTTCACCGTGACAACTCATTATTACAGTTTTCATCCAGATATGGAATGATATTTGCTGTCAAATTATTAACAAACAGGATAATGGATTAAGCCTTAAATTTAAAAATATGAACCTGAAGTTTTCATCTATCACGGCTTTGCTCTTCTTTATATTATTTGTCTTTACGGGTTGCGAAAAAATAAATACAGATTCGCCGTACATAGATGGATTATCAATCACAAACTATCCGATCATTGATGGCTCAACATCGACATTGCCTCTAAATAGAGTTATCGCATGCGAGTTGATGGGACTTAATTATCATTGGCAAGAAAATAAGAATAGTTCGTCGGGCATTAATACCTGGAGCATCGAACCAAAAATCAAGGGCAGCCTCAAACAAAAATTTAACAATATTATACTAAGTTCACAAACGCATAACTCCTTTATAAACCTGATTGACAACAAAGTGGATATCGCACTTGCCGCCCGGAAGATGTCTCCCGATGAAAAAGAATACGCGATGTCGAAAGGAGTGAGTTTAATCGAAACGCCAATAGCGCTTGATGCATTCATTTTTATAGTTAGTCCGCGTAATCCGGTCGAAGGTTTAACAACTGAGAATATACAGGATATCTATACAGGGGAAAAAACAAATTGGACAGATTTTGGAATAGTAATAAACCAAACAAACCCCGAGTATTCAGCTATACAACCATTCATAAGAAATCCAAATTCAGGAAGTCAGGAATTGATGGATCTATTGATAATGAAAGATTTGGAATATATTGATCTTCCGATATACAAAGAGAATCTTATATTCACCATGGCTGGATTGATTGATGCAATTGCCAGTAATCCTTATGCAATAGGCTATACTGTTTATTATTACAATAAGTTCATTATCAGGCCTGATATTACCTTTTTAAAAACCATTGCCATTGACGGAGTGAAGCCAAGTGAACAAACCATTGCCAATCGTTCATATCCATATACCACAGAGGTGTACGCTGTAATTCGTTCCGATACTGACCCATCATCAATGACATTTAAGGTTTACGAGTGGCTTCAAACAGAAACAGGAAAGCGAATCATAAGTTATAGCGGATATATTCCTAATTAGATAAGAGTTAAGGTAAGAAAAACCGGGAAAAAATGCAATAGCCGTCATGGTTTTTTACCCTGCTAAAGCAGGATTTCCATGACTCTTTCGCCAATTTGTATTTTTTGAAAAACGGAAACCTGCTTTCTCTATAATCACCCAAATCCTCCTGAAACATTAAAAAATCGGGGATATTCTTTATATGGGTACTCAGGAAGAATTGGAAATATTAAATTATGTACATAAATTTGTACCGTAAAATGTACTAAAAAACATTAATGCCATGATAACTACAACAATATCAGAATTCAGAAAAGATATCAAGAAATATCTTGATAATGTTACCCAGAATTTTGAAATTCTAATAATCAACAGAGGTAAAGATACAGGAGTCGTTATCATGTCTATTGATGAATATAATTCCCTGACTGCTACCCAGCATGAACTTTCATCAAAAGCTAATGAAAAACGGCTGGATTCTGCTATAGAAAAATTGAAAAGTAAAAAGGCATTTCAAAAAGAACTGCTCGAACAATGAAATACATATTCGTTGATGAGTCCTGGGAAGACTATCTCTATTGGCAGAAAACCGATAAGAAAACCCTGAAAAGAATTAATGAGCTATTGAAAGATATTTCCAGAAACCCCTATTCCGGCATTGGTAAACCAGAACCACTGAAATTTAAGTATAAAGGATTCTGGTCACGCAGAATTGACGGAGAACACAGGTTAATATATCAGGTTAAAAAGGACGAGATATGGATCGCTAAATGCAGATTCCATTATGATTAATAATAACCGCGTGATAATAAAAGTCAGGTTGGTATATACAGCTGTCGCTCCGTGTCACAACAATTGGGTAACTAAAAAAGCGATTATCAAATTGGCAACTGACAATAAGAATTAAAAAGAAGCCAGATCAAATAATATAACTTTAAATCAATTTATGTCACACCCAAAAATGACAATCCATTCCGGAACGAGACAGGAAATCTGTTCCCATGCCAAACCACATCTGGGAAGGATTATGTAAAAATAAAGTTCGTGACCACTAAAAATTAGTTATTTTTACATTTTTATAATCCAGCCATGATACCTACACGAACCTTTGATTATCTTGATATTCTTAAGACCAAATTTCCCAAGGACGACATTTTTGCAAAATATTCTAACGGGAAGTGGATAAAAGTCAGTGTTGATGAGTATGTTGAAGCATCATGGAATGTGGCCAGCGGACTGATTGCAAAAGGATATCAACCTGAAGACAAGGTGATTGTCATTTGCAATAACCGTCCTGAATGGAACTTCCTGGATATGGGATGCACTCTTGCCCGTCTTATTTTTGTCCCGGTTTACTCTACCCTCAGTGAAGAAGAATTCCTGCATGTTTTCAATCACAGCGATGCAAAGCTTATTATTTTGGGTAACAAATCACTGTATAACAAAATTCTTCCGCTTATAGCCAAAATGGATCATCCTGCTGAAGTGATGACAATAGACGATTGCGGATCAGGATTCTGTTTCGAAGATTTAATTGAACTGGGAAAACAGAACCGTGAGAAAAACGATCCCCTGATAGAACGCAATAAGCAGGAAATCTCTCCCGATGATGTTGCAACAATCATATATACTTCAGGAACGACAGGTAAATCGAAAGGTGTAATGCTTACACACAGGAATCTTACATTTGATTCATATGGTCATGCAATAAGGCAAACAGCCGGTCCACAACATAAAATGCTCAGCTTTCTCCCTCTCTGCCATACTTATGAGAGAACAATGAATTATGAATTTCAACAACTTGGTATCAGTACTTATTATGCTGAGAACATTTCAACAGTCGCAAGAGATCTGGCAAGCTTTCATGGCGACGGATTTTGTGCAGTACCAAGAGTGCTTGAGCTAATGTATGCAAAACTGGAAGAGGCAGGGAAAAACCTGAAAGGCATTAAAAAGATCATTTACAGGTGGGCATGGCGTTTTGCGAATAATTATAATAATAAAAGAACCGGACATATTTACCGTTTAAAACATCGGCTTGCAGACCGTCTTGTTTACAGTAAATGGCGTGATAATCTGGGAGGGAAAGAAATGTGGGTTGTAACCGGAGGCGCTGCTATACGTCCTAATATCATACGTTTATTCACAGCCGCAAAACTTCATCTCTACCAGGGTTACGGAATGACTGAAACATCTCCGGTAATATCTGTTAATCAGCCTTCCAACAATGTTCTTGGTACCAATGGTACTCCACTTGACAATACAGAACTGAAAATTGCCGATGATGGTGAAATACTTGTCCGCGGACCGCATGTAATGAAGGGTTACTACAAAGATGAAAAGGCAACACGCGAAATAATTGATGAGGAAGGATGGCTTCATACAGGAGATATCGGCTACCTCCAGGACGGAAAATATCTGATGATAACCGACCGTAAGAAAGAGATATTCAAACTTTCATCAGGGAAATATATAGCTCCGCAGATGATTGAAAACAAAATACGGGAATCATCTTTTGTCAATAATTGTATTGTTTTTGGGGAACACCAGAAATTTGCTTCAGCAATAATAATCCCGAACATGAAAGAGCTTCGTGAATGGTGTGCAAAAAACAATATAAAAGCAGGGGAAAGTGATGAAGAACTGGTTGGCAATAAGGACGTTATTTCTATGCTGCATAAGGAAATGACAAAGATCAATAAAACTCTTTCTGAATATGAAATGATAAAGAAAAGTTTCTATATATCCGATACATGGTCGGTTGAAAACGGGATGCTTTCACAAACCCTTAAACCCAAAAGGGCAATTATACTTTCAAGGTATAAAGCGCTTGTGGATGCTGCGTATAAATAATTGTTTCAGGGCTTATAGTATATATCTCTGATACTAAAAGACAATACATATCTGTAACAAATGCCGTGAAACAACTTTTCTTATCATTATTAGCTGTATTCATCCTGAATTCATGTGCCACTCTGATACATCAGCCATTTGTTAATATAAATGTACATTCTGACCTGGATTCCGTCAAAATTCGTACTGATGCAAATACTGACACATGGCATGATACTCCGGTCAGGTTAAATACTATTCGCTCAAAAAATGATCTTTTCATAACAGCAAAGAAAGACAGCCTGCAAAAGACATTTCAGATTAAGAGTACCCTCTCAACTGCATTTTGGTTAGGAAATTTGTTTTCCGGAGTTGGTGTTATAGGTTATGCCTTGGATTTAACAAATCCTAAAAGATTTACTTATCCCAACTATATTACAATCAATTTCGATCAGGCTAATAATACTTTGTCAACACGTTATTATAAATGGCTTGCCCCGGAAAAGAACCTTCTATCTGTTAAAATCTCTGTTCCGGAAGGCAATTACCTGTATCTTAACAAAGGCAAAGGCTACGGCCATGCATTTGGATTCTTAGGCATTTCAGGAGGACTTGAATACTATATCACTGACAGACATTCCCTGAATATTGATGTAGGAACACTGACTGACTTTATGTTGCCGGTGCCTGCCCCTGTGGATTATATGGGCAGCTATAACAGCTCTTTTGCCTCTTATGGAGACTTCCAGATAGGAAGTGATTTCCAACGAATACATTATGATTGTGGATTACAATTTAACAGAACTCAATACTATGAGAGGGAAACAGTAGAATTATTTCCAAACTATATTGATACTTTAAAATACTCTGCAAAACAGAATAATATAGGCCTTGCGTTATCGGCCTATTACCGAATCTCAAATGGATTTAACCTTGGCATTAATTACTATCCATCATTTTTTTCCTGGGGTGTTGATAAGCTGAATGCACATTACTCACACCTCTTGTTTTTTGAATTGGTTTTCCGAATTGAAGCTATCAAACCAAAAAGAAAAAAATAATTATGCCTTGCAGGAAGGGATGGAATTATGGATTGAATTATATAGCCAACTTGCTTTTTAGCAACGATATAAGTAGCTTTAGTTAATTATGTAAATTATTGTTTTGTATTTAGTTTTTTGTAACATGTTAAAAACCAGATTAAAATTGAGAAATATAGTTGTAATAGCAATCTGCCTTGCAGTGACAACATTTTTTTCGGGTTGCGACAAGGAAGACGATATATTGTTTGAAATAGATGGATTAACCGTTGACAACTATCCCAGAGTAGATGGTTCTTCTTCAACACAACCTTTGAATACACTGATTGCGTGTAAATTATTGGGCTGGCGTTGTGAATGGAGGTCTTTATTGGAAGGAAACGGTATTTGGCGCCTGGAGCCCAATAGAGAAGACGTCCCCGACAATTTTTTCGGCGAGAGGATTAAATCATCTCAAACACACAATTCAATCATTAACTTAATAGATAATCATACCGATATTATTATTTCGGCAAGAAAAATGTCGGAAGATGAAAAATCTTATGCTGAAAGTGTTAACGTTTCTTTGATTGAAACACCTGTTGCTTTGGATGCGCTCGTTTTTCTTCTCAATAAACAGAATAATGTCAAATCACTGACAGTTAAACAAATTCAGGGCATATACCTTGGGAAGATTACGAATTGGAGCGAGCTCGGTGGCGCTGATGAAGCAATAAAACCGTTTATCAGAAATGCAAATTCAGGTAGCCAGGAAATGATGAAAGAAATTGTGATGGATAATACAGGAATGCCTGATTGGGAGCTTGGTTATAACGATGAAATTATTCCGACAATGACGGCTGTTTATACAGAATTATTCATCAATACAAATGGAATATGTTTTTCACCGCATTATTACAAGGAATACATTATCCGTGATGCCATTGGAGCAGGCAATGTAAAAAGTATTGAGGTCAATGGAATCTATCCCAACACAAAGACTATAAGAAAAAGGTCTTATCCTTTTATTGCCAATGTTTATGTTTCCATTCGTTCAGATACAGACCATAACTCCATGACCTACAAACTGTATCAATGGTTGCAGACGGAAGCAGGAAAACGTGTAATCAGAGAGAGCGGATATGTGTCTAATTGACAAGTGCAAGTAACAGACAGAATGCAAAATATAATTGCAGTTTAGTATGTCTTAGTGAAACAAAATCTTCATAAAATCTTAACACCTTCCCTATCCTGATAATGAGTAAGATAAATACTTTTGTGTATATCTGAAATTTAGATATGTGAAAAGGGAATCAACATTTTTGGCAGTTTTTGCGATTGCGATTTTTTATTTCGTTTGGGGAGTTTCTCAGCTAATAAGTATCAAATCGCAATACTCACTACTATCAAGCTTATTGTTTTCAATTGTTTTTACAGGCCTGATCGGATGTTTTATCCCAATACATTTTAAGAATAGATTTCGTTGGAGCTACAATAAACCAGGTTCAAACAGAACAGCAGGTTATCTTATTTTGGTTTTAGCAATTATATTTTCAACAGTATTATCCGGAGCTATTTTCAAAGTTGTTGAATTGAAATATTCATTGGTTTTAATTCTGAAATATATACTGCTGTTTTTCCCAATGTCCCTGGGAATCGGCTTGTTTGCATTTTTATTAATTCCGAACACGGTACAGGATTGGAAAAAAAACAAAATGAAAAGCGTATTGTTAATACTTTCAATAAGCATCTTTTTCTTTCTCTCATTTTACGTTGATTCACTGTTTCAGGATATAGAGTTAGCTGCCACAATGGGATTTATCGGATTATTACTGGGACTAAGCTATCTCTTTCTTGGAAATTTTTGGGTCGTTTACACGACACTTTTTATAATAATGTTAGTGAACACATTAGCCGATAACAAGTATGATGAATATAGCTATTGGGTTGTAATTGTCAGTACTCTATTGTCTTTAACAATACTCACGTTTGACTTTATAAAGAATAGAAAAAACAAAAACAGAAACTTATATAAGAATGGCAACGGAAAAAGATAAATCACTTCAGACCGTCCTGGATAAAGTCGTTGATGCCAAAAAAGTATTCGGGACATCTTTTGCTTTAAAAAAAGATGGAGTTACCTGGCAAGGGGCATCGGGTAATTTAACCGTGGACCGGCCTTACTTTATTGCAAGCACCACCAAACTGTTTACTACCGCTATCATTCTGAATCTGAGAGCAGAAAGCAAGTTAAGTCTGGAAGACAAAATAAGTAAATACATTAATGCTTCAATTTTATCCGGGCTGCATGTTTACAGAGGGAAAGATTATTCCGAAGAACTAACTATCAGACACTTACTTTCTCACACATCCGGGCTTCCTGATTATTTTCAAGACAAAGGAGCAAGCGGGAAGAGTCTGGAAAATGAATTAATGGCGGGTAATGATCAGTATTGGACTTTTGAACAAGCAATTGAAAGATCAAAAAAAATGTCTCCTCTTTTTGTTCCCGGAACAAAAGGAAAAGCAAAATACTCAGACGCCAATTTTCAGCTTTTGGGAAAAATTATCGAGAACTTAACGGGGAAATCCTATTCCGGGAACTGTCAAGAGTCCATAATTCAACCACTTGGTCTAACAAAAACTTATCTCTATCAGGATGCAACTGATGAAACACCCATGATGTTATATCACAAAAGCAAGAAATTGAATATCCCCAAGGCAATGACATCTTTTGGAGCAGACGGTGGGATAGTTTCAGTTTCTGCCGATATGCTTGCTTTTATTGAAGCATTTTTCACAGGCAAATTGTTCCCCTTAGACTATATCGACGAATTGCAGGAATGGAACAAGATTTTCCCCCCAATGCGTGCTGGTGTTGGTATTCATTTGTTCAAACTTCCCCGGATTTTTGATCCTACAGGCGCAATTCCATATTTTATAGGGCATTCAGGACTTTCAGGGGCTTTGGCATTTTACAGTCCAAAAGAAAATCTCTATATCGCCGGAACTGTAAATTAAACAGCACACCCCGACATCTCTTTCAGAACAATGATTTCATTAACTCAACGAATACTGAAGAGATGAAAGAAAAGGGTAATTCAGTTACAATTTTTAATGCCCGATTAATCGGGTCTTTCTTTCTGTTGGCTTTTTTAGCCTATGGTATCGGAAGACAATTATTCGAAAGAACTGATGATCCCGAAAAATACTTAGGTGCTTCATTGATCATCGCCAACTCAGTAATGGTTCTGTTTATCGGAATTTTATTGAGAAAAACATTGAAACGATACAATCCAGGGGTTGGTAATATTTATCTTTTCACAAGAACATTTGAAGCCTTAGCACTATCAACTATACTCTTAAACGGAAATATATCAGATGACCTGGGATATTTTCTTGCAATGCTGGTTTTGGGAATTGGCAGTATCCCAATGTGTTTGACATTGCTTAGACACAAAATCACACCATCCTGGTTGGCCATTTGGGGAATGATAGGCTATGCTGTTTTTGCCTTTGGTTTTCTGATGGAACTGTTTGGAAAGGCGTGGAGTTCCTATTTTCTCGCTCCCGGCGGACTCTGGGAGGCAACTTTCGCCATTTGGTTAATTATTCACGGAAGTAAAAATGTGAAACTAAAATCAACCGATCCATAAGCATTTATTAATGATGATATTAATTAAAAGATGTAACTAATTTTTTGAAATGTTTCTTAGCAGAATAAATTGACGAATATGCTCAGGGAAAAATCAATAAAAACACAAAATGGTGAGATTTATTATTGGCTAAATAATAATCGAACAAATTCAGACGTGTGCATTGTCTTTTGTCATGGCCTGACAGCAGATCATTCATTGTTTGAAAAACAAATCGACTTTTTTGCACCCAAATTTCAAATTTTACTATGGGATATTCCTTTACACGGGAAGTCTATTCCCTATAAGAATTTCACGTTCGATAATGTTATATCTGAGCTAAATCAAATAATCGAAAAAGAGTGTACAAACAAACTTATTTTTGTCGGGCAATCGGGAGGTGGATTTATTTCACAGGCATTTATCAATAAATATCCTGATAAGGTACATGGTTTCGTTGGAGTCGGAACCACTCCTTTTGGCATGAAATACTATAAAAAATCAGAACTCTTTTGGGTAAAACATTTTGCGACTATTGCATATTTGTATCCTTATTCACTTTATAGCAAAGCTTGCTCAAAGCAAGTGGCTGTGACTCTGGAAGCACAGAAAAACATTTACCAAACACTGGTGCGTTTAGGCAAAAAAGGTATGCTAAATGCAACAAACGCGGTTTACCAGGAATTTTTAAAGGTTAAGGAGAGTGTTCAGTTTCCTTTTCCTGTCCTGTTAACTTATGGTCAGTTTGATAAAGTTGGATTGGTTGCAAAATACAATCAGAATTGGGCAAAGACAATAAATGCCAGATTAAAAGTGATAAAAAATGCTTCGCATAATGCAAATTATGATAATTCTTTGGAATTCAACTATATACTTGAAAAATATATAAAGGAGAGAATGAATTATGAAACCTACAACCCATCTTAGACGGGACAAACACGTATTTATAGAATTTTCAGCCATGTGGATTCTCCCGCTTGAGCAGGACAGGAACCAGACCTTTAAAATCAAAATTATATTATGATGAAACCCACATGTATTGCAAACACAAAAACGTATGCATATAATTTTCAAACATGTGGGTTCCATCAGACCACTGAAATAAAAATTATATTCTGATGAAAAGAGTTTTTATCAAAGACAGATCCGAACTGATTGAAAGGAATAAAGGTCATAAGATTGAAATATTTACCGAAGAATTAATAAAAGATCTGCCTGAACCTATGAAAAAGCACCTTCGGGTTTGCAGATACATAGATACGCCTGTTCCCGTAAATGCCAATGTGTATTGGAGTGAGAGCTGGTTAAAAATGTCGCCAAACAAAGATTGGGGAAAACTTCATACAACACAATTCAATTCCGTGAAGCCAATAGGAAGAGTAGCCTACATGAAATTTTTAGCCATGCCGGTGGCAGCAAGAGACTTATATCGAGATGGCTATGGGGAGATAAACGGAAAGTTATTGAATTTTATAAAAGTAGCTTTTGATAATAGTAGCGAAGTGGCGCAATCGGCACTGATAACAACATTCTGTGAGTTTATGCTTATTCCGGGCTACCTTTTACTGGATAATGTAAAATGGGAACAGATAGACGATTATTCCGTTCGGGGAACACTTTCAGATAATGGAATTGAAGTTTCCGGAATGTTTTACTTTGATAATGACGGATTGTTCACATATTTTGAAACATTCGACCGGTATTTTACAACCGGTAAAAACAGCTATAAAAAATTAAAGTTCTCGGTTATTGTAGATAGCTATAAAACTCAGGATAAATTAAAAATTTCCGAAAAAGTTAAAGTCATGTGGCATTTACCGGAAGGCGATTTTGAGTATTACAAAGGTACAATTGATAAAATAGAATTTAATGTGTTTTTTAACAAAAGGAGGATTATAAAATGAAAAATTTAAAAGCAGGAATTACGTTTATAGTATTGGGTAATGTACTATATGTATCAAAAGATTTTTTTGACAGTGTCGTGTCAAGTGCTCTTGGAGATTTTACTCAGGGCTTTTTATTAGGTCTCGGAGTTGGACTTAACCTGATTGGGATAATACTTGTCTTTATCTATTTGGCAAGAGAAGGGAAAAAAGACAAACAACAGTAAGCTTTTTAATATGAAAGCAATATGAATGGAATATTTTATTTTTCATCAACGGGAAATAGTCTTTTTATCGCTGAGCAAATCAAAGCTGAATTAGGTGGGGAAATTCGCTACATTCCTAAGTTTACAGGGGATGTGAATGTATATGATAAGATCATCATCGTTTCTCCTATCCATAGTTTCGGCTTACCCACGCTTGTATATGATTTTATTGCTAATATGAAATCTTCCAGGCCAATATACATTGTACTCAATCATGGCGGGATGGAAGCATATGCTCCATATTTTGCTTATCAACTCTGCAAAGAAGCCGGACTTAACATTCGTTCCGTTCAGACTGTTATGATGCCCGAAATATACACCTTAAGCTTTTCTCAGCCTAAGTTTTTGATAAATATGGTTCTACGCAAAGCTCCCAAACGCATAAAACCTATTATTGCAGCCATCCGGGACGATAAAGAGATTATCATTCCAAAACCTAAGAAAGATAAATGGACGCCAAAACATCTTGAAAACCGTAAAAGTTGGCATATGCTTGCCACACATTTCAATATCACAGAGAATTGTACTGATTGTCAGAAATGTATTCTACTTTGTCCGGTCGGTAACATCAAACGTGAAAATGGACGCATCGTCTTTGGCTATAAATGTGTTGCCTGTTTGAGTTGTTACCATCGTTGTCCGGAAAAAGCCATTGTTTATCTGGACAAACGAAAAAAAGACAGATATATTAATCCTCTTATCCAGGAAAAAAATATTGGTGCCGACCAACTGTGACAACTATATTGAAGTCTAATGTACTCTATTTAAAAGCCATAATTTTTTATTATTTCTCAAGTGGGCACTTAAAACCCACTGATTATTAACTGGTTATTTTTAAGTTCTTTGACATTATCGTAATCGCATCTTGTAAGTATCTCTTTAACAGGTGCCTTTCCAGTAGAGAGATACTCAATATTTATATGATTTCGTAGATTGAGCACCCAATTTGTAACCAACAAGGGCGACCAGGCAGTAAGCTCGTTTTGCAAGATTCACTGATATTTTCGGGTTGTACTGTTGAATAATTTTGTTTAATAAAATTGATGTTTGATATGAAAAAATTGTGGATATTATTATTTATGTTTTTGTCAGTATCAGTGGGTATGGCACAGGAAAATTTTGTGGAAACAGTAAGAGGTGTAGTGGTTTCCGGCGATCCTGCTCATACGTTGATTCAGGCTTCCATATATGTTGTTGGGAGCGACCCTGCTATAGGAACGGTAACGGATGAACAAGGTAATTTCGCTTTCAGCGTTCCCACAGGAAGACAAAAACTAAGAATTAACTGTGTGGGATTTCTAATGCAAGAGATTGACATACTGGTCAATACAGGTAAAGAAGTAGTGCTGAATGTTGTGTTGGAACCTTCATTCTTTGAGTTGAAAGGTGTAGAAGTGGTGGTAAAACACGATAAAAGTCAGCCTATTAACAAGTTAACTGTCACTGGAGCAAGAGCTTTCAGCACGGAAGAGACTTTTCGGTTCGCCGGCTCACTGGGAGACCCTGCTCGTATGGTGCGCAGTTTTCCGGGAGTTATACCTGCCAACGATTCACGAAATGATATTATCATAAGAGGCAACTCACCCATAGGTGTTCAGTGGTCGCTTGACGGTGTGGAAATTCCTAATCTAAATCACTTCAACACTGGCGTAGGTATGACGGGTGGGCAGGTTACCATGCTCAATACCAATTTACTCTCAAATTCAGATTTTCATATGAGTGCATGGCCTGCACCCTACGGCAATGCGATGGCAGGGATATTTGACTTGCAGATGAGAAAGGGAAACAACCAAAAGCATGAGTTTTGGGGACAGATGGGTTTTAACGGTATTGAAGCGGGTTCGGAAGGTTATTTTTCAAAAAATAACACTTCATCCTATCTTGTTTCGTACAGATATTCTATTCCCGACTTGATGGAGAAGTTAGGTTTTTATTCGGGTATAACTCCAAAATATCAGGATTTTACTATGAAACTTAACTTTGATATAAATAAGAAAAACCAACTTTCTGTCATTGGGTTATACGGTAGCAGCGGAATAAACTTTGTAACATCTGAAGTAGGAATGGTTGAATTTGATGAAGATTTACTTGGGCAGTATGATCAACGCATCAAAATTGATGCTAAAACTTACATCCTTGGAGTTACACATAGCATTGACTTTACACCAAAAACAAAACTTACTACATTGCTCTCTTTTGTAAGGAGCGACACACATATGCCGGTGGACACAATGTCTTTGAGACAGCCAAATGCAGAGTGGAAAACATTGTGGGACGAGCAGGCTTTGGAAGATAAATATTCTCTCTATTCTAAAATAGAACATCGTTTTTCCTATACTTCGTTGATAGAGGCGGGAGTGAAATATGATTTGTATAATGTAAATTATCTGGAGAAAGAATCGTATAGCGATGAAAGGGGAATTTTTACCAATGTTGACGAGAAAGGAAATTTCGGTCTTTGGCGAGCTTATGCACAGTACAGGCAAAATATAGCATCCAGGTTGATATTGACAGGTGGACTGCATGGCATGTATCTTGATATGAATAATACTTATTCGGTTGAGCCACGATTTGGCGCACGTTACACGCCCGTCTCAAAGCATACTTTTGCATTGGCAGGTGGATTGTATAGTCAGATGATTCCCCGCTCGTTCTACTTTATCCGAACACTCACCCCACAAGGTGAAATTGAGCTTAGCAACAAAAAACTTGGATTTATGAAAAGTGCACACGCCGACTTTTCATATAGTTGGAGTTTTGCATCCGATTGGCATTTCAAAGCGGAGACTTACTATCAATGGCTCTATAATATCCCTGTGAAAAACGACCCCAACGAAACTTATACTATTCTACAAGCAGGTGGTGCCGGTGAAAATGTAATTATGCGTGAGGGAAATCTGGTTAATAAGGGAACGGGGGAAAATTATGGTATCGAGTTCTCTATTGAAAAGTATATGAGCAAAAATTACTACCTGTTGTTTAATTCTACGCTTTACAGATCAACCTATACAAACGGATTTAACAAAAAAGAATGGAGTACTGTTTTCGACGGAAAATATCTCTTTAACATTGCTTCAGGTTATGAATTAACGCTTAAAAAAGGATGGACACTCTTTGCCGATGTAAAAAGTTCATTGGCAGGCGGTACACGCTACACACCCGTATTTGAGGAGGAGAGCAAACAACAACGCAGATTAGTGTACGATAACAGCCGTATAAATGAGTTGCAAGTACGTTATTATTTCAGAACAGACTTACGAATAGGCTACAGGAAAAATTGGAAAAGATTTACAGACGAATTGGCCATTGACTTACAAAACGTAACAAATCGGAAAAATATTTATGGGCTATCCTTTGACCTTAATAAAGGTACATATTCAGAGATGCTGCTACAAGGATTTATGCCAATGGTAACGTATCGAGTGAATTTTTCATTGTAATCCACTTAATCAGGAAAAAACATGAAACCCACATCCCGCCTTAGGCGGGACAAACACGTATGAATATAATTTTCAAACATGTGGGTTCCCCCGCTTGAGCGGGACAAGCATCATACCATTAAAATCAAAATTATATTATGATGAAACACGAATGGAAAAAAAACGAGAAACAATTCTACTTACCGAAAAATAAGCCAGAATTGATTAGTATTCCCAAATTTAAATTTTTCACAATTGAGGGAAGCGGAAATCCCAATGATGATTTTTTTGCTGAATATATTGGGGTTTTATATTCTCTGTCTTATGGAATAAAAATGAGCCCCAGGAAAGGGATTGAACCCAAAGGATATTTTGATTATACCGTTTATCCCCTTGAAGGTGTTTGGGACTTAAATGATGAAGCCAGGAAATCATTTGACGGGACGATAAATAAGAATGATTTTGTTTTTAAATTAATGATACGTCAACCTGACTTTGTTGACAAAGATTTTGCCTTGCAAATACTCGAACAGACTAAAAAGAAGAAGCCACATATTTTATTTGAACAAGTCAGATTTGAAGAAATAATAGAAGGTGATTGTATTCAAATGCTCCATTTAGGCAGTTATGACAATGAACCTGTAAGCTTTAAACTTATGGAAAGTTTTGCCGAACAAGAAAATTATAGTCGAAAATCAAAAACTCACCGGGAAATTTATCTTAGCGACGCAAGAAAGGTTTCCGCAGATAAATTGAAAACTGTTTTGAGATTCAGTGTTGAGAAAAAATGATAAATAAACACACCACCTCAACATAGTTAATTGCCGGTGCAGTGGGTATTTGAACAGCATGGCTCGTATTGAAAGTAGTTGTAACTAGATAGAAAAGTGCTTCGAAATCGGCATCTAACCGTACCGCTAAACTATGGAAAAATGCAACTCATTCGTTACCCATGGAATATTCAGAAGAATTAAACAGCGAAATCATACAATTTATTGAAAAAACTGCAACTTTTAAAACGAAATGATAAGAAATTATGGCATCAAGAAAAGAATATTTGGATTTTATTTTAGAACAATTATCCGATTTGGATGACATAAGTTACGTAACAATGATGGCAGAATAATATATTCTGTATTACAGAGGAAAAATTGTAGGTGGAATATATGATAATAGATTTCTTGTAAAACCTGTGCAATCCGCAATAGATTATATGCAAGACGTAATATATGAATTGCCGTACGAGGGTGCAAAAGAAATGCTGTTGGTTGATAATGTTGATAATAAAGATTATTTGAAAGGATTATTTAACGCAATATTTGATGAATTACCTGTTCCGAAATCTAAAAAGAAGAAATAGGTGAATTTGACAGGAAAAGCTCTATTATGGCAATTGTAAATATAAAAGTTACAATATTGTGTCCAGTAGAAAAAGTTTGGAATAAAATTACCGACTTGAATAATTTTCCTTGAGACAAAAGTATTGGTTTAACATTTTTTTACTCATAATGCAAAACTAAAATTGAAGACCTTTTCTCATGGATACTACAGACACACTTTTTGAAACACTATCACATTCAAGCCTGAATTATGCCGCTTAACAAAGAAACTAATTAATTATATTTGTCAAAGAACGAATAAAAGAAATAAATTAAAAAATACTGTCCGAAACAATTAGGCCACTTCATGACTAATACCCCACAAAAAACATATTTTACATTTCAAGAAGCCTTAATACAACTTGGCTATGATTGGCAGGAGAAAGATTTTTTTTTCTGCCACGGCGCATTTCCGATAATTGAAAACTCAACGGCCGATATGCAAAACTATTTGAGTATTATGCTTTGCACTGATGGGGATATTGACATCAGTATCAATGAAGTAGATTACAATCTGACAGCATCCACCTTGCTTATTACGTTCCCTTCGTCCATTGTGCATATTGTTCGTTCAAGAAGACATTACAATGGCATTTTGATGTTCGTGGCACGTGATTTCTTGTCAAAATATATCATTAATGCTCAACTTATATATACTTTTCGACAAGTTTCCAAAAATCATTATACACTCGCTAAACTTACAAAAGAAGAGCAGAAAAATCTTATCGATATTTATAAATTTATTTACAGAAAAAGAGAAGCCAAAGGCTCTGATTTACAGCTCGAAGCATTGCGCAATTTGTTATTGGCTGCTATTTGTGAGGTAGCCGAAATTTTTCTCAAAAGTAATAAAGTCGAAATTCGTTCAACAAGGAATGAAAAGATTACCGATGCTTTTCTAAATTTACTTATCCAACCTATAAAAATGAGTCATAAAACTGCCTACTTTGCAGATCAATTGAATATCTCACCCAAATATCTGATGCATGCAGTTAAAGCGACTACCGGAAAGTCACCAGGCTTTTTTATCAATGAGAAAATTACTGACAATGCCAAATTGTTGTTAAGGGATTATAGCCTTAACATCAGTCAAATTTCAGAAAAGCTTGGTTTCTCCGAAGTATCATCCTTTAGCAATTTTTTCAAAAAGCAAACCAATTTATCACCCACCTTATATAGAGCAACTTTAAAATGCTCAAAATAGTGAATTTCAGACAAGTTTATGTGAATAATGGGTAAAGATAATTAACACATATAGTGTTAATTATGTACTCATTAATTATAAATATGAAATTACCTATTTATCCATACAATTTAGGATATGCACTAAGTGGCGGAGGGGCACGTGGATTCGCTCATTTAGGCGTATTAAGTGCCTTGGAAGCTTATGGAATAAAACCCCAAATAATTGCAGGAACAAGTGCGGGTTCGCTTGTCGGAGTCTTATATGCCGACGGATATTCTCCTGAAGAGATTTTAGAAATATCGGAACATGTGTATTTCAAACAATTGGTAGAAGTAACCAAACCAACATCGGGATTTTTTAAAACTACCGGCATTTCAGATTTCCTTCGTAAACACTTGCGGGCAAAATCTTTCGAAGAACTTAAAATTCCTCTTGTTGCAGTTGTAGCTGATATGCATAATTCTACAACTTATACATTTTCCGAAGGAAAAAATTTGGTAGAAGCGGTGGTTGCTTCATGTAGCGTACCCATTCTTTTTGAACCACAAAAAATAGACGGAAAATATTATTGCGATGGAGGAATTTTTAAAAATCTACCTGTATCCATCATTCGTGACCAATGCAGATACGTAATTGCAAGCAATGTGTCGCTAATGCAGAAACTAACTAAACCACTGACTATGAAGTCAGTAGCTGAACATACATTCAAAATGATGTCTAATTCCAATGTATTGGAAGACAGTAAGCTTTGTGACATTCTTATAGAAGTTCACGGATTGGAACAAACTCATATGTTTGATTTCGACAATAAGGATAAATTGGTGGAAATAGGAAAACATGCTGCGACAATAAAATTAAATGAAACAGATACCGAAGAAATTCTGTCAAATTGTAAAAAATATGATAGACTGACGAAAAAAATTTAGAAAATAAAATAACAACAAATTAGAATACGATGAAGAGTAATAAACAAAATGATAATTTATCTCAATCCCCCAATTTCAATTGGAGTAGTTTCCTTTGGACACTCGGGATATTGCTGATACTTAACTCGCTGGTTTTTCCATACCTTTTCAAGCAAAAAATTATCCCGACCACCTACAGCAGCTTTATTAATAAAGTTGATTCAGGCTTAATCAAACAGGTCAATATCGACGGTAAAAAAATCTATTTTACCACGCCCGATGGTAGTGTGGATAAGCAAGGTAAACCTATAGATGCCCTTTATCAGACCGGAAAAATGAATGATGCCAATTTAGTGGATCGACTGCTGGAGGCTGAAAGTCCGAATGAAAACGGAAAAATTGAATTTACCGAAACCATTCCCCGTGAAAATTCGCCTATTTTAACTTTCATGCTTTACTGGGTACTTCCGGGAGTGATTTTCTATTTTATTTGGAAAAGCGCCATGAAATCGATGGGCGGAAGAATAGGCGGAAATTACATGAGTTTCGGGAAAAATAAGGAGAAAATATATGCCGAAGACGAAATAAAAACCACCTTTGCCGATGTGGCAGGACAGGAAGAGGCGAAAGAGTCATTGAGTGAAATTGTGGACTTTCTGCATAACCCGAAGAAATACAGCGAAATAGGTGCTTCCTTGCCGAAAGGCGTTCTGCTTGTCGGTCCTCCGGGAACAGGTAAAACCTTGATAGCAAGAGCTGTAGCAGGCGAAGCAAAAGTACCTTTCTTTGCGCTTTCAGGGTCTGAATTTGTTCAGATGTTCGTTGGAATGGGTGCCGCCAAAGTGCGCGACCTGTTCAGTCAGGCCAATAAAAAAGCACCTTGTATTGTCTTTATTGATGAGATTGATGCCATCGGTAAAAAACGTGACAGAATGAGTTCCAACGATGAGCGAGAACAAACATTGAACCAACTGCTTACCGAAATGGACGGTTTTGACGGGAAAAAAGGTGTGGTTATTTTGGCTGCCACCAATCGTCCGGAAAGCCTTGATAAAGCCTTGCTTCGTCCCGGAAGGTTTGACCGCCGTGTGCAAATGGAACTTCCCGATCTTGAAGGACGAAAAGCCATTTTGGAAGTGCATCTGAAAAAAGTAAAACACGTAGAGATTGATTCGGATCTGATTGCACGAGCTACTTCGGGAGCATCGGGTGCGGAAATAGCCAATATCGTGAATGAAGCCGCTCTGAGAGCTGTAAGACAAAACAGAACCAGCGTAAGCACTGCCGATTTGGAAGAGAGCATCGAAACGGTGATTGCCGGAGCGCAACGAAAAGGGAAAGTGATTTCCGACGAGGAAAAACAGGTAATCGCTTATCACGAAATCGGTCACGCTATGGTTGCCGCGATGCAGACACATTCGGCACCGGTACATAAAATCACCATTATTCCGCGTACATCGGGCGCATTGGGCTACACCATGCAGGTTGACTCTGGCGAACGCAACTTATACAGCAAAGAAGACTTAGAAAATAGAATCGCAACATTGACGGGAGGACGTGCCGCTGAAGAGGTGATTTTCAACCGAATTACTACAGGCGCATCCAACGATATTGAGCAGGCTACAAAAATTGCTCGTGCCATGATAACTCGCTACGGGATGAGCGACGAGTTTGATATGGTGGCACTGGAAACGGTAAATAATCCCTATTTAGGCAGCGATACTTCCTTGACTTGCTCGGCAAATACTGCAGCTCAGGTGGATGAAGTGGTGCTTTCTATTGTGAAGAAGGCTCACGAAAAGGCGAAAAAAATCATTAAGGATAACGAGGCCAAAATGCATGAACTTTCCAAATATTTGATTGAAAAAGAAACCATAACGGGTGATGAGTTTATGGAAATACTGGAAAGAAAGTAGTGTGTAACCTGTAGAAATAGCAGCTAACTCTAAGTTAGCAGCTATTTAATTAGACAAAAATATTCTCCGGGGATTGACAACATCAAAATAAAATATAAATAACCATTAGTGCATTTGTAAAATAACAATAAAAAAATATTCACGTCGGATGAAGTCCGTGTATTTCTCCGGTAGTCAGTCATATAAATATAATTAACAACATTGCTGCAAAGTACAAAGATTTTTTTGACGTATTAAAACAATTGTATTAAAAATAAAAAGGAGATACCTGCCATGAACAGAACATTTAAAGAAAAAATGCAAGCACTTGCAATGAACCAAGTTCTTAGCTACCTTGATGAAGATCCGGAAAAGGGTTTGCCCAAACTCATAAGATGGGCTGAAAAGTTTGAGAAGTACGGTAAAAATGCATCTTTAATTAAACCCTTCCGTACTATTATTAATGATCCGGATAACAACTGGAACGTAATGATTAAGAGTCTTTGGACTGACATAGATCGTGATGTTTTCAAAGTTTTCTTTGAGAATTTTATTGTTAATGCTTCCCTGGCTGCTTCACACCAACATGAAAAATATAGACAGGAACACGGATGTAATATTCCGTGGGCTATTTTGATGGATCTTACATCCGCCTGCAATTTAAAATGTATGGGATGTTGGGCGGCGGATTACGGTCATAAACTGAATTTGGAATATGAGGTTCTTGATGATATTATTCGTCAGGGCATCGAGTTGGGTGCATACATGTATATTTACTCTGGCGGTGAACCGTTGGTTCGCAAAGATGATATCATTCGTTTGTGTGAAGCCCATCCTGACTGCATGTTTCTGGCTTTCACCAATGGAACTTTGATAGATGAAAAGTTTGCTGACGAGATGTTGCGTGTTAAGAACTTTATACCGGCTATCAGCATTGAAGGTTTTGAGGAAGCAACTGATTTTCGTCGAGGTAAAGGGACTTACCGGAAAGTTAAAAATGCTATGCGTATTTTGAAAGAGAAAAAACTGCCGTTTGGAGCATCCTGTTGCTATACTTCTAAAAATATTGATTCTCTCAGTTCGGAAGAATATATCGATATGTTAGTTGAGTCAGGAGCAAAATTTGCATGGTTTTTTCACTATATGCCTATTGGCAATACTGCTGTTCCTGAACTATTGCCCTTACCTGAACAACGTGAGGTTATGTACCGTAAAATAAGAGAATACAGAAAAACCAAACCTATTTTTACAATCGATTTCCAAGATGACGGTGAATATATTAACGGATGTATTGCAGGTGGTCGCAGCTACCTGCACATTAACGCCAATGGTGATATAGAGCCTTGTGCTTTTATTCACTACGCAGATTCCAATATTAGAACTCATACACTTCTGGAAGCTTTGAAACGACCTTTATTTATGGCTTATAAAGAAGGGCAACCTTTTAATGACAATATGCTTCGTCCTTGTCCAATGTTGGAAAATCCGGAGTGTTTATGCAACATGGTCAAAAATTCCGGTGCTCATTCAACCGATATGCAGTCTCCTGAAAACATTGACGATTTGTATGCTAAGTGTAAGCCCTATGCAGACCGCTGGGCTCTCAAAGCTGATAAACTCTGGGCAGCAAGTCATACGTAGTATTCATCACAAAAAAATTGTATCAACCACTCAGTCCCTAGCCATAAAAGAACGACAAAACGGAGACAATACTGAGTTGTTCTTTATTATACTCTGAAATATTGATATATCAGGGTTTTCAGAGAAATCTCAAATAAACGAAAGAATACAAATGGCGCAAGTATAGTCGTAAATGTATTGATTAAAACAGTTAATTAAAAAATGCTTTCAGGCTAAACCGCTAATTTATTTGATTATAGCATTATTCAGTCCATTTTTAATCATCTTTATTGCGGCAATTATAAACTACTTTGTTGACAACTCACCAATCAACATTTCAGGTCTGTTTACCTCAAAAGAGTTTCCACACTTCAACTCATTGACTTATTTTATTTACAACTTTCTATTTTTTATACTGAGTTCATCAAATTAAAAAACAAAGGACACGCCAGCATGGCATCTTTGCATCCGCAAGAAATGGCAGAACGTATTATTGTCTTCTCGGGTAACTAATTCTCTAATTCAAATATTTGAAAAATATAGCATAATAACGGAAAACAAAATATCAAAAATGAAACAATGATGTTGTTGTTGCTCCTAAAAAAAGGCTTTAAATGAAGATATAAACCGCTATAAGAAGTTAAATTATCAGGTTATAGTAGATAGCTATAAAAATCAGGATAATAAACTTAAAAATTCCTGAAAAAGTCAAAGTTATGTGTCATTTGCCGGAAGGCGATTTTGAGTATTACTCAGGGGCAAGTGATAGAATAGAGTTTGACATTGCTCGAATAAGTCACAGAAACGTAACACCTTTTCTGTTACACTTTAAATTCAACGTAATTATTTTTGTTCCAACTGAAAAGTTAACATAAAAAGATGAAAACCCGAAATCTATTAGTTGGCCTTTTGCTCTTCCTTTCAGTTGGAGCTCTATTTGGTGGCGGTGCTTTTTTACTTTTCCCCGAAGGGTGGATGGAAATGACACCCGAATTAATTCTGCAACATTCGCCTTTTAAAAACTTTCTGATACCCGGGCTGATTTTGTTTGTTGTACTTGGACTGATGCCGGTTTTTGTCGTTTGGGGACTACTAAAACGAAAGGACTGTAAGTTAGCACAGATGGTAAATATATATCCGGACATGCATTGGTCGTGGTCTTGGTCGGTTTATACAGGCTTCGCACTTATTATCTGGATCTACATGGAAGTCTATTTCCTGCAAGGTTTCCATTGGTTGCATTCGTTTTACTTTTTCTACGGTGTGTTACTATTGGTGGTAGTGCTTTTGAAACCAATACGTCAACAGTATTCTGTAAATAACAAATAGTGTTGGTCATATAAAAGAATGAATTATGAAACCCACATATATATTAAATGCATAAACACGTATTTATATAATTTTCAGTTATGTGGGTGCCCTGTCTGCCAACTGGTAAGCATCATACCGCTAAAATCAAAATTATACTATGATGAAAAATAATGAACGGGTTACCTGGGGATTATTGTTAACAATAATAGTATTTCTAATATCAGCATTTGCAGGTAAAAATTTCAGTTTAAATAATGAATTTATTCCTGACACCTTTATAACAAACATGCTTATGCTGATTCTTTCAATTGGTTTGATTTGTGGTTTTAAAAAGCATGTGAATTATAAAATCTCATTGCCCAAATTTAAAAAAACATTAAGACCAATATTATTCGGGCTATTAGCAGCAATAGTTGTCAATATTATTATGTCAATTATAGAAAAAACATTGGGAGTCAAAGAAATTGAATCTCATTCTGCACATTCAGCAATGTCTCCCCTGCAGTTTTTTATTTTTATATTTATTTGTACACCTATCGCAGAAGAAGTTTTATTTCGTGGCTTTCTCCAGAATATATTAAAACCATTGAAAGTTAAAGGGATAAAAATAATTAAAAAGTATGTTAGTGTTCCTGTGATTATCAGTGCAGTTGCATTTGGATTAGTACATTTAATTGTAATAACATCAGGTTCAGGAACTCTTTTCGTGATCAGATCAGTTGTTTTCGCAACAACTATTGGGCTGATTGCCGGTTATTATCAAGAAAAATATGATAACAATGCCTATGCAATTACTGTTCACATGGCAGGTAACTTTGTGGCATTAGTAGCAGTATTAACAGCATCATTGGCAAATTTAAACATCTGATATTGAACCGATTGACATTAGACATTGATATAAAGTCCAGAATTGTTATTACATTTGGATCAAAACAGTTATCTCTTTCGGAGATAAATAGCAACCTGGATTTTTAATTTCCCTGATAGGGGAAAAGGAACGGTTCCGTTCTGGCAGTACTGCTTCCCCTACCCGATTATGGATTAAAAGTAATTAGTAAAAATAACATTGGTGCCCTGACACCGGAGGTGTCATCTTACAATAACCCGGGTAACACCCCGGGAAAAGCGCACCCCACAACAGATACAACCCCGGAGGGGTTGACTTCCAATTAATTATCCAAACACCGGCATATCCGGAGTTGTAATACACAGATTTAAAGTTATCAAATATAACCTTACCAATAAATAGTATTACACCCTGATCAAAGATCAACAAATTATTGCAGGGAATATTTGTATGCCTACATTATATTGAAATGCCTGACACCGGAGGTGTCATCTTACAATAACCCGGGTAACATCCCGGGAAAAGCGCACCCCACAACAGATACAACCCCGGAGGGGTTGACTTCCAATTGATTGTTCTGATATATTTTCATATATTTGTTATGCTGCTAACTCTAATTGGAATAAATATGTCAACCTACACACAAATTCTTTACCAGATTGTCTTTGGTAGTAAACACTACACAAAATTCCTTAATTCCGAAAACCAGGATCGCCTTTTCGAGTACATTGTTGGCGTTTTGAGAAAAAGAAACTGCCATCCTTATCAGGTCGGAGGATATGCAAATCATATCCATATTATTACGCATCTATCTACAACCATTACCCTTGCTGATCTTGTACGAGATGTTAAAAAAGCCAGCCATGAAATGATGCTCAGAGATAAAAAACTTTTTACAAGCTTCCCCGGATGGCAGGTCGGCTACGGTGCATTTACATATAACATATCAATGAAGCCTGTCCTTATAAAATACGTTCAGAATCAGGAGAAACATCACAGAAAGGTTTCATATAAAGAGGAATTGACAGGACTTCTGAATAAAAATATGATACCGTTTAAGGAGGAGTACTTTCTTGTTTGATTATCTTCTTTTTATTCATTTTTTACTTGATACTGACGGGATTACTGACGGCCACCCCTCCGGGGTGGATTTGGTATTATTGTCTTTTACCCCGGACAAAACCGGGGCTATTGGATGGCCAGCCCTCCGGGCTGGGTGATCATTACCATTATTGTCATTTGGTGGGACTGGGACTTGTTTGTTAATTGACATTTACTTTGGGATGGATTTGGTGTTATTGTCTTTTACCCCGGATAAAACCGGGGCTATTGGATGACCAGCCCTCCGGGCTGGGTGATCATTACCATTATTGTCATTTGGTGGGACTGGGACTTGTTTGTTAATTGACATTAACTTTGGGGGGGATTTGGTGTTATTGTCTTTTACCCCGGATAAAACCGGGGCTATTGGATGGCCAGCCCTCCGGGCTGGGTGATCATTACCATTATTGTCATTTGGTGGGACTGGGACTTGTTTGTTAATTGACATTAACTTTGGGGGGGATTTGGTGTTATTGTCTTTTACCCCGGATAAAACCGGGG
>Ga0255340_1001246_pt1 | contig 34870 bp, 35 predicted proteins | sample wastewater_treat_7_FD_192417 | JGI IMG/M metagenome (GOLD analysis project Ga0255340, IMG submission 192417) | Wastewater microbial communities from Lulu Island WWTP, Vancouver, Canada - plant10 | ecosystem: Engineered > WWTP > Wastewater > Unclassified | place: Canada: Vancouver, British... | reverse complement strand
GAAGTGGACACGCCCGTAAGAATAAGGATTGCCTAACTTGTTAGGTGGAAACTTAAATATCAAACTTCTTAAATGGAGCCGTAAGGCTCTTAGAAGCCACCTACCTTTAGGTGGGTGGTAGTTCACGACCCGAGTGAAATTGAGAATAAGTATGATATGGGCGTGCAGGTAAATACACTGCGTTGGCTGAATCAGTTGCTGGACGACGGTGTACTTGCTACTGCGGGTGAGCCTTAGCGAAGAGTATATGAAAGGGTGTGTTGTAGATGGCGTTATTTGACAGGTATGGGGGTGTTAAGAAGCACGGTTGGCAGGTGGACGAGAAGAGGGGAGCTCTGATTGTAACTCATCAGAATTTGTTGCTTGTAGAGTCTCACTTTTCGAAAGAGCGTTCGGATTACGAACTGGGTGAGTATCTTGGGGATAACGGTCTTACAGCTACGTATAAGGGTGTGTATTGTTCGAAGGATGTACTTAAGAAGGAAGTGCTTCCCTTGTTAAAGCATTAGGCTGGAGGAAGGTATGGATAGAGCGAATCAGGTATATATGAAACAGTTGTACGACTCTGTGTTTGACGCTGATGGTAATGTGAAGCTGTGTGGGCGACAGGCGTGTGCTAAGCTCATTCAGGCGTTGCAGCCCTACTCCAGCGAGAACCTTGGTGATGCAACCACGGGGATAATGAACGTAGAGAATGTAAAAAAGGCATATGCTGCGGTGACAGCGGTCTAAGGAGGTATTAAATATGATGTTTTCGAGTAATCAGGAATTTGCGATTTCAGGGCGACTGAGCCCTGAGTATATAGAGAAGGTGCTTAAGATAGCCCTTGATTTATCTGGGCAGAGCGTGCACCTTAGCAGAGAAGAGCGTGAGCGTGGCTGTATGTTGGTTTACCAGATAACGCCGAGCGGCAGCTACTGCATTGGGTGGGGATTTGAGCACTGTCCTGCGGGATGGTCTGAATTTCAGTTTGATTTTGATTATGAAATAGTTGCACGACTTATCAAGCAGCAGTTAGAGAAGTGTCCTGTAGAGTCGGAGGACGAGGGGGACGGTTCCTATACACCAGGCTTTCTTGCCAAGGCTATCAGGGAGACATTTGCGTTAGAGAGCGACGGAATTAAAAGTCCAAGCTATGGTATTGTGGAATTCCGACCTTTCACGTGCTTCTATTCCAAGTAAGGAGAATTTGTTTTATGGGAAGAGAACGGAAGATGAACGACGAGGAGTTTCGAGAGTATCGTCGTCAGATAGCGAGGACGTCTCAGCGGAAGCGTAGGGATTTTGCGAAGCTGCATAACCTTTGCAGGCAGTGTTGCAAGAAGAAGGCAGTTCCGCTGCGTACCCTGTGCCCCGCTTGTCTTTTGAAGCAGCGTGAGGTGCAGAAGAGATATACGGATAGAATTAAACCTAAGAAGTTGGACGAGTAGTTGCGGAGGTGATTGTATGGTAAATGAGAATGCGATTATGCCTAAGCTCAAGGCGGATTATCTGTTGAGGAATCCTGGGGGCTTTTATAATGCTAATGAGCATCGTGAGGAGATATACAAGTTGCTTTCGGACGAGTATAAAGAGGTGTGGGATAGTATGCTTATGCCCGTAGATACCTCTATTGACTTCTCGAAGGTTATTCTTTCGGATGATAACCGTGCGAAGTACGATGACTTTCTGCGTGAGCAGGGAAAGAAAGACTTATTAGTCAAATATGGATTCTTTCCTGTCAATCGTCTGCTTCTTTACGGGGCTTCAGGTACGGGTAAGACGTACTCGTTGAAGGCACTGGCTAATAAGCTCGGATACATTATGATATACGTCGACATTGCTCAGGCTTTGTCGCAGGGCAACGTGTCAATGAACATTCATAAGATATTCGAGTTATCTCACATACTGGGGGAATGCCTCATATTCTTTGATGAGTGTGATGCTATCGCTTGGAACAGAGACACGGGAACACCTGAGAGCGGAGCCGCAAGACGTGCAACTAATGCCATATTTCAGTGTCTTGACCAGATGGACTGGAGATGTGTTTTTGCGTCTGCGACCAATATGTTGAATCGTTTGGACTTGGCTTTCGAACGTCGTTTCGACATTAAGATGCAGTTCTACACACCGAAGTTGGACATTGAGGAAAGTATAGTGCACTTCAATCGTGGGCGTTTCGAGATTGTAGATGACGTAGAAAAGAATCGTGCAGGTATTGTGCAGCGTCGTATGGAGCAGTCGCCGAAGGCAAGCTATTACGGGATTGAGCTGGCAGTAGAGGGAGCTATGAAAGATTCACTGCTTGAGACGGGTCAGCCTGTTTTGCACACGAAGGATGTGTATGATAGATTAGCTGTTCAGTTGAATGTAAAGTTTAGAATTTAGTTTTCGAGAGAGGAGTTTGTAGATGATTAAGTATTTTTGCGATTACTGCGGTAAGGAGATTGTAGATATAGACGACTTACATCGTTTAACCGCACAAGACCCCACTGGGGCTAAGAAGGGTATGCACTTTCATAGCAGGGAGTGCTATAATTCTTGGTTTGAGAAGGCATTCGGTGCGGGGCTCCCAGCAGTTACTGAGAACTGTGGCGTAAAGATAAGAGCGAAGATTCCTACAGATGTCGAGGAGTACAAGATAGGAACATTTGTGTGGAGCATTAAGCCTTATAGGGTAACTCAGAAGACAACACGTTCTCTTCATCAGGTGCAGCGTATGATTGCCAGTAATTACCTTTATGGCAGCTCCACGGCAGCCAAACAGTGTAATGTGAAGACATACGATGTTAACAACTGCATAAATAAGTGGGGTGACAAAGTTCTTAAGCAGGTTTATAAGGAATGTGCTTATGCCACACATAAGGTAGGGTCTACTGTGTTTGACTGGAAGAGGGCTTTAGTCCTCTTGGCGGGCGGTTGGTCGACAGCTCAGATTGCCGACGAGTTTGGGGCAAGTCCTGAGGAGGTTGAGAGACTTTTAGCCATATTTACGGGCGTGAAGAGTGCTGAAGAAACAGGCTTACCTGAGTAAGCGGAGTAGTCTAAGGTTAAAAAGTCGTACGACAAATCCATCTAAAGTAAAGTATTACTTTAGATGGATTTTTTAATTTTGGAGGTAAGCAGTATGGCATTTTATGCACTACAGAAAGATATAGACGCCATTCTTACTGAGGGTGGCTTGATGACTCTGGATGAGTTTGGGAACCGTTTCAGCATTAAAACACTCGGCTCTAAGTCAGAGCATTTTTCTCAGGGCGGGTTTTTAGGAAGGAAAAAGGCGTGGCGTGAGGTAGAGAGCGACATATGTGACGAGGCTTCTGATACCTTGTTAGACGGGGCACACTGGGATGTGAAGTACGGCGACCAGTCGGATTTTATGAAGAAGTACCCCGAGTGGTGTGAGACGGCTGAGTGTGTTAAATACTTGAAGAGAGATTTCCCTGATGCGGCTGTTGCGTTGTTTCATAAGATGAAAAAGAAGTATCCGTTGTTTGATAGAAAAATTGCAGAAACGATGGGTATGCCTTGCAATAATAGCTTTGCAGATACCTTTGCTGCTTTTAGTCCAGAGGTAACTTTATTGCTTAAGAAGGATGGGGACATAGGTAGTCAGTTGTGGAACGTGCCTCATTGCGAGAGTGAATATGTCAGAAGTGGTGAGGAGGATACTTGGCCACGTTTTGGAGTTGAGCGACTTGTTGTTATGAATGAAAGCGGGCAGGTGCTTGACATAATTGTGGTGTATGAAATAACCGCCTCTGATGTACGTAACTCGTCGTATGATAACGCAGGTGCGTATAGGATTTTATTATATGTGTCCAATAAGACGCTCGGATTTCAGTCGTTATACTATAGAGGGCTTACTGTAAACGAGGGAGCGGAGGAGTTCGATAGGGATAAGTATGATAAGATAGCGGAATTTGTATCAAAGAAGACGGGAATTCAGTTTGACGACGGCGTGCGCTTGAGGGAGGATACTTTTTACTGGTCGGGCTTGCGTGATAGATTTGTATTTCCGAGGTTAACTACCTCGGAGGACAATGCTTCTGTAAAATCGGGAGTGTCTATTCTTAGGGATGTATATGCACCTGCATATGTATCCTATAATGCGGGTTATGCTTTATCAAAGTTGAGTAACGCCGCTTTTAAGAGACTGGGAGCTATAGCTTCTAAGCTGAATCATTCGCAGATAGGCTTTTTGGGTAATGTACCACATAAGTTTTTTATGACAACGGGTGAGTCTGTGGAGGTCGACGCAGATATACTACCGTTCATAGATGATAAGGCAGGGGTAACGATTGCGAGATTTTCGTCAGAGATGTCAGAGAAGGTCTCGACTACGAGTGTAATGGCTACACTTGGTGCTCCCGTGGGTATTGTAAAATCAGTGTTGGCTAAGAAGCTGATGCCGAATGCTGTTATGTACGGGCTGGTGTACAAGGATTTCTATTATGGACGCCGTCAGATTTCCTCACGAAAGAGAGATGCGTGGGAGCCTTCTGACAACACACCGTTTGCTTTGCAGGACGTGCTTGAGGTGCGTGTGGGAGCTATCCTGGCGGATACCTCGGCTGTCGGGGCTGACGGAATTCCAGAGGTATTCTGGGTGCAGTCGGAGGGGACGAATTGGTATGTGTATGATTACTCGCAGGCACCGCCGTCTTATGGAAAGCTCGAGATAAAAAATGCGGTGGCGTTTGGACTGATTGACCTTGCAGATTTGCATAAGGCTACTGTGGGTTTCCAGCTTGGTTACAAGAGTCATAATGATTACAAAGATGCTGGATTTGTACCTGTACTCAGAGATGCTGCCAGAGAGAGCGGGGATTATATAAAGACTTTGTACGACAGGACAGCACTGTCTATGATGAATGATATGCGTGTAGTGTGGCGTTTGTTAACCGCCATTCCGAGCGATAGGCTGACTACGAAGACCGCAACACAGGCTCGTGGTTGGTGGGGCGCTAATTCTACCAGTGGAGATGAGGAATATATTATTTAAGGAGGTAGACTATGGGATTTTGTAGGGAAGCTGAGGCGACAGCGGACTTTTTTAAGAGCGTTAACTTAATGCCTTTTGCGGAATTCGGGGCACAGTTTCACTTGGGTGACATTAGTGATACTGTGGATGACTTCACTAATCGGCTGGCTCAAAATGGTGTTTGGTTGACAAATATGGAGCCTGCGGATGTAGGAGCTACTTGGGAGCTGGCATCAAAGGCGATTTCGTCGTACTGTCTCGAGAGTGTTGTTGACCAGTTGAAGAGAGCCTTTGATGACGAAGACGACTTCGAAGCGAAGTATGGTAAGACTGATACAGTTGAGGAGGTTGTGGAGCTGTATATTAAGCATAAGCTGCACTCAGATGTTGAAAGGACAACGCTCGTGTTTGCCACGCACTATCCGCAGTTTGCCGAGCGTATAGAGAAGTTGTTCGATGTTCAGAGTGGGGCTGCTGCCTATGCTGCAATGAACGGGAATATGCCTGAGGTTACTCAGATACTTACTAAGTCAGTAGGGTCTGATATATGGGATTTTTTCAGGAAGAACAGTGGATATTCAGGAACGGTAGGTAATGTGCTGCTCGAGAGACTGTTGGTTCAGACAGAGTCGGGCGATGTAATGGATGTTTACTTAATGAGAGAGGTCGGCAAGTCAAGATACAGGCACGACGGTGGTGTGGTTCCTGTGCTGCTTTATGTGGAGCATAAGAAGTTGCACTTTAACTACGCTTATTACACAGCAGTTTGTTACTCCGAAGACTTGAACGACTACCTGAAAGTTAAGTTGAGAAATATCGTTTCTAAGAAGACAGGACTGGTGTTTGATGTTGAGGAGGATTGGCTTTCAGGAGAGGTGCTTCCTCATCTTGATGTGAAGCGTACTGCTGACGATGAGACTAATGTAGGTGGCTCTGCACATTCATTGGTGAGAATTCGTGGCGATGTTAATGCTCCTGCTTATATTGCCTTTACGGAGTCTGAGAATGTAACAAGGCTTGCAAATACTGCTGAGTTCAAGCGTCTTGGGATGATAACATCTGTCTTAGACCACGCAAGTCTTGGCTTCTATGGGTGCGTTCCTAAAAAGTTTTACGTGGCGAAAGGCAGCGTCTATACGGAAAGTGATATTGATATACGTCTGTACGCAGATAACTTGGAAGGTGTTACAATGCTTTCGCACGAGGAGGACGCCTCTACTAAGGTTGCTACAACGGATATGATGAATTCTATGGGTGTGGCAGTAGCTATAATCGAGGGTAGCTTTGTTAATCCTGCTATAGCAAAAGTACATCTTGGTGGCGGGAATAGAAAGAGGCATAGTCCGCATACGGTAACCACGTGGGAGTCTAATGACAACACGCCGTTTGCTTTGTCGGAGGTACCAGACATTCGTGTGCTTGAGCTGTTTGTGCCCGAAGGTTCTGGCGATAAGCCTGTGGTGTTTTATGTGCAATCTGAGTCTGGGAAGTGGTACGAGTATAACTACAGCTCGGCTCCAGATACGCTTACCCCTAAGCAGATAAGAGCATTTGAGGTTTGCGGTGCTGTGGACTCTGCTCCTCTTCAGGGTGCAGGCGAGTCGTACCGTTTTGGTACTATGATGCGAGACGGATATTTTCACGAGCAGGGAGGGGCGATGTTCCTGAAGAGTAAGGCTGAGGAACTTGGCAGAAAGATAAAAACACCGCACGGCGGTTCTTATCTTAGTATGCAGAATGATATGCGTCTGGTTTGGGATACTCTCAAACATATACCAGAGAAAGACTTCTAAAAGTCGTATGACTTAAATACTCTTAAAATGCTTATTGATGTAGTATTTTAAGAGTATTTTGGTGTTATGGAGGTGAAATAATGCCTAAAGGTAGTCGTGTGGTACAACCTCGGAAGAAGTTGAATCGTGACCCGCTTGAGACGGGTATTTATGCCGCCATTATGCGAGACAAGTCTGTGGCAGAAGCGTTCGTGGGCAAGAGTTGTAAAGAAGTAGGCAGCAGGGGTCTGGCGGAACTTGTGCAGAAAAAGGTGAAGAAACTACCCAACTATAAGCTGATGCTGATTTGCAGCAATCTGGTACTTTATAGGCAGGGAACAGGAACATTTAAGACCTATGCAGACGTGTTTGATGTATAAGGCGTGAACAGACAAGGAGGTAAGACATATGTTGAATAAGGTAGTGAGGCTTGTTGCTCTTAGGTTGTGGCCAGTGGCGATTTCATCGCAACAGCCTAATGCTGTGCACTTCGGTTTATTCGGAGTCGACGTGGCTATAACTGAACTTAAGGAAGGAACTTCGGAGCCTACTGTCAGAATAAGCAGTATATTGTTTTCTTCACAGGAGGGACTTAATGAGGAAGACACCGAGGTGGTGAAGTACCTTGGTATTGACCCTGCGGATGTAGCAGCCTTTGCTGTAGGCGGTTCGGAGAATCTCTCTGCGGAGGTTATGTGCAATAAGATGAAGTCGGGGTGCAGAATGCTCACTGCTATCAGCCCATTCTTAAATAAGATTGAGTATAAGATTGGTGTGCTTGTGACATTTGGCTCATCTTTCTATACGCAGCCTATTTCGGTTATGCAGGAGCTTGGGTCTATTCAGACAGGTTATTGTAAGAAGGTTCCTGCTGGAGAGAAACAGGCAGATAAGAGTTCTTTTTATTCCGTGTGGGATATTAGTGCTAATCGTTATTGTAACACAGACCCATACGACTTCTCTTTGCTGCCTTTACTGGATGAGAAGGAGGAGGTTAAGCTGGAGAATCTGAAGGACACGATTATTTCGTGTTTCTCGAGTTATAACCGACGCTTCGAGCGTGGTGAGACGAGTGTGCGTGTTTCCTTTACTTATAAGAGCGAGGGAAGCTACTACAGTTCTTGGAATCGTGAACCTCTTCTTACTGGAGAGGGGCTTGATGTGGCATATACTGTCCCTACTCCGAGCTATCATTCTCACGGGCAGCGTGGTGCGAAGCCTGGTTTTGGTAAGGGGAAGAGAAGCGGCAAGTTAGAGATAACTGGCGGCGTATGTGCTTGTCTGGAGTATACGTCTCCGAAGGGGGATAAGCCTGCTGTGCTGAAGTGGACAACACGTAAGTCCAGCTGGTCTGCGAAATTTGATAAAACGCTTATTCTCAGTGGACTTTATGCACTTCCTTCGGACTGGGATAGACGTATGATTTGTGATGCGTTTGATAGGATGCCACGCTTAGCAGACATACAGAAGATGATGGAATACCGTGGCAATGCGGGAAGAAGCTGCACTGATGAGTTCACGAAGGAAGATGCTGCAATTATACTGTGTGTTCTTCTCGGTAAGTTTAAGCCCGATGATGCAAACATCAAGCACTTGCTTGCGAAGGATGCTTTGACATCTGCGGATATTGATAGCATTATCAATAATTATGTTCTGGATGCTCTTCGTTCCGAGAGACAGGTTTCTGACCTCGTGCAGAATGTGTTGGCTATGTGCGAGACTGAGGCTGGCAGGGCAGAGGACGGAGTAGCTGCATTGTCTATGAATGGAAACATACTTGACGGCACTGATGTTGTGTTTGAGTTCTTTCCTTTTACGGATATTAACGGTAAGGATGGCTGCTATCCTAAGCTCGTCTCGGTATCTCCTGAGGTTGTAGCTGCGGGTGCTATCATTTCTGTGCCTGCGATGGGAACCGTTGCAGGACATAAGAAGAAGCTCCCCGTTGTAACTTTAACGCCTGACTTCTGTGATAAGACTTGGAAGGATGTGCTCAGAGGTGTGCGTTTGCCTGCGTCTGTTGTGCAGCTGGAGGGTGGAAAGCACGGCGGTGTCTTCAGTGATTTTGGGAAGCTGGAGATTGTTGACCTTACAGCTTGCACTGGGTTAAAGCAGATAGGTCAGAACACATTCAAGAACTGCTCGCATTTGCACAGCATTCTGTTGCCTGATGCAGAGGCGAAGGACTCATATACAATACACGAAAAGGCGTTCGATACGCTTCCTTCTCTTGGGACGCTTAAGATAAGAGCGAAGGAGATGCTGAACTCTGCCTTCATCAATGTGAGTATGTACTCGCTTGATTTGGACGCTGAGAATGTCGGAAGCCGTGCTTTTTATAAGGATGTGACCGTAGAGTCTGACTTGACTATAGGGAAGTCATTCAAGAATATCGGTTCCAGCGGAATGAGTGGTTTGTGTACGGGACACGTGCTCAACGTAACACTCCCTGAGATTCTCAAGATGGAGGACAATGCTATCCGTAGGGATGGTGATGCAGCTGGCACTGTGGAGCTTGGAAGTAATTTGAGCTCCCTTGGTACTGGTGCATTATTTGGCTGGGAGAATGTGATTGTTAACTCCGCTGAGATTGATAAGAAGGGTAAGCGTATGCGTAAGTCTGCTGCCGCTACGGATTCTTTCCGTGGGGTAGGGGCTGTTAAGGTTCACGCCGAGACTTCGTTTGAGACTGAGGCTTTGAAGAGCCTTACTCCTGACAAGATTTCGTACTTCGAAGGGGAAGAGGGTTCCGACAGACGTAAAGAGGCTGAGAATTACATTCAGCTTTCCTCTATGTTCTTTACCAATAATGAGACCACTCTTACCTCCTATTTGAGAGACCAGTTGGCTATGGGCACAGACCTGTTCTGCCCGCCTGAGGAATTACCCTCTTTGCTTGGGGTACTTGGCGGTGCTTATCCTGCTGGAGCAGATGCTGCTACTTTCTTTGGTAATGGAGAGAGTCCTTACTATGAGAAGGTGGCTGAGGATAGAGGAGATATGTCTGATACGGAGGCGTATATGGATGTAGCGGTGCTTCGTGCTCTTATGGCGATTACAGAGCCGCTTCCTAAGAACCTCGAGAGCTTGTATAGCAATGCGAGCCTGTACTCTAAGAGTTTCCAGCACACACTTGTGTACTCTTCTGAGAATATGAATATAACAAGGGTGAAGTTCATTACTGCTGACTTCCGTACAGAGGTGTATATGTATCTCGTGACTCTTGCTAAGAGTGGTGAGACATACCTGTTAGTTGAGCGTATGAGTGACGTTCGTCTTGTGAGCAGAGGTGAGGTTTGTGAGTATCTTAAAGTAGGTAGTGACGACCTTTCTAAGTATAAGTACAAGGAGGCTCCGAGCTTCCCGTATCCTAAGAATGGTGAGGATGCTCCCGCTCCGTTCCTTATGCTTGGTGATGACCTTAAGGCAGGAAATCCTACTTTGCTTGGAAATAGTCTTGCAGATATGAAGAGTTCGTACAACGGCTATATGAAGACTATATTGGCTTCGGCAGTCGCTGTTCGCACGGATGACAGATATATTCTGTTCAATCCGTTTATGAGGTGGAAGATTTCCTTTGATAACAAGAAGGAACTTGCCAGAGTTCACGAAAGTGGTATAGCTCTTACGCTCAATGGCTTTTGCAAGGAGTTGTCTGAGAGAAAGGGTAAAGCTCCGAGAATGATTACGGATGCTGCAACCTTCAGCAGCTTTGCGAAGTTGGCAATCAGTCCACAGCCTGCTCAGGAGTCGAACTTCTCGATACCTCTCGGTATCTTTGCAGAGAATAAGACCAGCGTGAAGGGCAAGAGGTCGGTGCTCCCTCTTTCAAGGAAGTTGTTCGACTCTCTCACTCAGTATGGTTCGTATATAATGTCAAAGCATTCGGGGACGGGTGTACTCGCCAGTGAGAATAACCTGAATGTATCTATGAGCACTGCTCGTAGATTGCAGCTGGCGGACGGACTTTACCTCCAGTGCTTCACCTCTTCTCGTGTTTCGAAGGGTGAGCAGATAAAGACCAGCGATGTGATTGATGCCACGAGAGCAAGTTATCGTGGCGGTAGACATCAGACGTGGTATCGTCTCTTTGTGGCTCCGAAGGGCGGAGATGCTATTGCTACATACATCAGTAGATACGAAGTAAGTGACTTGGTAAAGCACTTGGAGTCGTTCGACTTTTCCAAAGCAGGAACTGCTGCGGCTATTGAGTACGGCAAGCTGGTAGATAGAAAACGCTTCATCTTCGATACGGAGTCGATGCCTGTATTCTTCGATGCGTTGCGTTATGGCGGAGAGGATACCGACTGGAAAGCGAGTGTCGGCTGTGCTATAGATACATATACGGGACGTTGGTATTTAGTATCTGATGACATAGCTACAAAGAAGAACGCAGCTAAGGACGAGGGTGAGACTGCAACGACGCAGGTGGTACACAATAAGTTGCTCGTCTTGTTCCCTGTAGCCAATATCGCATTTGCGTCTGCGGTAGTGCTTGGACTTGCCAGCACGGACGTGGCTACTACTAAGGATTACTTGTCAGAGCTTCTCGACGAGTTACGCCGTAGTAAAAAGGGTAAGATTTATCAGGACTATCAGGCTGCCTGCTCTGAATTGTCACAGGCAGAACCTAATAGAAGAAGAATCGTGGAGCTTACGGATTTCTTCTTGGCACCTTGCCTCGGTTAAAGAACGTAGTAAAAACAAGGGACTCAGGTGATAAAATAAGCCTGAGTCCCTTTTCGTGTGGTTTTTGATTTTCATAAAATATATAGTGTACTTTTTCGGAGGTGGAATATGTTACATCTGAATATGTTACAGCTTATAAAAATATTTTTGAGTTTGTGTATATCAGCTATTTTAAGTGGATGCCCCTTTCTTGCTACACTGTTTGGGTTTACAGCTTTCGAGGGCTATGAGATGATGCGTTCGGGAGATACAGTGGAGCCGAACATCGTGGTGGAGCGTCAGGTAGGTTTTGCTACGCTATCGGGAGCATACGACATACAGAAGGCAGATACGAACGCCAACCTTACTTTGTCGACGGACGACTTCTGCATAACTTATGGAGATTATGTAGGTTATACGGGGTCGGACGGTAAGTTTGTGCCTGAGACAGTAATTTCAGTACAGGGTGCTGGTATGGATGTTGCAAGAACCTATCAGGGAACTTGGGGTACATTTCACGCAGGCTCGCTGCTCGGCGGTAAGAATACTACAGACTATAAGGGTTATTTTGTAAGCGAAATTCTGGGTTTGAATCCCGCGAACTTTGTTAAACAGTCGGATGGTCAGGCTCAGGGTGGTGTTGTATATGAATACTATTCTTGCAAAGACCCTGCCCTTGGTTTGGACTATATGCTGAAGTTGTTCTATAGCTCTGATAGGTCTGGTGCGATATATCTGTATGGTGTGCGTGACTACACTGTAAGCACCGCTCCTTTAATAGATAACTTTGACTTTGTAGACTTTCAGCCCGATAAGAGCTTTGCTTTGAACGAAGCGATAGCGAACTATGATGGCAGTGGCTCTGGAGCTTCTTCGTTATTTAATGTTGAAGCCTACGAGGGTGAGTGGGATAGCGGATATGTTGAGATAGATGGGGTGTCGTACAACTTGCACGCAACGAACCTTAGGGCTCTGGAGAGTGCTGGCGTGATGCCTTTTGAAGATAAATATATGGAGCTTGGATACGACACACCTACTAAGAGCGGCGGTCGTAAGGATGTAGCCTTTTTGTTTGGGAGGAGAGTGCTTATTCTGAAGCTCGAGTTGGCAAGTGGGGATGACAAAGTGCTCAGGGATGCTAAGGTCTACGGCTTTAGCACCGAGATAACTAACAACGCTGTGACTGATGAAGAGCTCGTACACGGCAGTTATGGAATACATCCCTCAGGTCAGGTAGTTGATGAGCAGACCTTTATTGATACCTACTTTGGCGATGCTCCTTATACTGTAACTAAGCAGGGTGAGACTCACTACTATACTTCCACGGGTAGGGAGATAACACGTGAGGAATACCAGATACTGCTTCGTGGCGGCACTATCGACGAACCTTCTGAAGAGGTTTCGGAGGAGACCACAGGAGACGTGTCTGAGAACACGGCGGAGGAGACTACGGGAGACGTGTCTGAGGACGCAGCGGAGGAGAGTGATGAGGAAACTGCGGAGACGGAAGATAGTGGTGATACTGCCGAAACTGCCGAAGATACGGGTGATACGGAGACGACAGAGGTAGCTGAAGAGTCTTCGATGTCTGAGAACACACCCGCCGACGGTGGAAATGGCTTTGCGGATGTAGGTACAGACACGAGTGAGAAGGAGCCTGAGCAGGATATTACTGTCGGTGACTGGTTCGTGATAGGTGGCTTACATTCGGATGTAACTCTCGCATCTCTTGAGCTCTATCTCAAGACGTATGCAACGAGTTATCAGACAATGGGTAGCGGTAACGCTGTTACTTATACGGTAACACGAGGGAATGCTAAGATGATATTTGTGCTCGAGAAGAACACAACGATTAGTAGTATGGAGGTTTTCTACGAAAATGGGTGAAGAGATTAAGTATCGTTATTGTATGACGTGTAAGGTAAGGTACAAGGCTACGGCTGACCCGAGACAGACTTGTACTAAGTGTGGGGCTCTATTGGCAGACACTCCTACGGGTGTTAAGACTCCTGCTGGACAGAAGGCTAAGCTCGCAGCTGCGGGTAATACGCCTCCTGCTCCGAGAGCAGCTGTTTCGCAGCCTGCTGTGACTGCTGTGACTGCTGCGAATCAGGCGGAAGCTGAGGCACCTGTTGCCAAGGCACCTGTTGCAACAGGGGACTTTTCGTGCACGCCAGGGGATGTTTTCCTCTGTTTATTGCACAATACTTTGACGGGTATTCCTGTCGTCGGTTTGTTCTGGTGCGGTTTCTCTGTAATAAAGAACCCGCTCAAGAATAGAGTGAGCAAGGGAACCATCGTGGCTGGGCTGATTGCAAATGTTCTCAGTGCGATACTGTTAATTTTGCTCAGTACAGTTTTCAAATCTTGAAAGGATGGTGCAGAAGATGAATAAAACCAGTAATACCACATTGGAAAAGATTGGGAATGCTTCACTTGATTTCACAGTGGGCTTACGTTCCGTTCGTGCTTGGATGGACTACTCCTTCGATATTTCCGATGAGGACACAGCTAAGATTGCAGCTCTCGAGGGGACTTTGAACCGATTAAAGGAAGAGGCTGCGGGTGTTGAGACATCTAAGGATGAAATCTTTGCCGCTGTTGAGAAAGATGTAGCGGGTCGTATGGAAGACTGGCTCACACTTGAAGGTGAGGCAGCTGATGCTTACGTGAAGAGAACGGCTGACTCAGACGCCGAATCTCTTAAGGCAGTCGAAGACGCCTATGCTGATACAGAGGCAGGTGAGAACGCTGAGGTAACTGCGGAGGATGTAGCTTACACGAAGCTCTTTGTTCAGATGCTTGACACATTGTTTGAACTTAAGCGTGTGCAGGCGGTGTGCAAGCAGCAGATTGCTCAGAAGTCAGTGTATGAGGATGTTGTGTTCGAGCGTGCGAAGGCAGATACCTCGAGAGCTAACTTCCTTGACTTTATGCCCACGCTCGATGAAGCCTGCGGTGGTATTGTTGACTGCGTGAGAGCTCTTGACAGTAAGTATCTACACGGGGAGTTCCCGCTTGTAATGGATATTACAGTAACGCTTGGCACGCTTACTCCTGAGACACCTGAGGAGTGTAAGGAAGTCCTTGGTAAGTTGGACGACTCTCTGAAGGCTGCTTTTGGGCTTGCAGGTAAGACAAGGATGTATCACGTGAATGATGCCGATAAGGGTATCAATGACTGGGCTTATCTTGAGGTAGAGGGATAATGACATTTGCCGAGTATGGGTTTACCCTTGAGGATTATGTTACAAAAGAATTAAAGCTCGAGTTGGAAAGGGGTGGCAGGTATTGTTGCTGCCCTTTGCACGATGAGAATACTGCTTCGTTTCGTATATATGATAACGAAGACACCTTTTACTGCTTCGGTTGCGATAAGGGCGGCGACGTGGTTGTTCTGCACAGGTTGCTTGCTAAGCGTGCTGGAAGAGAGATTCGTTACGGGGAAGCCCTCGGCGAGGTGCGTAAGATTGTCTACAAGCATACGAAGAATCCTAAGGTGCTTGAGGGCGGAGAGCAGCACAAGCGTAGTAACTACGTGGTTGACGGGAAACGAGTAATTGCGAGAACAGTTGCCCGTGAGGAGTCGACAGAGACTTCTGAGGCAGTGCTTGCTCCTATATCAAGTAGACTTCCTAAGCAGGAAGAGGTAAAGGCGACTACAGAGGTTGCGGACGCCGCCGTTGTCGAGGAGACTAAGCCTGTTACAGCGATAAAGCAACAGCAACCAAAGCGAAGCCCGCTTGAGACTTTGCGTATAGTACAGGAGACTAAGCGTTCCATTTGGAACCGTGATTTAGGTCAGGCACAGAGATTATTATTTCAGTTGGAGAACCCGTAATGTTAAATATACTAAGTATGGATGATTTCGAAGTTTATATACACGCCCTTGCGAATGGGGAGTGCACCGAGGAGGATGTTTGCACTGCTCCAGAGACTAAGGAAGCCTGTTTCAGCGAGACAGAGGAGGATGACTCACTGACGTGGATTGTCAGACAACTTTTCGAGGGCTTGGACGTGTGGCTTCGTGATGGAAATTTGCAGGCGTGGGATGGCACCGCCTATATTCGGTCGGTGTTAAAGTTCATAGGACACCCAGTAAGCCACGGGCGTTTAATAAGTAATCGTGAAGATGACGACGTCGTGGATGGGGACTGGTAAGGAGCAAATATGTTAGGTCTGAAACATTTTTTCCTCTTCACGATTAAGAAGGGCTCCCTCGGTTCGGAGGAAGATTTTATGAAGCTCAAGAAGAAGGAGTTGTACCACTTATGGTATGTAGAGGAATATTTCGACGCTGGGCTTGCTCGTGGTTATAACATAACGAAGAAGCAGGTCAAGGAGCAGCGTGAGAAACTTGGTGTGAGCTGGATAGGAAGTGGACTGTCTTTTATAGGCGGTCACAGATAAAATAATAAAGTGCAGCAAGGGCGGCTTTCTGACGAGGGCTGCCCTAAAATATTTTCTGTAATGTAATGGAGGATAAGAAATGACAGGAAAAGAGATTTATCAGGGGACTAAAAAGTTTCCATTCAGATTATTTATACTTCGAATAATCTGTGCAGGAGGGCAGTCTTAGCAGACTGCCCTTTCTTTTGCCCGAAAGGTGAAAAAAGTCGTACTACTTTGTAAGATTTGTTTCTGAAGGAGGTGTACCGATGGAAAGAGAGATTTCCACTATAGTAAAGCGAATGTTGCTGGCTAAGGCTCTGGTACGTTGTCAGTTAGATAAGTTCCCTGAGGTAAAAGAGCTGGGTTATAACGGCATAGTTTATAATATTTCGGACGAGCAGGTAGAGGACTACTACGCTCGTGTTTTTGGTGTTAAGGAGGAAGACGCTGCTGAGAATCAGACGCCTGGTGCTGATACGGATGTTGCTGAGACGTTTACTCCTGCTATAAGCGGCACGGCTAAGGCTACAGCTACAAGGAAGATAAATAGTGCTATTGCTGAGGTAGCAAAGAGGGTTGCACCCTATAAGTCGATAGATAATTCCACGATGGCTAAGAGTTTGTCTGTAGGGTGCTTTTCTGGGATTAACTGGTATGCCTTAAAAATGACCCCTGCGGAGGTTATACCCCACGTAAGATTAGAGAGTCGGTACAGAGACTCTATTGAAGATGCAGCAATTTGGCTCTGTCACGAAGTATTGAAAGCAGTCGGTTCTACTGTGGACGCCGCTGTAACTTTAAGGGACTTAGCTTCCTTCTCACTCGTGAAGTTAGTGGCTTCCGAGGAGTTTGGCTCGTCGTGGGACTACCGTGGTTATGGTGGGATGTGGCGACAACCTAATTTCTTATGTAAGGAGCCAATGAACTTCAACCGTAAGAGCGGTGTGGATTATAAAAGATTCCCTAAGGTGGTTGAGAAGGCTAATGTGGTATTAAACATATATGATGACAGGGACGCAAAGGGCTATTCGTACAGTCCTGACGGGATTAAGAAGACAGTATACATAGAGAGCCCACGCATATATTTTGGCGAGGTAACTACTACGGGGGATGAATTTATAGGAGCTTATATGGCACTGCCCCTTTGTGATGCTGGCTTTGATATGGCGACTATAGCGAGGTCTAAGGTAGCGGTAACTTCAGCGTACGCATACCGTAGACGACCGAACTCTCGTAGTGTTCCGTCATATGCAGAGCAGGCTGCGGTATTGAGCCGTGGTTTACAGAATATGTGTAAGGCTAATGTGCCCCTCACGCAGTATGTCGTATTGTTGCCGTTGACTTTAGATGAGGCTATATCCCTTTGCGAGGTTATAGGTTTAGACACCTCTTGCGATTGTGGTAAGTTTGGGTCTTATGCAGACTTGCATCGGGCTTTATGCTTGGTAAGAGAGCATCAGAAGTCCTTACTGAATGCGATGGATGCCTTTGCAACACTTGGCGGCATTGTACTTTGATAGGAGGAGAGCGAGATGAGTGATGTAACTAATTATACAGCGGGAAAGCAGCTGAGTCGTTGTAAGCCGATGCCCGCTAAGCAGAATTTGAAGGAGCGTCGTCGTTATAGAAATATAGCCCATATTGCAAGTGCTAACTATGGGGTAGGTTGGATAAATCTTGGCTATGTGGTCGATTGGCTCAAGGAAATGAATACAATGGTTATAGATGAATTTACCTATAATCTTATGGCGGAGCGTGAGCTGCATTCTAAGGGAATAAAGGGCTACTGCTTGTCCTGTAAGAATCTCAATATAAGCCCTTTGTCGAAGGAGTCCGAAAAGTGGCTTACTAACGAGGATAAGGCTTTAGTAGCTGAGTTTGGTGATAAGAAGTCGCTACGCTTGATTACGGCGGATAGTCAGTCCTGCTTCGGTGTAAATGTAACGTCCTTTGCGACGTATGACGAGATGCAGGCGGGTAACTTTTACGTAAAGGTGACGCCAAGCAAATTGCTTAAGCCGAGTAAGAATGCGGTGTATGTAGGGGGAAATCTTCTTAAGATTTTCAATTATATGGATGAAGCAGTGGTGACGTATTCGGCTCCGATTAGTGTAGACTTTGAGGCTTTATATACCGCTTTTACAGGCACGAGAATTCTCTGTACTGAATCATCGAGGGAAGAGTTATGTGCTCGAAGCAGTGTGTTCGAGCCCATCTGTGAGCTGGTTGCTGTAGATGAGAGTTTGCTTGCTGACCTTGATGGTGCCAATGCAATGAATCTGCTTGCGGGTGGCGAGGTTATGTCTGAGGACACTGTTCAGGAAGGCTTTGCCCGAATGAATCGTACCGCATTTATGCTTACTGTCGGGTACATAAATATGGTGGATACGAAGGCAGGTATTTTCAGTAAGTTGCGTAGGGGTGTCTCTGATAAGGATTATATGTACGCTGTATCGGGGAAGATAGCTCCTGAGGATATAAAGAAAATAGATTTATACGCTGAGACGGCGGTGGAAGGGTCTGGTTACAGTGGAAGGCTGATTTTCTCCAGTGCTGGGTTTATCACTCCTGTGGAGAAAGATGGAAGCACCGAGTTTAGGATAATCTCCTTCTCTGGTTTTGAGGATTTTGTAAAGACAGCATTAGATATGACTCCTGTTGCTCAGAAAGCCACGAAGAGGTATCCGTTTAGCATAGTGACGGACTGTTGGAGACTCGTTTCATCTCAGTTCCGATATGACTTTTATGACGGAAATTTATTCGAGGATACTCGCTATACGACTTTAATAGGGCGGAGTCATACCTGGGGCTCACCTGATAACACATCTGATGCTGCCACACGTCGTCGCTCTTTATTCAGAGGAAATGGGAGCGTATTGCGAGCTGCCTTGGTTATTATAAATCAGGCAAGGCAGTTCGGAGATGACTGGAGTGCTGTTCTTGACCGCTGTGTTTACTTGGCGGACAAATCTGATGTACCTCTTGGGTCAGTTTGTTTCAATAAGGGTGGCTGGAGAAACCACGATACAAATAAGGATATGCAGGTCGCTTTCTTGCGTATGCTCGCAGCCATCGAAGCTGTAGACGAGAAGTTCTGTTTCACTCTCGTGGTTGACCAAGGAAAGACAAAGGCTGAGCTTTTGCAGATGTAAGATGAGGTGGACGGTTATGAGAGAAGTATCTACTGTAGTAAAACGAATGACACTGGCTCGAGATTTCAGTCGAGGAGAACTGGGAAAGTTCGAGGAGATTCAGAAGTTAGGTTACAATGGGATAGTTTATCAGGTTTCTGACGAGGAAATTTGTAAGTTATATGAGAAGGTGTATGGAGGTACGACTGCCGAGGAGTCAGTCGACTCTTGCACTGCTGAGTCGTCTTCTGCTCACGTTTCTTTACCCAAGCACGTGCTGGCTGAGGAGTTGCAGGGAATACTGTCGAGAAAGTGGGAGAGTGAAATATATCCTTCTATACAGGCGATTGGTAAGGGATATAGTCGTAAGGTTAAGCACGTGGGACATTCGTTCCTGCCTGTGGTAGCCTCCACAATAGACTTCGCTGAGACGGTTACGGTTACGGACATAGAAAATACAGCTGCTTTTCTGGACAACTGTGCTGAGAAGATTATAGCTGAGGTTCTTGCAGAAGTGGAAATAGACATTCATAGAGAAATTTCTATGAACGATATGGAGGCAATAGCCCTGCTGCCCCTTCTCGTTTCTTATAGCGACCAGGGTATATACGAGGCAGAGAGACTTTTTGGAAATACGGCGGACGGGCAGTCCTGTATGCGACTTACTAAGACAGGAGAAGGCTTTATTCGCCAGCCCGCCTTGAGTTCTGTAGCTTTGGCTAAGTTAAATGCACACGGCGGTTATGTTGATATGCCTGATGGAAGGCGTCAGTGGACAAAGTATGCCAGTATGGAAATAACGGGGCTTAATAAGTTGTCTCTTGGACTTGAGTATGCTCCGATTAAGGGAGACCCGCTTCACGTGTTGTATGTGAGTATTCCTGTATTAGAGTCTGGCGTGAGCTCCAGTGATGCTCTCAGCTTAAGGCACGATAAGAATAGGTGGGAAGCTGAGAATGTAGAAGAGGTAATGCAGGAGTTTAAGAAATACTGCCTTGCCAAGAAGCCTGTCTATGGAAAGAGAATCCTGCTTCCAGTTACTGTCAGCGAGGGCATTCGAATCTGTGAATTACTCGGGGATGATACGTTGTGCTTGATACGTGGTATTGGAACTTATGGGGAACTGCGAAAAGCACTCGTGGCTGTGCAGGAACATAAAGACAATCTGTGGGAAGTAACGCACTCCTTGATGGAATCAGGTGCAGTTATGTTACGTGGCTAATGGAGGTATGTATATGTCAGTTGATTTGCGTTATTATAATTCAAGAAGTTGGGGTTTTTACATATACACAAAACCACACAATAATGAGAAGATGAAGCGTCGCCGAGAGGTGAAGCGTGTAGATGAATTCTGCCAGGATGGTTATTCGGAATTCTGCGAGTATGTGAATATAGGTTGGGTAGGTAGGTGGATGAGTGCTGTACTGGACGCTGGTGCAGACGAGTTTACTTACAATGTTTTTACGAATGTGTATGTACGTACGGGGCAGCACGCAACATACTGTGCTTCCGTGGCAGGTATAGATTTTGCACCTCTGACAGCAGAATCTTCGAAGATGCTGTCTGCGAGTGATAAAGCTATAATCACAACTCTGGCGAAGAAAAAGGACGTACGTGTAGTGATTCCTGATAGCAGGCACTCGCTTGGGTTGAAGCTGACAGGCTGTGCTACGTACGAGGAGGCTAAGTCTAAGGGCTTTTATTTGAAGGCGACTCCTATGCGTCTAAATAAGGTAGTGGGTGTTAAGAGCATTCTTCTTGGGGGTAATTTGCTGAAGGTGATGCGTGACCTCGACACAAAGTTTGCTGAGTTTGAGGTACCGACGTACTTAGACTACGCTCCGCTTGTTGAAAGTCTTACTGGAAGAACGCTTTTGTGCTCGCAGGGTGAGGCAGAGGAGTTGATTGCTATGTATCCCGCCTTTGCTGATATATGCCAGATTACGGAAGTACCTGACGTCGTTAGTGATTATGAGGGCGGGGAGCTAATGAATATGATGGCGGGCGGTGAGGTCGCCAGCACGGGCGGCGTCAGAGAGAAACTTATGAGATTAAATCGTTTTGCATTCTATTTTACACTGGGCTTTAATAGCGGAGTTATGGAGAATGCGGAGTTGCTGAGCTCTTGGCGTAAGACTACTTCTGACAAGGACTGTATGTTCGTGGTGGATAATAAGCTGCCATTGACGGACTTGAAAAAGATAGACATTTATGCGACTTGTGACGTATCTACTCTTGAGGGCGATATTACTCTGTACTTCACAAGTGCGGGCTTTGGCGTTAAGCCGCAGGCGGGAGCTACTGAGATGGAGATGATACCTTACTCAGAATTTGTCTCCTATATGTTATCTAAGACGTCATATGTGTTGGGTTCACTTGGCAATAAAGAGAAGTATCCGTTTAGTGAGGCTTTGAGTGCTGCTAAGGGGAACTACTCTAAGGCAGCTTCAGACGGTTGGGGTGACGCTCGTTATGACACTATCTATGGGCAGTGGACGAAGCGGAGGGACTGGCGTGAAAGGCGTGATAACCCTGCGGAGTATGCTCTTAGAGAAGTGAGACGGTCGTTCTTTGATGGGATGTCTATAGTGCAAGATTACATTGGGCTTTACTTCAAGAAATATGGCAAGCCTATAAAGAAGACTTCTTCGTGGAGTGCTCCAGACCAGTACAATAATGAGAATGCTGTTACTGACAAGTTGATAGAGCGTTTTGAGCTCTTTAGGACTAAAATAACGGACGTAACGATGAAGCAGGGCTGTTTAAGTAAGGAACAGTCGGAGGACTTTCTGAAGTGCCTTGTGATGATAGAGACATTGGATAAGAATTGCGGGTGGAGAATTTGTTCTGACCAGAAGGTTACTAAGTCTGAGATATTGGGTAAGTAATGGGAGGTAAGTCGAGTGAAGGCAAGGTGTTCAGAAAGATTTTTAAGGGGATGTTTGTGGGGAGTCAGGAAACTGAAGGAGGAAGACCAGATTGATATAGTCCTTCGTCGTGCCTGTCAGAAATTACGCATTAACACGCAGCAGGGTTGCTTTACTGACCCTGATATTACGAAAAAGTATATAGAAAGATGCTATGGGCAGGAGACGTGGGATGCTGTAAGAAAGGAGATAGCCGAGGCAAGTGCCATAGGGGAGACTACGCTTCTCCTTGAGGAGTTTGCTTTCGGTTCCACTTTGCCACAGGACATTGCCTTATTGAACGATATTTTCAGTGTTGACACGGAAGGAGCGAAATATCAGCGAACGGATATTAAGCCTCAGTTATTCAAGCACGGTAAGCGGAACGCCTCAGGACTTCGCAACACATTTGTGTGCCGTACGGGTCGTGGCTGGGTCATTGCAGAATACAACGCTGCTTGTAAGGATGCGATACGTGGGGGCGTGCCCGTTGAGGCTCCGTATAGTTGGTTTTCCAAGGAGTTTAAGCGAATAACAACTGAACCGTTGTCTATGCCTGTGTATACGGAACTGGTTGACGGAGTACCTAAGCCATTAAGTACAGAGCCCACGGATTTGACTACTATGATGATAACTCATCACGGGTATGCCGCAGGTATCTACGACATTATGTGCCACTTGATTACGAGAAGAATTATTCCTGATTTTGAGGATAATGTCAGAGCACGCTGGCATAATGTATGGTACTTCTATTCGAATTTGTATCCGCTGTCCCAGTCTATGATAGCTCAGTTTGCTTCTGTGTCACCTATAGAGGTTGTATATGCTGAGGTTATGAAGAAATTCGCTGCACACCGTAAGCAGCGTATGCTTAGACTTACGTACGATGTTACAGATAAGCTGGATAAGATAGTGGCTTCCGACCCTGTAGTCAGGGAGGCTGTTGTGTCGGGAGTTAAGTCGGACGACTATCGTTTAGGCTGCGAGATGCTCGAGGTGCTTGTTAGAAATGGTAGTCTGTTGGTGCAATTATTTGGTAGCGAGGATGCTGAGGTTCTGAGAAAATCTTTTAGGGGTGTTTTCAGAACTTACTGCTACACAGATTTCTCACTGGAGACCCTGCCCAACTACGTAGTGTGCTCTAAGCACGAGGCGGATATTTCGCCGTATATGCTGGAGTATCCTGAGATAGCTTTGAAGGGTGTTGCAGTAGTTACCCCGAAGAGTTCCAACCCTTATGCCAAGTATGGGGTGCACGAGTATCTTTTGCTGAATGACGCTTTGGATGGGGAAGCCCTCGTTAGGGCAATCACTGACGTGCAGCCTTCTTCGAAGATAAAGCTGATTTATGTGGGTACCGAGAGCCAGCCTAAGATTCTGGTGCGAGAAAAAGAGAGTGCAGAGATGTTAAAGGCGAATCTCGAGATATTCGACTTTGCTCAGAGAGGCTTTACAACCTTGACGGATGAAGCATTTAGAACGAGTGAGGTAAACACAAGTGGAATGCTGACGAACTTAATCGGCAGTACGGATTTGCTTGGTAGCTCTATGCCGCAGGAAGAGATGGAGGGCTTACGTGCCGCAGATTGTATGGTATCGTGGACACTGATTTACGATGCTATGCAGCTGGCGTGCAGTATAGATGATAGCTTAACGCTGATACGAATGGACGACCCTGCAAGCTATAAGAGGAAAGATTTTCATACACCGCCTTATCCGATGATAAGTAGTTCAAGAACTCCTACGGATGCTATACCTATTGGAGCCACGGCTCCACTAACGCTGACGAGGTTGCGTCCCTTCTATGTAATGACGACGAATTTTGATAGTTATTACGGACTCAGTTCTTTTGGAGGGGCGGAGATTATCGTCGATAGTGAGACAAACAAGCCTCTCTTGCTTAAGAAAAGTCTCTTTATGCTGGCACTTGGTTTGGATAAAGAATGGATACGTGAGTGCGTGAAGAAGGGGCTGCCGTCGTACTTAAGTCACTATCAGTCGGCTATGGCGTCTCTTAGAGTATCTGATATGTGGGGTGAAGGAGTAAATGTGGTGCGTGCTAAGTTGGAGAATCACGAGATTCAGATAGCCCCTATATCCTTACATAATTTGCGTACGCATACCGTAGACGAGTTATACAAGGCGGCTGAGCGGTTAACTTGGAGTGCGAGTGGGCTATGGGAAGTCCGTCGACTTGTTTTTAGGGAGGATAGTTCCGAATGAGGGTACATTCGCAGTGTAAGTTGGACGACTCATAAGTTCTTTATTGAGAAGAAAAAGTCGGATGATTTTTGAAAAAAGTCGTCCGACTTTTGTATTAGTTTAGAAGCGATGACGCCTGCACAGTGCAGGCGAGCTAAAAACGACAAGGAGGAAATTTTATATGGCACGTGTTACTACAAAGCCTACAAATGCTGCTGTGACTGCAAAACCGCAGCGTGCTGCTGGTATCAGATTGGCGGACGGCTCTAAGCTCGTAGGTGTCCTTTTTGGGTCTGATATGACTACGGTTCTCGGTTTTGTGCTCCAGAATGCACAGGGAGGTAACTCTATCGAGACTGTGGCAGACTTTTCCAAGAAGGTGAGAATCGGGGACTACGTAGACGCCTATGGACGCTGCGTACCTAAGAAGCTCAGAGAGTTTCAGGCAAGAGACGGGCATAGCCTTCCTTTCTCAAGAGTCCTTAAGACAGATACCAATACTGGTATCACTCCCGACCCTAAGACAATTACGGTTGAGGTAATCAATCAGTTGCTCTCTGCCTGTGCTTTTGCACCTATGCCTGACTATGCTATGGTACAGAGCGTTATTCGTAGAGCAAGCACTACGGCGGACGCTGAGGCTGGCTCTTGTGTGGATAGCGAGGGTTTGATGGGTCTCGCTTTGCTCTTGCACTATCCTGATATGAAGAGAAAGAAGAGAGTGAAAGACCCTACTGGGCAGGTTAGGTCTGTTCCTATTACAGTGAAGGAGCACACTATCAAGAAGTTCTTGCCTGCTTATGATGCGTACAGCTTACCTTTTGAGGTAAAGAAGTATGCTGTTAAGCGTACTGCGGTTAAGACAGCTCTTGGAGCGACTACGCCGCTTTACAATTACTATGTATCCATTAAGAAAGAGGGCTTGCCTCTCTGCAATTCGAACAATCCTACTGACATCGAGAAGGCGACTACGCTTCTCCAGAAGGAAGCAGCTGCTGGTTACAGTCCTGCTTTTGACCCTGAGCTTGTTCAGGCTATATATTTGCAGCAGGATGACATCGACAACTTCCGTAAGAATGGTGTCTTTATCAAAGGTGCTGGAGCAGCTGCCCCTGTGTCTGCGATAAAGTCTGATTTCACTACTACGGATTTGTTCGACTTTGACTCTGAGGAAGAGGTTGCAGCTCCTGCGGCGGCTCCTGCAACTGCTCCTGCGACTACTGAGAAGGTTGAGTCCGTTGGCGACGCTCCTTCTGCGGATGTTTCCGAAGATGTAGCTATTGCTGGCGGAGGTGAGGTTGCAGAAATGCCTGAGGCTTCGGACGAGGGTATCGGCAACGCTTTCGATGGTGTAACTATTCTCGACGCACCTACAGTAGGCTCCGACGGTGACCTGTCTACTCCTATTGATAGGGGTGTTACGCTTCCGAGCACTGTTATGAATCCTGGATTGTTTGATGCAAACAGTGCGAAGATTCTTGCAGAGGCTCGTTCTCGCTGGGATGCTCTTTGCACAAAGATGCGTGCTGCTGCGGATGCCATTTGTGATGGGGTAGACTACACCTATGATGACAAGAACAAGTCTCTCGGGGCTCCCGTAGCTTATATGGGCAACGACAAGATTTGCTACGAGGATAAGGGTGCTCGCCGTGCAGAGCTTGTATTCGGTGACACTAAGAAGGGTACCAAGTATCCTTTGCTTACATTGAACTCTATCAATGTAAAGATTTATCGTAAGTTTTATGCGGCATTTATGGATGGTGTTGAGAACATCCCTGTGGAAAGCAGCCTGTCTTACGATACGGTGACGCTCTATGCCTTTGATGGAAAGCCTAAGGGTGCTGCGGGATTCGGCATAGATTTGCCTACTGGGGAGCATTTCACCTCCAGCGATATTCACAAGGAACTCAAGGCTATTGCTGAGCTTATGCACTCTCTTGGAGATGATGCTGTTCAGACAAACCTTACACGTACTTTCTTGAATGCTGGACTTGCTGCTACTTGGCGTCAGGCTATCAAGGAGAAGAGAAGAGAGCTTGGGCTTAACACGGCAGCTGTTGCTAAGTCAAAGTCTATGGAGCTTCGCATTACAGAGATGGTGAACGCTAAGCTGGGAAGTGCTGAGGATGCTAAGGAACTTTTGACCATTGTGCTTGATATGGCATTTGCCAATAACTCGGTCGACAACTTCAACGGAGGAACTATTCCTTACGACCCTGTGACGAGTGAGTATCGTGGTGGAAAGGGTACTACCTACTCTGAGTGGGAGCTTGGCAAGACTGTAGCAAGAACTGTAGATGATATAACTGCCGAGGATGCCAACACTGCTGGTTACAAGGCTTCTACATCGAAGCAGGTACAGGCTTACATTGCAGAGCTTCGTACACGTGAAGGAGGAACTCCTTGGGACGTCGATAAGCGTGTTGCTGCTGTAGCTGAGATGGTGGCTAAGAAAGAGGTGGAAGACCTTAAGGAAACTACGGAAACTACGCCTGATTTCGACTGGGGCTCTTATGAGGTTCTTAAGGCTGCCGCATTGGCTAAGACGGGTAAGGAGCAGATTGGTAAGTCTCAGTCTGTCAAGTCTTCAAGCTCTGACTACGCTTTGTCGTTCGATATGCACCTTGGTGCTGAGGATATTGCAGGTATGCAGGCTTCAGGTATCGCACTCAGTGAAGAGAGCCCTGTACTTGTAAATGCAGCTGCTAAGCTCGACAGCAATGTTCAGGCTATGGTGCTCTGGCTTTTGGCTACGGTAGGCGTAGGTGACAATACTAACGACGGGCTTCAGTTTGTTGGCGGTGACGAGTCTATGGCAGGTCTTTGGACTGACAAGTCTAAGGCTGCGAGAGCAGGTGCCGCTACACATACGAGCACATATGAGTATGTTGCTACGACTCCTGATGGAAAAGCCGTTACTTTCGGTGCAAGTCTTAAACAGCCTGTTTAAGGAGTAATATATCAGGGATGAGATTCAGCCGTGTCTGTCCTCGTGCAGGCACGGCTTTTTCGTGGTCGTAGGGTACATATACACGGGAATGAGGTGATTAAGATGGGTATGAGAATAGACGAGCGTAAGCGTAAGGAAGATGACTTTCTTAAGAAGACTAAGTGTGACAGGTGCGGCGGACCCTTGACAGTGCGGACGATGTCGATGTTCAATATGGATGTCATTTGTTCTGACTGTAAGCGTGCTGAGCGTGAGCGTCCTGACTATGGTGAGGCGTTGGAGGCAGAGAGGGCAGCAGTAGCAGCTGGCGACAGGAACTTTGCAGGCATAGGCTTAAAGCCTATTGAGACAGTAGTAGGAAGATTGGAGGAGTAGGACGACTTTATGAAATTGTATGACGAGCTGACACGAAAGAATACCTCGAATAAGGACAGGGTGGCGGCGGAAGATAGAATACGCATTCTGTGCCGACAGGGTGACGGGTTTAGGATTGAGTGTCGCAGCAGAGACAGGGTGGTCTCGCTGGCGGAAATCATTCAGATGGTGAGAATGGGTTACGCATTTTCGAATATTAGTTTTATGGAGCCATATTTGCGAAACTAAATCTGTGGCGGCGATGAAAAATTCGTCGCCTTTTTTATTTTGCGTTTTGTGATGGTGTAGTTCATTGTGAGAAAAATAACTTTTAATGAATTACATATTTGTCGAGACCAGCTTTCAGATTATCGTTACTTTATTGTGACGGGGGTCTGCGAGCCCGTTTTGACTTACATACGTCACTATCTGGATAAGGCTTGCAAAGAGAGTGGTACCAGACGAGTTCCGCAGATAGACCGAGACTTATATAGGCGTCTTGGCTATGACGAGGAGATGGTAGCGGAATATGAGGAACAAATCAAATCTTCGTCTGAATACTTCGAGAGAGCCACGCTGAGCAGTCTATACAGCTTAAACGTGCTCGGTACACCGAGGCTCTGTGAGCTGGACTTGCAGACGCTGGGTGTGACTGAGCGAAGCAATTTCATAGACCATATACGCAACGAGAACTTGGACGACTCTTTGCTTACTCGAGCACCGAGCGGGGCTTACTGTATTGCTTATTTCGAATCTGTGTTTGATTATATGGAGGAGGTTAAGAAGAAAGACCTCGTGCAGGTACGTAACATCCGTAAGGAGTTGGACAAACTCTGTGCGTCGCTTGAAATTGAAGACGTACGTAACACGGGACGTACGAGTAGGGTGTTATGGGTCGATGCTTCTGTCTGGAACGCTTCAAGGCGTGGTATGTACTCTTGGGCACTGGATTTATTGTCTACGAGAGCAACGGAGGATTTCCTTTGGGAATGTACTGGTGCGTGCGGAGATATTACAATGCTTAAGGGCTTTTACAGCACGATTATGCTGGAGTCTGAGAATACCTCTCGTCTCGGTGCTGGGCTCAGTAAGAAGAAGATAAAAGAGACAGACATCTATAAGTCACTCTTGTCCATTGATGGAAGGGCTTTTGGTTGGGATGCTGTGAGATTTTATGCGGACAAGAAGTATAAAGGTACAACGCTTCGAACGAAGACAGCTCGCAGCTTGCAGATAGAACACGCAGGGCTTCAGAATAATTCGTACCGTGGTGCTCTTGGAAAGTGTATGAGTTACCTGAGTGACGGGAAGCGATATGTGGAGAAGTTGTTTAAGATACGCTGCCTTCTGGAGTGCGGTTCATTGTCACTGTCTCTCGGAGATGACACGCTGCGTTCTAAGGAGTGCCGTGACCTCTGTCAGAAGTATGGAATTTCGATAATTACAACAGAGGATATGCAGAGAGCGTCGATGTATGACCTCTTTGTGTATAGGGATGTTCTTATGATTTTTAACCGTGAGGCGGCTTATACAAATAGAATTTTGAAGGATACGAGTGCTATGAGGGAGATAGAGGAAGGCGAGACAGTTCAGGTACAACCTTTGCTGCGAGTATTTTTAGCACTTGGGAAACACAGGAAGTTGGTGGAGAAATGTTCATAAAGGCTTATAAGATAAAAGAAACCGCAAAGGGGTCGAAGAAACCCTACGTTTTATTTTCGGATGGGAAACTGAAAGTAGGGACGAAGTCGGACGAGTATAACAAATTAGAGGATATTTTTGCAGGTGGACCCTATATCATCGGGGTAGACGGTTCAGGCTCATCAACAGGGGTATTTTTGTTTGGGCTCAATGAGGATAAGACGAAGAAGGTACCTCTGTATGCTCTGAATTTCACACGCAGTAACAATGAAACATTCGTAGAGTACCGTGTGTGCTACAAGCGTTTTTTCAGGGAACTCTTGAAGAGATGTAAGGTCACACGCCTCTACTATGAGGAGCCCGTGGTGGACTACTTTAGTGCGGTACCTGTGCTTTACTCTTTGCGTACTGTTCTCGAGGAGATACTGGTTGAGGACTCAGAGGAGCTTTGTATGCGTACAAAACTTTTCTATGTGTCAAACTCTACTTGGAAGAAATGGTTGCGTGTGTACGCAGGTGATAAGGCTGCGGATTACCCTGAAAACCCTAAGGAGTTCGCAAGAGCCTTGTTCCTCGATAATGTGGAGCTTTGTATGGATGACAAGGAACCTGCTTTAGCTCTGGACGTTACGGACGCATTTGCCCTTGGCTTTATTTCGGCACCTGCCTTTGTGGGACTTAAGGATGTGGTTATTTACGAATCGCCTATTGGGGAGCAGTTGTCGGGAGAATAAGTATGTTTGTGAGGATGGAACGCATTTGGGCGATGCCCGATAAAAATACTTTCGATATTAAGCCTATTCACGAGCTGCTTCTTGAGGAGATGTCGGGTGGAGGTACGTGGGCAGACCCGTTTGCTAATAAGAACAGACTGGCAGACATTACCAATGACCTCAATCCTGCATATGACACGACATACCATATGGACGCACTGGATTTTCTGAAGATGCTCGGGGCTGAGTCTGTGGACGGGGTGCTTTATGACCCGCCTTATTCGCCACGTCAGGTGAGTGAGTGTTACGCTAACTTTGGAAAGGACGTTGTGGTTGACACTCCCCATGCCTAAAGGCAGGGGATTCTTGCTACCTGCCGAGATTATCGGCTGACCAATACATTTCTGTTAGGTCGCAGTGCAAGGCGTGGGTATGCCATTACCCGTCCTAAGCCAGTGCATATAGCAGCTTAGGCAGTATGTCTGATGTTGCTATCGCCAACATACTCAGTTGAGTTACAGATGTTTATGGCTCCGAGAACATCCCTATGAATGTGGAATCCACATTTACAAACATAATTCCTATCGTTGGCATGATGTACATGACCACAGACAGGACACGTCTGACTTGTATATGCAGGATTTACGTACTCAACTGCTATACCTGCTAATTTAGCTTTATATTCTATAAACTGTGCGAGTCTATAGAACGACCAGTTGTGCAGGCTATGGTTGTTTTTACGACTTGTTCTTGTCGTAGAACGGATATTTGCTAAACGCTCTAATTTTATGGTTTTGACATCATGAGCAACAGCTGTTTCTACAATATCATGACTTAACTTATGGTCGATATCTTTCATGATACGCTGTTCTTTATCATTGATGCGCTTTACAGCATCTATATGTTTGGCTTTTTGCAGTTTCTTGCGCAGATATCTATAATGCCTACGCGTGTATTTATTCTTACGTCCATTGCCGTAGAATTTTACGCTACCATCAGAGATATAAGATACCGCAGGACACTTAATGCCAAGGTCAACGCCCATGACGTTTCCTTCGGTATTATGTATAGGCTCTGCCGTTTCATATACGACCTGGACAACTATCTTGTTGCCCTTATAAACAATACGCATGGTTCCAAGCTTACTGTGTGCGAAAACAGACTTCTGCTTATCAGACATTTTAGTTCTGACAGAAAGCCTTTTAGACTTGCCGTTTATTATGACAGGAAATTCAATACAATCACCATTGATTTTAAAATTCTGATTGTTGATATAACAGCAAGGTCTTTTGAGTATAGGTAGAGCAGCCGTCACTGTGATGTTTTTACCCTGCTTGGCAAGTTTTGCATTCTTGCGGTCAGCGTCACGACAAGCCTTGTTATATTTCTTAACGATAGACTTCGCATCGCGAATACATTGGTTTGTTAATGCAGATGGAAGATTTACCCTAACATCAGCAGTAGTATATTTTGAAATAGATATGCCGTTTGTAGCATCAGAAACAAGACTATTAACAGTATTTATATATTCCGTCATAGTCGCAGTGATAAGAGATTTTTGTTCTCTTGTCATATAAAGTTTTACTGTTTCCGATAATTGCATAAATGATACCTACACGTTTTTCTGATTCTCGATATATTGTTTGATAACTGCAAGTGGAGCACCGCCTACGGTTGATACAAAATAACTGTTAGTCCACAGGCTCGGAAGCCTTGATTTAAGCCAGGGAAATTCAGTCCTTAACATTTTAGATGAATAACCTTTTATTTGTTTTACGGCTTTATGTACTCCGAATTGAGGGTCTACTTCCATAAGCAAATGTACATGGTCTGGCATGATTTCCATTTCAATGATTTCGACGTTGAGTTGGTCGCACGTTTCTTTAATCAACTCCTTTAAGCGAACATCAACACCGTTTATTAAAACGGAACGTCGATATTTAGGACACCATACCACATGATATTTACAGGAATAGACTACATTGTGATTTGATTTGTATTCCATATAAATATTATACACCTTAAAGTTATCTAATACAACATAAAATTAGATAACTTTGAGAAAACTAATTAAGCAAAAGAAGTCGCCTTATATCCCCATTGCTAAAGCAAGGGGCTTTACGGCGACATTTGGTAAGTATGGTTTTGAGGTCACGAGAGTTTTGCTGGTACCTCACGGTGGATGGCATAACGATACAATCGTGACAGTGGAAGTGAAAACAAGTGCAGGCAGTATAGCTGCCTCGGAGGAGTGGTAAATGAGACTGGATACTTTTTTGGAGCGTGGTAATTATATCTGTAAGAATTGTGAGGTGAACTTGCTGCTTAAGTCCACGGAGGAACCTACGCAGATGCAGATTTATGTAACGAAGGAGGACACTTTCCGTGGTGGCTTCTTTAAGAGCACTATAGAAGTGATTGATATAACCTCTACGGAGCTGGATGATATTCTTTTCTACAAATTGCTTGAGAGTATGGAAGAGATGGTATCTAAGGCACCGCTTGGACACCTTATGGTGAATGACTCCTTGAGGGAGGCAGCCGAGCGAATGAGAACTGGCGGGGTGACAGAGTGAGAATTTACACAGGGTACTTTGCAAAGATAAAGAAGTACGAGGAGGCAGGGTTGACTCCTATTAGTATCGCACGCTGGACGCCGAGCTGGTTTAAGGGTGAGTGCTGTCTTGAACTGAGCCCGCAAGCTACATTGCTCTCAGATTATAAGAGTGGTACCGTGTCTGAAGCAGAGTTTGAGGAACGATATACAAAAACTCTGAGTAGTATGGATGTGCTTGCGTCGGTGGAGAAAGCAGCAGGCGGTAGAGATATAATACTTTGCTGCTTTGAGAAGCCCGACGCCTTTTGTCATAGGCATATTCTTTCTCGACATTTGCGGGAGAGATACAACTTAGACGTGAAGGAGCTGTTGTTATGACATTTCAGGAATTTGTGATAGCAGGGAGTAGATTATGTGAGAACGAGAATGTTCGATTTGTACTGATGTCAAACGGGAACCCAGATGAGATGTTCTGTTATGCAAAAAGGTTCAATCCACTCATTTCGAAGGAACCTTTTCTTTCGCATATTCACACCATAAAGGTAGACGCTGAGGACTTGGATATGCGTGTTATATATATGACATCCTTTATGAGGTAGGTGTGGCGGTAGATAAGTGTCCCTACCGAGAACTGATACTTAAGACAGAAACAGCTAATGTCGAGGAGAAGGAAGATGAGTGAGAAAGAGCTGAAGAGCGGTATAGTCTCGGAGCCACCGATGTTCCGTGGGTATGATAGGTCGAGCTGTCAGAGCACTGGAAGGAGACTGATACTTTCGGGCTTGATTGAGGTGTCACCGCACACTCGTGACTTCAGTCATGAGTTAGGTGACACAATATAAATTATTCAATAAACTCAATTATATCTTCAATTTTACAATGGAAATATTTACATATGCTATCTAATGTAGACATTGAAACATATTCATTTTTGGATATTTTAGCAAGAGTATTCATACTCATGCCAGTTACCTCACGAAGTTGAGTTTTTGTCATGTCTTTTTCAACTAATAATCTTAATAATGGTTTATATGAAAACATAATATATGCCTCCTTTATTTAGATTATAACATAAAATATATTGTAGTCAATATATAATATATAGAAAACTATATAAAATATGTTGACAAAATATATAGACAGTGATATATTATATACAGAAACACAGATATTTAATTCAGAAAGGAGGATATTTCATGAATATATTTTCATCCTATAAAGTAAAAATTAAACATTATAATCACATATTTGAGCAAACAGTTGAGATATACAGAAATGCAGTATCCTTCTTTATAAATGTTTGTGATAAAGAATGGGATGTATTAGAATCATTAAAGAATCTTGAAAGATGTAGAAAGATTGAAGAATTAACTTTGCAAACTAAGAATAATCAAAATCCTAAATATGATTTTAATAAGAAATTCTATAAAATGCCAGCATATTTAAGACGTTCAGCAATAAATACTGCTACTGGATGTTATTCATCCTATTATTCCAATTTAAAGAATTGGGAAGAAAAATCTATTGGTAGCAAACCAAGATTGCAGTTAGACAGAAATGTTATGCCCACTTTATATAAAGATAATATGTATATTCGTACAGATGATAATACTGCAAAAATTAAAATCTTTCATAGAAATGATTGGGTTTGGTTAGATGTAGAATTAAATAATCAGGATGTAAAGTACATTCAAAATCATTGTAAATTCAAAAAGGAATATGTACCTACATTAAAGAAACAAGGTAAGTGCTGGTATTTAGTATTTCCTTTTGAAGATAAAGTTGAATTTCAAAAATTAGATATTCAAGACCAAATAATATGTGCAGTAGATTTAGGTATTAACAATAATGCCACCTGCTCTATAATGCAGAGTAATGGAACTGTCGTTGGAAGAAAATTTGTAAATCTTGCAACAGAAAAAGACCATTTATATAAAGCATTAAATAGAGTTAAGAAAGCACAACAAAATGGTGCAAGAAGATGTTCTACTCTTTGGAAACATTTAAATGATTTGAATACTGATATTAGCAGAAAGACAGCAAAAGAAATTATAGATTTCGCAGTTTTATATAATGCTGATGTAATCGTATTTGAACATTTGGATACACAAGGAAAGAAAAAGGGTAAAGGAAAACAAAAACTTGCACTTTGGAGAAAACAAGAAATACAAAAACTTGTAGAACATAAAGCACATATATTAGGAATTAGAATTAGCCATATATGTGCATGGAATACAAGTAAATTAGCATTTGACGGTTCTGGAAGAGTAGAAAGAGGTACTTATATTCAAAATGGAGTTGAAAAATACAATTACTCTATTTGCACTTTTCCAAATGGTAAACAATATCATTGTGACTTAAATGCCAGTTATAATATCGGAGCAAGATATTTTATACGAGAACTTTTAAAATCCAACTCAGTGATGAGAAGGTTGCCTAGTCAGACAAAAGATTCTGATTATGGTACGGGAACAACACGCACCTTGTCTACGTTAATTAGGCTTAATGCGGATTTATGTGGCAATGCTGTATAATATCTGAGTTAAGAACTGTATGGTAGATAAGTAATCCAATTTCTAAAGAATTGGAAGCACACGACTTTAGTCGTGTGAGTGTTCAC
>Ga0255340_1001238_pt1 | contig 34971 bp, 26 predicted proteins | sample wastewater_treat_7_FD_192417 | JGI IMG/M metagenome (GOLD analysis project Ga0255340, IMG submission 192417) | Wastewater microbial communities from Lulu Island WWTP, Vancouver, Canada - plant10 | ecosystem: Engineered > WWTP > Wastewater > Unclassified | place: Canada: Vancouver, British... | reverse complement strand
GCGTCCCCACTCCCATGCCCGTGCTGGTCAGGTCCTGGGTTTCTTCCAAGTCCAGGATCTTGGCCACACCAAAATCGGTCAGCACCGGCTGCCCCCGTTCTGTAAGCAATATGTTCGATGGCTTCACATCCCGGTGAATCATGTTCCGGCTGTGCGCATAATCCAGCGCCTCCGCAATGGGCAGCAAGAGTTGCACCGCTTCTTTCCACGCCATGGGCTTGCCTTGCAAACGCTGCTTGAGCGTACCCCCAGGCAGGTATTCCATCACCAAATAGGGCGCGCCTTCGTGCTCGCCGTAATCCGTCACCTTGACGATGTTGGGATGCCTCAACCGCGCCAACGCCTTCGCTTCACGCTCGAACCGCTTGAGCGCGCGCTCCAATACCGACGGCGCCAGGTTCTCGGTGCGGATGACCTTTACCGCTACATCCGTCTCGAGACGCGTGTCGTAGGCTTTGTACACCACCGCCATCCCCCCCTCGCCAAGCTGCGCGAGGATGTGGTAACGCCCAAGGGATTGGCCAATTAGGCTTGTCATGGCTTCACTCCCCACAGGCAGATGGTACCGTCCCCCGACCCCGAAGCCAGCGTCCGCCCATCCAGCGAGAAGGCTACGCTTTTTATCCGATCATGTCCTATCAGGATTCGCAGGAGCGCCCCATCATTGACCCGCCAAAAGCGTATGGTGTTGTCTGAAGACCCCGAAGCCAGCGTCTGCCCATCCGGCGAGAAGGCGACGCTGATTATCCGATCATATCCTTTCACCGTTCGCAGGAGCGCCCCATCACTGACCCGCCACAAGCGTATGGTGTTATGACTCGATCCCGAAGCCAGCGTCTGCCCATCCGGCGAGAAGGCGACGCTGATTATCCGATAATATCCTTTCACCGTTCGCAAGAGCACCCCATCGCTCACCCGCCACAAGCGTATGGTGTTATCACTCGATCCCGAAGCCAGCGTCTGCCCATCGGGCGAGAAGGCGACGCTGTTTACCCTGCCAGTATGCCCTTCCAGCGTGCGCAGGAGTGCCCCATCACTGACCCGCCACACGCGTATGGTATCGTCTCCTGACCCCGAAGCCAGCGTCTGCCCATCTCCCGAGAAGGCAACGCTGTTTATCTCATTAGTATGTCCTTCCAGCGTGCGCAGGAGCGTCCCATCACTCACCCGCCACAAGCCTATGGTCCAGTCAGCTGACCCTGAAGCCAGCGTTTGCCCGTCCGGCGAGAAGGCGACGCTGGTTACAACATTAGTATGTCCTTTCAGCGTGCGCAGGGGCGCCCCATCGCTCACTCGCCACAAGCGTATGGTGTTATCAGCAGATCCTGAAGCCAACATCTGCCCATCCGGCGAGAAGGCTAAGCTCCAAACCCCATCAGTTCCGTTTACAAATCGAGCCAGCTGTTCCACCTGGGCAGCGTTTTGCGGTGAGATGGGTCCACTGGGGATGGGCGCCTCGGTCGCGGTCGGAACAGATCGAGCAGGCGTTACAGCTCCCTTGTGCGGCGCTGAGCTGAGCAAGTACACCCCCACCAGCAAGCCTAAGACCAACAACCCGCCCCCAACCACCCAGCCCCAGGCCTTCTTCTTCTTGCCTCCTACCCCGCCAACCTGGACTTTCGCTGCAGTACTGTGCGCTTCGGCTTCCCCCCTAACAGTCGCCGTGCTCGTTCCTTGCTCAATCGTATCCAGCGTCTCTTCCTCGCCAGGAACGTCACTCACAGCCACCGGCGCGGTCTCTCCCTTCACTGCTAAAACCGCCTGTAGCGCGGCACCAAAGGACGCCATGTCTTTGTAGCGATTCTCTTGGTCTTTCGCCAGCGCCTTCAGCAGGATCTTCTCCACTCCCTCAGGCACTTCCGGAGCAAATTCCGCCGGCCGCGGCAGCGGCTCATGCGCCTGTTTCAACAGGATCGCCGCAGGGGTGTCCGCCGTGTACGGCTTCCGCCCGGTGACCATCTCGTACAGCACCACCCCCAGCGCATACTCATCTGAAAGCGGTGACGGTTGTCCAACCCACTGCTCGGGTGCCATGTACTCAGGCGTCCCCACTCCCATGCCCGTGCTGGTCAGGTCCTGGGTTTCTTCCAAGTCCAGGATCTTGGCCACACCAAAATCGGTCAGCACCGGCTGCCCCCGTTCTGTAAGCAATATGTTCGATGGCTTCACGTCCCGGTGGATCATGTTCCGGCTGTGCGCATAATCCAGCGCCTCCGCAATGGGCAGCAAGAGTTGCACCGCCTCTTTCCACGCCATGGGCTTGCCTTGCAAACGCTGCTTGAGCGTACCCCCAGGCAGGTATTCCATCACCAAATAGGGCGCGCCTTCGTGCTCGCCGTAATCCGTCACCTTGACAATGTTGGGATGCCTCAACCGCGCCAACGCCTTCGCTTCGCGCTCAAACCGCTTGAGCGCGCGCTCCAATACCGACGGCGCCAGGTTCTCGGTGCGGATGACCTTCACCGCCACATCCGTCTCGAGACGCGTGTCGTAGGCCTTGTACACCACCGCCATCCCCCCCTCACCGAGTTGCTCGAGGATGTGATAGCGCCCAAGGGATTGGTTGAGGAGATTAGACTGATTAACTTTTATTTGGTTTTTCATAAATAAACGAAATGCCTTTCGAATCGTCCTTAACGATAACATTGGATATGTTCTCGCCTATGTAGACCCCCCGTTCAAAGTCTTTCTTATTTTTGTCTTTGTATTGGGTATTTGCCTGGCTGATTGTTACTTTGTAGCCACCATCCACCCTCTCGACATTCTCAACGTATGCAACATGACCGGCATCGCTAACCTTAGGCATAACATTGTTGTTTCTCTCGAAAACCATGATGGCTCCCTTTGCGGGTTGTCTGCCCACTTCATAGCCTGCTGCCCGCGCCTGATTGTCCCAAACTTTAGCATCTCCAGGATGACCTCCTCCAAAATCGGATACATCCCTTTTATGCGCAACATAATATGTGCAGCCGGCCAGTTGCTTGTGCAACCAAGCTGGTTTGGTGGGGCCGTCGGCAGGTATGCCCTCGTTTATCACCTGGTTGAGCGCATCTTGCCGCGTGTACAGGTCGGCGAGGTTGTTCTCTGTTTGCTGGCGCAGATTGAGCTCGTCCAGTAAGGCTTGCCTTCGAGATTGTAACCCCTGTATCTGCTGATCATATTTAGCCACCTCATCTTCAAAATCGTCAGCGATTACACGCCACGGAACGCCATCCGAATCGCGTTCTAGCGGCCAATCGGGAATCAAATTGTTATACCAGATGCCGGCCTTGGCTTGCGCCTCATTCTTTTTTCTTTCCAGGTCAGCGAGTTGGGCATCAATATCGTTGATGTCATTCTGGATTTCCTCTGTCGTTCTCATACCGCTGATGCGCATCTGAGCGGCGTCTATTTGCCCCAATAGATTCCCTTGCTCAGCGAACCGCGCTTTCCAAGACATATCTCGATATTCCTGGGAATATTGGGCGTTGATTAGGGTGGACGCCCCCAACACCTGTGCGCTTGCCAGTATCACTCCACTGCTTTCGCTGATAATAAGGCTTTGGTCAGCCAATGAGCGTTTTATTTTTTTAAAGCGATTGGCTCCTCGCTCATTTACAGCGATCCATTTATCCACTTCCCGCTGGAGGCGTTGACTCAGTTCCGCTCCCTGTTGGGCGTGCCTCTGGATCTTTTTGCACAGTTCTTCCAACGATGCTACATAGCGATCACGCCTTGGGCTTTGCCACGGAATACTTCTCCCCTGGCGAGCTACCCGATCAATCTCAAGGTAGATCTGTTCGGCAGCGGCGTCCAATTTCCTCGCGGTGGAACGTACGTGCTCGGTTTCCATGTGTATGATTTCCATATTTACCTCTTGAAAATTCTTCGGATGTTCATTTTGCTGTGGTATTTAGATTGTCTAACACAACCCCAAGAAAAGTTCATTTTGAGTGTCCAGTGGATATTCACCGGGAATGGGTGAGGCCAGGTTGTGCTCTCATTGACCTGAAATCGGTCAATAGGTTTTGTCAGGTACTCTGAGCGAATGAGCGACAGACCTCGTGACTCGCGCGTGTGCATTCCGCCCTTGCCGGGTTGCTCGAGGATGTGGATGCGTCCGAGGGATGGGTCGGTCAGGTCGGACATCGTTTCTCGTTATTCTTGACGCTAGTATTGCGTTTCAGTATATATTAATCGCTAATGGACGTCAATTGAGATTGACCCCATTTCTTTATCATCTCTCATCTCAAAAAGCTTTTTGGGGAAAGCATCCGTTCCGCACTCTGTTAATCGTTATGCTCGTCTCGTTCATAATTGGTCTGACGCGACCCGCTTTGGCGCTCTCAAACGAGATCTTACTCTTGCACAACATCAATGTGCAGCCTGCCCACAGGATGTGTTGTTACGATGTGGCTTTCAATTTTTCACTGCTAGATACCACCGGGTACTGGATTGAGGACGCAACAGCGGAGGATTTTTCCCTCACTGAGGGCGGCAGCAGTTTTTGACTGATTCGCTCGCCCTGGCAAACAAGGAGCACGCTGATACTTACATTCAATTTGCCAGACAAAGTGATTGGTGCAGAAGGTTTAACTCGCTGGTCAAATTGATTTCTGATGTTGGTCGATGAAGGAATCACTAAAACCCACCATACAGGCGCTCATGCTTTTACAGAGATGCAAGAAGATACATAGTGTCTTTTTCCAGCACCGAAATAATTAAGGGCCTTCGACTTCGAAGACCCTTCTCTCTTTGGCTGGGGGCAAAGGATTCGAACCTCTACTTACTGATCCAGAGTCAGCTGTCCTGCCGTTAGACGAGCCCCCAACAACGGTCAGTATTTTACCATAAATACGGCTCATTTCCTGGTTTTCTCTGTCTTTAAACGAACGAATGATGAACTCAACAATAATTGGAAGCGCTCATAAATAGTGAGAATGACCACTCACCGTATTCTGCCCCAACGCTCTTACTCGCTCGCAAAACACGCTCACACCTGAACCAACCATCCGATTGGTTTCGTTTCAAATCAACCCCTTGATCTTTTTTGTACCCGGCAAGATAACGAGATTAATTCACCATAGATTTCAAAGAACCTGTGGTAAAATACTACGTCTGGTACGCAGCAAGTTACTGCTACCTTTCCGCTCTTGACCGCACCAACGGTGCTGTTCGAGGGCAAACCCGAGGAAAGGAGGAATCACCATGCGCACATACGAACTCGTATTGATCTTCCATCCGGAACTGGACGAGAATGCTCTCAATGAGGCTCTCGACAAGGTGAAAGGCTGGATCACAGCGGGCGGCGGCAGTATTTCCAAAGTGGATAACTGGGGCAAGAAACGTCTTGCTTACCTTATTCGCAAACAGCGCGAAGGACAGTACTTCCTTCTCACTGCAGAAATGAACCCCGCCCTCACTTCAGAGCTTGACCGTAACCTGCGCTTTCACGAACCCGTGATCCGTTATATGATCACTGTGGTGGCGTAATAAAAGCTGCAGGAAGAATGAGGAGTTAGAAAATGGGTCGTGATTTAAACAAAGTTATGATCATTGGTCATTTGGGGCGCGACCCCGAAATGCGTTTCACCCCTTCCGGTCGGCCTGTAACAACTTTTACAGTCGCCACCAACCGTTCCTGGAATACTGGAGATGGTGAACGTCATTCAGAAACTGAATGGTTCTACGTGGTCTCCTGGGGAAACCTGGCTGAAATATGCAAACAATATCTCACCAAGGGTCAACAGGTTTATGTCGAAGGCCGCCTGCAAACCCGCCGCTGGGAAGATTCTGAAGGAGTCAAACACAGCAACGTGGAAATTGTGGCATCTGAAATGATGATCTTGGGCGAGAAGAAAGAAAATGCTCAATCCAACGGGGACCTTCAGGAAACCGATTTTCAAGCGGATGATGAATATCCGTTCTAATGGAGTAAAAAATGTCAGACGAAATTACAAACGAAAGCGAACGATTTTCTGGTCAGCGTCGTTTTGTGGCACGCCCGAAGATCTGCCAGTTCTGCGCAGACAAGAATATCGCCATCGATTACAAGAACACCGATCTATTACGCCGCTTTGTCACCGAAGACGGTAAGATCCGCCCCAGAAGGCAAACCGGAACCTGCGCTCGCCATCAGCGCTCGCTGGCATCAGCTGTGAAACGTGCCCGCCACATCGCCCTTCTCCCGTTCACCGGTGAACGTTGGAGCGAGTCGATCAGATAGCGCAGAACCCAATACCTGCTATTCACAATTTCGTCGCAATCATCGTCATCAGATTGCGCTCGAATAAGATATAGAGGACAAATGACAAAAGAAAACATCGAGAGAACACCAAAGCCTGCTTCTAAAAAGCGTGAAGCCAGGTTGCAGCGTGAAAATCGCCAGAAGAAGATCATGATCACCGTCCTTATCGCGATCGTGGCAGTGGTTACCTTGCTGGTAGGTTTCGGGGTGTTGCAAGGGACTGTTCTTAAGAATCAAAAAATCGTGGCGAAGGTAGGCGATACCAACATAAAAGCAAGCCAGTTCGCAAAACGCGTGCAGTATGAACGCTTGTCTTATGTTGAAAACTTTACTTCTTACGCCGCGTCTGGATACGCGATGTTTTTCCAATCGCAAATGCTGCAGATGCAAAACGCTCTGGACAACTACCTCCAGTTCGGCAGCGATGTATTGGAGAAAATGATAAACGAGGCGGTTGTGGCCCATAAAGCAGCTGAAATGGGTATCTCCGTTACAGATGAAGATATCGAAAAAGAACTTGAACGTGTTTTCGGTTTCTTCCCTGACGGCACGCCCACTCCGCAACCTACCTACGCCTTCCTGCCAACCTCAACCATGTCAGCGCAGCAGCTGGCCATCATCACCATTACGCCCACGCCATCCCCGGAACCCACCGCCACAAGTGAACCGACTGCGACGGCTGATCCATCGCTCGCCACCCCCACGGTGGAAGACAGCACTCCCACCAACGCGCCTACCGCCACGCAGATCCCTCCTACGCCCACCGCGTATACCCGCGATGGTTTCAAACAGCTTTTCAATCAAATGCTCACCAGCATCAATGAACAATTCCCGTTTACTGAAGCGGATTTTCGCGCGTATGTAAAAAGCCTTTTATTAAAGCAAAAGGTTTACGAAGCAGTGACCAAAGATATACCCCGCGAACAGGAAATGGTCTGGGCCCGGCATATCCTGGTGGCAACTGAAGAAGAAGCCAATGCTGTGATCGAACGGTTGAAGAAAGGTGAAGATTTCGGAACTCTCGCTGCTGAACTCTCCACTGACACCTCTTCCGGCGTCAATGGCGGCGACCTGGGCTGGTTTTCAAGAGGACAGATGGTCGAACCTTTCGAAACCGCAGCCTACGCCCTCAAAATTGGTGAAATCAGCCAGCCCGTTAAATCTGACTTTGGTTTTCACGTGATTCAGCTGTTGGGCAAGGAAGTCCGCGCCCTTTCAGACAGCCAGTGGGAGACACTGAAACAGAAAGCCTTCACTGATTTCATTGAAGCTGCCAAAGCGGATATCAAAATTGAGAAAAAAGACGTCTGGGCATCGGTCGTCCCGAATACCCCCGCCATACCGGCGCAATATCGAATCGCGTCAGGTCAGTAGATGATAAAAAAAACCGCGAGAATCTCTTCTCGCGGTTTTCATTTGGTAATTTATTTAACCATTTCGTCGCTCAGTTCGTCAAGGCGCAGGCTGATGACCTGGCTGGCAGAATCACGCCCCATGGTCACCCCGTAGATCACATCTGCCACCTGCACAGTATTACGGTTGTGCGTGATGACAATAAACTGCGTCTCCTGGCTGAGTTCCTTCAACAACTCAGTGAATCTGCCAACATTGGCTTCATCCAGCATCGCGTCCACTTCGTCGAGGATGCAAAATGGCGTGGGTGAAACGCTCAGCAAAGAGAAGATGAGCGCGACAGCCGTGAGTGAGCGCTCGCCGCCGGAGAGCAGTGACAGTCCCTGTTCACGCCTGCCTGGCAGCCTGGCTTCAATATCTATTCCTGTTTCCGTCGGATTCTCTGTATCAGTCATCACCAACCGCGCCGAGCCTCCTCCAAACAAGCGTGAGAACATTTCTTTGAATTCCGTTGCCACTTCATTAAACGTCGTCCGAAACTGGCGGTTCATCAATTCATCCAGTTCTGTGATGATTTGGCGAAGGTCACTATCTGCCTTCTGTAGATCCGCCAGTTGAGTTTTCATGAAGTCATGGCGTTCCTTGACTTCCTGGTATTCTTTGCGAGCCTCCGGGTTGATCGCTCCCATTCTCCTCAATAGCGCGCGCTGCCGATTAATCGATTCTTCGAGTCCTTTGGGGAGTTCATCCAGCACAACCAGTGTGCCTACGCCTTCCAATGGCAATGGAGTGGGGCCAGTGACTTCATCAGAATATTCGAGGGTTACCAAACCGAAATCTTCTTCAATCCGTCTCCGCAGGCCTTCTAATGCTTCGCGGCTGCGTGAATACTCCAGCTGGGCCTGTGTGTAAACCCGATCCGCATTAGCCTCGAATTGCTGGGTCTGTGAATATTCATGCTGCAACTCGGAATACTCACTTTCAAGTTTCCTCAATTCGCTTTCTGCCGGGTTGATTTTTTGACTGAATTCATCCAGGCTTAAGTTAACCAACCCTTCTGTCTTTTTGCTTTCCTCGATAGCAGCGCAGACTTCAGCGGTTGCGGTCACCACCTCTTCAATGCGCCTTTTTACCTGTTCAATGACCGCTTGATTTTGGGCGATGGTCTGTTTGGATTCAATCACTCGCCCGGCCACCTCTCGCAGCGCCCTTTCGGTCACCGCCTGGGTGGTGTTCCAGTGCACCAATTGTTGCTGAATTTCATCGATCGGAATGCCCCGTAGCTGTTCGTTATCCTGCCGGATGGTTTGATTCAGCTCATTGATGGCGCTCTCATTCGTCGCGACCTCTTTTCCGTTCCCATCCATATCCATTTCAGCGGATTTGGCCTGGTTGACCAGCGTGTTGATTTGGTTGTTTTGCCATTCCAGCTGCTGCATGAGTTTCGCCACTTCACGTTCTCTTCCCGCGAGGGTTGAGTTTATCTGTTGAAGTTTAGCCTGCTCTTCCCGGGCTGCCTTATCAAGCTCGCTTTTCTCATTATGCAATGAGATAATGTTTTTTTGAAGTTCCTCCAGTTCCTTCTTTTTCTCAGCCAGTTTTTCGGCAACACGATTTACCAGCTGTGTCAGGTCTTTCTTTTCTCGCGGACGGCTGATAATCCCAGCTCGATTTTCTTTTCCAGCAATGATGACGCCGCTGCCAGCAAATACTTCACCCTTGAGAGTAACAATTCTGCCATCCACTGGCAAATCCTTTAGCAGCCGCCTGGCGGTCGCGCGGTCGTTGACGATAATCACACTCCCCAGCAGAAAATTCACCAATCCACGATTTAGGTCAGTGGGTTTAACCAGGTCAGAAGCGACGCCTAATACCCCGGGGCCAGCAAATTTTCGAGCCTGGCCTGTCCCAGCCGCAGTGAGTGGAATCAGCATCGCGCGGCCTGACTCATCGTTTTCCAGGTAGGTAAGTATTCTCTCCGGGTCAATTCCTTCTCCAAACAATACCGCATCAAGCTGGTCACCCAACGCAGCGCTCACTGCAGTTTCAAGTTCATACGGTACATCCAGGTAACTGCTCAGCGTCCGTAACCCAGCAGGGATTTTTCCTTGACTCGCGGCAGTGAGCAGGCTTCTGGCGCCTTCACTCAAGCCGGAAAACGCCAGTTCTGCCTGGTGAAGCACGTCCAGTTGGGCTTTCGCCCGGGCGTGCTCAGCCTCCAGGCGACTGATTTCTCCTGAAAATTCTTTTTCCTGAAGCTCCAGTTCAGCCAGTTTTTCTTCAGCTATACCGATATCACGAGCATATGTGTCTGCCCTTAGCTGAATTTTTACCTGCTCAGCTCTAATCTCTTCCATCTCTTTCTGAGTTTTATTAAGCCCATTCTGATTTTGGTCAATACTCTGAAGCAGATTTTTCCGGCTTTCTTCGAATGATTCAACCCGTCCAGTTAATTCGCGTTGATGCGCCTTCAATTGCACCTGCCGGGTTTCAACTTCTAACAGTTGCTTGCGCGCCAAATTCATCTTCGTTTCCAGTTGGTCTCTATTTGCTTTGCGTTCATCAAAAGAAATACGGATTTCTTCCAGCTGCTCCGCACACTGAGTGAGCTCAAGCTTAATCCTTTCTTCCTCATCCATTAACGCTGTTAATTTTTCTTGATTCGAGTGTTTTAAATCTTCATTTCGTGACAACTCAGCCTTGAGTGAAATATCCTGGTTTTGATATGCGCGGATACGTTCTTCGAGCACAGCGATATCGCGGCTGATTTTTTCCCGCTGGCGATGCAATTCAGAGGTTTCCATATGCCAGGCGTTAAGTAGACTGCGTAATTCTTGCAGCCGCAGGCGTGCCGCATCGACTTTTGCTTCGATCTCTCCTCGTCTTGTCCTGGCAGCTTCAACTTTGATTTCCTGGTTTTTCAACACCTCGCGGTTTCGCAGCAGCTCTTTTTGTGTATTTTGCCAGTGAAATCCATACCAGTCCTTCAACAACACCTGAAGGTCATCCTTCACCTGATCATATTCTTCCACTCTCTTCGCCTGGCGTTCAAGACTGCGCAGACGTGGCTCAAGCTCACCCAGGATATCCGTCACCCGTTCCAGGTTGCGGCGGGTAGCATCCAACCTGGTGATCGCTTCCTCTCGGCGAGAGCGGAAAAGTCCAATGCCGGCGGCTTCTTCAAAGAATTTGCGGCGTTCTTCAGGGCGTAAAGACAAGGCAGCGTCTACCAGGCCCTGGCCAATAATGGTATAGGTTCTCTCCGCCAGGCCTGACTGAGCCAGTAGTTCTGTGGTGTCTTTAAGCCTCACTCGCTGCCGGTTTAACAAGTACTCGTTGCTGCCATCACGATACGCCCTTCGGGCGACCGCGACCTCGCTGTAATCAATCGGCAGCCAGCCTTCATCGTTGTTAAAAGTAATCGTGGCCGAAGCCATTCCTGCTTTTGGGCGTTGGTCAGAACCCAAAAAGATCATGTCTTCTGTCTTTTTCCCGCGCAACAAAGTATACGATTGTTCACCCAGCACCCAGCGTACAGCGTCTGCGATGTTCGATTTTCCCGACCCGTTTGGACCGACGATCGCGGTGATATTTCCCGGGAACTCGAACAACGCTCTGCCAGCGAAAGTTTTGTACCCATGCAGCTCCAGTGATCTTAGTTTCGGTTTCATCGCTGAGTTGGTTTCCAATCTGAAAGTTGAAGTTTATTAAGCGCATCTGCAGCCGCCTGCTTGGTAGCAGCCTGTTTGCTGGTGCCTGAACCTGTGCCGCAGGTTTTTCCGTTCACGATCACATCCACGACAAAGAATTTTGAGTGGTCTGGCCCTGAAACGTCACGGGTGGTATAAACCGGCGCCGGGTAACCGTTTCCTTGCGCCCATTCTTGCAGCTTGCTTTTGGGGTCTTCATCTTTATGATTAATCAGAATGTCATCAGCGCAGGATTCAAGCATGGGGTAGATAAAGCGCTTGACGCCTTCAACCTCCATTTCCAGGTAGATGGCTCCAATGACTGCCTCAAAGGTGTCGCACAGCAACCCTGTGCGCTCGCATCCGCCCGCCTGGGTTTCCCCCTTGCCCAGTCGCATCGCCCTGCCCAGTTGAATGCTACGCGCAAAATCAGCCAGTTGAGCGGTGTGTACCAAAGCCGAACGCATGCGTGTTAGATCGCCTTCTGGCATTTCAGGGTACCTGTTATATAACCAGTCACCCACCACAAAATCAAGAACCGCGTCACCCAGGAATTCTAAGCGCTCGTTGTCCTCTAAAGCCTCGGGATGTTCGTTTAAGTAAGAGCGGTGGGTCAATGCTCTGCTTAACAGCAGGATATCGGTCAAGTCGGGAAAGATTCTGGCAGCCAGTTCTTCGGGGGTTTCTCTGTTACACTCGTTATGCATTTGAGTCAAGCGTTTTCTCCACGAATAAGGGGAGCGCCAACCTCTCTTTTCAGAGGAGCTCGCGATCACATTATTCTACTGTAAGATGATATTTGTTTTATAGCCTGAGCCTGTCATGATAGCCACAACCGGTTCAACAAGATCAATTTTATCATCTAGTAACGGCACAAGGGATAAGCAAGAGGTCGGTTCATAAAAATAACCCGATCGTGCTGAGAGCCGATAGAGCGCTACCAGTTGCGCTTCAGAGCCCATTACCATTCTCCCTTGGTGATTTTGCATTCGTTCCAGTATCTGGGCTCCCCGCGCCAGGCAAGAAACATGTGTTCCCTCTGCCAGGGAGGCAGAAATTTCCACTTTAACCGGGTTTAGTTTTTGTTGCCTGTAAGCCTGAACCAGCGGGGCGCAGTTTTCTGCTTGAACCCCAATATAAAAAGGTCTCTTGCCAATCAATCCGGCTGAAAAGAGCGCATCGAACCCACGCATTACCCCATAAAGCAAGCCACCATGACCCACCGGTGAAATCAGGCTTCCGGGTTCTCTGCCAAGTGATTGCCAAATTTCGTAAGCGATCGTAGCGATACCCGTCAAGCCAAATGGCATATAAGCATGGCTGGCGTACACTTTTCCGGCGCCTGCCGCACGTAATACAGCTTCAGCCGCGTTGTCTCGTGGGCCCGGAACACGGTGAACCTCTGCTCCATATCTCTCAATCTGCCAGCGTTTGGGCCCAGACGCTGACTCGGGGATATAGATCGCCGCTTTAATCCCCGCCCTGGCGCAATAGGCTGCCAGAGAAGCGCCAGCGTTGCCAGAGGAATCTTCCACCACCTCCTTTACCCCACGCGCCAGCAAAAAACTGGTCAGCACGGCTGTGCCCCGATCTTTGTAAGAACCAGTGGGGTTCTGGCATTCCATTTTGAGATAAACCTGTCGATGATGAAGAGACCACGGCATCAAAGGTGTGTTCCCTTCGCCAAGCGATACGATGGGCGCCTCAGCGGGCAGCCCTAAAGAATCCTTGAAATGCCATACTCCGCGAGGTACCGCCTGAGCTTTGGGGATGGTGAAATCAGGGAAACGAGAAAAATCGTAGGTGCCTCCACAAGCACAGCGGAAAGGTAGCCCTGTGGATGGATAAGGCTCACCGCAATAAGTGCAATTAATCGTCCCGCTCTTCATCATGGGTATCTCGTTCCCTGTTTTTATAGCATAGAATATGCCTGACCGCAATCTGCTATAATAACCGGCGTGGACTTTCAAATCGCGGGACATCAAACAGAAGGATATAAGATCAACACCGAGGTTTATTCAGGCCCTCTGGATCTCCTGCTCCAGTTGATTGAAAAGGCGGAACTGGACATCACCCGTCTTTCTCTGGCGCAGGTGACCGATCAGTACCTTGAGTATATGCATCACCTCGAGACTCAAGACCCGGCTGAAGTCTCCGCGTTTCTCGTAATTGCCGCCAAGCTGGTGCAGATTAAATCCGCTGCCCTTTTACCAAGGCAAACCATTCCCAGCTTGCAGGTCGAAGAAGATCCCGGCGAAGCACTGGCACGGCAGCTCCTTGTTTATAAAAAATTCAAAGACCTGTCCAGGTTTTTAGAATCTCGCGAAGAAGCGGGCTATCACACCTATTTGCGCCTCGACGCGAACCCAGCGGTACAAATTCCCTCTAAACTGGATATCAGTGAATTGACCCTCGAAGCCCTTGTGGAAGCGGCTCGAGAGGTCTTTTCAAATCCTAATAATTTACCGCCTTTGAGTGAAGTGGTCGCGTCACCGCGCTTCACGATTCGTCAGAAGATTCATATCATTCTCGAAGCGCTGCAAAAAATGGGCGCTACAACCTTCCAACAGCTCATCACCACCCGCTCCAGCCGAGTAGAAGTGGTGGTCACCTTCCTGGCTTTACTGGAACTCGTAAAAAGGCATATGGTCGGCGCCAACCAAAATCAGCTCTTCGGTGAGATTTCTCTACAGCCAGAAGGTGAATTTTCTACATTGGACGACCAGGAACTGGAATTTGTTGAGTAAACAAGCCCTTGCTTAGGGTTGGGTTACTGCAAGGCTGACCTCATCCAAAAGCGCCATTTCTTCTGCGTCCAATTGCCAGCCGATAGCCCCCAAATTTTGAACCGCTTGGGCAGCATTTTTTACCCCCGGGATGGGTAATGTGCCTTTTTGAATGCACCAGTTAATCGCCACTTGCCCGGCCGACTTGCCGTCAGCGTCATTGCCGATACGGATCAACGTTTTTATCAAAGGCTGTATCTTTTCCAGGTAAGACCGATTGTACTGGGCTGCTCGTGTGCCAGCCGGTGGATTTTCCGGCGTATACTTACCGGTCAAGATACCCATAGCCAACGGGCTATACGCAATGATCTTAATCCCCTCTTCCAGGCAATACTCCATCAACCCATTTTGTTCAATTCGCCTCTCAAGCAAATGGTACTCTACCTGGTTCGAGGCCAGCCGCAATCCTCTCTTCTTAAGCGCCTCGTGCGCAGTTATCGTTTGTTCCAGGGTGTAATTCGAAACACCCACTGCTTTGACCATCCCCGCATCCACCACTTCTGCCATCCGATCCATCCAGGTATCCACCTTCACCGGCGGTAGCGGCCAATGCATCTGGTAAAGCTGCACCTGGTTCACTCGCAGTCGGCGCAAACTGTTCTGCAGCGCAAATTTCAACGAATTATGAAAGAGGCGCCAGGGAAACGGCATCATTTTTGTCGCGATAACAAATTCTTCGTCTTCTTGGGCGCAAAGCTCGCCCAGGATGGTTTCGGCTTTTCCCTGACCGTAAACTTCCGCTGAATCAAAAAAACGTACCCCACCACCGACGCATACCTTGAAAGCCTCACGGATATCTGCTTCGGAATAACTATTTCCATACCCCCAAACCAGTTTATCTCCCCAGGCCCATGTGCCTATCCCCAATTGAATCCCGGTAAAAATATCGCAAGTCTCAATTTTTTGCATCTTGATCCTCAATCGTAATAAAATGAATTATAACCATTTTAGAAGGCTCAAACCATTTGGGATATAATCAATAAGGTATACTCATTTTCAATTATGGGAGGGTATCATGGTTGAACACCTTGAATTCGTGAAGAACTACACTGATCTGTCCACTGACAGGGGTTTTCAATTTGAATTTACCTGCGCCCGCTGCGAATCAGGCTACCGTACAACCTTCAAACCTTCACTGACAGGTAAACTGAGCGGGGCATTGGACGCTGCCAGCAATTTGTTTGGAGGGTTCCTCAGCCAGGCGGCGAATATCAGCGATCGCGTTCATTCAGCGGCCTGGGAACGAGCCCATGACGAAAACTTCACTGAAGCGGTCAAAGAAATCAAACCTTATTTCATTCAATGTCCGCGCTGCAACGCCTGGGTATGCCGTGAAAAATGTTGGAATAAAAAGAAAGGCTTGTGCAAAGACTGCGCCCCAGACCTGGGCGTGGAAATGGCCGCTGCTCAGGCGTCAAAATCCGTAGAGGAAGTCTGGGCTCATGCAGCCATGGCTGAGGAAGATAAGAAACTGGGCACTGAATATTGGCGCGAAGGGATTACCGCCACCTGCCCCAACTGTGAAAAACCCTTAGCAGCCAACGCGAAATTTTGCCCGGAGTGCGGTTTCGCCTTGAAACCGAAAGACAAGTGCCCACATTGCGGGTCGAAAATTCTTCCTGATGCCAAGTTCTGCGGTGAATGCGGGCAGAAATTGTAACCGTCAATCAATATTCTTTTCCATTTACTATCTGTTAAGTTTTACCGTATCGACTTGATTTGGACGATTCATGGCAGATGATGTTACCCCTATTCGGCAGCAGTATTTAGATATTAAAAAGCAATATCCTGACGCGATTGTGTTCTTCCGCCTGGGGGATTTTTACGAAACTTTTGATCATGATGCCCAAATCACTTCGCGAGAGCTCGATATTGTGCTCACCTCTCGTAACGTGGCCAAGGGGCAACGTGTTCCGATGGCTGGTATCCCCTACCACGCAGCTGAAAACTACCTCGCCCGGTTAATCGATAAAGGCTATCATGTCGCCATTTGCGAGCAGGTGGGGGAACAACCCGCCAAGGGAATTTTCCCGCGCGAAGTCGTGCGCGTGGTAACGCCTGGAACAGTGATTGAGCCAGGCTTGTTGCACAGCAACCGGAATAATTACCTGGCAGCGGCTCGTGTAGAAGATGGCCAGTTGAGCGTTGCCTACGCCGATATCACTACTGGTGAGTTCGCTGTCACCACAATCGAGTCGCGTGATCCATTATCCGATTTACGGGCAGAACTCACGAGGTTGGACCCGGCAGAAATATTAGTGCCCGAATCGCTCAAATTAAACGCGGCATTTTCAGGTCATATTACCAACCTTCCAGACTGGCGCTTTGAAACTTCGCGCTGCCGAGAAGTCTTGCTGCGGGTAATGCAAGTGACCACGTTAGAAGGGTACGGCTTGGAAAATGCTTCTTCCGCCATTCAGACCAGCGGCGCCATTTTGCAGTACCTGGAACAGACCCAACCAGCCGCGTTATCCATGGTGAAAAGCATCTCCACTTACAGCACGGGCGAATTTATGACGTTAGACGCAGCCACCCGTAGAAACCTGGAATTGACCGAAACCATACGCCGCGGCGAAACCCAGGGGTCACTGCTTTCAATCCTTGACCACACCTTAACTCCCATGGGGCATCGTTGTATGCGACAATGGGTCAGTAAGCCATTGTTAAGGATTGATAGCATTAATGAGCGATTGGACATTGTTGCTGTTTTTCACCAGCATTCATTGGTTCGCGCTGAATTCCGCGCGCAGTTGCAGCACCTTGGAGATTTGGAGCGATTGGCTAATCGCCTTACCGGAAACGTGGCTCTCCCAAGAGATCTGGCTGCCATTCGTGCCATCCTGCAGAAACTGCCAGCCATCCGCGATACCCTTTCACAAGACGTCTTGCAGCTCTCTCACAAGTTAATCGACTTTGACCTTTGCCCTGAAGTGCTCAGCTTACTGGAACAATCGCTCGCGGATGAACCGCCAGCCACACTGCAACATACCGGCGTAATAAAGGTTGGTTTCTCAGAAGAACTGGATCAGGTGGTGGAAATGTCCACCCACGCGCGAGAGTGGATCTCCAACCTGGAAGCCGTAGAGCGTGAAAGGACCGGCATCAAATCCCTCAAAGTCGGTTACAACAAGGTGTTTGGTTATTATCTTGAAATCACCCACAGCAACACCGCGCAGGTGCCGGCTGAATACATCCGAAAACAAACCCTGGTTAACGCGGAACGATACATCACGCCTGAGATGAAAGAGTATGAAGCGCTGGTATTAAACGCGGAAGAGCGCATCAGGGAGATTGAAAATCGGCTCTTCAAAGAGGTTTGCCAGCGGCTTCTGCCGCATTTATCTGCTTTGCTGAAAAGCGCTCGCCTGCTGGGTGAGCTGGATGTGTTGAGCAGCCTGGCAGAAGTAGCCGCCATACATGCATATGTTCGTCCGGTTCTAACAGAAGAACCAGTGCTCAACATTGTCGATGGCAGGCACCCCGTCGTAGAAACCACGCTGCAAAGCGAGCGCTACGTGCCCAATGATGCCGTGATGGAAACAGGCGAGATAATCCGCATCATCACCGGCCCCAATATGAGCGGCAAATCGACCTTCTTGCGGCAGGTAGCGTTGATTGTGTTAATGGCGCAAATTGGGTCTTGCGTGCCTGCTGCCAGTGCTACCATCGGCATCGTTGATCGGATTTTCACCCGCATCGGCGCCCAGGATGAGATCCACACCGGTCAATCCACTTTTATGGTTGAGATGATCGAGACCGCCAACATTCTCAACCACGCCAGCAGCCGCAGCCTGCTCATTCTGGATGAGATAGGTCGCGGTACATCTACATACGATGGGCTGTCAATCGCCTGGTCAGTGATTGAATACATACACAATCATCCCAGATTGCGAGCCCGTACTCTATTTGCTACTCATTACCACGAATTAACCCAGTTGAGCGAACTGTTGCCGGGCATCCGAAACTACAACGTGGCGGTAGCTGAAAATGGCACCCAGGTGATCTTTCTACACAAGATCGTTCCCGGCGGCACTGATCGTTCATACGGTATCCATGTGGCGCAACTGGCAGGCATTCCGCGCCCGGTAATTTCGCGCGCCAGCGAGATCCTTCAACAACTCGAAGCTTCTTCAGGTTCCACCATAAAAGTGGATCTCCCCTCTTCACAGCAGTTAACCCTTTTCCCCGAAACAAACCCTTTGTTGGATGAGTTAAAAGCTATTGACCTCAACACCCTCCCACCGATTGAAGCCCTGAACATCCTCTACGAGTGGCGCAGACGTTTTTTATCCACTGAGGAATCTTAATAGCCACGATCGCTGTTTCGAGATTCTAGTTCACTACTGATGGTATTGTTTAAGAACCTTTAATCCTTTGATCACCCCACTAACCATCAGCGCACTGCGCCCTTGAGCACAACACTCTGCGGCGGTTTATTTTAAATAATCAATCAGTTTGGATTCCAGGCGCGGGAGCCGCGCAAGTAGTCCGCGGCATTCATCCAGTTTTTTCCAGCAGGTTTCACTTCCAGCAGCACAAGTTTGCCATCGCTGGTGTGAATGCAAGGATACCCATTACAGGTTTCGCGCTGCCCTGGCACTCCGCTGCCAGGCGCAACTTTCGCCCGACGGACCTTCAGTGCTTCTTCACCCAAGCGCAGGTAGGCGCCCGGCCACTCGCTATACGCTCTAATCTTACGTTCCAGCATCTCGGCTGGCTGAGAGAAATCCAGTAACCCATCCTCTTTATTGATCATCGGCGCGTAAGTGGCACCATTCTCATCCTGAGGTACAGGCAATAGGTTGCCATTAATGTATCCATCCAGAGCCTGTATCAGCAGGCTCGCCCCCACCGTAGCCAGCCGGCTGGTTAGTGAAGCAGCATCATCAGCGGACTCAATTTTCACCCGCTCGCGAATCAGGATAGGCCCGGTATCTACCCCCGTGTCCATTTTCATGATGCTGACCCCGGTGAAAGTATCACCGTGGATGATCGCCGCCTGGACAGGCGCGGCGCCGCGCCAGCGAGGGAGGTAGGAAGCGTGCACATTGATGCACCCTAACCGCGGAAGGTCCAATACATTTTGACGGAGGATCCTGCCAAATGCCGCCACAACAATGAAATCAGGATTCCAGGCAAGCAGTTGTTCAAACACACCTGGGTCTTTCATTTTTTCCGGCTGAATGACAGGGTAACCCATACGCTCCGCCAGTGTTTTCACTGGAGGGGGAGTGAGTTTTTTTCCGCGCCCCGCAAGCTTGTCTGGTTGAGTGACCACACCACGAACGTCATAGTGGTTTCCCAGAGCAGCAAGGATGCTCGCGGCGAATTCGGGTGACCCCATGAAGACGGTTTTCTCGCTCATGCGTTTGATTTTAACATAAGCCACGAAACGAAAGCAGAACCCTGCCGCAAAAGATGCGAAATGGTTTAGAATTACCCCATGAAATTAAGTGCGCGAATTCAGAAAGAAATGGACATGGCCTTCGCTGCGAGGAACAAAGGCAACGAGGGAATGGCCAGGGTATGTGCGCGCCGGGCCGCTGGCATCGTCGTCAGGGATTTCCTTGATAAACATGGGATTGAAGCCGCAGGTTTGAACAATTTTGAGATTCTCGTTGATGAGTCTGTGCGAAAAAGCCTTCCCGCGAGCGTCCTTCCTGCCCTTCAACACCTGACTATGCGGGTCGATGAAAAATACGCCCTACCAGCCGGGATTGACCTGCTCGCTGATGCGCAGGCGGTGATCCAAATTTTATTGAAGGAGGTATCAGAGTAAGTGGGTGATACGCAGAAGAAGATTATGATGTACGGCACAACCTGGTGTGGTTCAACCAAGCGCGCCAGAAGGTTGTTTGAAGATGAAAAGATCGACTATGAGTGGATCGATATTGACCAGGATGAGACCGCGGCTAAGTTCGTTGAAAGCGTAGCGAACGGATTTCGCAGTGTGCCAACAATCGTCTTCCCTGATGGCGCAATACTCGTCGAGCCCTCGACTTATCAATTAAAAGAAAAATTAGGGTTATAAGCAGCGCTCACTGCCATCGTTTGCGCAAAAGCCAAACCAAAAAAGCACCGGCGAACAATCCACAACTCACCACCAGAAGCCCCATTTTACGCCGGCTGGTTTCAACTAACACGGCCGGAGCGCGGGTCAACTTCATTTTTAGTGAGTCGACAAATTCAGGGTCAGGCGTCACTGGTTTAAGCAGGTTGGAGAGCTTTTGCTCCAACCCCCATAAACCAGGTCTTCCATTTTGTTCTAGGCCATGTTCCATATTCCATACCCCTTATCGAAAATCCGATGTCTCAACGCCGCTGATCCGTTTTAATTCTTCCCTCAACGAGATCAGCGAGCGGTGATAAAGGCTTTTTATTGCGCCTTCGGTTCTCCCCATAATAATGGCGATCTGACCGTTTGAAAGATCTTCAAGAAACTTGAGCAAAATAAGTTGTTGGCGGTCAGCAGGTAATCGCCGAATGGCTTTCAGGAGCAGTTCCTTTTCCTGGTTCATTTCAATAGTGCGTTCAGGTAAATCGCTGAGGTGAGGTAAATCAAAATGGTCATCTAATGATACTTCTCGCCTTCGATGATTGTCGCGGTACCAGTTGGCCGTGAGGTTATGAGCGATGCGATACAGCCAGGCAGTGAAAGGCACTCCTTTTTCAACATAACTGTTAATGTGCGCGAATGCGCGGTGAAAAACTCTCGCGGTCAGGTCCTCTGCGTCCGCTTCAGCGCCGATTCGATAAAAAATGTAATTGTAAATGCGCTTCACGTTCTGTTCATAGAGGTAGCTAAACGCCTCTGCGTTGCCGTTACAGGCAAGTTGAACAGCGTTCTGATCGGTCAATGACTCTGTTGGTGCAGCGCTTTGTTTCTTCAACTATTTAACCCTTTTTCCAAAGAAAAGGTTCAATCCTTTCATTCATTTTACCGCAATCGCTGCTTTGACCGCAGCGTACGCGTCCAAAATGCCGGCGCCGCTTTCATTTTGTGGGGTCCCACAACTAGTGGACCCGTCTGTGTAGGGTTGTGCACTTTCTTGAAGGATTTGCCTGGTGAGGGCAACCTCTCCGATGAGTTTTGGATTGGCAGACCACATCAAAGCGACCACACCAGTCACATGTGGCGCAGCAAAAGAAGTGCCACTGCTGTAAGTATAGGTTCCCCCTGGTGCGGCAACCAATACCTGCTCTCCGGGCGCCAGCAAGTCAGGTTTGCTGCGCCCGCTACCATCACTGGTAACAGGACCCTTGCTCGAAAAGGCAGAGAGCTCTCCTGCGCTGTCAACTGAGCCGACGGAGAAAACATGCTCGTAAAGAGCGGGCGGGTCGGAGATTGTCGAACACCCAAAGTACCCATTATTCCCGGCGGAAACAGACATAAAAATCCCTGCGGCTTCCAATATTTCAACCGCTGGCTTAAAAACATCCGCATCGCAGCCTTCAATCCTGGGGCAGCCCCATGAGTTATTCACGACCATGGCTCCCAGTTCAGGCTTTCCATGCAGAAGCGGGTCTCCCCCCTGTGGATAGGGAGCAAACATGAACTGCATACAATCCAGGTAGAGAGCCGGGTTTCCCAGGTTCCTGGCCAGGTTCGTGCAGGCTATCCATTGAGCCTTGGGGGCAATACCGCGCGTCGCGCCGACAATGATCGCGGTGGTGCCAGTTCCATGTCCACTCAGGTCATTGGGTGCAACAGTATGATTCCAGGGATCCAACCAGTTGGTATCGTTGCTGCCTTTGGCTCCCCTGTAAGAACCCGCCAATTCCGGATGTGAGCCATCCACTCCAGAATCCGTTTGCCCAATGATGATGCCCTCTCCAAAAACACCCAGTTGTTCATGCACCAGGGGCAGATTGATCATTTGCAGGTTCCACAAAGAATCTTCAGGAGGAATAGTTATTTCACCCTCCATCCGCGGCGGAGGTTGAGGGAGCGGGCGGAGGCGCGGGCTGTCCAGCACCCGGTCAACGCCGTCCATTTTTTCCAGCATGCTCTTCATCAAAACGCCTGTGTTTACCTCTAACCCATTGACCAGGTAATAACGCGTAAAGTCGATATGCCATTTTGCAAGTTGGGTGGTCACTTCTTCTTGCGTGGTTACAGCGGTTTCGGTCAGGGCCTGGTATAGGGCGAGTTTTTTCTCCAGAAGAGGGTTTATTTCATTGAATTGGGTAGGGTTCACCTGCTCTTTCATGACAACGAAAAGGCGGTCACCAAAAAAACCGGGTTGTCCCGCCGTGAAATATAGAACGAGGACCTCCGCCAGGCTTAATACCAGCAGCATCGCGTTGATACGTCTGCCCAGGTGAACGCGCTCAAGTTGTTTGAAAAATATCAACACCACCAGCGCAAACGCGATTTGGAAGGTCAGAGTGTTCCACCCCGCCCTGTTTGCCCAGAAAAACACTTCTCCATCAGTTCCAGAGATGAACAATGCCAGTTCATCCATATCAAAAAACGCCAACGGCAGCGCCAGCATCAGGCCTGAAACAAGGCCCGTGGCAAGCCGGGCATGATTTTTCCGGTTGCGCCCCGCGGTAGATAGCGCTGCCAACAACCACCCACAAGCGGGGATGGAAAGACAGAGCACAATTTGAGATCCGTTCTGGCTTAGCCCGCTGACAACGACAAACAAAAAAATGAACAACACAAAGCCGTCAAACAGGAAATCCTTCCTGTTCACCAGGCTGCCAGGGGGCTGAGTCTTGTCGAAGTAATCCACTACGACCGCGTTGATGAAAAAAAGCGCAAATGCTGCGCCGAGCAGCAACGCGGAAAGCGAGTCCTCCACGGAACCCAACGCGCCCCACATCACCCAGGGTGTTGCCAGGGCCGCGCAGGCTAAAAAAACCGGTCCGGCCAACCCTGATGGAGGAAGCGTCTTCGATCCACTCGTTTGCTTATTCCTTAATAAAAACAACACCAGGGTCATCAGTAATAGGACTCCGCAAAGAAGCAGATTGGACTGAACCTGCGCGGTGAGATAGAGCACCTTGGGCGGGACTGAAAGCAGCACAAAAGCCGCGCCCACCGTCCAGAGACGCAACATGATTTTGACGCGTGGAACTTTCACTGCGAAGGACAAAGCCAGCAACGGGATAAACAAGAAAACACCACACACTAAATGAACCAACCAGCGAACATCCTGTATGCCTGTTTCTGTTTCAAACATGCTTTGTTCAATAGACCAGCGCAGGAAAAGGTTTAACCCGGTCAGAGACAATACCCAGAGCGTAGTAAAAAATATCAACAAAATAACGCCCATCTTCCTGGCCTTTTTCAGGCTGTAATCCAATTCCGGATGTTCATTGATTGTGTTTTCGGGTGTAATCACGTCCTCACTTCCATTGATCGGCTTTTCTCAACCATCATTTGTTCCGGCAGATTCTTTATTATAAGGGCGAAAAGCGTGATAAACATCAGGGCACACGATCGTCTTGCGTGTGTATCTGCTTTGAACGGTAGGCAATGCCTCCCCTTTTTATCACTTCCAGATTTTGCTTGACCCATAGAGGGGTTAAGGCTAAAATAACCTTGTCACTATCGTTGCGATACAGAACCTGAAATCAAGATCGTGCTTTTAGATCGGTTACTGAGAAACGAATGACTCATAATTACTCCATTCCAACCACCCCCAGATGCTTGTATGGCCAACATCTGAAGGTGGTTTTTTATTTTTTCCCACTCACATCAAGAAGGAGTTTATTACATGACTGACTATCTGGTACGAGGATCTCTGTCGGAGATCGATCCCGCAGTTTTTAACCTCGTTAATTACGAAGTTGAAAGACAGTTCCGTAAACTGATTCTCATCCCCTCTGAAAGCACCGCGCCGCAAGCCGTCCGTGATTCTCTCTCCTCCGTTTTCCAAAACCTATACGCGGAAGGTTATCCCGACGAAGAAACCCGTTTGATGAGTGAAAAAGAAATCCTGGACTATCCAGTCCGTTTATCCTATTACCGACGATACGCTGATCCTCGTTACTATAAAGGGGTCGAATATGCTGATGTGGTCGAAGCGCTGGCGCGGCGGCGCTGTGCGGAGGTTTTCGCCACTGACAGGGTCACCGCAGATCAACTTTATGTCAATGTCCAGGCACTCTCAGGCGCTCCAGCCAACAACGCGGTGTACCATGCGCTGATCGAACCTGGTGACACCATCTTAGGCATGAACTTGCTGCATGGCGGTCATCTAACACATGGTTCATCTGTGAACCGTTCCGGAAAACTTTACAAGGTCGCTCATTACAATGTTGACCCGGAAACCGAACAGATAGACTACGAAAAGCTGGAAGCGCAGGCGAAAGAAGTCATGCCCAGGATCATCATCTGCGGTTATTCCTCTTATCCCTGGATTCCTGATTGGTCGCGCTTCCGCGCCATCGCAGACGCCGTCGGCGCATACCTGCTTGCGGATGTGTCGCACATCGCTGGCTTGATCGCCGGGAAAGCCATTCCCTCTCCGGTCGGTCACGCTCACGTGATCACCTTTACCACGCATAAAACCCTGTGCGGACCGCGCGGCGCATGCATCCTCACTACAGACAGCGCGCTGGCAAAGAAGATCGACAAAGCGGTTTTCCCCGGCGAGCAGGGCGGACCTCATGTGCATGTGTTCGCTGCTCTCGCCACAACGTTTAAAATCGCCGCAACGGCTGAGTTTCAGCAGTTACAAAAACAAATCATCCAAAATTGCGTCGCCCTCACCGCTCAATTGAAGGCTCGCGGGCTGCGCATCCCGTTCAACGGGACTGACTCTCACCTGGGCAACATCGATTGCAAAACTATCGTCGGTCCTGATGGCACCACTCTGAGCGGTGACATGGCTGCCCGCATCCTGGATATCGCGGGAATTGTGCTCAACCGCAACACCATTCCAGGGGATAAAACCGCCCTCAATGCTTCGGGCATCCGCTATGGCACGCCCTGGATGACTCAACGCGGTTTGACCGCGGAAAATATGCGCGAAATTGGCAACCTTATTGCCGATCTCTTGCAGGCGATTACGCCGTACACCATTGAAATGCGAAAAGGTCCTTCACCGCGCGCCAAAATTGATTTTAATGTTCTAGAGCAAACGAAAATCAAGGTCCGCAACCTTTGCGCCAGCGCTGCAACTGATCTCCCGCATGGCAACAGCGGCTACCCGCATTTTTACTACCTGGATGACCAACCCCGGTTCAAGGGGAAACTGGTTTCATTGGACCTTAAAGGTGACCGGGTTCTGTACTTTGTGAACTATTGCTTTAGCTCCGATGTGGAAGCCTTGCAAAACGGTCAGACCCAACCAACCTCGCTCATCACCCCGCTGAAAAAAGTGGAAGGTTCACTTACCAGAGTGGAAGATAACCTCTACAGGTTTTCCTTCCAGGCAGAAAATTTTGGTCTGGCTGCAACCTTCTTGCGCGCCCTGTCTGATGGTTACATCGCTTTTGATAACGACCTGCCTGCGCGTATCCCCGGCCCAGTTGTGGTGGAAGAATCAGAATTGGTCGCGCCAATGCCCAGCTCGGGTAAAGAAATGGCAAACAACAAAGCCTGGTACATCGGTATAACAAATTCAAACGGCAACGCTCTTCCATCGTTTAAATGGGAGGAAAAGTCTTCCAACGAGCTCATGCGTACCCCTCTTTTTGAAGACCATAAGAGACTGGGTGCCAAACTCATTCCTTTCGCCGGATGGGAAATGCCGGTCTGGTATACCTCGGTAGTTGAAGAACACCTGGCCTGCCGTAACGCCGCCGGACTTTTCGATGTCGCTCACATGGGCGTTTTCCAGGCAGAAGGGTCGCAAGCGGCTCTCTTCCTGGATTCAGTTTGCGGAAATGATATTGGTTCGTTGGAGATTGGGGATTCTTGCTACACGCATTTTCTTGACCCGGATGCCAATGTGATTGACGACACCCTCGTCTACCGCCGCAGCGCGGATAAATACCTTGTTGTGGTCAACGCCTCGAATGATGCGAAAGACTGGGCCTGGCTGAACGCCGTCCGCAATGCCAGTGTAGCGGTCGACAATCACCGCCCCTGGGTCAAAGCTTTTGGTCGCGGGGTGGTTTTACGCAACCTGCGCGACCCTCGCGAAGGTGCCGATATGCGCGTGGATATCGCGTTGCAAGGGCCCAAATCACGCGACATCTTGCTGGCGTTGGGTTGTGATGCCGCCACGCAGAGAAAAGTAAAAGCCCTCAAACGCACTGAACTTTGCGAAGCGGTGATTGGCGGGTACGATCTGATTATCTCGCGTACCGGTTACACCGGTGAGAAAATGGCTTTTGAGCTTTTCGTACACCCTGAAAACGTCTCAAGCCTATGGAACGACCTGATGAAAGTTGGTGAACCTTTGGGGCTTAAGCCCTGCGGTCTCGGCGCCCGAGATTCTTTGCGCACGGAAGCCGGCCTCCCCCTGTATGGGCATGAAATGGGTGGTGAGCGCAACCTGGGCGTTGCTGAAGCCGGGTTTGGTTCCTATGTAAAAACCTACAAACCCTGGTTTATAGGAAGGGAATCCTTCATTAAGAAGGAACTTACCCGAAAAGGAGTTGTCGTTCGTTTCCGCTTTGCCGAAAAAGGCGTGCGCATGGCGCACAATAACGACCCGGTACTGGATGAAAAAGGCAGGGTCATTGGTCACGTGACCAGTTGCGCGATCGATAAAGACGGTTTGCTCACTGGTCAGGCTTTTATTGAAACCAGGTACGCAGTTGAAGGCACCGTCATTTTAATTTACCAGGGAGCACCGTCTCAGGCAGGCAAGGCGCCTTCCCAATTGAATCCAGGAGAACGGGTAACCCTGCCCTCCCGGGCAACTGTTGAAAGTCGTTTTGCCAGGTTGTAAGGCAAAAATCATTCTAAAAACCAAGAGGAAAAATGCACACAAAAATGCAGACACCGTGGGAATACCGCTACTCGCAGCGCACACAGCGTATGAAAGCATCGGCCATACGGGAACTTCTCAAGGTAACAGAACAACCAGACATGATCTCGTTTGGCGGAGGTTTTCCAGCGCCTGATGTATTTCCGGTTGAAGAGTTCAAGAAAGCGTGTAACTACGTCCTTGAACACAAGGGAGCTGAAGTACTCCAGTACGGTGGGACAGATGGCTATGTTCCCTTGCGGGAGATGATCCTGAGGCATGCCATCAACCTGGGAATTAATGTTGACATTGGCAACATCCTCATCACCAGCGGGTCTCAACAGGCGCTCGACCTGTTGGGGAAAATATTCATCAACCGCGGAGACCGCATCCTGGTGGAATCACCCACCTACCTGGGTGCACTGCAGGCGTGGAACGCATACGGAGCAGAATACATTACCGTCCCAGTTGATGAATATGGCATGATCACCGAGAAACTGGAAGCAGCTCTGCGCATCGGCCCGAAATTTATTTATGTGCTGCCGAACTTTCAGAACCCTACCGGCACAACTCTCTCCCTGGAAAGGCGAAAAAAGCTGATACACCTGGCAGACCGCTATGGCGTACCGATTGTAGAAGATGACCCCTATGGTCAGCTGCGCTATGAAGGCGAAAGCCTGCCCGCGGTAGAACTGCTGGATTCGCAAATGCGCGTTCAAAACGGCACCTATACGGGCAACGTCATTTACCTGAGCACCTTCTCCAAAATCTTGGCGCCAGGGTTACGTTTAGCCTGGGTCATCGCCCCACATGGAGTGATCAGCAAGTTGGCGCTGGCCAAGCAGGGTTGCGATTTGCACACCTCCACTTTCAACCAGATTGTCGCACACGAGGTCGGGCAGCATGGCTTCATTGACCGCCACATCACGGTCATCCAAAAAGTCTACCGGGAACGCCGCAACGCCATGCTCGATTCCTTGGAAGAACACATGCCCGAAGGGGTGAAGTGGACGCGACCTCATGGAGGGCTTTTCTTATGGGTAACCCTGCCTGAACAATTCGACACAACAGAAATGCTGCCTGAAGTGATTCAGGAGAAGGTGGCTTATGTCCCCGGAGAGTTCTTCCACCCGGACGGCAGCGGGAAAAACACTATGCGTTTAAATTTCTCTTTTTGCTCGCCAGAAAAGATTAACGAAGGAATTGCCCGCCTGGGCAGGGCTTTCAAGAAAAAAATCGTTTAATAAAAAGAACGGGCTCAGCGGTTCTGAGCCCGTTCTTTTTGCTATTTCCACAGCATAAAATCTTTAAGAATCGAACCGCCCAGAAATTCCAACATCAAAGAATTATCAGGAATCATGTGAGAGTCAATGGGCAGGAACCATTCCAGAAACGCCAACAGGCGCTTGGCCTCAACATATTCTTTAGTACCGTATGGAACCTGGCGCAATAATGGTTCGGCGTGCAGGCGCAAAGCAGAAAGCTCATACACCAACGCGGAATTGAACAGTTTATCGGCATTCTCCTGGTACGGAAAAATGTATTCTTTTTCTCCGTGTTGCACCGATTCCCAGCGAGAAATCGTCTCCTGGGCAGTGTATCCTCGTTCGCGCGCGTCTCTCACAATGCGCCGCAACAGCCGGGTATCGGTGGTGGAAATCCGGTTGTAGCGGTCCAGGTTAAGCTGGGTCAGGCAGGAAACGTAAATCTTGTAGGTCGAGGATGGATCAATCTCCGGCAGCAATTGCGGGTTTAAACCATGAATGCCTTCCAGTATGATCATCTGGTCATGGCGCAGTTGAATTTCTTCGCCTTGCTGGCGCCTGCCGGTGTGAAAATCATACCTGGGCAACCTCACTTTTTCACCTTGAATCAAACGCTTTAGATGATCAGAAAGCAAGTGGGTATCCAGAGCTCCTAAAGCCTCAAAATTATATTGACCGAATTCATCCTTTGGCGTTTTTTCACGATCAACAAAATAGTTGTCCATCTCTATCGGAAAGGGAGAGAAACCCTGCGCCAAAAGCTGGATGGACAAACGTTTGGAAAAAGTCGTTTTGCCAGAAGAAGAAGGCCCAGCGATAAGTACGATACGCGCTTCCTCGGATCTATCCGCGATAGATTGAGAAATATCGATGATTTGCAGGTTATGCAGCGCTTCAGACACTAAAATGATTTCTCGAATATTGCCTGCGTCAATAGAGGCGTTCAGCTCACCAACTGACCCGATTCCCAGTCGCTGAAGCCAGTTACCATACTGCCTGAACGTGCTCAGCAGTTTGGGGTAGCTGGGCATGGGCGAAAGTTGCTTGGGAGATTCCCTTCTCGGGAAGCGCAGCACGAATCCTTCTCCCATTTGCTGCAATGCGAACCACTTCAGGTAGCCGGTGGAAGGCACCATGTATCCGTGGTGATAATCACGATGTTCACCCAGCCGATACAGAACCAGGTATTCCTTTTGTCGATATTTCAGGAGTTGAACTTTGTCTTTTAAACCTTTGGATTCAAAGTAAGAGATGGCTTCGTCCAACGGTACCAGTTGGCGTTCAAAAGGCAGGTTTGCTTCCACGAGCTCACGCATGCGCTGCTCAAGTCGGGAAAGGTCCTCGCTGCCCAACTGGTTTCCCTTGCTGACCTGGCAGTAATATCCACCAGCAGAGACCGAATGGTCAAGCGTCATCAAACTTTCAGGAAACAGCTCTTCGAAGGCGGCTTCGAGCAGGAAAGTGATGGAACGTCGGTAGATTCTGGCGCCATCGTCATCCTTCATCGTAACCAGGCGTACGCGCGCGTCCATTTCGAGCGTGGCAGTCAACTCTTTCAGTTCACCGTTAACCACCGCGCCCATGATGGGAGGGTTATCCCATTCCGGGAGCATTTGAAGCAACTCGCACAGTGAAGCACCCCGATTGCCAGCGTAAACTCGTCCGTCAGGCAAAACGATCTCAATGGTTGGCCTGGGTGAATTTACTTTCAATTGACCATTCAGGTTGGAATCTGACATGCGGCAATACCCTAACTCTTTTAATTTTTTAACATGCAGGTTTCATCCAGCACGAATCGGAAATGTATTTTACCATGCCCCACAATTCGCGCTTACCGTTACGGCAGGTCATAAAACCAGAGGGCTCTATAAAAAAAAACCGCCGGATATTCAGTCATTCACCGACGGTTTATCGTACACATCTTCAGGTGTCTACTCTAACTTTAATACAACTCCTTGCCTTGAAGGTAGTTGCTCAATTCGCAAGGAGCTGCCTTCCAGCGTCGCCCGTCCAAGGCCAAACAACGATTCGACCGCGCGCGATGACACGCCAGTTTGGGTTAGATCGAGGTGAAGTTGGCGTTCTTTTAAACCGGCGTTGATGACCACCAGGTATATCTTGCCCATATACTGGCGGGTGAAAGCAAGCATTTCGTTGTCTGAAAAAATTCTCTTATAACTGCCGCGGCGCAACGCTGGGTGCGCGTTGCGCAAATGGATCAGGTCTTTCATATAATCATGCAGCTCTTGATTCCAGCGTGACTCATCCCAGGGGAAAGACTTCCGGCATTCAGGGTCAGGGCCGCCGTCCAACCCTACCTCATCACCATAATAAATACAAGGCGCGCCGATGAAAGTGAACAGGAACAAGTAAGCCAGCCTTAACGCAGTTTCATCACCGCCAGCTGTAGTGATAAAACGCGGAGTGTCATGGCTGTCCAGCAGATTGAGTTGCGCATAATTGATTTCCGGGTCATACAGGTTCAACAGGTATTCGATGCGGTCACCAAATTCGGCTGCGTTAAACGGTCGCATCACTTTCTGTAATCCTCCGATGCGGTAAGCAAATTCTGGCATCTTATCACCAATCAGCCAACCCATCAGTGCGGCGCTGACCAGGTAATTCATTACCGCGTCGAATTGGTCACCTTTTAACCAACGCTGCGATTCAAGCCATAATTCTCCAACGATATAGGCATCAGGGTTTACGGCTTTCACCCTGCGGCGGAACTCCTGCCAGAAGGAGTCATCATTGATCTCCGCCGGCACATCCAACCGCCAGCCATCTGCGCCAAAACGCAGCCAGTACTCCGCGGCTTCAAAGATGAACTCTCTGACGGCTGGAGTTTGCGTGTTGAATTTCGGCAGCGCTGGCAGGTTCCACCAGGCCGTGTACCCGATAGCGTCGAAGGAACCAACTCCGTTGTTCAATTGTTGTTGTTCTCTTTCGTCAGGGTAAGCCCCCCAAGGCCTGTGCCGTTTTAACCGATCCGGGTCGAAATAGAACCAATCGACATAAGGCGATCCTTCTCCATTTTCAAGCACATGATGAAACTGCCAGAAACCCCGGCTGGCATGATTGAACACGCCATCTGGCACGATGTGCATTCCGCAGCTGTGCGCTGCATGCAGCAGGTCCCTGAAGGCTTCATCGCCGCCTAATAGCGGGTCGATCTTGAAATAATCATATGTGTGGTAACGATGGTTGGAGGCGGATGCGTTAATGGGGTTAAAGTAGATGGCGTTTATCCCCAAATCGACCAGGTAATCCAGGTGTTCAATGACACCGTAAAGGTCGCCGCCTTTAAAACCATATGGGTTGGGCGGAGTGTCCCAGGGTTCCAGTTTCACCCCTTCGCGTCTGACCCGTTCACTTTTCGCAAAGCGGTCCGGAAAAATCTGGTAAAAAACCGCGTCTTTGAGCCAATCAGGAGTCTGAATCGTCATGTATACCATCCTCAATAGAATAGGTGAACCGCCTTCGCCAAAACTGCGTCATTTTCTCACAGAATTCAATTGTTAGCAATGGAATAGCCCTACCAGTGAAGCAAGAACCTGCTGGGCTGAACAACCCAGCAGGTTCTACCATGCTATTTCACCAGCAAGATGGGTATTTGCGGCATATCCTTCTCAGAAAGCGTTTCGATAGCCGCCTTGGAACTGATATAGGTGCTTAAAAACTCTTCCTGAGTTCCCTTGCCCTCCGCCGGCCATGCCAGGTCAATAATGCGGGTGTGATTTGTATCGTCCGGGGCGCCGCCAAGTTTCCACTGAGCAGCGGTCTGCTGCACATCTCTTACCCGCCAAACACCAGTGGAGGGGTAACCATCCTGGCTGAGCACCACTGCGGCGTATCCCCACTCAGCCGGGTCCCCATCGCCCAAAGCTTCTTTCGGCACACGTAAGGTAACTGTCTGCCTGGCAGGGTCAACGAGGATCTTGTACGATGAGTTTTGTTGTTTTGGTTCACCAGTAGCAGGGTCAGGTGCGTAAATTCCATAATTCCAGCCTTCCGCCCAAATGACGTACTCCCAACCATTCCCAGCGGTCAAAGAAGCGTTGCGCCCTGGGAGAAGCATACGGTTACCTGTGCCTTTCCCGGGGTCCTTGTCAATATACACATCCATTGTTTGTAGCGATAAGTTGATGCCTGACCCCCATGGATTGGGCACAGGGCCATAGAACTTGAAGGTAAAGATCACATTTTTCGCGTCTGTGGCGACGGAGAAACTTTCAATATCAAAGTTTTGTTTCGAGAAAACGCCATCGTTCGGGTAAGTATAGGTTCCTGGTCCATGGTCGTCCCCTTCGGGGTCTTTTACTTCAAGCACCAGATCAGATAATCCCAGGTCAGGTAGCACAATCTGAGCCGGCCCAGAAAGGGGTAAAACTTGGTTATCAGGCTGGACAACAATGACGACGCGTATATCATCACCCGCCGACAGTTCGCCCAGCGAGGTCAAGGGTATAGCCAGTTCAAGCAGTCCCTCCCCCATCTCAGCGGTTGCCTTCAGTTCTGGGTTCAACTGCCATTTACCAGCAAATACCTCGTAACCGCTCACAAGCCCTGCGTTGTATTCAAAAAGATGGCTTGCGGGAATCCCTAATAACAGGCTGTCCGGAGCATCTTCTGTCAACGCGAAAGGATAGTTTGCCGCGGCACTCGGGATGCTCATATAAATCCCCACGCTTTCCGGTTCTTCTCTTTCTTTGTCAAAATCAAGGCGGAAATAAATATTCTGAGCATCCATGGTGTAATACAGCGTTTCCAGCCCGTCTTCTCCATTCGCAGGGTAAACCGCCGCATTTGCCCATTCTTTCTGGTCTGGTTCTCCATCTACCACCACTGTCATCATTCCCGAGAATGCCTGAGCAGGCTGCTCGGGTCTTTTAGGGATGATTGGAACCCTGACAAAGGCTGGGACGGGTTCTCCCAAAGACTCGTACACTTTTGCAAGTAAGGCTCGAAATCCTGTATCAAAGTATTCATCCACCCCGGAGTCCTGATCAGCGCCATACCACCAGAACCAGTCTGAACCTTCAGCGAGGTACATATAGTCCTGCGCAGTGGCAATAGCTTCAGGGGAGGCTTGCTTCGTTTTACCAACGTCATATTTTGCCAAAAATTCACGCGTTTTGCCCAAGTAATTCCAGGCTTGGGTTTCTTCTGCTTCGCCAATCCAGGTATCATAATTGGGACTGAACCATGCACCGGGGAAAAGGGTATCCAGTTCTCGTTGTTTTGGAAACAGTTCAAGGTATTCAGTTGGCGTCACCATCTTAATGGTTTCGCTCTCATTTAACATTCGGTACATGGCGTTCAGGAAATCCTTACCATCGTTAGGATAATATTCCCAGGCGTTCTCGCCATCTAAGATAATCGAAACAATATGAGGCCCTTGCGCCTTCTGTTTTTTGAGTTGTAACCGAATATTTTCCAGCCGCTGCATCAGGTCAGCCGCCGCCTGTTCGCCGGGCGTTTGCGAGTAGGTGAACCCCAGCTTATCAGAAAGGACCAGGTCGCGGAAGAAAATGGCCACTCTCCGCCCATCTTTTGTGGTCACGTAATAAGGGCGGTACAATTCATCGGCTTCCTGCACAGTTTCAGCAGAATCACGGGTAAATTGACCCAACCCCAGTGATTGCGCCAGAACGACCTCACCTGTTTGCATCCATTGATACCCTGCATCCGCCACCAGCGGGATGATATCTTCTGATACCGCTCCTTCTCCTGGCCACAAGCCAATAGGAGCCCGACCGAAATGTTGCTGATAGATATCAACACTTTTTTGCAGCTGAACAATGGCATCGTTCGGCCATGAGAATCTTGCAGGGAGTTCAGCTGCTGGGTTGCCAACAGAGGCGATGTTTGAATTGTAGATTAACGGCAATATTGGGTGCGCGTAAGGAGTAGTGATCACCTGGATCTGCCCGCTGTCCTGCAGTTCCTTATGCACAGGGATGACCATCTCCATGATTTTCCGCACCTCGTTGAACAGAATTGCTTTATCCGCTTCACTGAATCCCCTTTCTTTTTCCACCAGTTCTTTCAAAGGGCTCTGTGCTAGAAATTCAGGGTCAATCCACGCCAGGTTAAACCACACTTGCAGGTCGCGAAAATCCTGCTCGCTAAATTGGGAAACCGCGCTAGCGATGGCTTCTGCGCTTGTGCCGCCACGTTTGTTTAGTAACTCCTTGTAACGCGGGAATCGGTAAATGATATTATCCCAGTTTGCATCAAAGAACCGGGAAAGCAAAAAGGTTTTGTCTGCGTCGGTCAACTCAGCTGCGGGTTTTTCCGCCAGCACCCAATAATAATCCTTGGCGCCATTCTGCGTAAAATCATCCAGCTGTTTCATCAGAACCGGGGTTAAATTTATGGTTACCCGAACATTCGGGTAGGGCTTGATCATGGCAGCCATATCGTAATAGTCTTTGGTCGCATGCACCCTCACCCATGGTCGCGTATAAACACCCTGGTCATCTTTGTAATATAAGGGTTGATGTTGATGCCAGGTAAGATTGAGATAGAGCACATCCTTCCTGCCAATGCCTTTACGGGTATCTCCAGCAGGAGAGGTACAGGAGCTCAAGATTAAACCCAGCACAAGGACAAAGATCAGGTATTTGAAGGTCTTTTTCATCGACACACCTCTTACATGAATTAATCCAAAACACCCCGAGTTCCCAGCAGAATCCGGGGTCTTATGCGCTCATTTGGTTCTATTAACCTTTAACACCGCCCAGGGTCAGGCCGGAAATAAGGTATTTTGACGAATAC
>Ga0255340_1001235_pt1 | contig 35025 bp, 26 predicted proteins | sample wastewater_treat_7_FD_192417 | JGI IMG/M metagenome (GOLD analysis project Ga0255340, IMG submission 192417) | Wastewater microbial communities from Lulu Island WWTP, Vancouver, Canada - plant10 | ecosystem: Engineered > WWTP > Wastewater > Unclassified | place: Canada: Vancouver, British... | reverse complement strand
TCGGGCAGGGTTCGAATTTCCCTGGGTTACAACCCAGGGCCCCATTGAAGCCGACGTAACGGCCAGTGACCCGGTGGATGATTTGTTCGACATTTCCCTGGGTTACAACCCAGGGCCCCATTGAAGCCAGGGGAATTCCCTGGTAGGTGACGAGGCCAGTCTCATTTCCCTGGGTTACAACCCAGGGCCCCATTGAAGCTTCCGTCCTCGAGGCCAAGCGGTTGCGCAATGCGTCAATTTCCCTGGGTTACAACCCAGGGCCCCATTGAAGCTGGCCGATTCCGAACGGTCCAGACAACTGCAAATTATTTCCCTGGGTTACAACCCAGGGCCCCATTGAAGCAGCGTAGGACTCAGAGACGCTTCCCACGGTCCGGCTGGTATTTCCCTGGGTTACAACCCAGGGCCCCATTGAAGCGCAGAACTAGAGGCCCTGGACACCGACGACTTCTTGGATATTTCCCTGGGTTACAACCCAGGGCCCCATTGAAGCCAGAACACCGCCGCCGGTTCGTTCGCCAAACAGCGCGACCGATTTCCCTGGGTTACAACCCAGGGCCCCATTGAAGCTTCGTTTACAGTGGTGGCTAGATACGATGATTGAGGTTATTTCCCTGGGTTACAACCCAGGGCCCCATTGAAGCCCTTGAGGCTACCAACCTGCCTCGTCCAATAGCTATATTATTTCCCTGGGTTACAACCCAGGGCCCCATTGAAGCCGGCTCTTGTTCTCGCGTATGATCTGTACGCCGACGCATTTCCCTGGGTTACAACCCAGGGCCCCATTGAAGCGCTAACGCGAGAAGCGATGTCGCCGCGAATTCGATCTATTTCCCTGGGTTACAACCCAGGGCCCCATTGAAGCAACTCGCTAGCCAGAAAACCCCCGAGATTTTTCATACATTTCCCTGGGTTACAACCCAGGGCCCCATTGAAGCGCGAGTACGTTGTAAGAGACGTCCTTAACTATGGGGTTATTTCCCTGGGTTACAACCCAGGGCCCCATTGAAGCTGCCTTAAACGTTGTTTTCATTTTTTGTCTCCTTTATTTCCCTGGGTTACAACCCAGGGCCCCATTGAAGCGTCAGTAATAGAAGATAGGCCTAATCTGATCGCTAACTGATTTCCCTGGGTTACAACCCAGGGCCCCATTGAAGCTAGATTTTTTCAACTGTGGAGTTGATCGGTTCTGGTATTATTTCCCTGGGTTACAACCCAGGGCCCCATTGAAGCGAGGGCCGATTTTAAAATCAACAGAAACGGCCAAGTGTATTTCCCTGGGTTACAACCCAGGGCCCCATTGAAGCATTGCATCAATTGACGTCTGAAGAACGAATCAAGGATATTTCCCTGGGTTACAACCCAGGGCCCCATACACCTCCCCCACTATGGTAATGTTCGTGGTCACTGGGCGGGTACGTCTACTTTTATGCTGGGGAAATCGCCTGGAATTTGGCGAACTTTCGTGCTCTGCCTAAGTTGCTCTGCCTGTTTCGAACCGTGGGTTCGTTGGCAAGAGCGTGTGGGGCCTTGGGCTGACGGCGCAACAGCAGCGCCCCTCGACCTGACACAGCTAGTCGATGAGGCTTGCCCATTGGAGCCCTATGTTTGCCCGCACTACTTCTTGGCGACGGCTCGGCTGACGACTCGCTCAAGCATTTCAATCCAGCCGTCATCCTTGTCCTCAATTCCCAGGATAACCCTGTTGCCTGCAGCTTCGCGCTGGTCCTGTGGGTACTGCTCCAGCAGCAGTGACAGGGTCCAGCCCGCGGTTTCTGCTGGAAAATCTTGTGCCCAGCCTAGTGGGCCATCACTGTCGGTGCCCTCGATTGTGTGTAGGCCAATTAAAATGCCCTGACAAATCTTCTCGGCGGCCCGTTTCATACCAGCCTTTACCCGTCGCTTCATGTCCGTCTGGATATCCTCGACTGATTCTTCAAGTACATCCCACGCGGCCTGAGTCGGCTCAACATAGCCGTAGCGTTGCCTGCCGGCTCGATGCCCAAAACCCATCTCGTCAGCTTGTTCAATGCGGCGGACCACGTCCGCAGCTACAGCTTCGACACAAACATCGTCGATGAAGCTGGCCGCTATCTCATTTGCTTCCACGCGAAGCTCTGGATGGCGCTGCAGCAGTTCGTGCAACACTTGGGCTTGCTCTTCTGGCTCTAAGTGATCAAGTGCGTCTTCGGCTCTTTCCTGTTCCATCAAGGCCGTCCTCCATGAATCTTTGCTAGCAGTTGACACCTGTTATCTACCAAGATAAACCTTGGTGTAGAAGCATCTACTTCATATATGATGCGATGGCAAGACTGAAGTGGGGTTGTGATGACTAAGGAGAACACGTGCTCTCGATCCTAAAGACTGGTGACTGCCTTAGTGTGGTGCCGCAGTTGCAGCAGAAGTTTCGGCTTGCTTATCTGGACCCTCCGTTCTTTACTGGTGGTCGGCAAGAATCTACTACCCGCGATGGTAAGAAGAAGTATAGCTACGATGACAGGTGGAACACACTTGATGAGTACCTGGAATTCATTCAAGAGCGCCTTTTGGTGGTGAAGAAAGCGTTGCACGATGGTGGGTCGGTCATCTACCACTGTGACTGGCGGACAAGTCATCATGCGCGGGTTTTGCTTGAGTCGATTTGGGGGCGGGAGGGCTTCAAGGCCGAGATCATTTGGACCTATAAACGATGGTCAAACTCTAAGCGTGGCTTGATGCCGGCCCATCAAACGCTTTTGTGGCTGGCTGGTTCTGAAGATTATGTGTTCAATCAAGCTTTTGACGAGTACTCCCCAACCACCAACGTTGACCAATTGCTCCAACTGAGGACCCGCGACGACCGCAATAAATCTGTTTACGCCGCAGATGCGAACGGTGAGATTCTTCCAAACGGAAAGAAGCCTGGCGTTCCTCTTTCTGATGTCTGGGATATTCCCTATCTGAATCCCAAAGCCAAGGAACGTGTGGGGTATCCAACACAAAAACCGGTTACGTTACTCAGTCGTGTTGTCGAGCTGTTTTCCAACGAGGGGGATTGGGTGCTGGACCCGTTTTGTGGCAGTGGGACGACTCTTGTGGCGGCCGCCCTGCTTAATCGAAATGCAGTAGGCATTGACACATCCCCTGAAGCTGTTGCCCTGGCCAAAAGTCGAGTTGCTAGTCCCGAGGTTTCCCACTCTCGTGTGCTTGAGTTGGGGCGAGATAGCTATAGACGCAAAGACAACCTGGAACATCTGGCTGGCCTTGACGTGACACCTGTGTATCGAAACCGGGCGATAGATGCTGTACTTCAAGAAGGTCATTTGGGTCTGCCTGTGCTTTTTAGGGTACAGCGACCAGGAGAATCCATAGCTGAGCTACACACTCGGATGCTTGCAGCAGTTCAGAAGAAGCGAGCCAGAGTCGGATTTATTGTGGAAACCTGCGGGTCAACGCAGAGTGAGATGTTTTTGAACGAGTCACCGCTTGTACAAGTTGTTAAAGCTCCGGCAATTGAAGTTACACGATGCCTCGAAAAGCTGGATGTGGCCTAAGAGATAGAGAGACCAACTCAACCATGATTGACTCTCATTTAGAGTTGTCCTAACTCAGGGGGCTGGTCAGATGAATGATAACGTCCAATAAGCCTTTAACCACCCTATGCCTTTTCGATAGAGTCATCGTTTTCCAGGAAGTCTAAAAGCGTTAATAGACGATAGCCTCTTTCTAGGTTTGAAAATGGCGTCTTGTCCATTGTTATGAGTATCTTTTTGTGACCGTCATCTAGGCCGTGAAAAGATGACAGTTCTCTCTCTTTTACACTTGGATTCTCAATGCTGTAAGTGACTTGAATATAGTTTTTCCGTCCTTCTGCATCTCTTGCTACGAAATCAATTTCTTCATTTCTGTTTTTCCCTATATCAACGATATAACCCCGCCTTATCAGTTCGACATAAACGATGTTTTCTATCGCACGAGAAACTTCAAGCTGACGGTACTGAATAAGCGCGTTTCGAAGCCCCATATCACAGGCGTAATACTTGCTTTGGGTTTTGAGATAGGCTCTTCCCTTAAGATCGTAGCGTTCGACTTTGTAAAAAAGAAAAGCATCCACTATGTGGCGCAGATAACGGCTCACAGTCTCATGATCAACAGATTTGTATCCGCTACTTTGTAATGTATTCGCGATCTTATTCGGCGATACCGACGAGCCTATAGATGAACAAAGAACATGGATTACCCCCCGAAAGACTTCTTCATTCCGTATATCGTAATGATCAATCATATCCATCGTTATAACGGTGTTTGCCACCATTTCCAGATAACTTCTTTTAGCGGGCGTATCCGGCTCTGTAACGGTATATGGCAAGGAACCAAATAAAATATATTCGTCTAAGGCCTCTCTCTTATCACCTTTGCGAAAAGAATAAAACTCTTGAAAAGATAGAGGAAAGCATTTGATTTCAATGCCTCTGCCTCGAAATATTGTGTTGATATCACTCGAAAGCAGCTTTGAATTTGACCCTGTCACGTAAATATCGGTGTTATATTCACTGCGCACTTCATTAAGAACTTCCTCAAAACCTTCCACCATCTGAATTTCATCTAGCAGAAGATAATACTTCTTGTCGTCCGTAAATCGACCGAGCAAATAGGAATATAACTCATCGGACTTGCGTAAGTTCTGCCATTTTTTCATATCAAAGGCAATTTTTAAGATGTGGTCGGCTTGGACTTTGTCGTCAAGTAAATAGCGGTAAAACAGTTCGTTTAACAAGATTGATTTACCACAGCGTCTGACACCGGTAATGATTTTGACCAAATCCTTGTGTCTATAACGAATAAGTGTGTTAAGCAGGTTTTCTCTTTGAATATACATGGCGACCTCCTTAACCAATTATATGCGCAAAACTTTTATTTTTCACAAGTTTTGCGCATAGCGTTTGAGTTACCAACCTAGCATATTCAGCCTTTACCTTGTATTTCTCTAGGGTTACAGTAGCACTACCACAATAACCAGGGGCGACTTGGGGGCCGGCGCTTAATGGGGCAACACTGAATCCGTAATTTGACTATTAATGTTAGGATTACTATCATCACACAGGAGCTGGTTCCTGTCTTATGGAAGAATGCTCATGGTCGCTGGGGCAATCGCAAAAGGCGGCGCCACCAATGTTGCCGCGCCATCCGTGGCTCTGGACACGTTCACGCCTGGAAACTTGACCCTGATCTCATAGGAGGTCCCATGCCTATCAATGCACAAGAGCTTGGGCGCCGCTTGCGAGCGGCCAGAGAAGCCTGCCGGATGACGCAGGACGAGGTCGCGAAATACCTGGGGACTTCGCGCTCTACCGTCGCACAGATGGAGCTTGGTAATCGCACGGTTTCGAGCCTGGAGCTTGACCGGCTTGCGCACCTCTTTGGGCGTGACATCCGGGAGTTTTTAGCCCACTCCTTTAGCGAGGATGACACGCTTGCCGCACTGTTCCGTGCCGAACCGACAGTCGCCGATAATCCCGAGGTCATTGAGAAGATCCGCGAGTGTATCGCCATTGGCCGCGAGCTTACCAACCTTGAGGAACTGCTTGAGATCAGACGGGAACAGGCTGCGTTGGCTACCTATCCTCAGGTAGTGCCGAAGGCCAAGTCGGAGGCCGTTCACCAAGGAAAGCGAGTAGCCGAACAAGAGCGCCGGCGGCTTGGCCTTGGTCTTTCTCCTGTGCCAGAGATGGTCGAACTAATTGAGCGGCAAGGCGTCAGGACCGGACTAGTCGATCTGCCAGACGATGTCTCAGGGTTTAGCATCAGTGACGCCAAGCTGGGGTTCTTTGTCGTTGCCAATAGCCTGCACAACGTCTGGCGGCGCAGATTCTCGTTCGCGCACGAGTACGCGCACTTGCTCATGGATCGTGATCGGCTCGGCACCGTAAGCCGTGCGTCGGCCAACGACGACCTTATTGAGGTTCGTGCAAACAGCTTCGCTGCTTGCTTCCTGATGCCTGCTGATGCGGTTGCGCACTTCATAGCGAGGCTGGGCAAGGGCAAACCAAGCCGCACCCTCGTGCAGGTGTACGATGAGAACAACGCCGTGACTGTAGAAGGACGCTTTGCCCCGAACTCTCAGGATCTGCAGATCTACGACGTGGTCCAGATGGCGTCGCTGTTTGGCGTGAGCGTCCCGGCGGCACTCTACCGTCTACGCAACCTGCGCCTCGTCACTAACGCTGAGCTCCTTAGACTGAAAGAGGAGGACCAACGCGGCAGAAGTCGCACGGCCGCTAGGCTCCTGGGTCTCGCTGAGCCTGACCGCTTTAACGAAAGCAACGATTTCAGGCATCGCTTCCTTGGACTGGGGCTTGACGCCTACCGACGCGATCTCATCTCAACGGGCAAGCTACGCGAACTAGCACGCCTCGTAAATGCACCTCTGGAGGATCTGGAAGCACTAATCAGCGACGGCGATTGGGCCGACGCATAGACCCCAGCTAATCAAGGAAGAAGTCACCAAATCTAAAATCGCTAAAATGGCGTGGCCTCTAGTAGCGCTGTACTCGGTCGCGGAATGACTTGGAATTTTCGCCTCTTATGCTGCGTTGGCGGGTTCTGTTGTTTTCTCCGATTTTGTAGTCTGTGCATTCTACTTCTTCGGCGTCAATTGCGGTTTCACGCTCGAACCCGTGACTTTTGTCTGTGTTGCGGCAGAAGCGGTACATGTACCAGTAAAATAATGCCGCGCCTGTTGGTCCAGCTGCTAATAGCATGTATATCCAATCTTGTTCTTCGCCGCTCATAATTACCCACCAAACATGGCTATAAGCCAAATTGCTGCGCCTTCAAGGACGGTCCCTAATGTCAATGCCGCGAGCAGCAACTTCCATGTCTGGATTGGGATGCTGCCCATGGTTTCGCCGGTACGGCCGTTGACGGCAATGTAGTGCAATAAACCCCGCTCTCTGCCTTTCTTTTGATGATACGAGTATAGCCAGACCGGTAAGTACATCGCCACCCAGCGCGACCCCTTCAGGTCCAGATGCTCTCGGTCCCAGCGTACGCCTCGGTCATACTCCCTGAGCGTATGCAAAACCTCTGAGCGGGCTATGCTCAAAAGCTGATCCTCCAAGACGGGCATCATCCCATCTATGTTCAGGTCGCGCTTTTCAGAACTGTAGCCAGCAAGGTAAGAGGCGTCCCATGCCACCGCGTTTTCGGTGTCGAAAGGCAAAATGGTGTTGATTATATTGTTGGTATTGGCCTTGCGATCAAAATTGCTGCGCTGGCTCGACGCCTCAATGGGAAGGTCGTCAACCAGGAATTTGACCTTGCGTTCAACAGCGTAGACATCAGCGTCGTAGTACGTAGTTTTGTTGTTGCCTTCGCCTTCTGTGTAGCTCGCAGTCTCAATCTCGCCTTCGCCCTGGACCTCCGCTGCAGCGTTGGCATCAACAATCATGTATGGCAAAAACACGCCAAGTACGTTTTCAGGGGTGAACTCCTTTTTGAAGGCTTTAAGAGCAAAAAAGGAGCGTCTGCCAGCGAACTGCCTGATGCGCCGGATTGCATCTTCCTTACTAATTCTGAAGGGCAAAACCGCATCTGGAACGGCGCCGTTCGCTATCTGTTCATTGACGCTTAGAACGTGACGACACCAGTGACAACGAGCGCTCATCGAGTTTTCGGTGTTGATGGCCACCTCGGCACCACAGCCGATGCATTTGAAGGTCACTATGTGCGCAGAGTCGCCAGCATCCTCGATGTCTGCGGCCCCGGCACCTCTGACAATACCAACAAGCTTATCGATGCCTTCACCAAGGCCATATTTTTCTTCGACGCGCTCGGTGGTCCACTTGTGTCGGCAGAACATGCACATCAGTTCGCCGGATGACAACGGCTTAGTCTCAGAGGCGCCACATTTTGGGCAGCGGTTGACGCCTGAACCGGCCGCTCCACTTCGGATGTCGATCACCTCTGGGTCCGAACCTTCCAGCTCTTCGCGCACCGCCTCTGGCAGCTTGTCGTAATCAAGCCCCTCAGGTAAAGGGATTTGCTCTCCTGGCGGAGGCGGTACATCACGTACACTACCTGGCCCAAGCTGGCCGGCGCCGCCACCTCTGTCACCATCAAAATTCTGCGAAGACATCTTTACAGCCCTAGTATTTTATTTTTAAGAGAATCATAGTCATCTTGGGTGATTAACCCCATGTCCAACATTTCCTTCGCTTTTTTCAACTTGGCCATGGTGTCGTCCTCAGCTGGCGCCGCGGGCGCTGCAGGCTGTTGCTGTACGGGCTGCTGCTGTGGGACAGGCTGCTGCAATCCAGCAAATCCGCCCATCATTCCCGAGGCGATTCCCATGCCCATGATTCCACCAGCGCCGCCTTGCTCGCCAGCGGCCTGGAAACCTGCTGCAATGCTGGCTTGCAGGTTTGCATTACCACGAGCACCCTGCAACGCGTCTGCACGTTTCACAGTTTCCAGCAGTTCGCGGGTGTTGGCGTCGTACTCGATGGACATGATCGCAGTCTTGACGATTTCAATGCCGCGGCCCGACCGCCACTGGTAGTTTTCTTCAACCGCCCGTGACAGGCTTTGAGCAAACCCCATCGAGTCCTGCTGGATGCGACTAATGCGATTGCCCTTGTTGGGATCATTGGTGTACAGGCTGAATGCTGGCGCCAGTGAGCTCACAACTTCGTTGAACAGTTGCTCGGCAGCCGGATTATCGAGGTCAGCAAAGTCAAAGACCTTACCAGCGGTCAAGTAAGCGGCTGGCACCCAGTTCTTCACAAACAAAATAGGGTCAACAATTCTTAACGTGTAGGTGCCACGAGTCATCGCCCCAACCTGGGTGCCCAAAAAGGCGTCGTCCCAGTAGATTTCAGACTGTGTGCCAAAGCGATTGTTGGGCAGTTCCTTCAGTGAAACAAAGAAGGCCTGTTGCATTGCGCCAGGCTGTCCACCGAATTTGAAACGGTCCCAGCTTTGCTGAATGAAAGGACCAAAGAAGCCATCACCGGCGAAGATTGACTGTGAGTTGACAGCGGCAGAATCCCAGACATAGCCACCAGCGTCAGTGGCCACGCCAGTAATACGCCCTTCTTCCATGGTTATCAGGCCATACCCTTCAGGCACAACGATACGCGAACCGTTGGAAATGATATTGGTAGAACCTTTGATATTTGAGCCACGCCCGGCATTTTGCCCCTGTGGTACGGCGGCAAAAAGCGCGGCGGTTGCAGGCAGACCGCTTGGGATTGTATAAAAATCGAGCCATTGGTCAGCCAAAGTGCCCCCTAGGGCGCCGGCGAATGCTTTAATCAGACCCATCTATTACTCCTTTGTGGTGCAAATCACCAACGTTCAATGCCTTAGTGAGATTGGTAGCATAAAACAAGGGCGGAAGCAATACCAATAACCGCTGTTTCCTCCTAGCTGAAGCTCCGTTTGTTCTAGGCTAGGCATTATGGGATTGCGCGATGGCTAGCGCTCGTGGAGCATGACACCGCAAATTCTATCCTGCCAAAACAATGAGTTAGAACTTTCTCGCAGATAAAGTTCATTTGACAGGGAATCGTGGCTAACACCGCATCGCCTACGATGGAAGTGGGGAAGTCTCAGGATTTGTTAAAGATTGACCTTAAAGGTTAATCACTTAGAGAGTTTTCAAATCTTTGTAATTAACATACTCGACACCACTGATTTGTGGATAGGATTGTCCTGTGTAAATAATTCTTGGTTTCAAGGCATTTTCCTCCGCTTGAACAAAGGACAATAAATGCCTCGAAAATGATTTATTCGGTGTCATCGATGTTTTTATTTCAAATGGGTACAGTTTTTCTTCTTTTTTAACAATCAAATCCACCTCAACACCTTTGGCGGTTCTCATGTAATAGATATTAGGGTTTTGATTCTGGTTTAGCCTTGACTTTAGAACCTCTAAAACAATCAGATTTTCAAAAAGATTTCCTCGTAGAGGGTCTCGATTTGCCTGATTTTCTGTTTCTATCCCTAAAAGATAGGATGCTAGCCCAATTTCTGTGAAATAGATTTTCGGTGATTTAATTTGTTGTTTTGTAATGTTAGAAAAATAGGGCTTTAATTTATATACAACATATGAGGCTTCAAGTACCGATAACCATTCAGATAAAGTCGTAGATGAAACTCCTACTTCTCCCGACATAGCAGATAAATTGATCACCTGTCCTACCCTACCTGCAAGTAAAGTCAAAAACCTTAAAAATTTATCCAAGCTCTTGATTTCTAACATTTCTCGCAAATCTTTTTCAACATACGTATTTAAGTAGTCGCGGTAATAAACGATTGGTTCTCTGGAGCCTTCCCTATAAAGTTCAGGCATGAAACCTCGTAAAAGTAATTTATCGGTAGATAACTTCTCTAATAGTCCTTCTTCTGAAAGTTCATTCATACTTAAAGGAAGTAAAGTTAAAATACTGGTTCTACCTGCTAGGGATTGTGCGATTCCTTTTTGCAACCTTGGTTGATGGCTCTCGGTAAGTATAAAACGGCCATTCTTTCCCCTGTCCTCATCGACCATAACTTGTATTGCTGAAAGAAGTTCAGGCACCCTTTGAACTTCATCTATGATTACCGGCTCTTTATATGTGTGCAAAAACCCTCTGTAATCTTCTGTTGCTAACATTCTACTTACAGGGTCTTCCAAGTTGACATAACTGTATTCTGGAAAAGTACTTTTTACTAAAGTCGTTTTCCCAGACTGTCTAGGTCCAATTATTGTTATCACGGGTACTTGATTAACAAGTTCGATTAATTGGTTGGAAATACTCCTACGAATCATTTGCTCGCCTCCTGACCAAGGTTATTGCACCAGATACGGGCATTATTTTCAAGTTCAATTTTGAAATAATGCCCTTTGATACGTATTAGTTTGTATTGTCATCCTTAATCAAAGAAATTTAAGAATTTCGGCTATCTTTTTTCAAATGCCAATTTCTGGTCAGCACGGTCAATCTTGGGGCGCTTTTGTAGCCAGGCGACTGTCGCTTTCAAAGTCCAAAAACAGTTCGTGGTCATCAACAACGATGTGATACCTGGTTCTGTTAAAGGTGGTACGCACAAAGGGATTGTCATACCGCCATCTCCAGGTCAAGGGGATTGATTCGCCATTCAATTTAAAGGGGTCGTGCCATGAAAATGTGAAGGTACCCCGACCTGCAGCCTCGTAGGCCACTGAAAACCCATCGCCAAAGCCATCATCATCAGCATCAGGAACCTCTTTAACCGTTATGGACGCGCTCGACAGAGCATCCATAAAGGCGGCAAACGAGCCCCACTCGTCGACGTCACCAATCTGCGCAATCCAGGCGTTTTGAGCACCCTCGGCTACCAAATCAAAGGGCAGGCCACCATTTTCAAACACTTCAGGTTGGCCGGTGCGCCAGCTAGTTGGCTGATGCGACCAAAGGCCAACATAGCCATCATCCTTGCGCCCAAAGGTCCAGCCGTCCTTTTGAACAACCTCGTCAAAATGAGCGTGCGGGAAATATGCGTGAGTCTCGTCTCTATAGGCAAACTGACTGATGTTCAGGGGGGCTGACGGGAATTGAGGAGCATACAAAATGATTGCAACATCGCGATGTTGGGCAATTCTTGGCAGGGCACCATCGCCGGTCCAGTACCCACTGCCATGCTCGTCGCTCTTTTGCCAGTCCCAATCCGGCGGCACTGGGTCGCCTGGATTCACAGGCAGCGTTCCTGGCAGGTTTGTAAACACAACAGCCGACTCAGACAACGTCGCCTGCCAGGCGTGCACCTGCATTGCCATGTTGCCTTTTCGATAGTCCTGGACGCTGGAGAGCATGCTATGTGGGGTCTTGAAAGTCTTGGTGTAGACCTCGGTCAACAGCCCTGAATTGATGGCCCTCCAAAAGGCTTGATAAATAAAGAAAATACTGCACAGGACATCTTCAATTGGCTGAGTCAAATCAATGTATTCCGAGATTTGCGCAACTGCATCCAACTGACCTTCCCAAAGGTTGTAGCGATTTGCCACCTCCAGAGTCAGGGGCAGGACAGGCCATGCAGTAATGGCACCCATTGACCACCATAAAGGCAGGTGCTCCTCAGTATAGGAGAGGCCATATGGCGGCGGTGGCACTGGGGCATCGCATGACCTAGGCGGTTCTTCAGGCAAGGGCAAATTCATGCGCTGGCGACCCTCAAAGGGCTGGTCATGTAAGGCGACCGCTCGGATGGCGTACGGCATCACATACTTTTGACTGCGAGCAAACAACACAGTCGACCCTGGTGCGGCATCTATCCATGGGATGTCGGTGTCATCAAAAAACAGCTTCGTGACCCAAAACGTGTCTTGTTTAATAGCGGCCGGCTTGTCCTTGATGTATGAGCGGCCGTGGGTGGCCCCAAAATTTCCACGGTGCAGGTGTAACGCCACATCCAGCCAAAACAAATCCAAAACCATGCTAGCACGCTTTACAATCTCTTCGTCGTCTGCCCACTCGATCAAGCTAATCAAGGGGTTCAGGTCCCAGTTGTAGTAAACGTCGGAGTGCCACTCGGTAAAGCCCCAATGGGCGCGCTCGTCAAGCCATTTGATGATTTCAGCGCGAGCACGCTTGCGGTGCCAAGCACCATTTTCACCAGTGACCGTGAAAATCCGGTCAGGAAAACGCTGGCCCATCAAATATTCAACGGTGCGAAAGATCAGGATGTGATTTTCAGACCAGTACCACATCTTGTCCACGACTGGCTCGCCGTTGAATTCCCGCTCAGGTGTGGGGTCGGTGTACCAGTATTTAAACGAAAGCAGGGCATCTTCAATCCTGGTGCGAAGCTCCGCTGGCAGGGCTGGATGCTCGTCAACTGCATACAGCAGGTTAATCAAGCGGGTCGCATCAAAATCTGAGGTGTCTCGCAGGCGATACATCTTTTCAAAAACTGCGTCAAAGGCATTCAACGGGACCGAGTCGGCGGGAACTTCAGGAAAACCAGGCAATTGCTCACAGGCAAGATGGGCCAGCAGGTGCATAGGATTTGCGCCATTTAGCGCAATCGAACATGAGTGCGTCAGGAACTCGACCTGACGTGCCCTTTGCCAGTCTGGAATTATGGGCTGGACTGGGTCTAGGTCAGGAGGGGGCAGGTCTGTGGGCTCCTCAGTATCATCAAGGTCATCGCCCAGTTCGTCACCTAAGTCGTCGCCCAGTTCATCGCCTGCCACATCGTCACCAGCAAGGTCCGATGCATCCTGAATGTCGCCTAGGTCGTTTTGGATGTCCTGGACAATATCTAGGTCTTGGACCTCTTCATTGACATCAAGCACATCATCCGCGACATCAGTCATTGCCTGGTCATCAAAACTATCGCTAACCGTGTCTTTGCCAGCGCAAGCAACCAGCAAGACCACAGCAACTAGTGCCCAACGCGTGAGATTCATTACATGCCTCCCAAGGAAGAACCTAAAAATTGTAACACGCCTGAAACTTTAAAGGATTTTTCCTTTTGCATCCAATTTTCCCTGCAATTCCAGCCAAAATTCGTGTTTCACCGCCAAAGAACAGTATATAACTTACCAAGATTCGTAACCAAACCACCCAAATTAAATCGTTGGGCGAGTTTGTTTTGACACGACTATGAAAATGATTATCATTCTGCGATGTATTCTCCTGGGGAGAAAAAATGACACTGAGCCAAGCTGCGGCAGGAAAAAAGCTGAAGGTAGTTGCTTTGAAAAAGGGCAACTGCAACCGTTGTAATCTTGCCAGCCTTGGTATCCATGTTGGTGATGAGGTGATTATCCGCCGTTGTGCACCATTTTCAGGGCCCTTGCTTGTGGAAGTCCTGTCTTCTGGGATTCAGCTTGCAGTGGGTCGTGGTATGGCATCCAGCATGGAAGTGGAGATGCTAGATGAGTAAAAAAAAAGTCTAAAAACCCTCGATGGTGAGGGGCCTCTTATCGCACTGATTGGGCAGCCCAACAGCGGAAAAAGTACACTTTTCAACGCCCTTGCTGGGTTTAAAGCCAACACCGGAAACTTTCCTGGAACGTCTGTGTCGTTTACCAGAAGCGACGTGGTTGTGGCTGGCCTGTCCATGCGCCTAGTTGACCTGCCTGGGACTTATTCATTACATCCGTTTGATGCGGCAGAACAAGTTACCCGTGACTTCCTGTTGTCGGGCCAGGTTGACGCAATCATCAACGTGGTCGATGCCTCGGTTATGTCCAGAAGCCTTGAGCTTACCGTGGAGCTGATTGAGACCGGGCTGCCTATTGTAGTGGCGCTGAACATGATGGATGATGCCCAGCGAAAGGGCATTACCATTGATATCAAAGCCTTGGAGGCCAAACTTGGGGTCCCAGTTGTTTCAACAATTGCTACTAGGGGTCAAGGGGTTTCGTCGGTCGCTTTAAAGGCCTTGCATGCATCAAAGTCAAAAAGAGCTGGAATTCCCGCGACATACGACCGAGACACAGAAGAAAGCCTGAACAGGCTCATGGCATCAATCCCACCGGAAGCAGCTGACAAGCTTGGGGTTCCAACACGGTTTTTAGCGATTCGCCTGCTTCAAAATGACGAGGTCATTGGCAAAGTTTTTCAGGAATTGAGCCCTGATGCAGTGGAACTGGCGAACAAAGAACGCAAGTTTCTTGCAGATGAACATAACTGGCCGGAAGAAAGTGTGTTTGCCTCCCACCGCCATGCAGTGGCTATGGACCTGTTTGAAGAGGTAGCAAGGGTAGTTCCAAGGCAAAAGCTTAGTTGGCGAGATCGAATCGATAACGTTTTGATGCACCCATTTTGGGGATTCATTGGAGTTATCGTCGCCCTTGGTGGGCTGTTTACCCTGTCATTTGTTGTTGGAGATGCCTTAGCTGGCCTTGTTGAGGCCCCTTTCGAGCCCTTGACCGAGGCAATTGGAGCAAAGGCCGAAAATAGCCTTTGGTGGGCCATGCTTGGCGGATTAGTTGACGGCGTTATAGGTGGGGCCGGCATTGTTTTGCCTTTTTTGCTGCCCCTGCTTTTGCTGATGTCGTTTTTAGAAGACGTTGGCTATTTGCCCAGGGCTGCTTTCCTGGTCGATGGCTTGCTGCACCGCATTGGATTGCATGGCAAGAGCATCATTCCTTTGATCCTTGGATATGGGTGTAATGTCCCGGCTATCATGGGTGTCAGAATCCTAGAAAGTACCAGGGACAGGATTATTACTGCCCTGTTGATTCCTTTTACCGCTTGTTCTGCCAGAATCGTGGTCATTTTGGCTCTTGTCGCCGGCTTTTTGGGTCCATGGTGGGCGCTAGGTGTGTTTGTCCTGAACATCCTTGTCACAGCCTTGGTGGGGCGCATCCTGTCTGCCTTTGTGCCAGGTAGCGCTCCTGGACTTTTGATGGACATTCCACCTTATCGCTTGCCGCCTCCAAAGGCCTTGGCCCAAAAAACCTGGTTTCGCATCCGCGAGTTTTTGGTCCATGCATGGCCAATTATCATCGTTGCCTCCATAGTGATGGCGGTTCTTCAATACGCTCAGGTCGACGGGTACTTAAACAGCTTCTTGTCGCCTTTGACATCTGGGGTGCTTGGTCTGCCTGTAGTAGTTGGCGTTACCCTGGTTTTTGGTGTTTTGGCCAAAGAACTGTCACTTGTGCTGCTTTATGCAGCTCTTGGAACCAGCGACATCATTTCGGTGATGAGCACCACCCAGATTTTGACCTTCACCCTTTTTGTGACCTTCTATGTCCCCTGCGTGGCAACCATTGCCGCCCAAATCCGCGAGATCGGCTGGCGCTGGACCCTAGTCAGCGTGGCCCTAAACACAGTAGTGGCGGTCCTGATTGCAACAACCATTGGGCGCCTTGGGTAGTGGGGGGCGAGAAACGAGAACCGACACGTACACAAGGTGCAGAGGCGTCGGTCTTATTGAGATCCGTACCAATTGGCGCAACTTGATTATTAAACAAGATTTGACGCTTACTGGACGCTACTTCAGCAATACTGCTGCGCGGGTGTTGGAATTTCCTACTACTTCGGGTTTGAGGCCTAGTTGGATGGCTTTTGCAAGCAGGTCAGCGATTGGCTCTTGGCTCGTTATGACTATGGAGCGTTTTGAGGCCAGGTCCAACAAGCTGGCATCGTCTACTTCGATGACCCAGTCCTTTAACATGGGGATGTCCTTTGTTGCCCCCAGAACTCCGGGGTTGTCTGCGTAAAGATAGCCTTTGAAATCATTGCAGTACCATGTCACAGCTGGGTCGTGTAGATTCCAAGTGCCCGCAGTTTGCAGGCCAGCTTGGTTTAAGCCTTCGCAAATTGCCTGAGTACCGCTGGAATAATCAGGCCTTAGCAGATCCTTTCCGTTTGCCACTATGAAAGCGCCAGCCAGTACAACAGCTGCCACGACTTCAACCACCACGCGCTGGCCAAGACTGCGGGCCAAAATTCCAACCATCAGCGCAAATCCAGGCGCGACAGGCACCAAGTAGTGGGAAATCCCAGTGGCGGACACAGTCAAAGGCAAAACGCCACCAATGACCAAGGCCACTGCTACCAACCCGTCATCTCGCCGTTTTACCGCCCCAAAAACGCTGACTACCGCACCAGCCAACCACGGAATAATCAATGCCCATTCGCGGCTAAATATCCAGTTGGCGTATGTAAATCCAGCACCCTGCCCTACCACCGCGTCAGACATCCTGTTAAACAAGTTGTAAACGAAGTAGGCATCAAAAAACGGCCTCCCATGAATCGCAAGCATTGCAATATGCCAAGGTGCGGCCACCAAAAGGGCTACAACAAGGGCAGCTAAAAGCGGCTTCACGCGCCTGAACTGTGGAAAAAACTGCAACATAATCAAGGCAATCACAAATGGGATTGGCGCTACAAACTTGGTCAAGGCTGCAAGCCCCAGCAAAACACCGCCGATTATCGCGCTGCGCCATGTACCCTTGCTTGGCGTAAGCAAACACACAAAGGCCCACATCCCAAGCGCAGTACCAGGGACGTCCATCATTGGTCGTCTGGCATTAAAGTAAAAAACCGCTGTCGCCAGCAGGGCGCCAACCGAGATCAGAGCCGCCGCCTTTGAAAGGCCTACCTTGCGGCCAACTTGGTGCACGGCAAGCAACAGCGCCAAGCCAGCCAAAACCCCTGGTAATCGCACGGCAAACATCGTTTGTCCAAAAAGCCACTGCGAAATCGTCAGGGTCCAAATTACAAGCGGCCCCTTTTCAAAGATTAAAGCCCCCTGCCAAGTGGGATGAAACAGCCGGCCGTCCCTCAAGGCCTCATCAGCAATCTGGGCATAGATGGCATCATCACCTGGGATAACGCTGCCTGACCAAGAATTAAAAGCCAGCAAACAAGCAGCCAGCGCAAAAAATGCCCAAGGAACATAAGAGGGTGTAGTTTTATCTAGGCGTGAATTCATTGGCTTATCCGCCAATTTGGGGGCACCTGGTTTACTCGGCGTCCTGCTGATCGGCCTGCATTTGGGTTAAAACGGGCTTGCGGGCAGCTAAAACTTCGTCAGGTCGACTTACGCTGGTCAAATTTGGAGCTGAATGCAAAATGTCAGGATTATCAATAGCTTCCTTGGCGATGTTTTCCATGACTTCAACAAACTTGTCCAAGGTGGCCTTGTCCTCAGTTTCCGTAGGCTCCACCATCATCGCGCCCTTTACAATCAGTGGGAAGTAAACTGTTGGTGGGTGGAATCCATAGTCCATAAGCCTTTTGGCGATGTCCATCGTCTGGACGCCGTTTTTGGACTGAAGCTTGTCGGAAAAGACCACTTCGTGCATGCAGGTGCCAGGATAGGCAACGTGATATGTATCAGCCAGCCTAGCTCTCACATAGTTCGCGTTTAAAACGGCCATTTCTGCGGCCTTGGCCAACCCTGCACCACCCAATGCACGGATGTAGGTCAGCGCCCTGACTAACACCAGAAACTGCCCGGCAAAGGTGCGAATCCTGCCAATACTGTTGGGGAAATCAACTGAAAGGGCAAAGGTTCCATCGCCATTGCGCAAAACTCTGGGCACCGGCAAAAACGGCTCCAGTTCTTCGACAACGCCTATTGGACCTGCGCCTGGTCCTCCACCGCCGTGTGGGGTGGAAAACGTCTTGTGCAGGTTAAAGTGAATCACGTCCAACCCAAGATCCGCTGGACGATACTTGCCCATAATCGCGTTGAAGTTTGCGCCATCGCCATACACAAGGCCACCACCTTCGTGGACTATTTTTGTGACCTCTGCCACATGTTCTTCAAACAATCCCAAGGTGTTTGGGTTGGTAATCATGATACCAGCCACATCATCGTCCATCGCCGCGGCAACGGCGGCAGGATCCAGCATCCCATCTTCAGTGCTCTTTACAGACACGACCTTGTAACCGACTAAGGCACAGGAGGCTGGGTTGGTGCCATGGGCTGTGTCTGGAATCAAAACCTTCTTTCGGGCGTAGCCCCTAGCCTCAAGCGCCTTGCGAATGACCATCATTCCAGTAAGCTCACCATGGGCTCCAGCCGCAGGTGCCAGTGAAATCGCAGGCATTCCCGATAGTTCAGCAAGAGCGTCCTCAAGTTCGGCCATCAAAGCCAAGGCGCCCTGAATCTTGTCCTGGGGAAGCAGTGGATGCAGACCAGTAAAGCCTTCCAATGCTGCGGCATCTTCACACACCCGTGGGTTGTACTTCATGGTACAGGAACCCAAAGGATACATCCCCACGTCAATTCCAAAGTTCATCCTGGAAATCCTGGTGAAATGGCGAACAACCTCAAGCTCTGAGGTCTCGGGGAACTCAGGCTCAGTTTTTCGCAATAAATGCACTGGGATAGCGACCTTTCCATCTTCACACTCTGGAACCTTAAAGCCACTGCGACCAGGAGTACCACGTTCAAAGATTGTCGGTTCTGCAAACTCAAGCCCACTGCGTGCGTTCATGTTTACCTCGACTGTCAAAGTTTAAGTCTTCAATCAAGCCTCAAAAGAGCGCTGCTTATCCTAAAGTTTTTTCTCGATAGTCGCTGCAGCCTTCAATTTCTGCACCAACTCACGTCGTGCCTTAAATGTGGCACGGTTCAACAGGCTTTCACGAATCTGGTCTGAGACTTCCTCAAGGGGGCGAACTCTTTCGTCTTTGATCTCGATAAGTTTAATGATGTGAAAACCAAAGGTTGAGCGTACAAGCTCCTGAGTGTAAGTGCCAGGTTTCAATGCGAAGGCAGCGTCTTCAAACTCTTTGACCATTACGCCCTTGCGGAAAAAGCCCAAATCCCCACCCTTGTCTTTGGACATGATGTCTTCGGAATACTCGGCGACCACCTTGGCGAAATCTTCACCTGCCTTAAGCTTTTTCAAAGCCTCCAAAGCCTTAGCCTGCGCCGCCTCTACCTGCGCAGGAACCGCATCTTTGCCAACTTTCACAAGGATGTGCTGCACATGAGCTTGGGCTGGGTCAGTGTAACTCTTGATTCCAACTTCATAAGTCTTTTGGACTTCTTCGTCGGTAACAGACACTGCGCCCAATCTTTCAAGCAGCTTGGTCAAAGCAATCTTTCGTTTCAGGTCCTGTTTAACGTCTTCGGCAGTAGTCTTTTGATGAGTCATATAGTTTTCAAACTGCTCTTCAGTCTTGAAACGCCCTTTGTACTTTTCAAATTCGGCTTCAATCTCCTCTGCCGTGATCTGGATTTCGAGCTTTTTGACTTCCTGAGCAATCAATTCCTCTTCAATCATCCGATTCACAATATTGTCACGGATTTTGGCGAACCGCTCTTCAGGGATTTCGCGGGCCCCATCCTGGGTAATCCTTGCGATTTCCTTGTTGAAGGCCTCAGCATCAATGGGAATGCCGTTTACCTCGGCAATCGGCCCTGTTGGAGGTTTATACCCCTCGGCCTCCTGCTCGGCTGCGGCCGCAACTGGAGCCTCAGCCGCTGCCGCCTCTTCCTTTGCTCTCTTTTTGCACCCGATGCTAAAAACAAACGTGGCTGCGATAGCCACCGTCAACAACTTCCTGGTCATGGAAACCTCCATCAACGAAACGCCGAGATAATACCGCGACGAGCCTTTACTGTAAATGATGTCTAATCCTCTTCACGCACGATATGGGCACCTAGTGCACGCAGTTTTTCATCGATCCGCTCATATCCTCGATCCACTTGGCGGATGTTGTTAATCACTGATGTCCCATTCGCCACCAGACTTGCGATTACCAATGCCATACCAGCCCTTACATCGGGGCTTTCAAGGTTGGCCCCATAGAGGTCGGATTTCCCGACAACAACGACTCGGTGGGGGTCACATAAAATTATGTGAGCACCCATGCGCACCAGGTAGTCCACGAAAAACATCCGTCCCTCAAACATTTTTTCGAAAAACAAGACTGTTCCGGACGCTTGGGTGGCTACTGTTATGGCGATGCTCATCAAGTCAGTTGGAAACTGCGGCCATGGGGCGTCGTCAATTTGCGGGATTCCGCCATGCAAATCGCTTTTGATTTTCAGCGTCTGCCCGCCAGGCACGAAACAACTGCCGTCTTCTTTAAATTCCATCTGGACACCAAGCCTTTCGAAGACGTATTTGATTTTCCTTAAGTCATGGGCTGAAGCATCAGCAATAGTGATACCTTTGGGGCCGCCAATTACAGCGCCTAGACCGATGAAAGAGCCAATCTCCAGATAGTCAGGTCCAATGCGGTGGCGCGTCCCACCAAGAACGTCTACCCCCTCGATATGCAGCATGTTTGTGCCGATGCCAGTGATTTTGGCCCCCATGGAGTTCAGCATCCTGCAAAGGGCCTGGACATGAGGCTCGCAAGCGGCGTTTTCAATAATCGAGGTACCCTTAGCCAACACTGCAGCCATCACCGCATTTTCGGTTCCAGTAACGCTGGGTTCATCTAAAAACATGTGAGTTCCAACCAGCTTATCTGCCTTCAGATGGTAAGAATCTTTGATTTCAAGGGTGGCACCCAAGGCTTGCATCGCATCAAAATGGGTATCAACGCGTCGACGCCCAATCACGTCTCCACCAGGCGGGGGTAAAACAACCTCGTGAAACCTTGCAAGCATTGGTCCAGCCAAAAGAATCGAGGCTCTGATTTTGTTACACTGGCCCCTATCCAAGGTGGTTTTGTGAATGTTTGCTGCCTTGATGGTGACAGTTCCACCGTTTGACCAACTAACAGATGCTCCCAAGTCGGCTAGGATCCTACACATGACCTCGACGTCTTGGATGCGTGGCACGTTGTCTAGGACTACCTCCTGGTCAGTAAGAAGACAGGCCGCCAAAACTGGTAACGTCTCGTTTTTATTACCAGACGGATGAACCGTCCCCTGAAGTGGATACCCACCTTCTATGATGAACCTACCCATCTAAGCCTCCATTACACTTAGCAAACCCTGTTTGGCAAAAAAGACAGAAGCATTTGCCAACACGCCACTATCAGCAACCGCACTTGTTATAAAGGACTGTCCAGCATAGTCACAAAGGCAGGTCACCACCCCGGCTTGGCGTGAGGCATCAAGGTCGGCAAAGGCATCATCTAGGACCAAAACTGGCGTCTGACCAGTAAGCGACTGATATTCCAAAGCTTCTGACACCTTCCAAGCCAACATCAGCACCTTTTTTTGACCCCGGCTGGCGTGCCCTCTGGTTGGAAGCCCCAAAAGGCCAACTTCCATGTCGTCAGCCTGTGGCCCAGCAGTGGTGTAACCCAAGGCAAAGTCAGCATCACGGCGCTGATGAAAAGCCTGAAGTAGCAGGTTTTGAGCGCGGCTCAAAGAGGCGTCCTTAGGGAACCACTTGGATTGATAACCAACTTCAACGCCCAAATCATTTCCTGCCATCTGGGCCAAGATATCAGGAAGCCTGTTGGCGATGCTGTCCAGGGCCTCGAATCTGGCAGCCAAAAGCTCTGCGGCCGACTTAGCTAAGGCCTCGGAAACAGCCTCTAACAGTTTGTGATCATATGCTCCAGCATCAGCTTTAAGCAGGGCATTTCGTTCCTTCAAAAGCCGCTCAAAGGTCGACAGCAGTATCCCCATCGTTGGGCGGCGCATAACCATGAATCTGTCCAAAAGCTGCCGCCGCCCGCTTGGACCACCTTCCAAAATGGCAGGGTCATCCGGAGAAAGACATGCAACCGCAAGTATGTCCAGGCAATCTCGCGCCGCTTTTATCGGGTGGCCATCGATTCGCACTTTTCGCATGCCACCAGCCAGCTGAACTTCCATTTGGCGCCCGCCTGGGTCAATCCTGGCGCTAAGCCAAGCAGCATCTTGGCCAGATTTGATCATTTCCACTGAACGCGAGGTCCGAAAGGATCGCATCCACGACAAAAAAGAAATGGCCTCCACTAGATTGGTTTTACCTTGGCCATTATCCCCTAGAATCAGGTTAATCCCAGGTCCAGGGTTAAAAATCTGCGCTTCCAGATTACGGAAATTGCGGAGTTCTAAGGACTTGATCAGCACTAAGGTACCAACCTGGATGTAATGCTAATTATGGTCTAACTGGCATAATCAACTGGAGCAAGCCACCGTCTTCAGGGTTGGACAGGATACTGGCTGCGTCTTGATCACGTACGGAAACCAGCACCTCGCGCCCAGTCAGCGATGTTAGGGCATCCAGCAGATAACGATTGTTGTACGAAACTTCCAAGGGCTCGCCATCGTAGTCAACGTCTATCTCGACCACGGCATTTCCACGATCTGGATCCCTTGCTGAAACCACCAGTTTGCCGCTGGAAAGGTTTATGCGAACAAGCGGTGTCTTGTCAGCAGAAATCACAACTTGGGCCTGGCGGACGGCCTCAATAAAGGCGGCGCGTTCGACTTTGTATTGCCATTTGAATTGGTTTGGAATCACGCGGTTGTAATCTGGGTATTCCAATTCGACCTGTCTTACCAACAGGTAACCAGAGCTGGACTTGATCACAACAGAGGAACGCTCAAAACCTAGGACCACTTCTTCATCGGAATCGTCAAGGAAGCGTTTTAACTCGGAAATTCCCTTGCGATGCAGAATCGACTTGACCTGGTCCTCAAGGCCTTGTTCAAGCTCGACCATACGAACCAGTTTGGCGAGACGGTGGCTGTCGGTGGCTACTGCCTCGAACTTGACCTTCCCATCTTCATTGGAGGCGCGCAACGAAATACCGTTTAAGTTGGGACGCCCTTCATCCTGTGACATGGCAAAGCCCACCCGCTCGGCTATCTCGGTCAGCAGCGAGCTAGGCAAAGTCACTTCGAACTTTGGATTCGGTGTCTGAGCCTGAGGCATGTTGTCAGGCAGGATGCCTGGAATTGAATATTCAAGTCTGCCTGCCGAAAAGTCGGCCCAATAATTGGGCTGTGCCTTGACTGAGATAGGCGCTTCAGGCGCCATTTTGACCGATTCAGTCAGCATCCTGGCAGAAAGCGCCAATTTTCCAGGCGTCAACACCTGGGCAGGAAATGATACGACCATGGTCACATCATAGGACTGAGCGGTAAGCTTTACCGTTGAATCATCAACGGACTCTAACAGTAAATTGGCCATAACGCTTGAAAGATTCTTACTTTCCGGAATGCTTTGCACCTTGGAAAGAGCCTGGCTGAAATCTTTTTTGGCTGCTACAAAATCCATCTGAGTCTCCCTGAAAATACACCGCGTCTATCCTAGTGCGAATAGCTAGCACTAGTCAATTGCAAGAAAAGCCAAAAGTCACCACCTTGTGTTTGAAGGAGAGTCCACATCAGTTTTTTTGGCTGTGTGTCGGTCAGTCATTTGTCCAGACAAACGGGTTTGAAGCAGGCTCGGGCTGTTTTAGGATGGTTTTAAGCTCCGGGTTACTGCGCCGCGGTCAAAAACCCAGCATGGCGTCCCACCCAGTACGCCAACAGGAAATCCTCGGGTGAGTGAACCTGGCCGGCCACTGGCGCCCGAGGCCTAGTGATTTCGTAGGGATCCAGCCGCCAGATGTAGTTGTCGTAGTCGCGATCCTCCAGAGGGATCACGTTAGCGGCGTTAGAACGCCCCATCCGGTTGGTGCAGACAGCCTCGACGTCAAGTTGCCGCCCGCCGGGGTCACTGCGATCCTGGGGCAGCCGATGCAGCGTGCAGACGGCGTCATGCCAAGCGGCCTCGAACGTCGGTGCGACGTTCGGCCACGTCAGTTCACCATAAAGGAACGTGTATAGGCTGTGGGTCGACTGGTGCAGCGGAGGCGCGATGGGACTTTCAGGTTCCCAGATGCCGACGTGTAGCAGGTCCAGCAGCCGCTGGCGAACCTCGGGCCGTCGGTCCCGCCGCAACAGCGGATGGATCGCGTGAAATACCATGTCGATGTTGTCGTAGTTGGTATTGCAACCGCCAACGTACAAGATCAGCATCTCGGTCGTGGCGTCTAGGTATGACCCTAGGTCAACGAAGTCGATCTCCGGACAGTCGGTATAGTCGCCCAAGCGCAGCAGGCAGTCATCGTAGAAGTGCCGCAGGTCGGGACCGTCCCACTCATCCCGCACGGCGGACGACAGCGCCTCGTACGCATCAACGGCGATCTTCAGCCAAGACAGGGTCAGCAGCGCGTTGAAACCAGGAGTGTCATCCAGCGCACTGTAAAATAAGCGGCCGTGCTCGGTTACGCTGCCCGTGTGGTCGATGATCTGGAGCCCATTCTCGACTAGATGCCGCACGAACGCCAACACGTCCGAGGTGATCTGTGCGTGAATTTCCGGGTCCTCCAGCAAATCCAGTGCAGCAGCGTACCCAAACATTATGCCGTCCATCGTATCCTTGCTGACGTCGTCGTTGAAATACCAGCCCTCGTAGCCCGGGGCGGTGGACGCGACCCAGTGCTCCCGTCCTGCTGCGTCGAAAGTATATGTAAAGCCAGGTCGCTGGTACGCACGGCCGTAAAGCCCTGGCACGCCGGTCACCGCAGTCAGGTGGTGTAGCCCGTCGACAACAACCCGTGCGTTCTCAAGCGCCTCTTCAGCCCCAGTCACCGCCCAGCGGTACGACTGCGACGCCAAGTAGATTGCGGTCCACAGCCCGGTGCTGGGCAGGTGTTCACGCGAAAGAACGTTCCCGTCGCCGTCCTCGCGCACCGTACGAATCAACCCGTCGTCCAGCAGCTTTTCACGAACCCGTGCGTCCAGGAATGCCGCCTTAGCCGCCAAGGAACCCGGTGCACCCGCCCACTCGTCGCAAGCCGGCACCTCCAACGGCACATCCGGCGTGGCGTCAGGCGGCACGTCAGGCGGCGAGTCAGGCACATCAGGCGGCACGTCGGGCGACGAGTCAGGCACGTCGACCACGTCCTCTACCTCACCCGGGTCGACCGCATCAAAGGCATCGTCCACCGGCTTGGCGCCATTCCCGCAACCCCATACCACGCCCACAAGCGCCAGGACCGCCAACATCTTGATTTTGAAAGGCTTCATGATGATTTCTCACTCCAGTCAAGAAAGTCTAACAGCATTGATAACGCTGTCAAGAAGACATGAGGAGCCGCCCCTGTCCCTGCCCCTGCCCCTGTCCCCGTCACCTTTTCCACCCCGCCCCCGCCCTCGTCCCCGCCAACTTTTCCGCCCCTGCCCCAAAAAAACTAACAAACCCCTTGAAATTTTTTGCGCTACGCCTTAAATATACCGCGTTGTGATTTTCACTGGTACCATACGCGGGCGATGGCGGAACGACAACGATATAAAATCCAAGAAAAAATTAATGCCGGAGGGATGGCGGAGATCTATAAAGCCTTCGCCGTAACGCTTGATGGGTTTGAAAAGCCTGTAGCCATAAAGCGAATCCTTCCAAGCCTTTCCAGTCAGCCTAAGTTTGTAAACATGTTTTTGGACGAGGCGCGACTGTCAATGCACTTAAACCACGCCAACATCGTCCAGGTTTTTGATGTTGGACGTGCCCAAGGCGCCTACTTCATCGTTATGGAGCTGGTTGAGGGACACAACCTTCGACAAATATTCCAACGACTTAGTGAAGTTGGGCTGCGTTTTCCGGTACCTGTCGCCCTGTATGTCGCAAGTGAGATGCTAAAAGGGCTGGCTCACGCCCATGAACGCCGTGACAATATGGGCAACCTTCTGGGCATCGTTCATCGAGACGTATCGCCGCCAAACATCCTGATTTCACATCAAGGCGAAGTAAAAGTGGCGGATTTTGGGCTTGCCAAGGCTACCTCCCAGGCTGAGATAACAGACCCTGGCGTTGTAAAGGGCAAGTTCAGCTACCTGTCGCCTGAGGCCCTGGATGGACGAGCTATCGACCATCGAGCCGACATTTTTGCTGCCGGCATCCTTTTGTGGGAATTGCTGGCAAACAGGCGCCTCTTTCTGGGTGTAGACGAACAAGAAACAGTGCAGCTTGTCCAGGAAATGGAAATCCCAAGTCTGGCCCTTTTGAACCCAGATGTTCCGGAAGAGCTGGACCGTATGGTGCTCAAGGCATTAAACCGCGACCCCAGAAAGCGTTGGATTAGTGCCCGGGAAATGTCTGATGCGCTGACTGATTATCTGTTTTCCAAAGGATTGAAGGCCTCAAATTTCGAGCTGGCCGAATTCCTGCGGTCGGTGTTTGAACACCACGAAGTGCTGGAAGAAGGTATCAATCATGAACGAATTCAAGCCTTGATTCAGGAAGAAATACTCAGTCTTTCAGTGATTCGTTATGCAGGACAGCCTTTGCCTGTTGAAGGTGCGACTCCGATTTTACTTGACACCATGAGCAGGCTAGGTTCTGGACGTATTTCCCAAGACGACCTGATGGGACGAGCCGCTATTTCTGACGGAAGGCGCCCGGCAACTCAAAGCATGGCGATAGTAGACCTGCTTGAAGGCCGGGAGACAGTTCCAATGGTTACCGTTGGCCCGCCACCACCGAAAGAGCGCCATCTTGCCGTATGGATCGTCGCCGGAGTGCTGGCCGCTGCAGCGCTGGCCACAGGTGGCTATTTCCTGTGGACCAAGGTTATAGCCGGTTAAGCGAGGGCTTTAGCTGAAACATCCTTTCCCCATACATAACCCTGCAATTCTGGGAGCTACGGGCTCGCTTGGACAAATCGCGTTTAGGGTCGCTCAAACAAACGGACTTAGAATTCCAGCCATAAGTGGTGGTATGCGACAGGACTTGCTGTTAGAGCTTGTTTTAAGCGGCCGCCCCGATTTAGTCGTCAGTTTTACGCAGCCAAATCCAGAGCTTTTGGCCGCCATTCGCAAGGTAAATGCCAAATTCAACACCGGACCTTCAGGACTTTTGGCCGCATGTGCTCATGAAGACTCTGATGGGACGTTGATTGCCATTTCAGGAATGGCTGGACTAGCGCCAGCTCTAAAGACTCTTGAGCTTGGGCGTCCTTTAATCATGGGCTGTAAGGAGGCCATGGTTGGCGGAGGCCAGCTATTGATGCATCAGGCTAAATTGGCCAACCAAAAGATTCGGCCATTAGACTCCGAGCATACAGCTGCCGCCATTCTGATTGATATGGCTGGAGGTTCAGACCAGATAGACCGACTGATCCTGACCGGTTCAGGAGGCTCTCTACGCGATGTAAGTCAAGAAAACCAAAGGTATATTCCTGTAACGAAGGTGCTCACCCACCCAGTGTGGCGCATGGGCCCCAAAATAACGGTCGATTCCGCAACCATGATTAACAAGGCGATGGAAGTAATTGCGGCGTCCATACTGTTTGACATGCACTGGCAAAATATCGACGTACTTTTGGATCCAACGGCTAAAGTGCACGCTGCAGCTATCACAAAGCAGGGCGAGGCCCTTGCGCTTGTGAACCCACCAGACATGAGGATCCCAGTAAGTTGGGCGTTGGGGCTTGAGATCGCGGATGACAGCGTCCACACAGGCGCCGATGCATTTGCAATAATTGAATCTCTGATCCCGCTTAATCCTGCCCAACGCTCGGTTGTTGAGCTTGGACACCAAGTTTTGGAACTGGGTGGAACCGCACCTATGGCCTTTGTAGCTGCAGACGAAGTTGCTGTTTCAGCGTTTTTAGACGGTCACATCACTGTAGACCAGATTGTGACGCTGATTAAAAAGACAATGGATACTGTTGGTCCGCAAGCCGCGAAAAGGTCCCCACTTGACGATTTGGCTTTGAAGTCCACGGAAAACGGAGCAAAGCTGGTCATTTCAGGCTTATTAGAGGATGATTTCCCTGCGTAAGCGCTTTGTGGAACCAGTGTGATGCAATCTGAAAAGACTAAACACTATCAGCGAGCCGATTCTAGGGCACTGTCAATATTGGCGACCATGTGCGGACTTTCTGACCTGCGTAGTGTCGGCCTGGAGCTTGATGAAGCAGAACGAGTTGGGGAGTCTGTGCGCCTGCACGTTACATGGGCTGGTGTAGGTGAAGGCTGGTTTCGTTTGCGCCGAAGTACACGTGAAACTGATGAAAACAGGATCAGCATCTCATTGGAAGGTGGCAACCTGGACAGACCGTTTACATTTCTGATTCGCAGACTTACCAAGGCTCTTTCAGGTAAATATTTGGCTGACGTGATGGCCCCATTTGCGCTTCTTGGACATCAAGATCGAGCAGTCCAGGAAATAACCCCGATTAATACTTGGGGCAGCGTCGATGGCTGGCACCAGTTCCTGTGCGACCACGCTATGGAGCGAAAACTCTTTGAAACTTTTAGATTTGATGGACCAAATACAACGATCACTCACGGCGATCTTGAGTGCCGATTTATCACCCCTCGCGCCCGCTTTAACCTGCCTCGCTTTTTTAACTATCCAGACCCACTAGGAGGCGACACGGATGCCTCGGAATCCTTTACAGATTTGCAGGATCTGGACGTAATTGAAGGCGGTCAAGACAAGCTGGAAGAGATGGTACGCCTGGAGGTTGCCAAGTCTGGGGATTTAGGCCCAGTGTTTGTAAATAGCACTTGCGTCCCTGTAATTATCGGTGACGATGTTGAAATGGTGCTGGCCGAATGCAAGGCAGAGTGCGCTCAAGGCCTGTACCATATGTCGGCTAGGACCGTACAACCAATAGATATAACCATTAGATTTCTCGACGCGGCCTTACAGCGTGCCAAGGATGCTGGTCTGGTAGCTAGCCATCCAGATGCAATCGCCTTGGTTGGGTTTAACGAGGTAAGTGGGCCAGGTAACTTGGTGGATCTGTTGACATCTGTTGGAATTGAGGTCACAGGCTCAATACTTCCAGATACTTCCGAACAAAGGATGGCCAATGCAGTAAAAGCCGGGTTACTTGTATGCAATCCAGGTAAACACCGAATCCCAATAATGAACAAGGTGTTTCGTGATTTGGACACCCAAAGGATTTTTCTTGAACCGCCTTGGGGTATTGAGGCGACCGTACAGTGGCTCACTGCGATAGGTGAAGCGCTTGGCAGAAAGGCGGAGATCAATGAGAAAGCCCAAAAACTTGCGAACGAAATCCTCGTTAAATCCCACCAAAACCATGTCCTTGGCTTTGTGATTGAGCCTGGACAAGAAAACAGGCTCTTGGCATCTGATTCGGCAACTGGTCTACCAGTTCTTAAAATGGTCTTAAGTCTCGGTTTTCCTGTAAAAATATGCATTTGGGGCCAGGACGCCCCTGCAGCTATCGACTCTGCACAACGCTTGGGTGCCAAGCTTGAAGGTACCAAAACTACCATTGCGTCTTTTACCAACGAAAAAGAGCTGGACCATGAGCTTGCCGAGGTGCGTGCCGTTTTTTCTGAATTCTTTTACGACAATCGATTGACTAGCAGAGGTTTGGCCCAATTTTCGGCAGGCGACTTTAGAATGGGTTTTTCAGGTGCAATCTGGAGCGTTGAAAGACTGCAACGCCTGACAAACATGCCGTTTTACAATCGTTACAGCTCGTACCTGAGCTTGGCCAATGGGAGGAGCCGATGAAAACTCTCTCGTGGCAAACTAGATTGAAAAACCCTTATATGGTCGGAGTTTACCTTGCAACCAATGCTGTAAAAGACGCGGTTTTAGTTGTTGATGGTCCGGATTGCCTGTTTTTTAAAGGCGAATATGTACACGGCACACACGATTTACACTCGACTTTGCTTGACCCTGCTGGAAATCATCGAATCGCGCACACACTAGCGGACACCGTGAACGTGGTCATGGATCGGGAGCCTCAGTTGAGGGACCTAATGGCACGTGTAGCACAGCGTGATGGGGTCAAGGCAGTCTTGGTGTCTGCCCTTCCAATGGCTTCAATTACAGGCAGCCAATATGACCGCCTTGCTGGAGAAGTGTCTGAAATTGTGGGAGTTCCCATCATGGAAGTGCCTGCAAAGTCACTTCAAACTGACTGGCTTGACGGCTACAGCGAGGTTTTAAATTCCCTAGCTAGGGGATTGCCCTTTGAAAGCGGCCAGACAAAGAAAGGCTCAGTCGCGATAGTTGGTCCGTTGGTGCATCGCCTTGAAGGTGATGTGATGACAGATCTTGCCGAATTAACAAGGCTTTGCGAAGAATATCTGGATCTTTCAGTCGTGTCCATCTGGCCATCAGGTTCAGGTGTTGAAGATCTGGCCAAGATAGCCTTGGCCGAAACAATAATTGCCCTGCCTGCTGGAGTTAAAGCAGGCAAAATCCTATCGCGCCGCTTGGATGCAAAGCTGGTTCATGTTCCACAACCCTTTGGAACTGCTGCAACTGGCGATTTTTTGAATCTAATTGCCCAGGCAACAGGAAGATCAGAATTGGCAAAAAAGGCCATCGCTGCTGGCAATGCTCTGGTCCATGACACCGTGAAAAACGTGATACCTGCAGGCACCAAGCTTGCCTTGGTGGCAGAACCTGGCACCCTGGCTGGATTTGCAGGCTTTGCAAAAGACATCGGTGCAATTCCTGCGGCCGGGATATCTAGTGCTAATCCCCCCTTCAACGAACTACCTGGCTTAGAAGTCATGGAAAATGCTGGACAAGTTGACCTCTGCATCACCAACAGTCGTGGAGCAGAGGCGTGCATTGACCGAAAGATTCCATTCATGGAATTTGGGTATCCATCGTACGGAACCCACTACCTGACCCATTCTCCAACACTTGGATATTTTGGGGTTATCAATATGACCGACCGCATTGCAAACGCCTTGCGATGGTGGGCTGCCGCAACAAGCTTACAGCCAACTACCACAGGGCCTTCAACCTCTGCATAAGTTCAGCCTTTTTTGGATAAGACTGTAAAAGCGTGTTCATTCGCTCTCGCAGCGCCGCAGTCTGCTCTTGGGACTTTTTCATGAACTCACTTCTTTGGCTTGCAGACATTTTCTCCATCGCAACCACGCCCAACGCCTTGGCTTCAATGATTGCCTGCTGATTTTTGGTCAGATACTCATCAAGTGCTGCTACCGCGTTATCAACATTGCCAGCGTGATTGGCCAGGATCTCAACAGCCTCTTCCAAGTATTTAACACTTAAATCCCTAGGGGCATCTGCAGGAGTGGAACACGCACTCCAACCAACAATAGCCAAACATATCCACAAGTTAACTCGACCGAACCAGCTTGTCTTCACCTGGCACCTCCAACAATCAGGTTGATAATACTGCAATCGACCCTATTTGTTAGCCGTCTGTCGCCTAAATGTGACAGAATTGACGTCCGAGAACGAGGGAGAAATTGATGATAGATCTTCAAACCACCCTAAGAATCGCAGGCGCCGTTTTTTTCCTGATAGCCGTGATTTTAGGGGTTTTTCGCCCAAATCTTTTTGAATTGTCCCCGTTAAAAAGGGCCATCAGAGCATACCTTGTGGTGTTGGCCGCAATGGGAATCGCGATGCTGCTTGGGATTGTGCAGACGCCCAACAAGGCAAAATCCCCGTTAGAGTGGCGAACCGATGTCGAGGAGGCCCTGCAATTCGCCCGCGATAATCAAAAGCCTGCAATCTTAGACGCTGGCGCCAGTTGGTGCGCCTCATGCAGGCAACTTGAGGAAAAAACGCTTAATGATGCCGAGGTTGTAAAGGCTTTGGAAAATCATGTGACTATTCACATCGATATGACCGACTTTGACCCGGCCCAAGAGCGCCTGGCCAAACTTGGGATTCAGATTAATGAGCTGCCCAAAATCCTGTTTTTCATGCCTGATGGGCGATTAAACCCAGGAGCCACCCTTTCGGACTATGAACCACCATCAAAGTTTTTGGATCGAATAAAAGAATCCGCCACTTACATGGAGCAGGCATATGATCCAGTTGGTACGTGGTTAAGTGAAAAGGGCATCTTCATTGCTCTACTTCTGGTCTTCTTAGCGGGTCTTGGAGTCAGTTTAACCCCATGTGTTTTTCCAATGTTTCCAATTGCTTTACCAGCGCTTGCAGGAATTCATCGTGGAGACCGCTCTGGACAGCTTTCATTTTCAAAGCGTCTAGCAAGGGCAAGTGCATTTTTAGGTGGCATGGTTGTCACATACACCACTTTGGGCATAGTTTCAGCCTTACTTGGCAAGGGTTTTGGCAGTTGGCTACAACACCCTATCGTTACCTGGACTTTAGTCATTATTTTCCTACTGTTAGCTATGTCGTACCTGAAGTTTTTTAATTTGTCCCTGCCATCCGGTTTAACCTCGAAACTTGGGCGCCGTGGTGATGGACTTTTGGGGCTTGCCCTTTTTGGAGGAGGCATTGGAATAATTGCAGCCCCATGTGCAGGCCCAGTTGTAGTTGGGATTCTGGCGATGATTAGCACAGCTGGAAATGTCGCGTTAGGTGCGATATTTATGGTGGCATTCTCACTTGGATTAGGTTCCTTATTCTTTGCGTTAAGTCTCTTTACAAGCATGCTGGATCGCTTGCCCAGAGGCGGCCCCTTTATGGAGCGTATCGAAATAGGTTTTGCTATCGCCTTAACAACTGTCGCTATTTATTACGCTTCTACGGTAATGTGACCACTATTTCCAAGTGGGGCTTTTTTCAGTCACCAAGATAGCTGGCAATCAGGCCAGTACGAACCGGGAATTTGATGATCTGGCATTGTTGAGGGACAATCACTTGTAATGGTGAAAGTCACAGCTGCTGGGGCTGGGGCAAGACACTTTTGACACTTTAGGACTTAATGATTGATAATTGACGCGATTATGAGGGTGAGAATGAGCACAAAATTCCGACTTTTCATCCCGATACTATTATTGGTAGCGGTACCAGCCAGCAGTGCTGAGCTTACAACGGTGATGTCAGCGGCCGATAAGGAAGATCCTTTTGATGGAGTGCTGTCCATCAGCTATGACTGGCAGCTGCGCAAATCGTTGATAAGCCGTGAATTTCAATGTGATCCAACGATTGTAGGCTGCCCATCTCAACCGATGATTGTTACTAAGCCTGAGCTTAAATCGCAGCGGGTGTCACACAACATGAACATCGACCTGAGGTTTGGGCTTTACCACGATTTAGAGCTTAACATCCGGCTGCCTATCGTCATTCAAGATCAACTGAATCTTGGCTTTGCCACTGGGGTAGACCGCAGGAATTCCCAGGTTGATCCTGGACTTGGCCGCTCTTTGTTTGAAGTACCAAACAATGGCCAAACTAGGTCTGGCTTTGGTGATATGGCCATTGGAATCAGATGGGCCCCCTTGGTCCAGTGGCGCCAGCCCAAACACCCCAACCTGGTGTTTGATGTGACTTATACCGCACCTTCTGGAAAGGTGCGCGAGGCATACAACACGGCAGTAGGCATGGGTTTGCACCAGCTCCACATTGAAGTAGCAGCTAGTAAGCTTTGGAGATTTATTGAACCATACTTTAGTATTTTCGGCGACTTGCGGTTCCCAAGCCCAGAACGCACCCTTTTTACGGATTATGGTGCTGAGGCTCAGATTTTGACCGGACCTGGGCAAAAGCTAGGGATGAAGATGGGAGCGGAATGGTTTCCATGGAGATGGCCGCGAAAAGACAACAAGCCAGGCCAGTATTTGTCGATAGACACTGGACTTGCGATGTCGTACACCTTCCGTGGGCGTGAAGCTACCGACCTGTTTGAAGCCCTTGGTTCTAGTTCGTGTGCATCTAATCCAGCGTGCCTGAGCTCCAACTCACTTAAAAACATGGCCGCCTATGATCGCACTTTAGCAGGGGCTCAAGGTGGACCAAGATCCCTCAACGGAATCACTGACGTGTCTGCATATGGCACCATTGGTGCTTGGGCAGGTATTCACCTCCAATCTATCCAATACTTTGAAGTGTCACTACTTTTCATGTATCAACGAGAGCTTCCGCACTACCTTACAACTGCGGTCATAGGCAAAGATTTAAGCAACCCCAGGGATGGCAGAATTGAGTATGTAAACGCCAATGGCGCAAACGAATTCAATCCTGTTTACAACAGTGATATTGATGAACCTGGCAGGCGATTTAAATCAGAAGGCACCAATATCTTTGGAGTTATGGTGCGTTTATCTGGAAAGATTTAACCTGATAAACTTTGAAGCTGGCTGCTGACCTTGGGTGTTAGCCGCTGACTTTAGGTTCAAACTTTGCGCGCAATCGATCTTTAACTATGTCAGGTACCAGCCCGGTTACGTCGCCACCAAAGCTTGCAACCTCTCGAACAACTGAGGAACTAATATAAAACTCGTCAGCACCAGTTACCAGGAATACAGTCTCCACGCCAGGAGCTAACTTGCGGTTCATATGAGCCATTTGGAATTCAAACTCAAAATCTGACATCGCCCTTAAACCACGCACAACGACGTTGGCACCAATCTGCGCGGCATAATCAACCAAAAGGCCTTGAAACAACTCAACCCGAACCCCAGGGATATCAGACGTCACCGCCTTAAGCAGCTCAATCCGCTCTTCCATTGAAAAACAGCCCGCCTTCTTGGAGTTTATGGCCACCGCGACCACCAGTTGGTCAAAAATCGAAACTGCCCGCCTGATAAGATTGACGTGCCCATTTGTCACTGGGTCAAAAGAACCTGGATAAATTGCTAGTTTGCTCATAGTAAGAAACCTCTATTGGCTGCGCTGATAAAAAGTTACAGCGGAATCACCATATTGACGCCGTCTGTCTTGGATAAGAGAGCCAAAAACCGTGGGAAGTTCAGCCCTTTTGG
>Ga0255340_1001220_pt1 | contig 35227 bp, 22 predicted proteins | sample wastewater_treat_7_FD_192417 | JGI IMG/M metagenome (GOLD analysis project Ga0255340, IMG submission 192417) | Wastewater microbial communities from Lulu Island WWTP, Vancouver, Canada - plant10 | ecosystem: Engineered > WWTP > Wastewater > Unclassified | place: Canada: Vancouver, British... | reverse complement strand
GGACTGCTTTCTTAAAAAGCGCCCTCTTCGAGGATGGATTTCAAATGACTCATAAACTGTGCCGCCACAGCTCCGTCGATCACCCGGTGATCGCTGGAGAGGGTCAGCTTCATTACAGGGCGAATATGGATACCGCCGTCAATCACAACAGCCCTGTCCTTCATCTGGCCTACGGCAAGGATGGCACTGTCGGGCTGGTTGATAATGGCGGTAAACTGATCCACACCGAAAGCTCCCAGATTAGATACGGTAAAACTGTTGCCCTGATAATCATCCGGCAGCAGCTTGCCTGTCTGCGCTTTTTCCGCCAGTGCTTTCGCTGTCGAAGACAGCCCCTCCAAAGACAGGAGGTGGGCATTGCGGATGACCGGAACAATAAGCCCTGTCGGCAGAGCAACGGCCATTCCGAGATTCACCTCACTCAATTCTTCGATAAAATCGCCGCACCAGCGGGCATTGACAGCCGGGAAGCTGCGCAAAGCACGCGCCGTCGCAAAAAGTACCAGATCGTTATAAGAGACCTTGAAGCCGCGGTTTGCCGCGCGGAAATTTTTGGCGGCGCTCATATCCACTTCTACAGTAATATAGTAGTGAGGCGCTGAATATTTGCTTGCGCACATACGGTCGGCAATAATGCGGCGCATGGGTGATAAAGGAACAGTACGAATGCCCTCCTTCGCTTCCGGAGCTGCCTGAGCGATGCCCTGCTCCAGCGAACGGGCAATATCGGCTTTTGTGATTTTACCGCCGATGCCGGTACCGCTCAGCTGCGCTACAGAAAGCCCGGCATTTTCTGCCATGCGTCGTGCGGTGGGCGTAATCTTGACTGCGCCTCCGCTGCGGGCTGACGCCAGTACATCCTGTTCCATCACCCGACCGCCCACGCCGGAACCCGACAGCGTGGCAGGATTAATGCCAAGCGCCTCTGCGGCTTTCCGTGCCCGGGGGGATACGGGTGATTTTCCTGTGGCACCTGTCCCGGGCGAAACAGGCGCAGCCGGAGCCGCTGCAGCAGGACCAGCTATCGGTGCGGAAACCTGTGCTGCAGGCGCCGATGCAGAAGGCGCGCCCATGTTGTCGGGCAATGCTTCATCGGCATCGCCCACCAGCGCAACTACAGTCAGCACCGGCACCTCGACCCCTTCCGGAACCAGGATTTTGCGCAGAATGCCGGAAGCGGTACTTTCGCATTCCACTTCCGCCTTGTCTGTCTGAATGGAAAAGAGCGGATCGCCTGTTTCCACTGCATCCCCCTCTTTTTTGAACCATTTCACAATCTCCGCCTCTTCAACGGAATTACCCATTTTCGGAAGTAAGATTTCATGCATAAGTACGGTATCCTTCAGTTGGTGGATTGCTTTTTATTATAGTATTTTTTAATCAGCCCGGCAGCATCGGAACCGGGATCGATACGGCAGATGTCTTTCAGGACGGCATCCAACCCGGAAGCACGCAGATATTTCTGCAGTTCCAGAGCGACAGGATCGACCGGATTGTCATAGGTCAGTGCTGCGGCGGTAACGGATGCAATAGAATCGGGCACAATCCCCTGATCCAGACAAAGAAGCATGGCACCGATAAGCCGGTCATCCCGCCCCAGCTTTCTCCGCGGATCCCGGGCAACCCTTTCCACCTGATCAGCCAGCGCACGGTTGTGATAGCGACGGATCAGATCCTGACGGTGGCTTTCCAGCGATTCAGCATCCAATCCGTGCTTTTGCACCAGTGCCCTGCAGCTTTCCAGCCCGGCACCTTCCACAGATTTTCGAACTTCCGCATCACGGATCGCTTCCGAGATATAGGTATAGCCGCGCCTGTAGCCCAGATAAGCCGTTGCTGCATGGGTCAGGTTATGAACAAAAAGTTTCCGCTCCACATATCCTTTGAAGTTGGCGGTCGGTAGCAGATGCTTTACAGGAGGAAGGGCGCCTCGAAAAGCATGCGCATCCACGGGCAGTTCGCAATAAGGCTCCACCGCAACAGCAAGAATATCCGCTTCCTGCTGGGCACGGGTGCGGGTCGGCACCATCCGGCCGATACTCGCTTCGACAAAGCCTACTTTTTCGTCAAGAACCTGATGCCAGTCCGCAGGCAGATGCTTGCGGACCAGTGCACGCATATGCGCCTCACCGTCATGTATATTTTCGCAGAGAATGATATCCAAAGGCTGCGCATGTGGATCGGAAAAGCGGAGAGGTATTGAAGCGGCAATTACAGGCGCAATATGAGGCAGTGCATGCATGCCCACGGCTGTAGAGGCAATAGAGGCCTGTGCGAGCGTTACGGCAGCTTTACCCGGATCAGAAGCATGTACAGCACTCACAGCGCTTATCGTGCGTGTTTCCGTCCCTTCGTCCGAAACCAGGTCGACCGTGTAGCTGCCCCGGCTATTGAGCGCATCCACCACTTCGGACACCACATCGATAAACACGGTGGCATAGCCGCTTTCACAGTACAGCTGTCCCAGAAAACCCCGGCCAATATTACCGGCACCGAAATGGACTGCCCTTTTTAGCAACATACTATCCTTGTACTGGGGAAATCGGAACATATACCAGCATGAAAAAGGGTGACTGCAGATGCAGTTCAACCCTCACTGCCAAAGCGCTTCTACAAATCTTAGTATAGCAATTTCTCCGGGACACAGGGAAACAGCCTGTTCAATACAAAAGACTAAAAGCAGCGCTCCCTGGGAAAGCCAACGACCTATTGGCACACAAGCGGGCCATGAGGAAGACAGCCACTCAGATTCGCTGCGGAAATACGTCCTGCGACATACCTCCATAATCACAGAACATAAAAGCCTCCTGCCAATAGGTCGATTGGCACAAAATTGGGTCAGGGCGAAGACAGTCACTCGAATCTGTATCGGAAATACGTCCTGCGACATACCTCCCAAAAACACAGACCACAACAGCCCCTGCCATTTTTCCCTTCCGCCGTCCCCCCCCCCGGCGTCATTCCTGCGCAGGCAGGAATCTTAACGCGAGATGCTATTTCTAAGGGACATACCGTTGTTAACAACTACGCGGAAAAGTCTTTTGAAGTAAGGATTATTTTGTGTTTGTACGTCCTGAAGTCTTTGGTGTGGATCAGGGCGATATGCAGATCATGACGTCCACACCCTGATTAAGATTCCTGCCTTCGCAGGAATGACGGAGGGAGGAGCAGGAATGACGGGGAGAGGCAGGGATGACGGGGAGAGGCAGGGATGACGGGGAGAGGCAGGGATGACGGAGAGAGGCAGGGATGACGGAGAGAGGCAGGGATGACGGAGAGAGGCAGGGATGACGGAGAGAGGCAGGGATGATCCCGGAGACATGCAATTCTTCCCCTGGGAACACCAATCTCCGCATTGGCACACAAGCGGGCCATGACGAAGACAGGCACTTGAATCTGTATCGGAAATATGTCCTGAGACATACCTCCTCCATCAGTCCTACACACGGCACTGCCATTTCTCCATTCCGCCTTTACGTCACCCCCCGGCGTCATTCCTGCTTTCTCCCGTCATACCTGCCCCCCCCGGCGTCATTCCTGCTTTCTCCCGTCATACCTGCCTCCCCCGGCGTCATTCCTGCGCAGGCAGGAATCTTAACGCGAGATGCTATTTCTAAGGGACATACCGTTGTTAACAACTACGCGGAAACACCATCAAGGCATCACTTAAATACGGAATGTAAGGATTTATGCGTCCTGAAGCCTTTGGTGTGGATCAGGGCGATGTGCAGATCAAGACGTCCATGCCCTGATTAAGATTCCTGCCTTCGCAGGAATGACGGAGGGAGGAGCAGGAATGACGGGGAGAGGCAGGGATGACGGGGAGAGGCAGGAATGACGGAGGTAGGCGGGGATGATGCCGGAGATAGGCAAACGTGGCGAGGAGTGCAGGGACAGCGGAGAAGACGGAAATGACAGTGCGTACAGGAATAGCGCCGGAGACATGCAATTCTTCCCCTGGGAACACCAATCTCCGCATTGGCACACAAGCGGGCCATGACGAAGACAGGCACTCAGATGCGCCGCGGAAATACGTCCCGGGACATACTCCCAAAAACATAGACCACACACGCTCCTGCCAATAGGTCGATTGGCGTTCCCAGGCTGGCGGGTCTTATGTTTTGAGTCAGAGCAGTTTGGTGTTGAACCCCTATATGTCTCAGGTAATTAGAAGAAAAATATGCTCCTTTAAAGGTGATTTCACTATTGACCACAAAAGCGGATAAAAGCCGGTATCGATACAACAGACTGAAAGCGGCTCCCCCTGGGAACGCCAATCTCCGCATTGGCACACAAGCGGGTCATGACGAAGACAGGCACTCAGATGCGCCGCGGAAATACGTCCTGCGACATACCTCCTCCATCAGTCCGACACACGGCACTGCCATTTCTCCCATCCGCCGTTACGTCACCCCCGGCGTCATACCTGCCTCCCCCGGCGTCATACCTGCCTCCCCCGGCGTCATTCCTGCTTTCTCCCGTCATACCTGCCTCCCCCGGCGTCATTCCTGCGCAGGCAGGAATCTTAACGCGAAGTGAACTGAATCAGGGACATACCGTTGTTAACAACTACGCGGGAAAGTCTTTTGAAGTAAGGATTATTTTGTGTTTGTACGTCCTGAAGTCTTTGGTGTGGATCAGGGCGATATGCAGATCATGACGTCCACACCCTGATTAAGATTCCTGCCTTCGCAGGAATGACGGAGGGAGGAGCAGGAATGACGGAGGGAGGAGCAGGAATGACGAGAAAAGGCAAGCGTGGCAGGGAGTGCGGAAATGGACGCCGTGGACGGGTGTCGCTGTAGGCAAGGGTGCGACGCGAACGGGGTGACGCTGTGGACGGGTGTCGCTGTAGACAAGAAGCGAATCCAACAGTGAAAAGCTACTCCATTTCGACTTCTGCCCGAAGAATTTCGCCGTGCAGCGGACCAAAGATGCCCTGACCCCAGTGCAGGCGGGCTCGGGAACCGTAAGGCAGAGCATTGTTGCCGCGAGAGAGCTGAAGTACCTCTTTGTCGTCTGCAGACAGAGTCATTGCTTCCGGGGTAATCTGGATATCGAAGGCTACGGGCGCTCCTGTCCAGGGGATATTTGTTTCCGCATGTCCGGGCAGGGTGAGGCTGTAGACAGCGCCGTATTCTTCCTGGGCACAGGAATCCAGAAAATCATATTCCTCATCGAAACACGCACCGTTCTTGCTTGCTGTAGAGGCATAGAGGCTGTTGCCGAAAGGAACGAGGCTCGTGACACGCTGACCCCAGATGTTGTACACGGGGGCGCTGCGCTCGTTCATCTCCTTTTCATAGGGTGCGGTGATATCGGCACTGACGGACGGCCGGGTAAAAAGGCGGGCGGCATAGTGCCAGTTGCCTTCACGATGGGGCAGCCTCCAGACTTCACCCCAGGGCCAGATGCCCGCATAGAGTTCACCCCGGTAGATCGCCAGTGATTGCGCTTCCCGAAATAAAGGGGAACTGTTTTCGGGTCGGGGCGGCACGCCCTCCCAATGAACAAGCCGGTCCCCCTGTATATCAAAAAGTTCGCCTGTTGGATACTGCCCCATCAGCAGGCTGTCATAATAATTGATCATGGTATAAATCTGAAAACTGGTTTTGGGATCAGCGGGGCGCAGGAGATACCATTGCCCCTCAGAGAAGCGAAACACCCCGCCGTTGTTCGTTGCAACGAAGACATCTCCGTTCAGCTGTCCGTACGCATAAGGGAATTCACCCGGCACCGTAAGTGCCTGCACACGTGCCTGATCCAAAGAAAGCACTTCACCCGTTTCCGCCTTCCACGGGCAGGCATAAAGGGCTGTTTTCCGTTCCTCTCCCGGAAAGCGCACCTGGAAAAAGAGATGGCCGCCTCCATAATAATAAATACCTGCCGTGCCCTTTTCAGGTTCAAAGGAAAACACTTCCTTTTCTCCCAGTCGAATCACGTTGCTTGCGGCCATGTAGCGATGCGTGCCGACCTGAAAGGAAAAGCCCTCTGCTGCTTCCCATTGTCTTTTTTCATTCTGCCAGCGCTTGAAGGGAATATCTCCGGTGTAACAGGTGGCATGCACGCCATCGGCTGTACCGAAGAGATAGTGCAGAGATCCCTCTGAAGGGCGGGGCAGCGGCTGAAAGGAGACTGCTTCTCCGTCGGGCCCGGGGCGCTCCCAGAGCTGCAATGAAAAGCGGTCGCCGGGATAATGGGTGTTCCAAACGCCCTGAAACCCGGCACCGATACGGGCATGACCCTCTTCGTCGGTGATCTCAAAAAGCGTACCCCGATTCTGTCCCTGATCAGCACCGAAGTCCACCGTCATACGGAATCGGACCGGGGAGCTGTCCAGAGAAGGAAGCGGGTGACTGAGCTTAAAATAGCCCGCTTCGATAATATCATTCAGAAAGGGCTTCATCCCTCCCCAGGCAAAAGCGGCGACTCCGGAATAGCCGAGGGTGCGGGCGCTGGCGAGATAACGGGAGATCTCTCTGGCATCAGCAATGGTGCCGTGGCTGGTGTGAACGCCGAGGGCAAAAGATAGATCCACAGAGGCGGATGCATTCTTCGCAAGCAGCGCGGCTTCTTTCAGGCGTTTTCTGAAAACATCCAGATAAGCATCGCCGTAATTATCGGTATAGCAATAGCCGGAAATATTGATCAGGTCGAGGAGCCCTGCAGCAACCCAATCAGGCCAGGGCTGCGCCACATTGTGTCCTGAAGTCACATGTGCTCCCCAACTGTAAATACCCCGGCGGATCTCTTTTTTCTGATGCCGCAAACTCTCCGAAATTTCCGTCATGAGCAGGGTCGTGGCCGATTCTTTGACTTCCTGCAGGGCGGCGCTCCTTGCATCCGCTTGCGCATCACCCTGCGCCTCCATAAAGTTCTTGAGATTTTCAGTATCAAGGGTTACGTCAGGCTCATTGGGAAAACGCAGGTAATCGAGCATGATTCCGTCGGCATCCACATGGCGAGCCAATTCGGAGATGCGCTCCACAATCCATTGACGCGCCTCGGGATGGGCAGGCGAAATCCAGCCGATCGCCGTCCCTTCTTCTTTCTGCAGTGCCCAGTGCGGGTGTTCTTTCAGAATGCCGGCAGGTTCATCGTGCCCGGAAACGAGAACACAGTAGACCGGTATAATTTTTAATCCGCGCTGGCGTGCTTTGGCACAGAGAAGTTCTAGGGTATCCGGCCGGGCTGCCTCCTCTACCTTTTCGACCTTCACCTGCCAGTGCTCTTTCCCGGAGGAGGTGTTTGCATAAGGCAGAAGAGCAGTAAACCCGCAGGCACAGATCTCATCGAGAGTGCGATCCATGAGCGCTTCCGCCTCCTGCCGTGACAGCGCAGGATCGGCAAAAATGTCAGGATGCAGATAAAGCGCTGAGAAGGGCTCGTTGGCCTGTGCCGTTGTGGCACAGGACAGCAACAGAAAAAGCGAATACAGAAACAGGTTTCGCATGACATCTCCTCCTCACCCCTGACCGGGGAACCTGGCATGACCCGACTGCACCGTTTTCAGCTCCGGCGCTGCACCTGCCTGAAGAATCAGTCTTTGTCAGGCAGATCGGCGCAATCCAACAGGCGGGCAGCCTTCACTTCGTCCAGCCGTCCCACAGGCAGGTTTTCCGGTGCACGGTGCAGGGCATCGGGATCTTCTTCGGCCAGTCGGGCAATATCCATCATGGCCTCACAAAAAGCATCCAGCGTTTCGCGGGATTCTGTTTCCGTGGGCTCAATCATCAGCCCTTCTTTCACAGTCAGCGGGAAATACACGGTGGGTGCATGAAAGCCCCGGTCGAGAAGCGCTTTTGCGATATCGAGTGCGCTAACGCCCTGCTCTTTCTCCATCTTTTCCGCTGTCAGCAGGCACTCATGCATACAGAGTCCTTCGTAAGCGGAAGGGAAACGCTCTTTCAGCCTGTGCAGCACATAGTTGGCATTCAGCGCCGCCAGTCTGCTGACTTCCTTGAGGCCTTCACCGCCCAATGCACGGAGGTAGGTATAGGCACGGACCACCACCAGAAAATTCCCGAAAAAAGGAGCCATTCTTCCGATGGATTTTTCCGGACGGGTCAGCGTGTAACGGTCGCCGCTGCGGATAACACGCGGTCCGGGCAGATAGGGGGCGAGCCGTGCATTAACTGCAATCGCGCCGGATCCGGGACCGCCCATGCCGTGGGGTGTCGCAAAACTTTTATGCAAATTGTAATGCATGACATCGAAACCCAGCTCGCCGGGACGTGCCCTGCCGACAATGGCATTCAAATTGGCGCCATCGTAATACATGAGCGCACCCGCTTCATGCGCCAGTGCCGCCATCTCTGCCACATGAGGCTCGAAAAGCCCGTGCGTATTGGGACAGGTCAGCATGACTCCGGCAACATCTTCACCCAGGCACGCTTTAAAGGCATCAAAATCAACCACACCCGACGGCGTGGACGCCACCTCGCGCACCTTGAAGCCTGCTATGGCGGCGCTTGCCGGATTGGTTCCATGTGCCGAGTCGGGTACCAGAATGGTATCCCGGCCCGTATTCCCTTTGTCACGGTGATAAGCGGCGATGAGCAGCACACCGGCGAGTTCGCCATGGGCACCTGCCATCGGCTGGGTGCATCCGGCTTCCATGCCGCCGACCTCGGCAAGAAGCTCCTCCATTTCGAATACGAGGCGCAAAGCACCCTGACAGGACCGGAGGTAGGATTCGCAGGAAAGCAGCTGCGGATGGAGCGATGCGAAACCCGGATGGGAAGCAGTTACTTCCGCCACTTTGGGATTGTATTTCATGGTACAGGAGCCGAGCGGATAAAAATGGGAATCCACGCCGAAATTTTTGCGGGAGAGCCGCGTGAAGTGGCGCACCACATCCAGTTCGCTTAATTCGGGAAGCGCCAGATCGGTGCTGCGACGGAGGTGCTCCGGCAGTTCCACAGCAGGCACATCCAGCGGAGACGGCATAACGGCTTGGCGACCGGAAACGCTTGCTTCAAATACGGTGCGGTTATCCATGACAGCACTCCTTCATGGCTGCGGCGAAGGCGTCCAGTTCTGCTCGGACACGCTTTTCGGTTACGGCGATCAGCAGGTCTCCGGGCTCCCAGCCAAAGGGCTCCAGCGGAATACCGGGAAGGAATCCCCGGGGCTGCAAGGCCTCGATCACTTCCGTTGCAGGCTTCGGCAAACGTACCGCAAATTCATTGAAAGTGGGGTGTGTATTGAGCAACGGAAGAAAGTTCATCTGTTTTTTCAAATACTCCGTTTTAGCATAGCAAGCCTGCGCCGTTGCTTCAAAGCCCGCTTTGCCCAGAAGGCAGAGATGAATCAGCGCTCGCAACGCACACAGCGCCTGATTGGAGCAGATATTGGACAGCGCTTTCTCCCGGCGGATATGCTGTTCTCTTGCCTGCAGCGTCAGGACAAAACCGCGCCTGTCCCTGTCATCAGTCGTTGCCGCTGCAATGCGCCCCGGCATTTTCCTGATGTGACTTTTTCTGGCGGTGAGAATGCCGAGATAAGGGCCGCCGAAACCCAGAGGAAGCCCGAGGCTCTGCCCTTCCGCCACGGCAATATCAGCGCCCATGGCGCCGGGCGTTTTCAGAATTCCGAGTGAGACCGGGTTAAAGGCAACTACCAGCAGGCATCCCTGCGCATGACATTCTTCCGCAAGATCGGAGAAGTCGCGGACATCACCGATAAAAGAAGGATTCTGCACAATCAGACAGGCACTTCCTTCCACGGGGACATCGCCAGTTTCCACCTGAAGCACTGAGCCGGCAGCGTGGGTTTCAAGCATCTCTTTCCAGACCGGATGCAGGGAAGCGTGTACGATCACCCGGTTGCGCCGTGTAATCCTGCATGCCATTGCCGCTGCTTCATACACGGCAGTACCGCCGTCATAGAGGGAAGCATTGGCGCATTCCATATCCGCCAGGCGGCAGACCGCCGACTGATACTCATAAATCGCCTGCAGGGTTCCCTGAGCGCATTCAGGCTGATAGGGCGTGTAAGCGGTGAAGAATTCGCTTCTGCCCGCCAGCGCATCCACGGCGGCGGGGATATAGTGATCATAGTATCCGCCGCCGAGAAAGGAAACCGGTGCGGGTGTGTTGGCTTCCGCCAAAACGGCAAGATGCGTACGCAGTTCCTGCTCGCTCATGCCTTCAGGCGGCACCTTCCAATCTTTCATGCGCAGGCTGGCCGGGATGGCTTCAAAAAAAGCATCTGTTGAGGCAAGCCCCAGTTCGCTCAGCATATCCTGCTGTTCTTTTTGTGTGGCGGGCGTCCAGTCCATCAATGGTTTCTCCGGAAGTCAAAAATCTGGATTTTGTGCTATTCCACTGTTTTCAGATAGCCGCGGTAGCTGCGGGAATCCATAAGCTCTTCGTATTCTTCCACATTCACATCTTTGAGTTTCAAAATCCAGCCTTTACCGTAGGTGTCTCTGTTGATCAGATCCGGTTCCATTTCCAGGATGTCATTGACTTCCGCCACAACACCGGTCACCGGGCACAGAACGTCGCTGGCGGCTTTTACGGATTCCAGCACCGCCGCATCTTCACCCCGCTCAAGGCGGCGGCCGACTTCGGGCAGCTCGACAAAAGTAATTTCGCCGAGTTCATCCACGGCATACTCGGTAATGCCGACAACGTACAAACCGCGCTGCTCAACGATCCACTCGTGGTCTTCCGTGTATTTCAGCGTATCGGGATTCATGGTTTTCCTCCATTAGGGTTGCAGATGATGTGCTTCGATTCTGTTACGTCCTGTAGACTCTTTATAGAAAGGCGGCGTTTCAATCTGTACGGGCAGTTTCCGTGGCCCCGCTTCCAGCATGACACCCGGCTGCGCCAGTGCCCGGGGCACATACCCCAGACCAATCCCGCAATTGACCGATGGACCGAAGGTACCACTGGTCACCACGCCTGCTGTTTCGCCGTTATAAACCAGTTCAAAGCCGTGCCGGGGTGCCCGTTTGTCCGCACTTTTCAACAGTGTCAGTACCTGATAGTCCCCGCTATCCCGTTGCGCTTCCATCCGTGCTTTGCCGGGAAAATCGGTATCCCAGGCGATAAAACGGTCAAGCCCCGCTTCCAGTGCGGTGCGGTCTGCGGTGAGATCCTGTCCGCTCAGCGGATACCCCATTTCCATGCGCAGGGTATCACGTGCGCCGAGACCGCAGGGTTTTACCGGAGGATGGGCCGCCAGTTCCTGCCATAGGTCGGCAGCGCCTTCATTGGGCACGAAAATCTCATAGCCCCATTCACCTGTATATCCGGCACGGGTAATGATCAGATCGAGTCCCTTCCGGTACAGTTGCGCACCCGACCAGAAAGTCATGCTCCGTACACATTCAAAACCGAATTCTGAAAGAATCCGGGGTGCGAGCGGGCCCTGAATGTCAATTTTTGCGAGATCAGCGGAAAGATTCTTCGCACCAGGCACTTTCTGCTGAAACAGCGCCGCCACACTATCCAGAGCCCCGGCATTGGTCACGAGAAGCAGTTCCTCTTCAGACAGGCGGAGGGCTACACCGTCGTCCAGAATGCCACCGTCTTCATGCAGAAGGGCGGTGTACCGGCATTTGCCCACAGCAAGCGACGTCATACTGCCGATTACAAGACGGTCCAGCGCCGCCATGGCATCGGCACCCGTAAAAAGGAATTCGCCCATATGGGAACAGTCGAAGATGCCGGCTTCGGTGCGCACCTGTTTATGCTCTTCGATAATACCGGCAAATTGAAGCGGGAGTGCCCAGCCGTGAAAATCCACCACACGGGCATTGTGTTTCGCATACTGTTCAAAAAGAGGAGTCTGCTGCATAGTTCGCCTTTCACGGAATATCCATTACTGCCCATGCGTGTCTTGCCCAAAAGACACACAGGAGATGCCCAGGCGAACGGCACTATAACGCGCTCCACCGCTCCATCGTGGTTGCCTCCACGCTTGATCTCGCCAGTTACGGCAGGCGCCGGAATCCGGCAGTATAATGCCATATTTCCGGAAAAATTGCAAGATACCGCCGGTCACCCGGCTATTTCGGAAAGATGTCCGAATTCAGTACCGGATAACTTTCTGAGCGTCGCATCCGGTACGATTGCCCGGTATCCAATGCCCTTTCTTCCTGCTGAACCTTCTGCTGTTTCTGTTTCAGCAGGCCTCTCAAAAAGTGTTATTCCAATGCCAGTGTGTCACCTGCTGTAAATACGGTTATGCGGGCACGCGGCGGAGGCGTATCAGCGGGCGACGTGTCCCAGAAAACATGTACCGGATTTTCACCCGGAACCAGTTCGGGAACGGCACCGGCCGGTGTCACGGAGGCAACCTCCTCCCCTCTTTCGTCATACAGCACACAATCCGCCGCAGCGTTGAGCTCCAGGTATTGCCCGCTCCTGAGCGTGACCGGAAAAAGCAGGGTTTTTCCTGCGATGGTGATACGGGGATTGCGGAGCTCCGTAGCTTTCAGCGGCAGCGCCCGGACAGAACTGAGCGCAAGGTTTACACTTTTGCCGACAGGAAGATTGTTCAGCAGAATATTCAACTCGGTGATGTCGCTGTAATCCACCCAGAAATGGTAGTTTCCCATGATTTCATGAAAAGGCGGTATTCCCTCGGTACCGGGGCTTTGCCGCTGTGAGTAGGGCCATCCGTAGTGACTGATACGATCCGATTCCGGCTCGACCAGCAGGCAATAGCGCCAGCCTGTAAAATCGACAGTGATGTAGTGATCACTGAAAGCATTGTTTTTATGCGGCGGGTTTTTCAGTTGGATGTTCAGTACCGATCCCTGCCCGTCACCGTGTACCCATAAGCCCAATGCACTCCTGCTCAGATCTCCGGGAGGGGACAGGGTTTTGCTCACCTGAACCCACGCCAATTCGTCTTCAGCACTGGTGTTTTCCACAATGAAAGAAGCACAGAGCAAGCCGTTTTTACCAAGATCCGGCGTTAGAGAGAAAGCTGCCATCACGCCGGATTGGGAGCTGACTTCGCTGAACCCGCTCTGTTCCGTAAAAGCGCCGATGCTCTCAGCTTCCGGCGCATCATAATCGGAAGCGGACATGAGCGCCTCTATACGAATACGGGGCATTTGAGCGGAAAAGGGATTGTTGATTGTCCACACACTGCTGTGTCCGTCATCAATGATGTGCCTGAAGCGCTCCACCTGGCGCAAGGACTGCTGCCCGTCCGAGTCTTCGATCAGTTCAAAAGCATCCCCCGGAATACGCATTGTCGCACGCACCTCTTCCGGGACACGCCCCGACAGGCGCCGTTCTTCATACTGTTTGATTTTGGCGCCCAGACGGCGGATATAAGAAGAGCGTGTCCAATCTTCCGGGGTAAATCCCACCAGAAAAGAGAGGCTTGAATTGTGGCCGATGCTTCTGGTGCACAGATAATCGATGTCTTCCGGAAAACTGCGCTCAGGCTGCACGGGGCTCCAGCCGAAAACGCCCCACCATCCCAGATTGGAAGGCATAAACATGCGTGCACTTTCCGTATTCGCCGCAGCGTGGATATCAATAAAACGCTGAGGAGCCCGGGCAGGCACATCCCAGGCACCCATGCGCGACCGGGCAAACCACAGATGATGCATGAACGTGCTCATTTCAAAAAGTGCCGGGCGCATGAGTCTTTTGTTCAGTTCAACTACAAATTTTGCAGCATAGTACCAGGCGTACTCACCGCCCGCCAGAATGTCCGAGCCGTCCAGTGCATCCAGATAGACCATGTCAAAACCGCAGTAATTAAAAACCTCAGCTGTACGGGCTGCCACTTCGACAAAGAGCTCCGATTCGCCGTCAGGCAGAAAAAGACCGAAGCACTCTTTCAGATGGTCAATCTGCGTATTTGTTTCGTGGGAGGCTGCGGTAGTACCCCAGGCGCCGCGTCTGCAGCCTGTAAGGGCAAAGGTCGGTTCAGTGCACACGCCCGAAAAAGTAATCAGCTCATCACCGAGGCGAACCGTGTCGCTGTTGCGCACCTGAAATCCGGTGACGGGAGAGAGTCCATCCGGCGCCTCGATAAGCGGAATAATATCCGCGGCAGCATCCACCGCTTTTGCCAGAGTGAAAGTGCGTGCCACTGCCAGACGGGGATCCGGTTTGGGGGAAACCCATCCGGAGTCTTTGGCAATGTAAAAAGCATAGGTATGCAGCCCTGCCAGTATACCGGCAGCATGCATCTTTTCCACCACTGCCTTCACGCTGTCCAGTCCACGCGGATATGCCCGGAGATCCGGAACAAGATCTCCGAACCGCAGCGTCTTTCCCATGTGGAAATCTATCTGCCCCACACCCATATTCTGAGCCAGTTGGATCCAGGCATCGGCTGTTTCTTCTGTCAGTTTCCCGTCAATGTCGATGAGGTAGGAGCCATAATTGGCGGGAACATCCAGCGCCCAGGGACCGCCCCATGCGGACCGGGGTATATCGTCGGAGCAGAGCACCACCTTCTGCATGGTTTCACGCAGACGCTCCCGGGGCACAGCAAAAACAGCCGCCTTCGCCCCCTGAAAGCCGAAACGCTTATACGCCGTGGCGGTAAGTGTGCTCATGGGTCCCGGCAATTCGGGTACATTGGTCTTCAGATTCAACGCCAGAGTACAGGCGGCAAGGGGGCTGTCTTCCAAAACAGGGATATCCACAAAAGTGAGTGTGTCCACGCCCTCCCCGCAAAGGGAAATAACCTCCATGGTGAAGAAGTACTCCTCTGCATGGGGACGCAGCACCGCCTCTGCACCGGAAGCACCAAAGGAGATATGCCAGTCAGTGCCGTTTTTCACAACCTGCGATGCAGGATAGTACTCTCCCCCTTTTTTTATGGATGCACAGGCACTCCCGGGTGAAGCCAGCACATTCTGCTCCTCCGGCAATCCCGTAAGCACGGCATTCTGCCCTTCCGCTGTCACGCCGTAACGCATGAACCTGTTTTCGATGATGAACAAGTCGTCCTGTGCGGACAGGGCAGTCTGGATTAAAAGTGCTGTAAGCAGAAGGGTACCGGACACGCATTGTCTCCCCGGCTCGGACTGGTGGTAAAGGCAATTCCTGTGAATGCATTATTCTACAGCACTGCGCATCACTTGCGGCAAACGCAGGCAAACCGGCTGTAATCCTGTATAGCACAAACTTTGTCTGCCCGCACCGAAAGATGGTTGATCTCTTTTTCCCGGGATCATGCGACTCCGGATTAAAAGATTGCTACCGGCGGTTTATGCATGTATAATGAAAACATCGGTCCGGGATTTCTTGTGCAGTAATTCCGGCTAAGAGGGAACCCGGTGTGAGTCCGGGACTGCCCCGCAGCGGTAATCGGGAACGACCGACACCGGAGGCGTGCCGCAGGCATGCTTCTCAAAGCACTGGGCGTGTTGATTGCCCGGGAAGCGGTGTCCAGTAGGCGTACTGTGAAAGCGCATGTGAAGCCCGTAAGTCCGAAGACCTGCCGATAGTACTACGGCCCGGATGCCTGTGTGCACGCAAAAGACTTTCGCGGGAAGGTCGGTGGTTTTCGCGCGGCGGCAACGCCTCTCTTCCCTCTATATTCTCTTCTGTGCCCCTCGGACTCCGGTCGAAAGCGAGGGCTTGACAGATGAGACATTACGGTTTAACATTCCTTGCCGCCTTATTCCTCTTCCCGGCGGCCGTACCGGCACAGGCTGCCGTGCACCCCTGGGCCGCCCGTATTTACGACTACCATGCCATTGACCCGGTTCCGGGCTTTACCGATCCCGGCAAAGCACTGGGCAAACCGGCAGGAGGCGGCGTATACGCGCCCGATCAGTCTCACGTTTATTCCATCGGTCGGGCAGGCGCCGGGCAGGGAAGCTTCATTGTTTTCGGTTTTGAAGCCGCCATTGAAGACCATCCGGACAATCCGCAGGGTTTTGATTTCATCGTTTTCTCCAATGGCTTCTGGGTCGGCGGCAGCGCACAGCGCCGCTGGATAGAGCCTGCGCTGGTGCAGGTCAGCGAAGATACCAACGGAAATGGGCTGCCCGATGATCCCTGGTATACCATTCCGGGCAGCCGCAATCTTGCCGCCTCGATGCTGCCTCAGGGTATTCCGGACTTATCCCCGCCTCTGTCGGGGAATGTACTTAATCCGGGGCCCGGTACGGAGGAATTCAACTGGGGTTATGCAGGGCTTGCGCCCACGATGCCGGAATATCTGGATAATTACATGCGTCCGGATAATCCTTTTGAGACGGGAATTACTGAAGGCAGCGGCGGCGGTGACGCCTTCGACATCGCCTGGGCGGTAGATGATGCCGGTAACCCGGCAGGGCTTTCCCGGATTCATTTTGTCCGGCTGTGCGCCTTTATCGCCGGAAGCCATGGCCCGCTCGGCGCAGTTACTCCGGAGGTGGTCGGCATTGCCGCCATCGCCCGGGATGTGGATACGGACGGGGACGGCATTCTGGATGATTATGAAGTGCGTGCTGCAGGTACTGATCCTCAGCGGCGGGAGAACACAGTGCTTCCGCTGGAACGCCCTCTTGAATGGGGCGGCAGTCCGGCAGGCACCCTTCTGGGCCGGGCGGAAGATGCTCAGGGCAACGCCATCGCATTTTATTCTTCCGGGCTTAGAAAAGGGAAGCGCGCCTACAACTGCGCTGTGGATATACAGATTCCCCCGGAAATTCCCGCCGCAAGTCTCCCGGACGGCCTCCTTGCCAGTGGCTGTGCCCGCCTTTTTACTGCTTCGGAAGAGGATTTCACTGCCGCACAGATCCAGACGGCAGAGTTTACCCTCGCCTACGATGCAGCACAGATCGCAGGGCTGGACGAAGGGCGACTTGAAGCGCTGCGCTTTGACGGAACTTCTTTCAGCCGGACGGGCATTGAAAACATCACCCGCGACCCTGAAGAAAACCTGCTCAGCTTCCGGTGCAGCCGTCCGGGTCTTTTTCTGCTGGCATCGGAGCCCGGCATCGGTGACACCAGCCCGGGCAGGGTAACCATTCCATTAACTGCGGAACCTGTAGACGGTGTCATCGCCGACGGCAGTGCTGTCATCATGGTCCGATCGGACAGCTTTCTGCTCGCTGACGGCAGCAGCCCCGATCCGGCAGCGCTGTACACCCTCGCTCTTTTTCCGGAACATCTGGCATCTGTTGTGAATGAAGATCTTGATCCGGATACGGCAGGCATTCAGCTTCTGGCGAATTCAGGCATTATCACGGCATCCCTTCGCGCAGGCACACAAGCAGGAAGTTTAACTGTGATGCTTGCCCTTTCCGACGGCACCGCTTCCGGAAGGCTGATCGTGCCGCTGCGCGCCGGTACTGCTGCAGCGCCTGTGACATTGGAACCGCTCAACCCTCGGGCAACCGCCCCCGGCCCGATTCACTTTACCAGCGATCCTGTGACGGATCAGTTTGGCAATCCCGTTACCGATGGAACGCTGCTCACTCTGGAAGTAATTGGAGGCCGATGCATTACCCCGGATGTATCCTCCGCACAGCCTGGGCATCAGGTAACGGTAACGCAGCACCGGCTGAGTTTCAGCATTCTGGCGGAAGCGGAAGACGGCAAGGCCGACACTGTCGCCGTATATCTGAAACTATATGCTGATCCCGGAAAGACGGTCCTGATCGGCAGCAGCTTTCATGTTTTTGACGTGGTGACGATGCCTTTACAAAAAGCCTTCTATCCTGCCCTGCTGCTCCTTCTGTTTGCGGGCATTTTTAAAGCGCCCGTCCGACGCCGGCGCCGCCTTCCCGGACGGAAATAGCCATGCAGAAGAAACGGCGGCGAGATGCCTTTACACTTATTGAACTGCTGGTGGTCATTGCCATCATCAGCATTCTTGCCGCCATCCTGCTTCCGGCGCTGAGCCGGGCACGCTCTCAGGCACGATCTTCCCAATGTGTCAGCAATCTGCGCCAGCTCTTCCTTGCCAATACCATGTATGCGGCGGAACATAACGGACATTACGTGCCTGCAGCGGCGGACATGTACGATTTCATGCTGAGCGGTGCCGACCCCGATCATTTCGGCGGCAGACTCCGCTGGCACGGCACCCGGGAAACACCGAACCCGCGAACCCCCTTTGATCCGAATACGGGCCCGCTGGCGGAATACCTTCCCGACGGCAGGGTGAAACAGTGCCCTGTTTTTTTTGAATACCGGGAACACAATCCGTTGGAGAACACCTTTGAAGGTGGTGCAGGCGGCTACGGGTATAACATGGCTTATGTGGGTTCCATGCTGTCTCTGGTGAAAGATCCTGTCGAAGCGGTTCGGCTCGGCATGCCGGACAGCGCCATCGCCCATCCTGCCCGCACCATCATGTTCACCGATGCCGCCATTCCTCTGGAGTCCGGGCTGGTGGAGTACAGTTTTGTCGAACCGCCTTTTTATGTATCCGCCGACTATCCGCAGGGCAGGGCGGACTGGGTGAATTCTCCGACGCTGCATTTCAGACATTACGGCCGGGCGAATGTGCTCTGGTGCGATGGGCACATCACCAGCGAACGCTGGGGCTGGGCACCGAAAGAAAATATTTACGGCGCTTCCAACAGCCGCTGGAATGTGGGCTGGTTCGGTCCTGAAAACAACAGCCTTTTCGAAGCGATGCCCCGGGATAGTACAGGCCGGTAAAGACGCATGGGAAAGATGCGTTCCCCCTCCCTTTCCGCCCCGCCCACAACTCCGGGTATAACAAGATCGGAAAGGGCAGTTGTAACACAAAAAAAATCTGGTCAAAGTAAGAAAGCAAATGGCGTGACGATAACTGCTTCGGTAAGATTATCAAATGGCCTGACAGGATATATTACAGAATAACGGAACCGGGAAACGCTGAAAGCTGAATATTGAGCTTCCGTGAAGTGCGACTGAAAACGGGCTTTCCGAAACTTATGTTACTCGAACCGATCCTTGGACAGGTCGTGCTTTGTATGGGGGCGCAGAGAAGTGATGATTGATCCGTGCAGTCAGCCACACTGCAGTAAACTCGTCAATCAGACCTTCTTTCTGGGACTAAAACGGAGGGGGCGGATCTTCCCCGAAAAATGCCGAATAGTCGCGCCGGAAGTTGGCCGGAATATCGCGCTCGTATTGCCAATACTCACATATCTGGCGAATCACATCCATTTCGATATGCTTTGTGTCGAGCATCAGGCGCATGAGTCCGAGTGTGGTTGATGTGGCTATGCCAAAATCATCCGCAAGAGCGAGCATATCCTGATCGTCCGTCACAATCTGAATATCCAGCACATGCGCCGTGGCAAGAGCCATTATGTCCACGGAGGATGCTCCCAAACCTTCTGTGCGTGCATGGTTAGCAATATGGTCATAGGTTTGCTTGATTACTATCTGATCTTTTCGCGAGATTTGGATCTTACACGCCCGATTGTCACGATATTCCTGAGCGTCTACCCAACTGAATTTGTTCTGCAAGCGCCTGCTTCTGGCGAATTCCTTCTCCAAGTCGGCAATGACATAAAGGCAATACCGCTTGGTGCTCCCGAATTCTTGGTTGAGAAGAGGATGAATGCTTCTCGCAAGCCGAAAATAAGCATTGCTATCGAGGAGGATATTGCTGTGAGCCATTCATCGAAGCTCCTCAACGATTTCCATCGCATCTCGCAGCGGAAGTTGCAGTACTGTTTCCACGAAACCCGCTGAGACATTCGTTGACCGGACATATCGTTGAAGCGCGTCGAAGAAAGGGCTTTGGAAATTCTCACGGCATGCTGATATATATTGCTTTGCACTTGGCGGCATCTGAGGGAACAAAAGCCCAGAAACGGTGTTGAATTCCTTGTTGAAGTTCATCGAAGCAGGGTAAATATCTTTCCCCACGTCGACAGACTCAACTCCACGTTCTCGCGCATACTCCTTGAGGGCGAGATTCACGGTTGTCGGCGAAATCCCATATTCCCTCGCAATATCCTTGATACGGTTAATCCGCGCTCCTTTTCCGCGGATATTGCTCAAGTCATCGTGCGCCGCCTGAGCACTTGCTTCCGGGAAAAGGAGTGTCTGCGCGAAAGCATCAGCGAAATCCTCGCCTGCGTCTCCACAGAGCGCAGGTGCATAAACATGCCCCAATTCATGTGCCATCCAAAATTTGAAGTCATGAATGTTGCTGTCCAAGTTCAGATAAACCCAGGTAGTCATTGAGTCCGGAAGGTGGATGTGAAGCGCATTTTCATGATGACTTCTGTCACCCCAGAGAACGGGAACGATGACCGCATGAAGTTGTGTGAACTGGTCGATGATATCCCGGAATTGGACAGGCTTTGTAGTCGGGATATTTATTTCATGACGGATCTTTTCTGCAACTTGCTGAAGATAGCGATATGAACATTTGGGGTTGCGCAAGGTTGCGGGGAGTGCTAGTTGATCAAAGGGAAGCAAGGCAGCCAAATGGCGTAACAGCATACCCATGTGCTTCGCCCGCTCCAAATGATCCTGTGTCGTTTTTCTCCCACCTTTGCGCCGAAAGGCCACCACAGGCTCCATCGGATCATCTGATTCCTTAACCAATTGTTTGAAACTGAGTTTAAGCAATATGCCCAGTTTCAGGAGCTTGTCTGGTCTTGGAAAATCCTCCAAGTTGAGCCACTTGGTCACTGCGGCACGAGTGACCCCGATTTCTTTGGCTATCCACGCTTGATTAAGACCTTGTTCCTGCATTGCGATCCGCACGGATTCTATGTTGAGTGTCTTTCTCATGTCTATATCATATCCGATTTGTTAACTTTTGTCAACTTTTGGTTCGGATAAACGGCGGATTCAATAGTGAAGCGCTGTTTTGCTTTGAATGAATGCTTCAGCAGGTGTGCAGGAATCCAAGTTTTTTCCTGGCCTGTTATTCAATTTATCAACGACCCGCTGCAGGTGCTTCGGATCAATTTTATCAAAACTTTTTTTAGAGAAACAATGTCGTAGAAGGACGCCAGTACTGTCTTTTCTGTCTCTGCCGTTTGAGCAGCAAGGCCTTGCTAAGTGCACCGCAATCCCCATCTTTTGTGCTATTTTTTATGGTCTGCAAATGCAGTTCCATTAGCAAATGGCAATTGAAAATAAACTCTTTTCTTTAAAGAACCTCAGAAGATGGATAATAACCTCTGTCGCCAACCCGGCAGAAAAGCGCCTTTCGATCCAACAGGCTCCCCTTTCCCAGCACAAATACAGGAGGAATGGCTTTCCCTGGAGATCGGGTTTCAGATACTGAAAATTAGAAGCAGGCCAGGAAAAACCTGTTCCGGCTTCCTGACCTGCTTTTTTGCATGATACTGGAAAGGTGCGATGAGCACCGGTGTATGCGCAGCGAACCCTTATACCTTTGCAGACACCTGCGGATCGTAGAGTTCTTCCGGGATGGAATGGGACAGCAGTTCCTCGCTCAGCTGCGCTGTGGGCGAAGGATAACGGGGCGGCATGAGTGTGGCAGGATTCGGGATAATCGGCTGGGCATACCACGCCCACTCATCAATGATCGCTGTTCTCTGGCGGATCTTTTCTTTGGAGACATTCAATACGAGAAGGTCTGTCGCAATCGTGACAGGTCCGTCATAAAAAAGCCGTATATCCTCCATGGCGGGTCCCACTGTATCCGGGTTGACCTGAAAATGGGTAGGCACACCAAGTCTCGGACGGGTCTGAGCAAAAATGTAGCCCAGTGCCTTTTGCGGCGTATGCGAAGAATCTTGTACTGCCTTGGCATAGGCAAGCGCCTGGGGATAGCCGGGATCGCCTTCCTTGAGTCCGGAGTTTTTGGACGCCCAGACCTCCGGCGGAACAACCATTTCATGAATCAGCACATCCACACCCTGCCCCTGCTGAATCATATAATCGTTGGGCTTGGTATCGCCGCTGAAAATCATGGACATGCCATTCCATTCCAGTTTGTAACTGATGGATCCGTTTCTGCAGTGAACCGCCGGGAAATGCGTAATTCTGACGCCGGTCTCCGGATTATCATAAGCAACACCACCGACAGTCATATAGGGCAGTTCCGTCGGTATGATATCGTAGCCGTCGCCTAAACCAATGGTACCGGTACGACCGAAGCTGAAACTTTCAATGTGCCAGTGCATCATGCGGGCGAGATTGGCGCAGAACGCATTTGTCCCGTCTTCGGCGCTGTCTCCGGAGGGCCCCCAGACCTGAAGCGGCCATTTCCTGTCCTGAGATGGACCGAAGCAGTAAATTGTCACGATGTCGCTGGTATGGTCGCCATGAAGATGGGTCAGGAAAATCTTGTCCATGCGGGCAGGCGTAACTCCCATGGCGTTGTACTTGGAACAGACACCGGAGCCGCAGTCGAAAACGAAACTGTCGCCACTGCCCACCTCGACAAAAACGCTGTTGCATTCCTGTTTCTGCCGGGGCACGACAGAGGTTCCCATGAAAGTGATGCGCATTTCATTTTCATCGAGTGGCTCCCCGATAGGAAACACTTCCTGCGGCGGAATCACGGGGCAGCCTGTCAGGCCGCCTGCCACTACGGCACTGCCTGCACCCAGTGCGGACAGCTTCAACATGTCCCTTCGTGTAAAATCAGTTTTCATCGGTTACTCTCCTTTGTTGAAACTCATACGATGAAAGGGAAACACCTGGTTTCTTTTTTCAGGAGAATTATAGGGAGTTTTTTTTAATCTGTATGCCGTGGAACCCGGACATTTCTGTCCGGGAAACCCGGACATGCTTTGCATCGGAGCAAGGACTACCGGAACTCACTATGGTGGCTTTCTGCAAAAATACGCAGTGCCCGCATCCCTTCCAGATCGAGCTTCACACAGATGCGCTCGCAATAGGACTCAACTGTCCGGACACTGATCCCCATTGCCTCGGCAATGCTGCGGGTGGACTTACCCTGTTCCAGCAGACGGTAGACCTGTTGTTCCTGAACACTCAGTTCCGTGAGCGGGTTGTCTTTCGGCCGGGACACCGCATATTCTGCCAGTGCCACAGCGGCGCGGGGGCTCACATAGCGGCGACCCTGTGCAACCTCCGCAATGGCATGCACCAGAACGCCGTGCACTTCCCGTTTGGTCACATAGCCCTGAGCGCCCGCCAGAAAGGCATCCGTGATTTTGCGCCCGTCCTCATACATGGAATATACAAGAGAAGGAAAATGATTGTTGTGCAATTTTTCCAGAAGTGCGGTACCGTCTTCCGAACCTAAGGACAGATCAACCAGTACGACATCCGGTTTTTCTCTTAGAACAGCAGGCAGCGCTTCTTCACAGGAGCCCGCCTCCGCACAGACGACAATTCCTTTCGGATGAAGCAGCAGCGCCAATCCTTCACGGACAGCCGGATGGTCGTCCACAATGGCAATGCGGATGGCAAAAGAGGAGGATGATTTTGTTTTTGGATCACTCATGATGCTGCCTGCTCTTTCGTAAAACCGGATTTCGGCTGAAGATGTCGCGGCACCCGGCACAGAATACGGGTACCGCCTGTCTCAATAGATGCCGCCGTCAGTTCGCCTTCCATCAGGTGCGCGCGGTAGGACATTGTCTGGAGCCCCATCCCCTCATGCGTTCCGGCGTCCGACAGCCCGACACCATCGTCTTCAATTCGCAGTTCAATAAAGTGTCTGTCACCTGTCAATGAAATCAGGATGGTGCCTGCCCGGGCATGTTTCACAGCGTTGGATACCGCCTCCTGCGCAATACGGAACAGATGATTTTCTTTCGTGCTGTCCCCCGGATCCGCATTGTCCGAACACTGAAGAATACAGTCTATACCTGCCGTCGACTGAATTCTTCCGGCAAGCCGGCGCAGGGCGGAGGGCAGCGCATCGGGACCCGGCTGCAAAGGGCATAGCCCCTGTGCCACCACATGCGCCTCATTCAGACTTTCTTCCAGAAGCGACGTGATTCCGCGCAACGACTTTTCAACAGCGGCATCCATCGGTTCCAGCTGACCTGCCAGCGCTTCTGCCCGAAGCAGCGAAGCGGTAATCATCTGGCATATTCCGTCGTGGATTTCGCAGCCCAGGCGACGACGTTCCTCATCGGCATGACGCGCCAGCTCCTGTTCAAGCACAAGCCGCTTCTGCATTTCATCCGTCAGATTCTGAGAGGCACGGGCGCGCTCGGTCAGGGTCTGCTTCAGCAGATTGTGAAACTGATTCAGCAGAAGCATGAGCTGCAGCAGAATCGCTGTCTGGGCAACGGCCTGAAACCAGACGAAGGGCGGTACAGACGGCTTGTAGATCGACGGGTCAACCAGAATTCCTGAAAGGAAAGAAAGGGTGCTCAGAAGCGGAGAAACGAACAGCATTGCCGCGCTCAGCAGCGCCGCCCCATAGCCTGCTTTTTTTTCAAAGAAGACCATGGCAATCAGAGGAAGTACCAGTGGCAGTGTCTTGATAAAGGGACCCTGTGGCAATGCAATCCCCACAACAAAAGCAATCAGGTACCCCACAGCCAGATTAATTCCTATGCGAATCTCGGGCTGCCTTTTCCAGAAAAGAACATTGGACAAAATGGCGCCGTAAAAAAGATAAACACTTATTTTGGTGAAGAGTGTTAGCGGAGGGCCCTGTCCGGCAGCAACAATCAGCACAACAGGCAGAAAGACCATTGTGTTGGCAAACGTCAGAATACCGGCAGCTCGGGTGCGCCAGGCAGCAAAAGCGGCATCAGCGGAAATATCTTCCATCAAATCACGTTTGAGCATTGCCGGCAGACTCCCTCTATTCAGCATGAACAGAATACTGCTATTTTAAATCCTCGGGCACCGGCAGATACACTTTTTATCGGAACATATTCGGGCAGGGCATTTCCGGAAGACTTATTGTTGTGTACTCTTTTCTTTTCAACACAGAAGAAATCCATCAGAATAACCAATGAGCGGGCCTGCTGGAAACCCTGTTTTACATCCTGACCGACAGAGGGCTCCCCACTGCCCGGACTTCCCTGTTTGGTTTAAATGCCTGAATTGTGGTATTAAATGGTGCATACGCGTTGCCCTCCATTTTTGAAGTTGTGCTTTTCAAAGATACCAACCGAGGGGTAAACGATTTCTTCAGGTAATCAGCGAGGACGGTACCTGTCCTGTTATTCGAAAGAGTGGCATGCCCAAAATACATGAGACAGCCATCGTGCACCCCGGTGCGGAACTTGCCGATGACGTTGAGATTCAGCCATTCAGCATTATCGAGGCGGAGGTTGTGCTCGGCCCCGGCTGTATTATCGGCCCTCACTGCGTCATCGGAAAAGGAACCGTGATGGGTGCCAACAACCGCACTTTCAGCGGGGCACAAATCGGGATTCCCCCGCAGGATCTGAAGCATCTCTCCGACAGGGCGGGCAAAACGATGATCGGTGACGGCAACACATTCCGGGAAACGGTTACCGTCAGTTCCAGCACGGTCTATGCAGGGGACACGGAAGAAAAATCCACCCGCATCGGCAACAACTGCCTTTTTATGGCATGCGTGCACATCGCCCACGACTGCACGGTCGGCAATCAGGTGATCATGGCGAATAACAGTGCATTGGCGGGGCATGTGGAGATTCATGACGGCGCCATTCTGGGCGGGCTGGTGGGCATTCACCAGTTCTGCCGCATCGGCACCATGGCCTTTATCGGCGGCATGGCACGGGTCAACATGGATGCACTGCCTTTTATGATCACCGAGGGGCATCCTGCACGGTGCTACGGTCCGAATGTAGTGGGGCTGAATCGGGCAGGTCTGTCCAAAGACTCCGTTTCACTGATCCGACGCATGTTCAAACTGCTGTACCGTTCCGGATTGAACACAAGCCAGGCAGTGCAGGAAATTGTTCAGTCCATAGAGGATTGCCACGAAAAAACCGTGTTGCTGGATTTCATTACCGGATCCGGCCGCGGCATTGTCCACTGAAGTATTCCAGGAAAGATTCTGTCCTTTTCCCGTTTCCGCCTCAGGAATTGCTGCGCCGTTCCTCATAAAAATCGGACAGATAACTCCACAATTTTTCCGCATTCTCCTGAACTACCGGCACATGCGGCAATGATTTCAGGAAAGCCTTTCCGTAGTACTTTCTGATAAGGCGGTTGTCCAGCACAACCACAGTTCCCCAATCGCTGCGGCGCCGGATCAGTCTGCCGAATCCCTGGCGCAGTTTGATCACCGCCTGCGGTACCGAATACTGCATAAAAGAATTGCCGCCTGCCTGCGCAATGGCTTCGGCACGTGCCTCCAGAACAGGTTCGGAAGGAACACGGAAGGGCAGCTTCGTCACAATCACACACTGCAGCGCTTCTCCGGGCACATCCACACCTTCCCAGAAACTGTCGGTTGCAAAAAGCACGCTCGATGTATCGCGTCGAAATACTTCCAGAAGCTGGGAGCGGGTGGCTTTCCCCTGACACAGCGGGGTAATCCCCAGGTCTTTCAGCTCCTCTTCCATCTGCCTGAACGTATAATCCAGCGCATAGAAGGACGTGAACAGGACAAAAGCGTGACCCCGGGTTATTTTCAGAATTTTCCGGATCTGCTCTGTTGTTTCTTCAACATACCGGCTGTCTTTAGGATCGGGGCCGTCGCAAGGCACGCACAGAAGGCATTGACTGCTGTAATCGAAAGGCGTATCCAGCAGCTCGGTAATGATCCGCTTTTCGGGCATCAGATCCAGCCCTACCCGCTCCATAAAATAGCGAAACTTCTGCTCCACCGCCAGCGTCGCCGACGTAAAAACAATGGTATCCATATGGGTATAGACCCATTCGGAAAGGGGCTCGCCGACAGACAGCGGACAGCGGACGACCCGGATTTTATTCTCGTCCCTGCCGTCTATTTCTATCCAGCGCACCGTATTGTCCGCAAGCGATTCATCCGTACATTCAATGAGTGCTTCCGCCACGCCCTGCAGCCGCCGGATATAAGCGAAAAGCTCCGCTGTCTCCAGCTGAACCGGCGATTCTTCCCCGGCCTTCAGCGGCAGAATGGAACTCAGTTTTTCATACAGCTCCTGACCCAACCGGATCACGGTGCGGGTCTGATTTACCGCCGGCACAACAACCTCATCGTGAATCATGCGCAACTGGGGCCCGGCAAGGATATCCGGAGTGAGCCGCCATTTGATCTCTCTGCCGATCTGTCCCGATTTTTCAGCGGTGTATTCACGAAGCGAATAAAAAGCCTCTTCCAGCGCGTCCTGACACAGCAGCAGCGCCGGAACCAACCCTTTGTCGATGAGCTCAATATATGCGTTGTATTCCTCCGTTGTCACCTGAGGGCAGTTGCGCATCAGCTTCAGCTTGAGGAATGGAAGCAGTCCCCGCTGCTGCTCGAATTCAATGCGCAGCAGCTTATTCATGGTTTTTCGCATGCCTGCCAGTGTGGCGGAAAGTCCGAAATACTCCGTTGCCGCATCTTCAATACTGTGCGCTTCATCAAGAATGATACGGCTGTACCGGGGCAGCACCGCTTCCGCAAGAAAATCGCCCTTCTCCTTTTTCACGGCAACATCGGCAAAAAACATATGGTGATTGGTCACAAGCAGATCCGCCCGTGCCATTTCCTTGCGGGCATTCATGAAAAAGCATTCGCGGAAGTAAGGACAGGCAGAGCCCGTGCATACGTCGGATTCACAGTTCACCCGTTCCCAGACAAACCAGGAAGGCACAAAAGGCAAATCGCTGGTGCTGCCTTCTTCGGTTTCATCTGCCCACTCGGCAATGGCGCGCAGCTGCCCCGCACTTTCTTCATCTTCAAAAAGAGTGATTTCGGAGAGGGTACGCTCCATCTTCTGCAGACAGAGGTAGTTGCCCCTGCCTTTCACCAGGCAGGCATGAAAGTCTTCTTTGAGACAGCGTTTCAGCAGCGGCAGATCCTGATACATGATCTGTTCCTGCAGATTGATGGTGCGGGTGGAAACGACGATCCGTTCTTTATTGCGCAAAGACCAGTAGATCGCCGGGAGAAGATAGGACATCGTCTTCCCCACACCGGTAGGCGCTTCGATAATGGCAATGCCGTTTTCATTAAAGGCTTTTCCAATGGCGGCTGCCATATCGATCTGCTGCGGACGGGACTCAAAGCCCGGCAGCTCCCGGGCAAGCGGACTGTCCGAAGAAAAGGCAGCGGACAATTCACGGCTCGTGAGTTTAACGGCCGCTTTCGGCAGAAAGGGCTCAACAACCACATAAAGACGCGTTGCTTCATTGTCGATGATATAAACACCATGCCCGTGGGCGCTGTAAATGGATGCCAGATCAAGATCGGCATCACTGGGCGTCAGGTCGCCGGAAGGATGGTTATGGAGCACCACCTCGCGCAGGTTCAACTGGGCAAAGAGAGCAGGCACCGCATTGGCATTTCCCCGGGCAAGTACTCTCACCGCTGTCAGCATGCCGCCTGCATCCGCCGTTCCGGCAAAGAAGACTTCACACCCGCCAGCGTCACGGATATGTGCGCAAAGGGCTGCGGCAGTCTCTTTTGTCATTCGCTTCAGTATGGGTTCGCCGTCGGGCATAAAAACATCTCACTCGTTTTGCGCCATCGCCCGGCTTATCAGGCACGGGGATGAAATTTCTTGTGCGCCTGAGTCAGCCGCTCGGTACTGACATGGGTATAGATCTGCGTCGTGCCTATATCCGCGTGGCCCAGCATTTCCTGCACCGCCCGCAAATCCGCACCGTTGTCAAGCAGATGGGTGGCAAAAGAATGGCGCAGCATATGCGGCGTTACATTCTGCTGAATTCCGGCCGCCGTCGCATATTTTTTAATCAGCGTCCAGGCAGTGGTTCTGCCCAGCCGTCTGCCGCTTTTCCCTATGAAAAGCGCAGTGTCACGCAGTGCCCATAAAGTACGAACAGGCAGCCAGCGCCGTATTTTTTCCATGGCATCTCTGCCCAGCGGGATCAGCCGGGCTTTGCCTCCTTTTCCGGAAACACGGACAGCGGATTCTTCGAGATCAACGGCTTTTACGGGCAGCGCGATCACTTCGGAAATACGCAGACCGCATGAATAAAAAATTTCAAGAAGCGCCTGATCCCGAATCCCTTCTTCCGTATCCGCCAAAGGCGCATTAAGCAGCGCCTCCACCTCGGCAGCAGAGAGACAACGCGGCAGGCGTCGCATCATCTGAGGCGTGTCACAAATCGCCGTTACATCGGACGGACAGAGCGATTCGGCTGCAAGAAACTGATGAAAGCGACGAATGGCACTGAGATGGCGCGCCAGTGACCGGGCGGAAAGCCCTTCTGCCTGCAGCATCCCGAGATGATCCAGCACGTCTTCAAAAAGGATGTCTTCTGCCCGGACAATTTCCTGTCCCATCATCCGCTCACAGTAGCGATGCAGATCGGAGGCGTAGGCTTCAAGCGTCTTTTCCGAAAGCCCCGCCTCAAAGACAGCAGCCTGCAGAAAACGCTCCATATTTTCCAGCAAGGGCACAGACGGTGCCGACATAGGCGAATGCCTCCATTTAAAAAAACCCCGATGTCACATACGGACACCGGGGTTTGAAAATAAACCGGTTAATCTACGCGGCCGTATCAGCTGCCCAGCGTGATTTTGAACTCAGCGCGACGGTTAAGCTTGCGGTTCGCTGCGGAGTCGTTCGGGACTGCCGGACGGTCGAAGCTGAAGCTCTGAGTCTCGATGCGGGCGGCATCAATACCGCTGTCGATCATATACTTCTTGACGGCGTCGGCACGGCGCTGACCAAGACCCATGTTATAGGCATGGTTACCGATGTCACAGGTATGCCCTTCGATGACGACCTTGTCTTCGGGATATTTCTTCATTTCGGCAACGAGTTTGTCAACTTCGGCTTTGCCTTCGGGTTTCAGAACGGCTTTGTCGAAGTCAAAGAGCACGTTGTTCAGGATGATGGCGGTACGCTGTGCCGGAGCAGGCGGAGCCGGCGGCGGCGGGGGCGGAGGAGTCACTTCAGCTTCGGGTTTTACCCAGTTGCGATAGACGATACCGCGGTTGCCCCACAGCTCGGAGTCATCCACATTGCTGGCGGGCTCTTTCGGCCACCACCAGTATCCGGAACGGGCCATCTGCGCCGGGCAGCGACCTGTTTCAATGTGCGGCTCAGGGGTTGCGCCCGTGTTGCCCCACCAGGACATGTCGTCCCATACTTTGGCTGCCTCTGCGGGCACGCCAAGGGTCATCATTGCCACTGCAATGGCGACGATTAACAGTTTCTTCATTTTGCTTCTCCTTCTTCTCGCTAAAGGTTCTTAGGTAAGCGCCCTTCCACAAAAACTCTTGACAGATACAACAACGAACGCACATACTTTCTAACTACATTAAACCAGATTTCATTCCCGAATGTCAATCTTGGAAACGGTCAGCGAGCGCAATTACTTCCGTCCCCATTGATCAGGAACTTTCACGCCGTATTGTAGCATATTGACAGAAGAATCGCAAGTCAACATTCCTAAAGTTGCGGTTATCCCCTTTTTCCCCTTTTTGGCTCCGCCATTTTTTCACCTTCTCTCCCCTGCCCTTTTTACACAAAACCGCCGCTGAACAGCGTACAGCACAATCTGAAATCGAAGCGAATTAAGATCGATCCGCATCAATTAATTTTGGGTCCAGCAGCAAGCAGTCACAACACGGCAGATACGCTGGCTGTCTAAATATTGTATTGCGAAAATATAGAACAGACCTCTTGCTTTAATTCGTTCTATAGAGTAGAATAACAGATAAATTCCCGACAATTGGGCGGGAGAGTATGTTGGCGGGAAAAAGATTGATAACGAGTAATAAAAAAACCGCCTCTTTCGAGGCGGCAGCAGGGACGTTGTTACCAACGGAGCCCACCGTGATGAATCCTTACTATAATCAGTAATGAAATCACCGCTCAGGTATACTAATATGTTAAGTATAACGCATGCGCAACCAAAAGTCAAATGCAACCATCAGCAGTGATTCTAAAACAAACGAAAGTATCTGAAAACAAAAATTCGCCTTAAGGCGGAAAAATAAAAAGGACATATATCATGACAAATCAGCACGCTCCTTATGTACTGGGCATTGATCTGGGAACCAATTCCATAGGGTGGGCAATGATACGCTTTGACGACACCCGCCCTGTCGAGCTGGTAGACATGGGGGTTCGCATCTTTGAAGCTGGCACAACCGGAGATATAGAGTCAGGAAAAGACGAATCCCGGGCCATTGAGCGACGAGCTGCGCGGCAGCGGCGACGCCAGACCGACAGGCAGTCACGGCGACTCCGCTCCCTTGCATTGGTACTTCAGGAACATGGTCTCTTGCCGGAAGGAGAATTAAAAACCGGCAGTGACCGCCATGCTTTTTTCCTTCAATTGGACAGTGAACTTCGCAACCACTATGCTGAGCAGGGCATTGCACTGAACTGTGCCGCTGGTCTTCGTGAGTTTCCCTATTATTTGCGCGCAAAGGCACTGGACGAAAAGATGCCGCTGCATGCTACAGGCAGAGCACTCTATCATCTCGCACAACGCCGGGGTTTTTTAAGCAACAGGAAAACGGACAGCAACGACAAAGAAACAGGGCCTGTCAAAGAAGGCATCTCCGATCTTGCTCAAAAAATCAAACAGGCAAATATGCGAACACTGGGCGAATATCTCTTCAATATTGACCCGGTGCACGAAAAACGCATACGTGGCCGCTGGACAGCCCGCTCCATGTACGAAGAAGAATTTAACCTCATCTGGGAAGCACAAAGCCGGTGGCATCCTCAGTTATACAATGAAAACATCCGTTGGAACATACACAAGGCCATTTTTTATCAACGTCCGTTAAAAAGTCAGGCGGGCACAGTAGGCTACTGTGATCTGGAACCATTCAAAAAAAGAGCACCCAAAGCTCTTGTCGTAAGCCAGCAATTCCGGATACTGCAAAAAATTAATGACCTGACAGTTCATTTTGCAGATGGCGACGTCAGACCTTTAAATAACGATGAGCGGGTGTCTCTTTTTGAATATATGAATGAACGGGAATCCGTAACTTTTAAGCAGATAAGAAAACGCCTTTCCCTTCCTCCGGACACAGAATTTAATCTGGAACGTGGAGGAGAAAAAAAACTTCCGGGAAACGTCACCGAGGCACGGCTGCTAAAAATCTTCGGAAAAAACTGGCATAGTTTCAATGATGCGTTTCACCATGAGATTATCAGCCTTATTATGGGCAGTGAAAAAGCGGAGTCTGTCAGAAAACTCGGCAAAAATAAATATGGTCTGGACGATGACCAGGCTGAAAAGTTTTCCCGGCTGCAGTTTGAAAATGGCTATATGTCTCTCTCAAAAAAAGCAATGACCAAACTACTGCCCCTTATGAAGGAAGGGGTCTCTTTTAAAACAGCCGAGAAAAAACTTTACGACAATCCCCGCAATCTGTGCCTGGATTTTCTCCCGCCCTTGCACACGCACAAGAATGACCGGTTCAGCCCGCAGCCTGACGCAGGCCTCGACATAAGGAACCCTGTTGTGACCCGAAGCCTCACCGAACTGCGGCGGGTGGTTAATAACATTATTGCCAAATACGGAAAACCTCTCAGGATTCATGTCGAACTCGCAAGAGACATTAAAAGAAATCGGGAACAGCGAAAACTCATTTCCACCGAGAACAGAGACAGACAAAGATCCAGAGAAAGTATTGTGGCTCAAATTAAAGAAAAATTAGGCGAACATTACATGCCCAGCGAGCAGGATATCGAAAAAGTCCTTCTTATGCGGGAATGCCGCTGCATATGCCCTTATACAGGTCGCACAATCAATATGGAAAACCTGCTGGGCGACCATCCGCAGTTTGATATCGAACATATTATTCCTTTCAGCAGAAGCCTCTCCAACAGTTTTGCCAATAAGACCCTCTGCTACCACGAGGAAAACAGAAACAGAAAAAGAAACAAAACGCCCTGGGAGGCATACGGAAACACAGACCAGTGGGATCAGATTGTCACTCGAGTTAAAAGTTTCTGCGGTCCAACAGCCCGTATCAAGTTGGAACGCTTTCAGTTGCGCGATTTGAGTTCGCTGGACGAAATGAGTTCGCAGCAGCTGAACGATACACGCTATGCCTCAAAGATTGCCGCCCGTTATCTCGGCCTTCTGTACGGCGAAAATGCCATGCGCCACATTCAGACAAGCACCGGACAAATTACAGCATATTTAAGAGCCGGCTGGCATTTGAACAGAATACTCAGCACGCAAGGGATCAAAAACAGAGATGACCACAGGCACCATGCGCTGGATGCTATTGTCATTGCCCTTACAAGCCGTTCTGCCATCCAGACACTCAGCAAAGCGGCAGGAAACGCTTATAATGCAAAAGGAAGAACAAGAACATTTTTAAATCAGCTCGAAGAACCCTGGGAAGGCTTCCTGCCTGAAGTACAGGAAATGGCGGATAACCTATTTATTTCAAGAAGGATTAACAGACGGGTGCGCGGAAGGCTTCACGAGGATACGAATTACGGATATCCACGCACGGACGAAAACGGAAAACAATGGCATCCCATCAGAAAAGTGCTGACAGAGACATTTAAAGATACAGACATTGACAATATTATAGACCCGGTCGTTCAAGACTGTGTACGCACGCATTTTGAGGCAAACGGCTCCAATCCGCAGAAAGCTTTTGCCGATCCGGACAACCACCCTCGAATGCACGATGGCACTGTGATTCACAAAGTACGCTGCAAAAGAACTGTCTCGACAACTCCCATCGGATCGGGCGATGGGACAAGATTTGTTGCCACCGATACAAACCATCATATGGAAATTGTTGAAACACAAAACAAAAACGGTGAAATTATATGGGAAGACCACGTAGTCAGCCTGATGGAAGCTGTACAGCGGCATAAGGCAGGATTACCTGTTATTAAACGGGATCATGGTCCGGGATCCACCTTTATTTACTCTTTGTTTAAAGGCGATACCTGTACAATCACTGAAAACGACGAAACAATTTATTGCACTGTCATTGGAATTGCCGTAGGTGAAGTTACACTAGTTCGTATGTATGACGCACGGAAGCAGGTAGAAATACGGCAAACCAAAAGCAGGATTAGATGTAATGCAAACAGTCTTAGAAAAAAACAGTTAAGAAAACTCCTAATAACCCCGCTGGGAGAAGTAATACCTGCGAATGACTAATCGTATTCTTGATTTATCTGAATCGCCGGGACATGTCAGTGTCTGGCAGGGGCTTTTCTGCCTGGAGCGAAAAGGCGCAGATAAAATCACGATTCCCTTTGATGAAATTATTGCCATAGTAGGCAGTCACAGGCAACTGACTTTTACCCAGGCTTTTTTTGCACGGCTTGCGCAATCGGGGGGTGTATTTGTTTCCTGCGATGAAAAGAGCCGACCTGTTGCCCTGATGCTTCCTCTGGAAGGGCATTACCTCCAGACCGAACAGTTTATGCTTCAAGCTCAAGTCCCTCTTCCCGTAAAGAAACGTTTATGGCAGGAAGTTGTTCAGGCAAAAATTCTGGCGCAGGCAAACACGCTCCTCGAACTGCATGGAGAAGACTACGGGCTTGCAGCTATGGCGGCAAGGGTACGAAGCGGCGACTCTGAGAACATGGAGGGACAGGCGGCACGCCGCTATTGGCATCACCTGTTTCAGGACGAACCCGATTTCAGGAGGGATCGTGATGCAGAAGGGAAAAATGCGCTTTTAAACTTTGGCTATACCGTTTTACGCGCTGTCACCGCCCGTGCCATCTGCGGAGCCGGGCTGCACCCCTCCATGGGCATCAACCATCACAACCGATACAACACATTTGTCCTCGCTGATGATCTTATGGAACCTTTCAGACCGATTATTGATAAAGCAACAGCTTGTTTTCAGCCTGAGCAGGAAGGCATGCCTGTTCTGGATCAAAAGGCTAAACGCTGCCTTTATGAAGCCTTGTACGCGTCTGTCTCTTTCAACGGAGAGCAACGAAGCCTTTTCGATGCATTGACCCGCATCTGTGCCTCTCTGGTGCAGGTTTATCGTGGAAACAGAAGAAATATCCTTTTACCGGATTAATTGCGATGTCCAAACAGCTCTTGTCACTATCGGAGTATAAAGGCATGTGGCTCCTGGTCTTATTCGATTTGCCGGTTGTGGAAGCAGAAGAAAGAAAAAAATATACCCACTTTCGAAATGCGCTTCTCAAGGACGGCTTCATGATGCTCCAGTTCAGTGTATACGCCCGGTTCTGCCCCAGCGAAGAAGCAAGCGAAGTGCATAAAAAAAGAGTGCGGTTTGTTATCCCTGAAAAAGGACAGGTAAGAATTATGTCTGTTACCGACAGACAGTTTGGCAAAATGGAAAATTATGT
>Ga0255340_1001206_pt1 | contig 35537 bp, 25 predicted proteins | sample wastewater_treat_7_FD_192417 | JGI IMG/M metagenome (GOLD analysis project Ga0255340, IMG submission 192417) | Wastewater microbial communities from Lulu Island WWTP, Vancouver, Canada - plant10 | ecosystem: Engineered > WWTP > Wastewater > Unclassified | place: Canada: Vancouver, British... | reverse complement strand
CCGCCGTCGGTTGCGAGCGTGCTGCCGGGCGAGCCCGGCTTGAGGCGATAGTCGCGGGCGGCGGGATTCACGAACTGCGGTTCGCCGACGAGCGAGCCTTGGTCCAGTCTCAGTTCCGATTGGTAGCGGACGAACTCTGATTGCGCATAGTCGGTCTTCTCGGTCCAACGCATGATCGGTTTGTCCGGCGACCAGTAGAGATTGTTGGACAAAGTCGGCGCACCGTCCCAAACATTCCACATGCGCGTGCAACGGTCGCTGCTACGGCAGAAGATGTTGTTGCGCACGATAAAATCTGAGGTCTTCGACGGGTTGTGGTAGAACATCAGATGTGCGCCGTTGGGGTTGGGCCGTTGTGCGTGAGACCAGCAGATACCCGCATCCACGCAGGTGTTGAATTCAAACACGATGTTACTTGTGACCACTGACGCTGGCCGGTTCCAGAACTCGAAGGAGTATTCGGAGTTCCAGATCACGTTGTCGCGATAGATGATATTGATCTGGTGGGAATCATCGCCGTTGCCCTGATTGGTAAGAGCCGCGTCATACACCTCCCAGATGCGGTTGCGTTCGACCAGATGGTCTCTGGCACCGCTCCAAAATTCGATGGCGTTGCCGAAGCGCACCGGGTAGCGGGTGCCGTCCTTGCGCGTTTTCCAGTATTGCAGACCGCCGCCGATCCACGAGAGATCGCAGTTGCGGATAGTGATGCGCTGGGTGTTGCCGCCGCCGAATCCGTGCGACGCGCCGTAACGGATGGCGAGCCCGTCGTACGTGATGTCGTGCTTGTTGCCTTGATTGATGATGTGACGCGTGAGCGCCAACTCCACGCTGTGGAAGGCCTCGGCGGGGTTGGCGGGCCACGCTAGGAAAATTCGTTTTCCGTCAGGATCGTACCAATAGTCCAGCGGCGCCTTGACCTCCTCCAGCGCCCACTTTTTGACGCCCCACTTCTCGCCGTGGTTGAGGATCACGATGCCGACGTCCAAAGGGATCGGCTTGCAATGCTCGATACTCGCCTCCCACAGTCCGAGCGTCTCGAAGTCAAACACCGCGCCAGCGGGTAGGGTGTCGCCCAGATTAATGTGCAGGCGCGGCACTTCATTGATCGCTTCACGCAACAACATGAGCACTTCGACGGTCTGCCATGACGTGCCGACCTCGATCCGCTTGTCGCTGGCGAGTACGGTGGTGTAGGGTGCGCGATTGCGCATGGCCCGCACGGTCTCCAGCGTAAAGGGGAGTGTCGAACGGACGCATAGCCGCAGTATCATGCAGGGGGCTGGCCGCGTGACTGCTGGTCCCCAGAGTTGGATGTGGTTTCTGGCCTTGCCGGGGGTCTCGCACGTAACGCGGGTGAAGGTTACGCCGTCTTCCTGTACACGCTCGATGCGCACGGCGGCACCGCCCTCGTTGTGCTTACCCCACGTCGCGCCGCGCAGGTCCGCGCTCTGTCCGAGCAGACGCGGTTCGAGTTTCCGGGTGGCCCACAGGCCGGGACGCACTTCGTTCCACTCATCGGTCTGATCGCGGGCCACGGAGCCTTGCAGGATCGGTTTGGCACCGTCGCCGTAAGCACCGTAGAGAATACGCGCGTCGGGGGTGCCACTTTGCGGGGTGAGTTGCCCGCGCCAGAGGCCACCGCGCTTGAAGAGCACCCGGTCGCCGGGGATAAGCGTGGCCGTATTGACCTTGTCGAGCGTACGCCATGCGGTGTCGGGCCGCGTGCCCGCCGCGTTGTCGTTCCCCGCCTCGCTATCGACATGAAAAACGGCCGGTGCGGTGCGCTCCGCAACCGCGAAACCAGCGGCGAGTCCGATGGACACGACAACTCCCACAAAACGATTCACGCAAACACCCCTTTCTTCACACAAGCAGTTCTGACAGACCGCCATAACATAAGTTCCAGTGTAAAGGACAATGGAGGGGGAATCAACTTTCAACTAACGCACTAAGGAACTTGTGGTCAAAAGGCCAACAGAATGATACTTTGTTCGCGACATCTGAATGGCTGGAACGTTTCGAAAAGGTCTCGGCCGTTTTTTGTGGTTGTTGGAGTGATTCCCGGATGCGAGAAAAGGATATGCAGCAGGACGCCGTTCCATGTGTGAGTGTGGTCATCCCGACCCTGAACTCCGGGAAGACCCTGCAGGCTTGCCTTCAAGCGATTACTGCGCAGAAGTTTCCGCAGGGGCGCTGCGAGATCGTGATAGCGGATGCCGGTTCGACAGACGACACACTGGAGATCGCGCGCGCCTGCGGTGTGGACAAGATCGTCGAGAATCCGCTCAAGACCGGTGAGGCGGGTAAAACCGCTGGCATTCAGGCGGCATCCGGCGACATCATTGCGCTGGTGGACAGCGACAATATCCTGCCCGATCCGGAGTGGTTGCAGCGGATGGTGGCACCGTTCGGCGATCCGCAGATTGTGGCGAGCGAACCGATCGCTTACACGGTCCGGCCGGAAGACCCGGCGCTGACCCGCTACTTCGCCCTGCTCGGCATGAACGACCCGCTTTGCCTGTTTACGCGCAATTACGACCGCCTGTGCGCCATCACCGGCACGTGGACCGGACTGAAGGTTCCGCAGACGGACCGGGGCGACTATCTCGAACTGACGCTTTCCGAAGAGGCCTTGCCGACCATCGGCGCGAACGGTTTTGTTTTCCGGCGTGCGTTGCTGGAGCATGTGGTTTGGTCACCCTACTTTTTTGACATCGACGTGGTGCATCAAGCCGTGCGCGCCGGATTCACGCAGGTGGCCAAGGTCAAGACCGGCATCGTGCATCTCTACTGTGCGCGCCTGTCGGACTTCAAGCGCAAGCAGCAGCGGCGCATCCGCGACTTTCTCTACTTCGCGCAAGAGAAGCAACGTACCTACCCGTGGGACCGCCAGAAGCGGTCAGGTATCGTGCTCTTCTGCCTATCAACAGTATTGATTGTGCCGCTGCTCATTCAAATGGCGCGCGGCTTCGCACGCAAGCCGGATCGTGCCTGGCTCTATCACATCCCGGTGTGCTGGATCACGCTCTGGATGTACGGCTGGGCGACGCTGGGCAAAGCGGTCGGCATCAAGCAGGCGCCGGTCAAGCGTGATGCGTGGCAAGTGAAAGGGTGAAAGGAGTTATGGATCAATCTCGTTCCACCGTTATGACAAAGCCATTGTTGACGATCGGAATACCGACTTGGAATCGTTGTAATGATCTGCGTGTTGCTATAGACAGTGTCTTGGATCAACTCACGGACGATTTGTATCCACTCATTGAGATCCTGATATCGGATAACGCATCCACGGATGCCACGCCGTTAATCATGGAGGAATATCAAGAGAAGCATCCCGACCTGTTTTCGTTAAATCGGAATATTGAAAACCTCGGGTTTTCGCGCAACGTTGATCTTTTGTTCAGGCTGGCGAAAGGCGAGTTCGCTTTAGTTCTAAGCGACGATGACGCGCTTGAGCCAGATGCCATCTGCGAAATTCTCCGTGCTCTCAAGGAGCACGGGACCATCGACATCATGGTTGTGTTGGCATCAACTTACACTGATACACTTTCTGAACCACAAAATCCAGAGACTTGGGCCAAGGCGCGAGCAATCAAAGACAATGTTCCCTTTTGTACTTACTACCCATCGGGTATAGAGTATTTCAAGGCAAACGGTTCGTTACACTATGTGTGTATTTCGGGTAATTTATTCCGTGTGTCAGCGTGGCGGGCAATTGACATGACGGCCGGTCTTGCATCTGGCAGCGTTCAACTGCATGCAGCCGTCCAACTTCACGCGAAAGGAAGTTCATGCGTCATCAAACGTCCGTTGATTAAATACCGGGTGGTATCCGCCAGCAAGGTGCGTGTTGAAAGTTACGAATCCGGGTTTCCCTTTGTATATCATTATGACTCGGTTGAGGCGTGTAGGAACGGGCAAGGTTTATATCCCGTCGGTATTTATCGTGCTTTTTATTTAACTTGTGTTCGCGGAGTTTTCTACACCTTGCTCGAAGTGAAGGCGCGCGGTGATCCGATTAACTGGGAGTATTTTCTTTCGCGACTTAACAGGTGTTTCGATCATGACTACTGCGGATGGCTAATCCCTTTGTTCCGGTGGTTGGTGCGTTGTCCGTCTTGCTTGTTTGTTGTCCCCCATCATCTGTATCGGGTCGGACAAAAAACGTATTGGCGGCTCAAGGAACGTTGATGCGGCAGAAATGGACAGGTGATTTTTTGATGTGCGACAAACGGAAGAATGTTGTGGACGTGGCTCTGGTTCATAGTAATATGAAAAGACGAATAATTTTAGCAAAGGAAGAATGTGAAGGGTGATCCTGTTTTGACATGGCAAGCTCGCAACTTGCCGATGCTGAAAAAACTGTGCTTCGGCCCTCCATGCAGTCAGGATGTCACTCTTATGACACCTTGGCTCTGGGGTGATGAGCGGTTCGATTTGCTGCTAGACAGCCTGTTGGCAGCGATCCTCATGACTTGGCGTTTTTGTGGACGGCTTCCCGTGGTTCTTCTAGTCAACCGTGTGACGCCAGCCCTTCAAGAGATGTCTGACGAATGGGGCTTGCGCTTGTCGGTTGAACCCCGGTTGCGCGGAGGGGGTGGGGATGTGCGCGACCTGAACCGCGATTCGTTCCTGAACCTTTCGAAACGTTTTGAAACCGAGTACGTGTTGACTTTTCAGAACCATGCTTTCCCGATCCGAGCGGGGCTCACGGAATTTCTCGGTGCCTACGACTATATTGGAGCGCCCTGGGTATTCGATAAAGATGACTGGATCACGCGTTTTCTGTTGCGGCATCGCGGTGATGTCGGGAATGGTGCCTTTACTTTGCGATCGCGACGCCTCTGCGAGACGGTCGCGTGGTACTACAAGCGCAAGTACAAACTTATACCGCATTGCTATCTGGTGATTGATGACTATTTTATCGGCAAGACTTTGCCGTCGTTCGAAAAGCGTTACCGGGAAACTATAAAGATCGCACCTCCGGAGGTTGCTGCCACCTTCTCGTTAGAGGACAATGTGACACTGCACGAGGCGATTCAGGCTCGCCCGTTTGGTTTTCACGGACCCGAGGCCTTTGCGCGTTTGCAGCGTGAAGGACAAATCCCGGATTTGACGACATGACAGATATGGATCATCAAAGGACTGCGACAATTTGTTCATCAGTTTAGTTTCTTCAGCGCTCTACACTGTGTTTAGGGGTGCTTCGGTTTCCGTAAGTTCCCGACCTGTTCAGAGGCCGACGTTGGCGGAATCAGGGCTGACGGAAGCAAAGAACTCGGCGAACTGATCGGCGATTTCACTCCAGTTGAAGATGGGGATGTCGCGCGCCGCATTTTCCGTGAGCGTGGTGCGAAGCGAGGGGTCGTTGTACAACGTCAGGATGGCGCTCGGATAATCGCGGGTCAGCAGAGCATTCTCGCCGTTCTTGAAAAAGAGGTTCGCGCGACCGTCGTAGCCTAAGATCGGCTTTTTGAAACGCAGATATTCCTGGAGCTTAGCATTACAGTCTTGATCGGCGGTGGAGACCAGCACATCGGCCTGATCCATCACGCAGAGTTGATCGTTTCGCGAGACATAGCCAAGGAAGATACAGTTGTCGGACGCATATTTATCAAGATAGGGGTAGCGGCGTCCGGTCAGATACAGCTTGATGTTTTTGGGGACGTGGCGCATGGCTTCACAGATGTCGGCGGTCCGTTTCCAACGCGCCTGATCGCCGGTATATACCAGTTTCATGTCGCCTTCCAAACGGATTGAACATGCCTCGCGGTCAAAGACCGGAATATCGGCACCATTCGGAATATAGTGGCAGTTGACACCCCAGGCTTTCCCGCGCTGCTGCAAGAAGCGGCTGAGCGTGACCACATGGTCGGAACGGGTGACGATCAGCTTTTCCACGATGTTCATCAGGATGCGTCCCGGATAGCCTGCGATCTCATGCCAGATGTCGCCGTACAGATCGTCCCAGCCGTGAATGACCTTGAACGACTTCCATTTGCAGAAAAACCGGCGGCAGAGCAGCGGGTTAAGGGCAACGGTAGACCCGTATGTGTAGATGATCGAAGGTTGAAACGCATCAATCCGTTGTGCGAGGGTCTTCAGTCTGGAACTGGTTCTCCATCCGGCGCGACAGGTCTTCCACCCCTTTCTACTGAGGTTAAACAAGATCGCGTAATGGCTATAGGGGAAACGTTCAAACTGCTCGCTATCAGAGGCTTCTTCAAACCACTTCGTACGAGCGCTTGAAACAAGCAAAATCTTGTTTTCGGACATGGGTTTCACCGGATCCTTACTCAAGTGTCATTGGGTATAAGAGGCCTCGTACACGCAACAGACTCGCGCAAAATCGAAAACCTTTAAAAAGGGCCACGCGGTGAATCACGTGCCTCTCATGTGCTAAACTAAGGGGACAAACGCCTTACACACGCATGACTGGGGGTAGAGCGTAGCCAGATTTGCGTGTTACGGCAAGCCGGAAGTTACGTTGCACCGAGGATCTCGGCCCGTTTGTTTGTCCTTGCCGACACTCCGTCCGCATGCCAAAATGAGCCCTATTCCACATCTGAAGGGGACGTGCGTTTCGGCTGTCGGTGTGGGTGCGGGGTTCTCGGACTCCGCAAATGACGAGGTTGCTTTGCCAGCGGATCGCAAAAGGGAACATGATGAAGGAACATGTCTCAGAAAATGTGCCTTATGGATGGTCTGAAGACCGTCAGGGTTTTTTGTTTGTCATCCGCCCCGTATGTGAGTTGATCCAACGGTATGTTGGTGCTCCAGGCACAGTTCGAGTTTTAGATTTAGGATGTGGGAATGGTGCCTTGTGTGGGGCGTTGAGAGCGTTAGGCTACGATGTTTCCGGCACTGAGGTTGATCAGGAAGGATGTACGCTTGCACGGAAACGGAATAAGGACGTGCCCATCTTTCAGGTTGGCGTGTACGATTCACCGGATGACGTGCTCGAAAACGGACCGTACGATTGTGTTGTTTCGACGGAGGTCATCGAACACCTATACGCGCCCAAGGCCTTGCCGAACTTCGCTGCCCGTGTTTTGCGCCCCGGTGGCTGGCTGATTATCAGCGCACCCTACCACGGGTATTTGAAAAACTTGGTGTGGTCGATCTTCAACTTTTGGGACAGACATCACGCGGCGCTTTGGGAAGGGGGGCATATCAAGTTTTTTAGTAGGAAAACATTGTCCCAATTGCTTGAGGCGGTAGGGTTTGAGGTCGTTGCCTTCCGTGGCGTGCGCCGTCTCCCGTTCCTTTGGAGTTCCATGATCCTCGTCGTTAAAAAACAAGAGTGAGGTGGAGACATGTTCGTTGAACCATATTGTGACGTATGCTACGTGTCACTTCATTGCGTCGCTTTGGATGTTTAGGCTATGATGTTCTCCTCGATCCAACCCCTTTCGCTTTTTTCAATCACCATGTCAACGTATAATTGGCGTTCATAAGGATTTTGTAATGAGATCCTTCCTCTCCCGTCTGCACATGCGCATCGGCGATCTATGGTGGTTCTCCATCATGATGTTTTTTGCGCTCAGGTGTGGCGACCTCATCAACGCTTTCGTGGGACTCTGGCTTGTTCCGATATACGTCGGCACCGAAGAGCTTGGCGCGGTGTTGCCGCTCACGCAGTTCGCTACATCGGTCGGGACACCGATGGTCGTACTGGTTTTCGTTTTCTCGAAATTCCTCAACCGCTACAAGACTCTCGGCGAGGAAGGCAAGATCAAGTCGATGCTCATTTGGTTTATTGGCATTGCCGTCGTCCTTACCGTGCTTACATCGCTAGTTTCGATCCTGCTTCTCCCCCATTTTTTCGAGCGCATCCGTGTCCAATCTGGCTCGCTCGCCATCCTGATCCTCGCCTCCGGTCTTCTCGGTGCCGTTTCGTTGGTCTTCTCTAGTGCGCTCCAAGGCCTTAAGAAGTTCAACACTATCACGATCATCAACTTTTTTTCCGCCCCCATTCGCCTCATAGTGATGCTTATCGCGATGCCCTTCCGCGCACTCTCCGGCTATATGCTCGGTCAAGTCGCCGCCCCCGCCTTTCAAATCTTCGCGGCCTGCTTCTCGCTCCGTAAAAATTTCAGTAAGTCTGTCAAGGCCACGCCTTTCTGGCGCGAAGACGGCAAAGAAATCGCCAGATATGCAGGGCTCGTCGCCATCACTCCAATCATCGGGGCATTTACGGTACCTATTACCTACATGGTCATCCGCCAACGCTTGCCGGAGGTCGAATCGGCTGCGTACTACATCATTTCGCGGTTTTCTGAAATCGCCACTTACGCCGGCCAGACCATGATATCGATCATGTTTCCGCTCGCCGCGGAGGCACAGACCAAGGGCAAGGAGTCGCTCAAACTTCTCGGCCACATGAGCGTAGGTACTGTCGGCTTCGGTGTGATCGCCGCCATGGGGCTCTACCTCTGCGGCGAATGGGTGTTCAACCTCATTCCGACTTGTCGACCGTACTCCACCTATGTTCCCGACATGGCGCTATTGGCTGTGTCGATGACAGTCGGATTTCTTTGGAACTGCTATTCCAACTATGAAATTGCCTGCAATCGGTTTGGGTATCTTATATATGGGGGAATACTTGATATTTTTCAGGTCGCCTTTCTTGTTTGTTTCACAGGCTATACATTCTTCGATGGCATACTGTCACCCGCTGTCATCGATTGGATGGCGTCGCTCAAGATCGCTACCCTTCGTAATTTCATTTTGACGATACTCATCATCAACCTCGTTCGTGTAGCATGTGTTGCGATTGAAATCCTAATTCGCCAAAAACGCTCTTCTTTAAAAAGAGCGACTTTTTAGGTTAATTAGAAGTATGGGGCACGCCGTTGCGTTTTGCATCAAATATGTTCCTTGGACCACTGGCGCGATGCCACTCCAATGTTTTGGTGATCGCGTCTTTTAACGGGCAGCACACGTCGAGTCCTAGCTCTTTCCGGGCACGTTCAATGGAAGGCACATAACGCGGTGGGGGTACCCCGGGATCCGGTGTGCCGAGGACTTGGATCGGATTGTTCGTGCCGGCGCATTCACGCACCAAACGGGCGAGGTCGAGAATCGAGACGGCCTGGTCCGAACCCACATTGTAAGCCCGTCCGTTCTCGCCCTTGAGCAGGATAGTCCAGAGCCATTCCGCCAGATCTGATGCGTAAAGGTAAGAACGCAACGGCGTTCCGTCGCCGCGTATGATAATGGGGCGGTTGGCCAGACAGTCGCCGATGAAGTTGCCGATCGCGAAGTGCGTGTCCAAGGGCAGGTACGGACCGACGAAAGCGAACGGCCGGGCGATGACACAGTCGAAGCCGTCTGCAGCGGCAGCATCAAGACACATCTGCTCGGCTATTTTCTTGCCTCTGCCGTAGGCGGTTACGGGCGTGCCTTCATGGGTTTCCGGGACATGGCTTAGTGTGCCGGGCTGAGTGCCGTAGACCGCGCCCGAACTGATGAAGAGCAGGCGTCGGGGCTTACGCTTACATTGCTTGGCGAAATTCAACACATGCCGGGTTCCGTCTGTAATGACGGAGAACATCTCGCCGGGATTCTCCTGCTCCAAAGTGGCGCTGGCGGCGGTGGCGCCGTGGATGAAAAGGTCAAATGGCGGCAGCGATGAGAAATCAAATGTTCTGATGTCGCCGGCCACAAACCTGAGCGACGACATGTCGGCGAAGGAGGGGTTCTCGGAAAGAAACAGGTCGGGAGTACGCGATAACACGGTCAAAAACAGATTCACCCGACGCATCGCATATAGATCTCGAAATGCGCGAAGAAGCCATTTCCCAAAGAAACCCGTTCCTCCGGTTATGAAAATGCGACTTCCATTGGGGAACGCCGAGCTATTAGATAATCTTTTGGCCAAAGATTCGAATGAACTTGGATACGGCGTTTTCAATTGGAGGAGTTCCTTTGGAGGTGTTTCAGGTAGCAACACGGTCAGTCACTCATCAGGATGACCTCGCCTTCAAACATCTGCTCGGCCAAGAAGGATCGAACGTGGTCAGCGTACAGAACGGTTGTGATGATCACGGTAAAATCCTTGAATTCTGGTTCAAGGATGCTTTGTGGTGGTAAAATCGGCAACCCGCTTAGGGATTCACCACGACCTCCACGGTCACGGTCGATAATACCAGCGAGACGGATCCCAGAAAAACAGCCTTTTGCCAGCAGACGCCGGAGATGTGCGCCGCACCCCCAGAGCAAGACGTGGGCACGATTTTCGCGTACGGCGTCTAGTTGCGGATAGAAGAAATCACGTTCCGTCGACAAGCGGACATAGGTGTTGACTGTATGACTACCGTTTTCATCGGGTTTGAGCGTTTTGGCACCATGGAGCGACGGTTTGTAAACAGCCCAAAGGACGGGCGTTTCTTTTCCTTCGACTGGGTGTGCCGAGCCACGCTTCCCAAAGATGGGGCGATAAGCCAAATGCTTAAGAATCAGGTTGTCGAGCGAGTCGAGTGTGAAGTGGTTGATATGTTCGCGGTCGAAATAATAAAACGGAGCATGGAAAAAATCCGCATACCCGGCGGCATCGGGAACTTCAACATAAAGCGTACCGTCGTGCTTCAACAGGTTCCCGATGTCAGCCAGAAAGTCGTCAAGCGCGAACACATGCTCCAGTACCTGACAGCAGAGTACACAGTCAAAGGGCTCGCCTTCTTCGCAGATGGCTTCTTTCACTGTGGGATAACAGGGGATGTTCTGTTCGGCGAGACTCTGGCGGCACCTTAATGAGGGTTCGATGCCGACAAGATTCTGAAAGCCTCGTGACCGCAATGCCATCAAAAGTCCACCCTTACCGCACCCGACGTCGACAATACGGTGTGAGGAACGGATGTGGGGCGCAAGGATATCGAGTACATGACTCCACCGCTTTATGTCAGCGGCTGAGCTGCCGCCACTCCCTCCCGTATTTGCAGTAGCGTATTTAGCGGAATCCGCATAGAACCTATCAAAATCCTCTTGTTTCGCCTGTAGATCGTCAAAACAGAATTTGCATTCTTTGCATACGCAGATGTCAAAAGTCGGTGGCAACGCCTCATTTTGAACAGGCGCCAAAGAAATGGTTGTCAAGGCTTCGCCTTCTCGGCAGGCGCAAATTGGACAAACGCGGGAAAGAGTTTTCATGAACGTACCATGTTTGTCATGTAAGAGAATGGACACCTCTTCTTCTGTTGCAGAGGAGTTGGTGTGATAGGTCGTTTATTTCTTGTGCCGTTCCTCGGACCCGCTCGCATGGGGGATCATGTAAAGAACCGTTTCGAAAGCATGTTCCCCGTGCGAGCGTAAATAGAAATCGGCGGAGATGTCCCATGATGCGAGGAGTAAGGGGATTTGGAAGAGATCGCACGGTTTGTGATATACGCTGACAGCGAGCATGGGGCGCTCTGCCTCGATTGTGTTTTTCATGCCGTAGAGAGCCTCCTCTTCGAAGCCTTCGACATCAAACTTGATGTAAGTGGGACGAAAACCAAAGGCGACCTCATCTAAACTGACGATCGGAACTTTGGTGTTGACGCGATCAGTTCCCGTGAGAGAAACAACAGCCTTCGCTGATTCGGTGCCATCTTCCTCAAAGGGCAAACTGGCGCAAGTTCGACCAACACCGCAAGGGATCAGAATGGTTTGAGGTGAATACGGCCCATGTTCACGCACTCGCTTGATCAGTGCTCGAAAGTTCATCATGTCCGGTTCAAAAGCGAGAATGCGCTCGAAAGTTACTCCCATACGCGATAGCGCATCCAGAGTGTCGCCATCGAAAGCACCCACATCGATAAAGCGGTGGGGGCCGGAAGGCATCGGCACGTCTGGCGGTAAGTACTGTGTGTCGGCAGTTGGATTGTGAAGCTGACTCTGGTCTCCTGTCAGACGATAAAGGAGTTGTTCCCTGTAGAGGGTTCGACTGAGTTGGTCTGCCCACAACGTATCGACGTGTTTGACTTCATCAATTCGGCTCGTTAGATAAGATGGGTCACTTAACCAGAAGAACGAACCTTCGATGGCACTGGGATCGGAAAGATAGAACTGCTCGAACGAAAAGATAGAAGTGTATCCGGAAGACTGGACGCGCTCCCTGATGTCCGAATAACGTGCATTTCTTTCACGGTTGAAAACGGCGACAATGACGGTGACATTGCGCGGGGTTGCCGGATCGCTTAAACGGCGTACGGGAACCCCTTCGATGGCAGTGGATTTTGAGAACTCATCTAGGAATGCAATGACGGGAGTCCCTTGTTTCCGTAGAGCATTCAACACCTTTTTGCCTGTTCCGCCTGCGCCGTAAATGGCGACGCCACGCTCAGTACGGGAGGGCGTCTCCTTGGCCGCAGCATTGAGCATAACGTCAAAGAAGTCACTCATTAGCGTCTCCTTTAACGAGGCTAATGATATCGCTGGGGGTGTGCGCGATCCAATCTGCACCGCAGTCGGACAACATGGTGATTTCTCCGTAGCCCCATGCGACAGCAACACTTGTGATCCCTGCCGCCTTCGCTGCCTCGATGTCGTCTGGGAGGTCCCCGATCATCATGCAACGACTTGGTATGCCCCCGTAGTCGGATAGGGCACGTTTTAACAGTTGAGCCTTTGTCAAACGTGAGCCTTGGAAAGCGTCGGGACACAAAAGGTTTGTAAAATGACACCACCCCATCCGTTCAACAATCCGGCGTGTGGGGAGAAGGGGTTTGTTGGTGGCAACGAACAAGTTGCAACCAGATGCGGTGAGGTCAATCAACAAGGAGTCGATGCCGGGGAAAGAAGCCGTCATCGGGTAATCGGATACATCGTACCTCTTTCGGAATGAGGCCACAATGCATTTAAGATTTTCTTCTGCGATGTCGGGAAGCATACGGCGAATCATTATTTCGAGCGGAGGCCCCAAACGGAAGCCGCCATCCATGACCTCTGGGGAGTAACCCTGTTCGACAAGAGCCGCAGCGAGACAATCCCGAATGTCAGGTGCTGAATCGATCAGTGTTCCGTCAAGGTCGAAAAACAAAGTGTCAAAACGTGGTGTCATGCATTGACCCTAGAAAATGTTGTTCTCCATCTCGGTGGACGGCAGAAAGGGAAACATGTCTTCCAGCGAGGGTGAAGTGATCGTTCCGTCTGGCTGGCGCCGGGACGATATTTTGGGTGCAAAGGTATAGCCAGGCGTCAAAATCACGTCACAGAACACGCGCCCGTGCATGGCGAGCACTTCTTGGATCCGAGCATCAAGGTTCGCATGTGAATCGATTCGGACATAAGGCCAAGAAAAAGCTTCCGCCACTTTTCTCCAATCAGGGAAGGAAACCCCTGAATCATGGTCACAACCGGTGTGTCGGCCCTCAAAGAAGTTGTCCTGAGTTTGGCGGATGGAGCAATACTCGCCGTTGTTGAAGAGGAAAAGTTTGATCGGCAGGTCTTGGTGTGAAACGGTCTGAAGTTCCTGCACGTTCATCATGAGACTGCCGTCGCCCTCTAGGCAGACGACCATCCTGTTCGAATCGACTGTAGCCGCCGCTCCGATGGCAGCCGGTAGCCCAAAACCCATGGCAGCACAACCCGAGTTTGCAAACATCCGCTGACCCTCTTTGACGATGCCAGCCTGAAACAGCGTGATGCTTGGCGTGGCATTTGTACATGCGACGACGGCCTGTTCGGGTAGGAGTCGCGTCAACGTTTCTGTGAACACGTAAGGATGAGTTCCTTCTCCGCATTGATGATAGGTCGGAAGCACGGTCGGGTAGCGATGTCTGCGGCATTGACACCATGTTAGCCAAGCCGTCCAGTCGGGTAACGTATGCGTGGCTAGAAGCGGTGTGAACGCTTCAAAGAAGGCGTCAAGGTCGGTTTCGATCCTGTGTGTGGCTTGCACATTCGTTTTCTGCATCTCGTTGGCGTCGATGTCCACACAGACTAGGGCTTTGGCCCTCTTTGCGAATGCCTGCCAATTGTATCCAGTCTGGCGGATGTTGTTTCTGGATCCGAGGCTAAGAACAACGTCCGCATTCTGTAGCGCGATGTTACCTGCTCGGGTACCAATGGTGCCTATTCGGCCAATAGAACAGGGGTGGAGAGAAGGCAAGAGGTCAAAGCCGCCCAATGTTCCGAGCACAGGGCACCGCAGTTGTTCAACCACCTGAAGAAACGTTGCCTGTTTCCCGGCAAGCCTGATCCCGTGCCCAGCGATGATGACGGGCGAGCGCGCGGCACACAAAAGATCAAACAACTCTTTCAGTTGGATAGGCAATATGACCGACTCGGATCGGTGGGGCGGGGCAAAGCCTACAAGTTGGTGCGGATCGATCTGTGCGGATTGAACGTTGAGCGGGATGTCAAGCCAGACAGGCCCTTTCCTTCCCGTTGTCGCTAAGTAAATCGCCTTTTCGAGTTCATAACGAATTTTATCGGGTTCCGTCACCATGGTGGCATATTTTGTGATTGGGCGCACAATGTCCACGATGTTGATCTCTTGGTCTCCCAGTTGGCGCAATCCGAGATCTGGTCGCGAAGCGATCGTGGTCTCAAATTTGACCTGACCGGAGATGAAGAGAATCGGGACAGAATCTAACCATGCTCCGATCAGCCCGGTAAGTGCGTTGGTGCCGCCGGGGCCAGTTGTGACGCTTACCACGCCGAGTGTACCCGAAACACGCGCTGCGCCCTCAGCCGCAATAGCAGAGGCTTGTTCATGATGATTGCATATAAAACGCAAACGCTTTTCAGAGCCAAGTGCGTCATTAAGGAACATGGCTCCGCCGCCGGAAACCATAAAAACGGTTTTGACACCTTGGTCGGCCAATGATTTAAATATGTAATCTGCAACACGCATGATAACCCGCTTATTGCCAGACAGCCGCGCTGTGCTCATGATATTTGATCAATTGTTGGACCAACTCGGTTTTAAGCCGTGTCAATTCGTATCCCGGATTGCACGAAAACATCTCTAAAAGGGACTCCGTCGAGATATTCCCGTCATGCCATTTCCCGCCCAACCCCAGAAGGGTTGTATCTGTGTACTTCGCGTCATGGGCAAGCGCGACATTGAGCAAAGATTTGGCGGTACCGTTTTTGTTGTGGAGGTGGATGCCGGGTTCTATGCCTTCACTGCGGCAAATATCAATGACATCGGCAACATATTTTGCTGTGAAGATACTTTCTGTGTCGGCAAAATAGATGACAGGAACGCCCATTCTTGCAGCAAATTTTGCAAAAGAGGATGTCATTTCGATGGTGTTGCGGCCTGCGCTCGTAAAATTAATCCAAACCCTGTAACCTAGGTTCTGAATTTCTTCAACGTGCTTGGCCAAAATGTCGAGGTCAGTTTCTTTTGACCGGGTCAGGATGCGCACGGAGTCAACTACCGACTCGCTGGATGGCAAGAGAGGGACGAGGGGGCGCTGAATGTCGCGCATGGCTGACAACTTAAGTATGTTTTTTGTCGCGCCGAAAATATCATTCAATTCATCATTCCGAACGCTACAATAACGCACAACACCTCGGTTTGGATCAGCCTCTGGATTATGGAAAAAACCGAGTTCGAGATAATCAAAGCCAACAGACTCTGCGAACCTGTAGTAGGCCCGCATGAAGGAAACGTCGAAGTACCAACCCGTCTGGTATCCGACTTCGCGGAGTGTGCAGTCGAAAAGCGTTATTCCGTTAATCATGTGAACCCCATCTCCCAGCTTGCTACTTCATACGATTACAACTCGTTCACTCTGTCACCACGGGCACCACCGTTTCCACATGGGTCACGTTACAACATGTGCTGTAATCATGTCAACGCCAACAATCAACAATTCCTAATCGCTTATTGTTATTCCCAATCATCGACCCGTATGCGGTTTTGCTCCACCCCGAGGGCGTTGAGCCGATTCCGGAAAGCACTGATCATAGCCGGCGGACCTGACAGATAGAAGATCGAGCCGTCCTGTGCGGTGTCATGGATCGCATCAATATCCAAAATGCCCTTGTGGGCCTCCATTGAGCCGTCTTCACAATAGACGGTTTTCTGAAAGCGCGGCAGTTCTGCCACGCAACGATCCAGTAATTCACTGAACAGATAGTACTCCGCCGAACGCACACCGTAGAAAAGGTAGATCGGTTGTTCGGGTTTTGTTTCGAGCCGTTGCTTGAGCAACGAAAGGTACGGCGTGATTCCGACTCCGCCCGCAATCAACGCAAGCGGGCGGTCATCAGGGAAAAGAAACTCTCCGTAAGGCAATTTGAGCCAGCATTCGGAGCCCTCTCGCAACGTGTCGAAAATCCGTTGCGTATAGGCACCTTTCACCGAAATGGTCACGGACAGATCGCGCGCCCGCTCCGATGTCGCGGAGGCGATGGAAAACACGCGTGATTCGGGCCAGAGCCGGTCGGGCGAATAGGGGTCTAGCGCCAGATGCAGGAACTGCCCAGGGTGGAATTTCGGCACGCGCCCCAGTGGCGTGAACCGATAACTCACGACGGACGGCGTGTGTTTAACCACCCTGTTGACAAGCACTTTAACTTTGACGGGAGTAGCCATGGGGAGACAACATACCACAAAGACGTGGAGACTCAAAGGCAATGATGCACAAGAAATCTCTGTGTCTCTGAGCCTCTGTGGTGAATCTTATCCTTTTTTCGTAAACTTTATGATTGTATCCGTGACGTAATCGATTTTTGCCGGGGTCAGGCCCGGATAGACACCAAGGAACAAGGTGTTGTTCATGATGAAATCGGTGTTGTCCAATCCGCCCACCACACGATGGGGAATCGACATGTAACCCGGCTGCCGCAAGAGGTTGCCGGCAAATAATCCTCGCGTCTCAATGAGGGTGGCCTCAAGGTGTCTGGCCAATTCCACACGACTGAACGGCACACCTGCGCGTAACGTCAGGATGAAAGCGAACCAAGAGGGATCGGCATGCTCGGTCGCGCGGGGCAGGATGAAAAATTCTTCGAGATCCTTGAGACCATCCCTCAGCATCTGGAAATGCTCCTTGCGGCGAGCGGTGAACGCTTCCAGCTTTTCCATCTGGGCAACCCCGACTGCTGCCTGCATGTCGGTCATTTTTAGATTGTAACCGATGCGCGAATAGACGTACTTGTGGTCGTATCCTTTCGGTAGCGTTCCGAACTGTTTTGTGAAGCGACATCCGCAGGTGTTGTTTTCGCCGCCCTCGCAGTAACAGTCCCGTCCCCAATCGCGATAACTACGGATGATACGGGCCAGTATAGGATCGTCCGTGATCACGCAGCCGCCTTCACCGGTGGTGATGTGGTGAGCCGGGTAGAAGGATCCAGTCGCAACATGGCCGAAGGTGCCGGTCAGTCTGCCTCGGTAGCGGCTGCCGAGAGCGTCGCAGTTGTCTTCGATCAACCAAAGTTTGTGTTTTTTCGCAAAGCTTGAGATCGCATCAAGATCGAACGGATTGCCGAGGGTATGCGCAAGGAAGATCGCCTTGGTTTTAGGTGACAACGCCTCTTCCAGTTTGGATGTGTCGATATTGTAAGTGCCCAGTTCCACGTCGAGAAAAACCGGCACGAGTTGATTTTGGAGGATGGGCGCGACGGTCGACGGGAAGCCAGCCGCTACGGTGATGACCTCATCGCCCGGCCGGAGCCGACGTTCATTCAGAGAGGCATCGGTCAGCGCGGTCACGGCCAGCAGATTGGCGGAGGAGCCGGAGTTCACCAGAATGACGTCAGAGACATCGTAATAATCCTCAAGCTGTCCGCTGAACGTTTCAGCGAAACGTCCGGCGGTCAGCCAGAAGTCAAGCGAGGCCTCCACCAGATTCACCAGTTCGCGCTCATCGAAGATACGTCCCGCGTACTGGACGCGCGACTGGCCGGCGCAGAATGGCGCATCCTGTTTCGGCGCATGGACGAGCCGGTAATATTCAGTGACTTTGGCTAGGATGTCAGTTTTGAGATCGTTTGCGGTCATAACTTTGTCGTATCAAAAACTTCGTGTCTGCGTGGTGAGGAATAAAGATTACGGATATTGTCAACAATCGGAATGTGAGTGGTAGTCGGCGATGTCTGCTTCGCAAAGCGAACGTGCATCGGCGCCATTACAAAGCACCTGCCGATACCAGTGTGCCGTCCGCCGAATCATCTCGCTACAACTCCAGCACGGGTGCCAGCCCAATTCCCATCCCGCCTTCTCAATCGAAAGGCGCAGGATGGACGCCTCATGGGGTTGATCGGGTGTGCTTTGATCTACCCATTTACCCGAACCCCATGCTTTGACAAACGCATCGGCCAGTTGCCCGACAGAAAGCTCTGTGCCGGGGACGGGGCCAAAATTCCAGCCGGAGCACCATTTGGCATCGGGGTTTTCCAGCATGGCCGCCGCTAAGGTGAGATATCCCGAGAGGGGTTCAAGCACATGTTGCCAAGGACGTATGGCATGCGGGTTGCGGACAGGGATGGGGCGGCCCGCAGACAGCGCCGCGACCATGTCCGTGACGATACGGTCTTTGGCCCAATCACCGCCGCCGATGACGTTGCCCGCGCGGGCCGACGCGAGCTGCACGCCGTGCTCTGCGAGTCGGTCGGGACTGAAAAAGGAGCGGCGGTAGGAGGCGATAAGAAGTTCGGCGGCTCCTTTGCTGGCGCTGTAGGGGTCATGTCCGCCCATCGGGTCACATTCACGGTATCCCCAGACCTGCTCGCGGTTCTCGTAGCATTTGTCGGTGGTGATGCAGACCACCGCACAGGGGCGGGCCAGATTGCGCACCGCGTCGAGCACACTGGCGGTGCCCATCACGTTGGTCTCAAAAGTGTCAAAGGGGCTGGCGTAACTTTCACGGACCAGCGGCTGCGCGGCCAGATGGAAGACAACGTCAGGCTTGACCGCGGCCATCGTTTCCTGCAAGACCCTCCGATTCCGGATATCCGCAAGCGTCTCGCCGTGCATGAGATCGCGGACGCGGGAGAGGGTATAGTTAGAGGGATCGGTCGGCGGCGGCAACGAGTAGCCGTACACCTCTGCACCAAGGCGGTGCAGCCACACAGCCAGCCACGAGCCCTTGAAGCCGGTGTGGCCGGTCAGAAAAATTCGTTTGTTTTTGAATGTCGAGAAATTCATTTTCCACCACGATTCATTTTCCACCACGAAGGCACGGAGGTCACGAAGGGGAGTCAGAGAACAAAACGTTTTATACCCTCTTTTAACACTGCTACATTGAAATTGAATGCGAGGCTTTGTTCATACGCAGATTCTGGCAAGCCTGGGCCAAGAACACGGTGGACCTCAATCGCACAACCGATCACTCTGTTTGACAACTCATCAAAAACCATAGGATTACTCCTTCGTGAGCTTCGTGCCTTCGTGGTGCAGATCTTATTTCCAATGAACCGTCCATGGGGCTTTGCCGCTTTTCCACAAGTCATTGAGGAGTTGGTACTCGCGCGGGGTGTCCATGCACTGCCAGAAACCTTCATGAGCGTAGGCGGCCATCTGTCCGTCCGTCATCGCGCGGCGCATCGGTTCCTGTTCGAAGAAAAGATCCTTGTTCTCCGTTAAATAGTGATCGATGAATGAATGTTGCAAAACCATGAACCCGCCGTTTATATAACCTTTGATACGGGCCGGCTTTTCTTCGAAGCCGGTAGCGAGCCCGTCTTTCAGGCACATCTCGCCGAAGCGGCCCTCAGGATGGACGGCGGAAACGGTGATGAGCTTACCGCTTTGGCGGTGGGTCGCCAGCAGCGCAGCGATATCAATGTCAGCGACCCCGTCGCCATAAGTTAAGAAGAATGTCTTGTCTTCTGGGCGCAGATGCTTCGCCGCCCGGGCGACGCGCCCGCCCGTCATGGTGTCGATCCCCGTGTTGGCCAGCGTCACTTCCCAGTCGGCTTCGACGACATGATCGTGGTAGGTGATCGCGCCGTGCTTCCCGAGTTTAACCGTAATGTCAGCGGCATAGGCATGGAAGTTCAGGAAGTAATCCACGAAACAATCGCGCTTGTAGCCAAGGCAAAGGATGAATCGTTTGACCCCGAAGGCGGCGTAACATCGCATGATGTGCCAAATGATGGGTTGCTCACCGATTGGAACCATTGGTTTAGGCAGGAGTTCCGTGACATCACGCAGCCGCGTTCCTTTGCCTCCGCAGAGGATCATTACTGGCGGCATGTGAGTTTGGGTGGGAAGAGGATCAGTCGTCTGCTTCATGGCGCGAAAGTATAGCAAATATGTGTTTGGGATTGAATACCCGTTTTGCGGTGACAAAAAACGGGTCAAATAAAAAAGAGGGACTATGTGGTGTTCCCGCAATAGCCCCTTCACTGCTTTTTGCCGACCTGCACAGTTGCTAAACGCAAACAGGAGGGCCAACACCTACAATGCCGGCACGGCTCCTTCATGTAGCATGTTCAAGAACGAGCGCTTGAGTGTGGGGCCGGTCGAGTTGTCCGGCACGAGGCAATGGCCCATGCCGGTTGGGGCATCCGCGAAAGCGGTGCCTCTGACGGGGCAGAGGATGCCCGCGTATTGAACCGTGACCTTCTTGTGACGTGGACGGTTCCCCGAGATGTAGTCGTAGTAGAGGCTGAACGTACCTTTGTAAATGCCGGTGGACGCCGAGAACGAGAGTTTCGCCAGCGCGCAGTTCTCACCGCTGTAGTCGTAAGCCCCGTCCGTCATTTTGGGCTGGCGCCCGTGGACCATGGTCATGCGGGTACCAACGACCATTACGGGCAGGCCGATCGGTAGTGCCTCTTCCACGAAGAGGGCGGTTCCGCCGGGATAGAGCAGGGGCACCTGCGTGACATTCGCTGAGAACCGGTAGGCGGGCGCAAGCACGGGCGGCTTGACATAACGACCGCCGCAGAGGTCCAACAGGAGGGAAAAGTCCTGCGTGTCGCCCCGTGTGCAGTCCCAGCGGATCATCCAGCCGAGTTCGCGGTCGACAACAGCCGCACCGGTTTCAGGATCAAGCCAGACGAGTCCGCCGATCCAGCCCTTGCGCCCGTAGAGCGGGGAAAAGAACGGCACACAAACCCAGCCACCGCAGCCGTCGATGAGCAGCGCCTGCGCGGCCATCGACACACTGGTGCCGTCGGCGAGCACGCCGGCGAACTTGGCTCGCCCGTACGTGCCGAGGGAGACGGAGAGGTAACCCGCGCCCTGTGGCTTCCCGCCGGCGGCGTTGCGCCGGGCGGACGGGACGTATGGCGGCAGAGCCGCCGTGTAGAGCCCCTTGAAGTCGGTCAGGACGGACTGAGCCTCGGCGTCGGCGTGGTCGCGGAAGCGGTTATGCGCACACTCAACCAAAAGCTCGCCGTCGAGCGATCCGCCACTGAGCGTGCCCCAGGCGCGGTTACCGCGCACGGAGAGCGCGAGCGTCTCACCGCCCGGCCGCGTCAGGGTGACAAGATGCGCTCCGCCCGCCTCGTCTGCGTCCCACGCCGCGGCCCTGAAGTTCAGCGGTCCTCTGCGTGTGACGGCCTTGGCGGAGAGCTTGCCAGTGGCCGTGGAGACGTTAAACTCGATGGTGCCCTCGACGGAGGAGGCCGCCTGTCCGCCGACGTCACCAGCACGGTAGAGGTAACCGTAATACGGTGCCTCACCGATGAAGGTCGGCGACTCTTCCGGATCGGGCAGTGGGGCGGGCTCGATCCAAACGGCGCACAGGGTGTGGTCAGACGCGGTTGCCACAAGGGTGGCGTCGGTCACGGGCTGGCCACCCGCAGCAACCCAGCCGCCAAACAGCCACGCCAGACGTGACGCGGGCGGCGCGACCGGCGTGGGCAACGTTCCGTAGGCGGCATTGAACGTGACCGTCTTGGAGACCGGGGCGACTTCGCCGCCGTCAGCGTCAAAGGTGACGGTGTAGGTGTTGGGCGTCCAGGCGGCGGTCAGCGTGTGGTCTTCCGCGAGAGTGACCAACGTATCCGCAACGATGGCGAAAGCGACTCCGCCGGTGGATGAGAACCAGCCTCCGAAGGTGTAGCCCGTGCGCGACGGCTGCGGTAATTCACCGTACGGGGTGCCCATGATGACGATCGTGTTTGTAGGGGCTTGCTCGCCGCCGTTTACATCAAAGGCGACTGTCAACCGCCGTGTCTCTCCGTACAGAAGTTCGTCGATCTCATGCGGAGCCAGAGCGCGGTTGTAAATCCTGAGTTCATCAAGGTTGCCGGGCCAGTAGCGCCGTTGATAGGCGTCGCCGGATGCTGAGTAGCCGAGATAAAGGGGCTTCGTGTTGCTTGCGATCGAAATCGCATTCGATGTGGCACTTTTTTGTATTCCGTCGATCCACAACGTCGCAAGGTTGTTGCTCCGCACGACGACGTAGTGGTGCCACATGTTGTCTTGGAAGTTTTCCCAGCAGTCGACCCCGTATCCGGTAGAGGGATAAGGCCCTCCGCCGGTTGTCACCGTGAAGTGAAGAGATCCGCCGGGTAACATGCGGAGGTGCTGGTCCGAATACCAGTCGGTCTTGCACAGCAACTTGTCGCCGTATCCGGTAGCGTCGATCGGGGTCAAGTCGCGTTTGAACCACAGGCTGATGGAATACTGCTCCCACGCAGCAAAATTCACCTCTATGCCGACATCAATGTAGTTTCCTGAGCCGAGTCGGCGGCTGCCGGAGGGCCTCCCGTCGTCCTGCCAGGTTGTGCCGTGCAACACGCCGTCGTGTCCGTTCCCGCTGGCATCCGTTGCGCCTTCCGCTGCGGATGTGAACGGGTAATAAAGTTGTAATCCGTTGCTTAAGGATGTCGCGTCAGGTGCCCAGACGGCGGTCAAGGTAATGGCGTGCGACGGCATGATCAGGGATGTCTCGGCCTGCAGGGCGTCAAATGTACTGCCGAGGTCTGCGTCTTCGGGCTCGACCGTCCAACTGGCGAAATGCCAACCGGTAGGCGGCGTGTCGGCGCGGACGTTCAGAAGAGTCGCTGCGGGGAACGAGTTGCTGGTTGTTCCGTCAATGGAGCCTTTGGAGACGGTCACGTCATAGGTGACGACCTCGCCCTCTGTGAAGCGGTCGCTGAAATCAGTCTTGGCATAATTCCAGATCTTGAGGTTGTCAAATGCAACACGCCCGCCTGTGATGCCGTGGTGGTTCAACAGGCCGAACACATGGATGTTAGGCTCTCCAATCAACCGCTCCTCGTTGTAAAAAGCGCCGTGATTGGCAATCTGCACACCGTCGACAAAGATGGTGACTTTGCGCGTTCCGTCGCCGATGCCGGGGAGACCTTTGGCGTTCCACACGAGTGCGTAATGGTGCCATTCCGCGACATTTCCTCCGCCGATGGCTTGCGAATAGGTCCAGTTGCCAAAGGAGCCGGTTCCAATGTGGCCCAGATGTGTGCCTGCACAGAGTCCGCCATCGGCAACGCCGTTGTTGGCATTGAAATAAAACAGGTAACCGTCGTCGCCCACAGGCCTCGGATAACCGATGAGCCCCGGGTTACAGCCGTCCCAAGGCATCTGTACGGGGAAGTCACTCAGTCTGGCCCAGAACTCCAAGCACCCTTGGGCCGTGTCCAACGGGGAGATGGGGAACGTGCAGCCTAACTGCTGCTGCATGTTCAGTTCGAGCGCGTCACCGAAGGGCCCCGGCACAAAGGTGCCCGCCGTATAGGTGCCGCTGGGGCCGACCTCGCTGTTGGCGATCTGGTCCTCCGAGCCGAGCCGGTTCCAGAGGAGTAACTCATTAGCGGGCGTAGGCGTGCCGGGATCGCCCGCGTCTTCGTCAAAACGGTCGCTGAAGTCAGTTTTGGCATAATTCCAGACCTTGAGGTTGTCAAATGCAACACGCCCGCCTGTGATGCCGTGGTGGTTCAACAGGCCGAACACGTAGGGATCAGGTAAGTCGGCCAAGCATAGCGGATGATTGTCGTGGAAAAAGCCCGATTCAGAAATCAACTGTCCGTCGAGGAAGATGCCAACTTTTCGCGTTCCGTCACCGATTTCGGGGAGACCGTTGGCGTTCCACACGAGCGCGTAATGGTGCCATTCCACGACATTTCCTCCGCCGATGGCTTGCGAATAGGTCCAAGAGCCATATAGCCCAGTTCCCGCATAGCCATACCCGCAACGAACACACAATCCGCCGTTACCGTTGCCATCATTTGCACTAAAGAAAAAAAGATAATACTCGGGGTTGGAAAGTGTCCCGCAGCCAATCAGACTTGGCACACATTTGGAAAATGGCATTTGTGCTGGGAAATCACTTAATTTCGCCCAGAATTCAATACATCCTTTTTCCTGCCTGAGGAGGGAGATGGGGAACGTGCAGCCAAATTGTTGCTGCATGTTCAGTTCGAGCGCGTTACCGAAGGGGCCCGGCACGAAGGTGCCGGCCGTGTAGGTGCCGCTAGGGCCGACCTCGCTGTTGGCGATCTGGTCCGCAGAGCCGAGCCGGTTCCAGAGGAGCAGTCCATTGGCGGGTGAAGGTGTGTCGGGGTCGTTCTCGTCTTCGTCAAAGCGGTCGCTGAAATCGGTCTTGGCATAATTCCAGACCTTGAGGTTGTCAAATGCAACACGCCCGCCTGTGATGCCGTGGTGGTTCAACAGGCCGAACACATGGACATCAGGCTCTCCAATCAACCGCACCTCATCATAATAAGCACCGTGACTGGCAATCTGCACGCCGTCGACGAAGATGGCGACTTTGCGCGTTCCGTTGCCGATTCCGGGGAGCCCCTTTGCGTTCCATACGAGCGCGTAATGGTGCCATTCCGCGACATCCCCTCCACCGATGGCTTGCGAATAGGTCCAAGATCCATATGGTCCGGTTCCAACGTGGCCTAGATGTGTACCTGCACAAAGTCCGCCGTCGGCAACGCCGTTGTTGGCATTGAAATAAAACAGGTAACCGTCGTCGCCCACAGGCCTCGGATAACCGATGAGCCCCGGGTTACAGCCGTCCCAGGGCATCTGCACGGGGAAGTCGCTCAGTTTGGCCCAGAACTCCAAGCAACCTTCGGCAGTGTCCAACAAGGAGATGGGGAACGTGCAGCCGAATTGTTGCTGCATGTTCAATTCGAGCGCGTTACCAAAGGGGCCCGGCACGAAGGTGCCGGCCGTGTAGGTGCCGCTGGGGCCGACCTCGCTGTTGGTGATCTGGTCCGCGGAGCCGAGCCGGTTCCAGAGGAGTAACCCATTGGCGGGTGTAGATGTGCCGAGATCCCCCGTGCCTTTATCAGAACTGTCGCTGAAACCGGTGGCATCCGCCGCTTGACCTGCCATCCATATGGCCGATAGGACGACAAGAATACTCATTTTTTTCATGATGACCCCCGCACAAACCGCTGCAAAGAACATCTCTCCAACGATGTCACCCGGTTAAATATCATGATTTACTATGTAAATCAAGGTCCAAAATGTAATCGGTTAGTGACAGGGGGGAAGAGTTATCGTTTACGGGTACGTGAACGAGTGTGTGCACGGGGTATGGCCAACGTTCACGTTCACAGCGCAGCGGTGCACGTCCACGTTCTCCAAATCGGTATCGGTATCGCTATCGGGTTCGAAATCGACTGTTGCGCCCACGCAGTGGCTCGCAGCGGCAAGTGTAATGATGGCGGCGATACCGATCCCGATACCGATACCGATAGCGATACCGATGGTGGCGCAATGGAACCCTGAAACGCATGACCTTCGCACTCCCCTGTCACTAACCGATTACGTCCAAAATAGTTCATCATGTATGCGGGCTTTTGTCGTTGTCTTCTGTGTAACAGGTCGTATATCATGAACCCCGTTAGAAGGGTTTAGAAGGTTTTCCGATTGAATATCGATGAGATAAAAAACAAGAAGTTCCTCATTCACTCGCACTATGCCACGACCGGCGCGTGCGAGGAACTGCGGGATTGGCTGGTCGCGACGGGCGTGCGCGAGGTGATTTATGTCGCGTTTCCCTTCGGACGCGATTTGCGGAGACCGATCCGCGTGACGTGTTATCGCAGCGGCGAGCAGGTGTCTGAACACCGTTCGTGGTTCCGCTGGAGACTGCCGGAACCGTTCGCGTACGCCAAGGATTTCCTCTATGCGTTTGGGTATGCGGTGCGCTTTGGCCGTGGGGCTGATGTGCTTGTGGCCGGAGATAATTTGTTAACGGCGGCCGGTGTCATGGCGCGTGGTCTGGCCGGTATCCGGCGTGTGGTCTATTACATGATCGACTTTACGCCGGTACGCTTCGCCAATCGGCTTCTCAATGGCTGTTACGGTCTGGTCGACCGCTTTGCTGCGACGCACGCGGATGTGGTCTGGCCGCTGACGCCTCAGATGATTCAGGGACGGTTCAAGGCGGGGCGTCTTGATGAGTGCCGGGTAAACTGGTACACGGTGCCCTACGGGAGCCATCCGTTGGCGGAATCGGACGGCGCGACGTGTGACCGTCGGCAGGTGATCTATCTGGGCGATGTGGTGCGCAACAAAGGCGCGGAGTTGTTCGTGCCGATGGTACAGGCGCTGAAACGGCTCGTGCCGGATGTTCGCCTGACGGTCATCGGTGGCGGCAAGGATCTCGATGTGTTGCGCGAGGAGGTGCGCGTGGCGGGCTTGGAGGCGCGGGTCGAGGGGTGCGGGTTTGTCGAGCGCATCGAGGACGCTCTGGCGCGTTTGGCCGGGGCGGGTGTGGCGATCGCTCCGTATTACCCTTTTGATACGAATAGCTTCACCTTTTTCGCCGACCCCGGCAAGATCAAGTTGTATCTGGGATGCGGATTACCGATCGTGCTGACCGACGTGCCGCCCATCGCACAGGAACTGGTGCGGGAGGGAGCGGGACGGATCGCGCGCTATGGCGCGGAGGATTTCGCGCGCGAAGTGGCGGCGGTCTTGACCGGCGAGGACTATCCGCAGATGCGCGAGCATGCCCGTCGGCTGGGCGAGCGGTACGCATGGCCCAAGGTGTTTTCGGATGCGTTCGCGCGTCTTGACGCGGACGAAACAAAGGAGGCCCGGCTTTAAGCGTCTGGCGGCCTTAACAATGAGGAGTTCAATGAGCCTGATCGATCAGTTCGTGAAAAACACATATGCATATTCTGTTTTGCGGTGCTTTGTGGTCAGAAAGCGTTGGCCTAAGGAATTGGCTGACTGGCAAAAGGGCGGAATGTCTGGCCCGCCTCCGCACATCGTTAAACAACGCGTGCTCGCGGAATACGCGCAGCGTTTTGATTTGAGAATCCTGGTTGAAACAGGAACCTACTACGGCGATATGGTTGCTGCAATGCGATCCCACTTTGACCGGATATATTCGGTGGAATTAAGTGAGAAATTGCATCGACTCTGTGCCAAAAGATTCAAGAATGATCCCCACGTTAAGCTTTATCTCGGTGACAGCGGGATCGTTCTGAAAAAGATAGTGAATGAGTTGGACCAGCCCGCTTTGTTTTGGCTGGACGGCCATTATTCCGCTGGTAACACAGCAAAGGGCGAAAAGGAAACGCCGATATTTGAGGAACTCGACACCATTCTTAGGGCCAAAATCAGAAATCACATCATCATCGTCGATGACGCTCGTTGCTTTGGCGTTGACCCGGGTTACCCGACTCTTGCAGATCTGACCAGTCTGGTGAACGCGATGCGCGACGATCTCGACATCTCGGTCGAAGCCGACAGTATTCGGATTGTGCCGAGAACGGTTCCGGCGTGCGAATAGTGCGCTGATCGGTAAGCGACCAGAGAGCGGGATTTTCGAGTTCCGCAAGCGGGCGCATTCGTAGTGCGGACGCCCCATTTTTGGAATTCCAGATTGACGGTCGGTTGGAAAAAGCGTATCGTTTTTAGCCATTCATGCAGGGCGCAGGCTCTTTTCCCGGATGAACGGCCGGAAGGCGCGGCGGGTTCCCGGCATGGCTGGGTCGATGAGGCTCGTCTCTCTTAAACTGTGAAGGAGTAAAAAATGGCAATCAAGGTTGGTATCAATGGTTTTGGCCGTATCGGACGCATGGTGTTCCGCGCGGCGATCAAGAATTTTGCGAACGAGATTGAAGTCGTCGGCATCAACGATCTGCTGGACCCCGATTATCTGGCTTACATGCTGATGTATGATTCGGTCCATGGCCGGTTCCAGGGTGAGGTGTCGGTTGACGGTAACAATCTGATCGTAAACGGCAAGAAGATCCGCCTGACGTCGGAGAAGGACCCTGCGGCGCTGAAGTGGGACGAAGTCAAAGCTGACGTCGTGGTCGAGTCGACCGGCCTCTTCCTGACGAAAGAGACGGCGGAAGCGCACATTAAGGCGGGCGCGAAAAAGGTAATCATGTCGGCACCGTCGAAGGACGATACGCCGATGTTCGTCTATGGCGTGAACCACAAGAGCTATGCGGGTCAGGCCATCATCTCGAACGCCTCCTGCACGACCAACTGCCTGGCGCCGGTCGCCAAGGTTCTGAACGACACCTTCGGGATCGTCAAGGGCCTGATGACCACGGTGCACGCCACGACGGCAACGCAGAAGACGGTGGACGGCCCCTCCAAGAAGGATTGGCGCGGTGGCCGCGGCATTCTCGAGAACATCATTCCGTCGAGCACCGGTGCGGCCAAGGCGGTCGGCAAGGTGATTCCCGAGTTGAACAAGAAGCTCACCGGCATGGCGTTCCGCGTGCCGACCTCCGATGTGTCGGTTGTTGATCTGACGGCCGTGCTCGCGAAGGAGACCACCTACGACGAGATTAAGGCGGCGATGAAAGCGGCCGCTGACGGCGGGTTGAAGGGTGTTCTCGGCTACACTGAGGACAAGGTGGTTTCGACCGATTTCCGCGGCGAGGCCAAGACCTCGGTCTTCGACGCCGACGCCGGCATCATGCTCGATTCGACCTTTGTCAAGATCGTGGCGTGGTACGACAATGAGTGGGGTTATTCCAACAAGGTGTTGGAGATGGCCAAGGTCATCGCGAAGTAAGCAAGCCGCGCTGATTGTTGTGCATAAAAACGCCGTTCCCATCCGTACGGGGGCGGCGTTTTGTTTTGCGCTTCGCGGGCGCGCGCGTAACATTTTGCCGTTGTCAGGTATGTGAGGAAAGCCTATACTCCACACTAATTTTTGCTTTAGGTGTTGGTCAGGCAGGTGACAAGTAGAACGGAGAATACCAGATGCGTACGTGTACCGATGGCAGGATTTTGCAGGGGTTGGTTGTTGCGCTGTCCGTGGCGGCGTGGTCGGTGAGTGCGGCCGATTATACTTGGACCGGCACAACCAGTGCGCTGTGGAATACGACGGATGCGAACTGGTCCGGCGCGGGGACGGTGTGGGCCAATGATGCCGCTAACAACGCGACCTTCGGTGCTGAAGGGCCGAGGGCGGTTACGACCGATCCGGTGACGCTCAACAATCTCGCCTTCACGGCGGATGGGTATGCGATCGGCGGCGGGCCGTTGCTGATGCACGGTGGCGCTTCGGTCGATGCGGGCATGACCGCCACGCTGACCGCGCCGGTCACGAATGTCGGTGTCTGGGCCAAGACCGGTGGTGGAAAGGTCGTTCTGAACCCGCAGGGCGCGGTCTCGAATGTCTTCTACTCGTTCAAGACTGCGGGCGGCACGCTGGAGGTCGCGGGCGGTACGAACCTTGTGACAGAGGCAGGCAGCAGCCCGGAGAACGGTCCGGCTTTTTGGGTGAGCGGCGGCACGCTGGTCGTGGGGGGCGGCCTTTTGAAAACCACGGCGGGTCCTTATGCACGGGTCAGTGAATACGGTACGCTTTTGGTGACCAACGGGATTTGTGACCTCTCCAGTAATGGTGAGCTTTTGAATGCCTTTAATTCGCCGGGCTTCACGACGGTGGGGGGCAATGGTATGCTGATCCTAGACCGGATGCGCATTGTCAAGAATCAGGTGGGGGCGAGCTTCTCAGGCGTCAACATCAACACGGGCGGCACGATCCGGCTCAACGAGTTTTGGTTTGAGACGGGCCAGTCGACGGCTCGAAAGGCCACCATGAACCTCAACGGCGGCACGATTCGGGCGCGGGACACGGCCAAAACGCGGGACATGTTGGGCACTTACCATCCGGACTGGACGAACATTTTTGTCAATGTGTTGTCGGGCGGCGCGGTGTTCGACACCCCGAACTGCAACATCACGGTGATCGCTAAATTGCGGGGTTCGCCGGATGACGGCGGACTGACGAAGCTGGGAAGCGGCACGCTGTATCTGCGGGGGACCAACACCTTTAACGGCGCCACTGTTTTGAAAGGCGGGCGACTGAATGTTGTTGCGGATCACAATCTGGGCGCTATTCCGTCGTCGCCATCCACGAACCTTGTTTTCCTGGCGGACGCGACGCTCCAGTCCAGCGAGTCGCACACGCTCGCTGCCAGCCGGACGATCTGGGTGACTAATGCCGTGACGGCGACGTTCGATCCGCAGACAAACACGCAGACGATTTGCGGCACCATCGTGTGCGCTGATACGAACGCCACACTCTATAAGATCGGGAGTGGTACGGTGATTCTGGATCCCGGACCGACGGCGGTGAACAGCTTCGGCACGCTTCACACGGCGGCGGGAACGTTGGCTATCGCTAGCGGTACCAATCTGGTGACACGTTTTTGCGGCGTCCAGAATGGCCCGGGGCTGCGGGTTTCCGGCGGAACGTTGCTGGTAGCAGGCGGTCTGTTGAAGACGACCTCCAAACTATACGTCAACGTGGATGGCGGGCACCTTCTCGTTACGAACGGTGTAGTGGATACCACGAGCTGCGACGAAATCCTAAACGGCATCGCTTCGACACACGGATTCACCACGGTGAGCGGCAGCGGGACGCTTATCGCCAACGGGGTACGCATTTCCCAAAACACGGGCAATCCGTCTAACACGGTGGTGAGCGTCAACACCGGCGGCGTGATGCGGATCAATAACTTCTACATCGATATCAATTTCCCCAACCAAAAGGGGATGTTGTTCCTGAACGGCGGTACGGTTGAGGCTAGGGTCAGCACGGACAATTTCCTGGGGACGACGGAAAAACTCGTCGGCAATAACAACGACAAGTGGTTGACCAACATCTTTGTGCATGTGCGCGAGGGCGGCGCGATTTTCGATACGGCGGGCAAGAATATCTCAATCAAGCAACCGTTGTACACCGGGGCACCGGAGGATGGCGGGTTTATCAAGCGGGGCGATGGGATGCTGACCCTGCTCAACACCAACACCTACAATGGCGTGACTGTGGTCGAGGGCGGCACGCTCAGGTGGGGGCGAGACGATGTCTTGCCCGCGACGAGCACGGTCATGGCGGGATCTAACGGCGTCTTCAATGTCAATGACAAGATCCAGACGCTGGCGAGACTGGGCGGCGGCGGCACGGTCACGAATCTGGCAGCGCTGACGGTGACCGACACGCTTGCGCCCGGTGATGCCGACAGCTTCGGCACGCTTACGCTGGCCGGGAATGCGGCGTCGATCGCCGGTTGCACGCTGTCGGTGAGCGTTTCGCCCGAAGGTGAGTCGGATGCGTTGCATGTGGCGGGCGATCTGGATTTGTCGACGCTCACGCTGCATGTCGAAAATCCGGAACAGCTCTCGCGTTTCAAGAAGTACACGATCGCCAGTTGCACCGGTACGTTCACCGCGCCGTTTGGGTTTACGGAAACGCTGCCCGCGCGTTGGATCGTGACCTATGACGCTGCTGGAAAGAAGGCGCGGCTGGCTTACAACTTCGGTACCGTGATCTTGCTGCGGTAGCTGAATTCGCAGCCGCAGTAGTTTTGGCGGTAAAGTCCGAAGGCTTTGGTGAGCTGAATGCTGTGCTGGAAGCCGTCCTTCATTTTGAAATCAATGGCCAGGAAACGAGCGGCGTCCAAGTCGCGGCCGATCTGGAAGAGCGTCGGCGTGTGTTTGTGCGGGCTGACAGTAAGCGTGGTGGTGAATGCCTCCAACCCGTGCGCCACCATTGCTTCATGTGTGCGGCTGAGGCTGTAGCGGAAGCAGCGCGTACAGCGCGCCCCGCGCTCCGGCTCCTGTTCCAACCCGTGCGCCACTTCGCGGAGCCAGGCGTCGTGGTCGGGCTCGTCGATGAGTAAAGGCACACGCAGACGTTCCGCCAGCAGGTGCACGGCATCGAGACGCTTGAGGAACTCGTCATGCGGCGCGATGTTGGCGTTGGAGTAAAAAAGCGTCACGGCGTGGCCCCGTTCGTGCAGGGCGAGCACGCAGTGACTGGCGCAGGGCGCGCAACAGGTGTGCAGCAGAACGTTCATGGTTGCGTGTGGCTTACAACTGCGGTGAGGGGTGGGCGAGGATCGGCTGGCGGGAGCGGCCGTTCACCACGATGGCGATCGGCAGGGCGGGGCACTGGCTCTCGCAGGCACCACAGCCGCGGCATTTGTCGGTGTCGACGATCGGGCACATGACGCCGTTGCGCTCAACCTCAATGATCGCGTGGTAGGGGCAGTACTCTTGACAGACCACGCAGTACTCCTGTTTCTCCCAGGCGATACAGCGGCCCCTGAAGACACGGGCGAGACCGATGGCGGTCTGCTGTTTCTGCTCGACAGTCAGCGGACGTAGGGCACCGGTGGGGCAGACCTGCGTGCAGGCGGTGCATTCTTGGAAGCAGAACTGCTCCTGTTGGTTATTGCGGCTGCGGAAGGCGAGAACCGGTGTGAAGAGCCCATCGATGCCGGCACTGCCGAGGTCGGGCAGGATCAGGCCGTAGGGACACGCCGTCATGCAGTTGCCGCAGCGCGCGCAGCGTGCGTTGAAGCCGGCGGCGGCCGCGCCCGGAGGGCGGATGGCGATATGGTGCTCGGGGCCACACTTGCATGCATGGTCGTGGCCGTGGTCATGATCGTGGCCGCAGGTGCCCTGCTCGCCGGATGCTTGTTCCCGCCGTCGGTGCCCCCGACCGAGTCCTCGGCCTTGGCCGCGCTGGCTGGCGGCGGCTTCGCGTGATGCGACGGCTGCTGCGGCCTGCATGCCGAAGTGGCGGTAGAGCACGCCCGTGAGACCGCCCAACGCGAAACCGAGGAAGACGCGCCGTCCTGCGCGTGCGCGCGAGAGGGCAGTCGCGGTTTCTTGCGTGACCGGTTTGCGTGCCGCACGCAGGCGGTTGCCGAGTTGCGTGATCCACTCTTGCAGACCACCCAGCGGACAGAGGCGGTGGCACCAGATGTTCGGGACTATCAGACTGACCAGCAGGATCAGGACAAAGCCGCTGGCGGTGACGGCTGAGAGCCAAGTAAACGGTTTCCGCCAGGCGGCGAAAAAGCCGTTGAAGATACAGAGCGGGTCGGTCCAGATCAACAACGGCCAGCCGATGGCCGCGCTGCCGATGATCAGGAGCGCCAGGCCCTTGCCGACAAACGGAAGGTGGCGGATCAGGCCGGCATTGCGGCGGTTAAGGCGGCTGACCACTTCGGCGGCGAAGCCCATAGGACAAAGCCGCCAGCAGAAAAAACGTCCTTTGAAAAGCGGCAGCACCAGCAGGGGCAGGCCGAGCAGGGCAAGCAGACCGGCGCTACGGGCGGCGAGAGCGCCGCCCAGACTGAGCAACGGACTCAGGCCGGGCAGCAGAACGCTCCAACGTCGCCACGCCTCGGGCAACACGCCCAGCGCGAGCAGGGCGAACGCGACGAATAGAACGAGGCGGAGCAGGTTGCGGCGGGTCATCATGGGGTTACACTTCGATACGCTCGACCTTGACCTTCGTGAGATCGCCGCATCCGATGCCCATTTCGTGGCCGAGCTTGATGTGGCCGATATCGAACGGCGCTTTCTTGAAAAGCGTCGCGGCGTAAGCGTCGGCCGCCACCGGGTCGGTGCTCAGGATCACCTCGTTCGGATGATCGAGATCGCCGGGGCCTTGCGGCCCTTTGGTGAGCATGATGCGCGTGGCGTCAATGACCACCAGTTTCGGGCGGATGAAGGTGCTGAAGTCGGCGATGCACTGGTGCAGGCCGTCGCGATGCCAAGCGCGGCGATCCTCATTGGCGATTGAGCCCATCCAGTTTTTCATCGAGAGTGTGAGCGTCGCACCGCTGTGGTGTTTGGCCACCGGCATATTGATCAGGCAGTCGCACTCCAGAATATCCTTGGGCACATTGGCCGACTTGGCGACCTTGCCTTTTGGAATCTCGACAGCTTGGTAATCCTCCTTTGCAGGACGGTAGAGCCGCGCTTTGGTGCCTTTCAGTGCGTCAGCGACGCCGCTCGCCTGGAAGGTTGCCTTTTCCGGATGGCAGGGGTTTTCCGGCAGGGAGATCTTGGTGGCGCCCTGTGCCTCGGCTGCCAGCACGCAAGCCTTGACCAAGTCGGGATGGGTGTTGCCGCCCTGTTCGGGCTTGGAATTCCAAGCGACGTTGGGTTTGATGACCACTTTCATGCCGGGCTTGATGAAGGCCTCCCAGCCGCCCAGTTTGGCGATGCCCGCAGCCAGCATTTTAGGGATGTCCGTGCCGTGCACGACAACCACTGTAGCGGCCGGTGCGGCGGTCTCCTGCGCATTGAGCGAAATGCCCGGCAACGCACTGACGGCGGCGGCAGAGGCAGACGTTTTCAAAAAAGAACGACGTTTGACGGTATTCATGAAGCACCTCCGATTTATCACGTTATCAACACGCCTTTTTTAGCAAAAAAGGGCCTCGCCGACAATCTGCAACTTTGAGATGCGAGACATATGAATCTTTGATATATTTCGGGTGTACTCGTTGTTCGGTCATGCGCCGTGGATTGGATGCTGCGACGAGGCCTTTTCAGTTTCGAGTTTAATTTTAAAGAATACGATTAGCTATGAGTGCAACGCTGCTTGATGGAAAAAAACTCGCCGCCGAGATGCGTGCGGAAATCGCGCGACAGGTCGCCGATCTTAAAGCCGACCGTGGTGTGACGCCGGGGTTGGGCGTGATCTTGATCGGTACCGATCCGGCCTCCACCTCGTATGTTACCGCCAAAGAACGCGCCTGTGAAGAGGCTGGCATGTTTTCGCTGGATGTGCGCGTGCCGGCCGAGACTACTCAGGAGGAGGCGCTGGCCCTGGTGCGCCGCATGAACGACGATCCGCGTGTCCACGGTATTTTGGTGCAGCTCCCGTTGCCGCGCCATATCGACGAAGCCGCGGTTATCAACGCGATCGCCCCCGAAAAAGATGTGGACGGTTTTACCCCGGTGAATGTCGGCCGCATGATGATCGGTGGGACCTGCTTCCTACCCTGCACACCGCACGGTATCATCCAGATGCTACTCAAAGCCGGGGTTCAGACCGCTGGACAGCATGCGGTCGTGATCGGACGCAGCAACATTGTCGGCAAGCCGGTGGCGCATCTGCTGATGCGCAAGGCCGAGGGCGGCAATGCCACTGTCACGGTTTGCCACACCGGCACACGTGATCTCGCAACCCACACGCGGCAGGCGGACATTCTGGTGGTCGCGGCCGGGCGACCGGGCACGGTCACGGGCAGCATGGTTAAGCCCGGTGCAGTGGTGATCGACGTGGGGGTCAACCGCATTCCCGATGCCTCCAAGAAAAACGGTTTCCGTCTCGTCGGCGATGTCGACGCCGCATCGGTGAGCGAGGTCGCCTCGCTGCTCACCCCCGTGCCCGGTGGGGTGGGCCCGATGACCATTACCATGC